>Ga0209338_1000458_pt1 | contig 12807 bp, 7 predicted proteins | sample OlaalgELextract1_FD_187374 | JGI IMG/M metagenome (GOLD analysis project Ga0209338, IMG submission 187374) | Olavius algarvensis symbiont microbial communities from Tuscany, Italy - Type A ELBA extract 1 (SPAdes) (version 2) | ecosystem: Host-associated > Annelida > Digestive system >... | reverse complement strand
CGGCCGCAGGTCAGGTGGACGATGCGCTTAAGTGACGAGAGATGGCGCATTTTTTGCGATAAGCAGTGTAATTAGTGCAAAATAGAGCATTGTGTTTCACAAGGTATAGTGGCAACACATGTGCGGTGAGGTGGAAAATTTTACCACCAGACAACTTTTATGATCGTTAACAAACAGCTAGCTAAAAATTATTAAAATCGACTGAACTAGGTCGTAGTTATAGTCCGCCAAAGTTGGCGCGTTTTTTTTGAACCACAGAACTACTTCTTAACTACTGCCCACAAAAAGTAGTTATAACTACTTTTTAACTACTTGTCAAGGAAAGTAGTTATAACTACTGTTTTAACTGCCGTCAAAGTTAACTACTTTAACAACTACTTTCTAGGGTGATAATAACTAAGAAATTCACAACAGTCAATCATTCCATTTAGAAAGTTCAGCACCACAGACAATAAAGTGTAATGTCTCTGCAGAATATCATTGATGGTTAATAATCTGATCATTATTTTGGCTCAGAACAGCCAGATCACGACAACATAACAACGGTTCTGACGGACAGCTGACGACTTTCAATTTACTTGTCCATGTGGAAGTAGTTTTAAAAGTAGTTAACTACTGTAGTTAATAATTACCACTAAAGTAGTTATAACTACTATAGTTAACTATACTCGTGTTGAAAAATATTATAACTACTGAATAACTACTATCAAAGTAGTTATAACTAGTAGTTAGTAACTACAGTAGTTATACAACCTTCTCGGACTCATCTTCACTGATGTTATGGTACAGTGCAGTCTTTATTGGCTTTTGATCGACATGACAACGTTTATGTAGGCCTATAGTATACTATAGCAGTGTTGGTGCCATTTGATCGAAAATGCGTAATTAATCATTGTTGGCCAATATATAGTCGTATCCTCCTAAGCCAGTTTTTCACATCTCAACGCAACATTTGGCGGCGGTCGGTGTGGAGTGGGCTTTAGTTGATTAAAATGACATGAAATAAATTTTACGGATAAATCTCAACACCACCTTCTTGCTTACTGTAGCCTACTTAGTGTTCTGTTACAAAGTGTTAGAAATAACGCGTAGGCTTTCTGTTGACACTTGTCGGACCTACGATGCCTGGCTGACAAAAGTATCACACTAACTTAATTAACACCACCGAGATGCTTCGTTTGTCACGTTTGACGAGCAGTGGAATGCCCGGCGGAACAATCCATTATCGTTTTACCATATCTGTTCACACACACACACACACACACACACCTATACGTACCAACGATACATTGTGGGGAAAGTGCATTGTGGGGAAAATCCGTGCGTCCTAGTTGGTCGTTGTGGGGAACGTACACACATACGTACAAGTGATACATTGTGGGGAAAGTGCATTGTGGGGAAAATATGTGCGTCCGAGTTGGTCGTTGTGGGGAAAATACACACATACGTACAAATAATACATTGTGGGGAAAGTGCATTGTGGGGAAAATCTGTGCTTCCTAGATGGTCGTTGTGGGGAAAATACACACATACGTACAAATGATACATTGTGGGGAAAGTGCATTGTGGGGAAAATCTGTGCGTCGTAGTTGCCGTCGTGAGGAAAAGTTCGTTTCCCCACAATGCAAATTTTATTTTCCTACAGTGCAATGTTTTGATGTGCGTCACTCACTATAGTGAGAGGCGCATATTAATAGCTATACGGAGACCAGCATACTGGTATACTGACCAATCACGCACGTGTCCGCGCATCACGCATGCGCATACTATTTATAGGCCGTGTACGTAATGTTGCGCTAGGTTACATGCCCGGTCTATAGCAGCCCCAGTGAATGGCCGGTATAGCCTAGCAGTACGCATGCTGCCTTGCGATGCTAGAGGTACGAGTTCGCTCCCATGTGTCATAATTTTGTTTCTTTGTTTTTTTCTGTTTTATTTTGCTTTTACACTTTACTTTTCCAGTGCATTGTGCCATTTATTAAGTCGCCGCTGGCGATTTTAATGTCATGTCATCCTAGAGCCACGTGTTATATTGCAGAGTGCTGTCATCTGGCGAATTCAATAACATGTTATCCCAGAGCCACTTGCCACGTTGCAGGGTGCTGCCACCTGGCAAGTTCAATAATATATCATGCCAGAGCCACAAGCCACATGGCAGGGTGCTGCAGCCTGCCGCCTGGCAAATTCAATGTCATGTCATCCCAAAGCAAGCAAAGCAAAGCAAAGCAAAAAATGTGTAGGCCTAATGGGCGTTGGCATGTCTGTATGCCCACCTTAAATTGCAAACGAAAAATAAGCAGAGCCACGTGTCATATTGCAGGTTGCAAAAATTCCATCTGCCATTTGAAAATCGTTTTTCGCCGTATATTCGCGACGAATATTGACGTGTCCTTGAAATGTAGGTCAGGGTTCGTTCAATTACGTTGGAAATATGCTACCATTGGACAGATGGCATACGAGTTCCTATTCGTCTTCCATTGTAAGTATGGCCGTGAGCTAAATATCGTTCTTTTTGAAATAAACTGAGGTCGAAAACGTCAATTTCCATCTAATAATAACAGTGAATACATATAGCGCGTTTTTGTAAAAAAAAACCCAAACGCGCTGCGTGTGCTAGCCTAGTAGAAAGACAAGAGAAAGGTTTTGAGGTGGTGCTTAAAAGATGAAAGAGAAAGACTACTGTCTCTAAGGTAAGCAGGAAATGACTTCTAACTTGTACGATAGCCTAGAACCCATTGTTTTTTTCCGAAAAATGAACACAAACTGTTCCAGTCCCTAAGCTGGTGCAAAAATGTTGCTGAAAGGTTTAGCCCTCCGACTTTGAGTAGGGTGCACCAACCCAGACAACAGACAGACGGATTTGCAACGACATAAGGCGAACGTAACGTATACGCCTAAAAGACAGTTTTTTTTACATTTGTTATCGCAAAAGTGGGCACGGTCGTGTGATCCATTTTGTGCTCAGTATAGTGAAAACTGAAAAGTGCATATTGCGGTAGACCGTGCTGTGACGTTATTTATACGACAAACGCAAACGCCAGTAACCAGTATGCTTTTTGTTGTATAATCGTTTTCTTAGTGCATGTCTTTTTGTACGGCTCCACATATCTCGGCGACGGTGCCACCGATCGGCGTGAAATTTTGCATGATGATAGATATGGGTATCGGGCAGATCTTTCCCCTTTAGGGCGCCGGGGCAGTATCCCCAAGGAATCCCCAAAATCCATAATTTTGGCCGTCTATAAACCGAATATCTAGAAAACGGTAAGTGGCAGCGGTACATGTCAATTAGAGCTTAAAATCAGCCCATCCAGAGCTTTCTAATGATGTATAACATATGGGACGGTTCACGACAGCCCCCATGGAATTCTCCTATAAGAAAAGATGTGTATTTTTGCCCAAATACAGATATTTCACGCCGATGGGCGTAAAAATTTGCACGATTGTAGAGCTCTGACCCGGACGTGGCTTTCTCCACTTTTGGTGGCGATATCCATCAGAGGTGTCCAAATGACAGGAGTCAAATATGGTACTTTTTGCACTAATTGTCTTCGACATAGCTCGGCGAATTGTGTCAGATACAATTGTCCACTCATGCATGGCCGTACCAATGTGCCATTCATGAGTGGACATCGTTTATTGCGCCTATTGCGCTCATTATTTTATTTTTAGTTTCACATTTTAATTTTTTGTTTATTCCGTGTGGTAGACTAATCTGGCTACCCGTCAGCTTTTTACCGCACGTTAAATACCATGCCTGAGCGCCTTGAGTGTGAGGTACTACAAAAAGCGCGCTATATAAATACACTTACCTACCTACCTACTTACCTACCTACCTATCGTATCGTATCGTACGCGGAATCGTCGTCGGCTCACGTGCGATAAGCTAAGACGGCGATCCAAATGGTGATGAGGCGTGATCATTCAGCAGTGATCGACCAGATATTTATCGAGAATCGCGAGTTATTCATTACACACCTGCATTCGACACCGCCGTTAATTTTAATAGTTTTCGGTAAGCTAGATAGAAGCATACAATTAGCGACAGAGATGTAGCCCTTGAAAAGGCGGCCAGGGTGTTGCAGATAGTTTTAGCTGTTTTAGCGTTTGTCGTATAAGCGTCTTGCTAAAACTTGTTGGTTATTTGGTTGGTAGGTGCACGGTTGGTCAATTCATGAACTGTGGTTTGTAGTGCACTCGAAGACTATATAATAGTTAATATTAAACTGTAAGTAAATAAATAAGATTACCGATCAGAGTGTCTAATAACGACGAAGTCACTTCACAGGCACTGTAGATTCAAAACTGTTCTGGAAAGGAAATACAGATGAAGCGGATTTTCGGCCGAGATGTAATGACGTGAAGAGAAGGCGCAGAAGTGACGTGCTGTGGTAAATTCTTCCAGATACGAGCAACGGCGACCGGGAAGGCTCGATCACCGACAGTGGAGAGTCGAGTTCGGCGGACAATCAGTCAAAGAACTATAACTACAGTTGTAAAGGCTCAGAATGACACCTCTAAATAGCACATATCACTGATACGATTTTCGATAGAACATATTGGTATAGCCCTTAGAAGCGACGGCATTTTGAAAATCGGTGAGATCAGACGTTCTGTGTCTTGCTGATTAAAGATGTTCTGTCTGTAATAAAAAAGTGCAAACCTCCACCAACGCTAAAGTTTGAAACTAAAGTGATCCGGGACTTTTGGATTAATCTGAATCCGGATGTCCGTCGTATCGGTCCCAAATTGTGGATGCATCATAGCGTCGGCGTCAGTAATTTCGCCAAGTAGGGCCTGTGGTACAAATCGGCTGTTAATTGCATGAGAAACAGAGAAATGCTAACAACTGTCCGAAAATCGCACATTTCTCAGTGGTAAAAACATGAAAAAGTGATACGGAATCCACGCGCAGATCCGGATCACCACCAAAAGTCAGTCACCTCTTGCCTGTGCCTGCCAAGTTTGGTCGACGTCCGTTTCCGTGTTCGAACGATTTTGGTTGGTAACCTAGCGCAATATTACATACACTGCCTATAAATAGTATGCGCATGCGTGTTGCCTGAACACGTGCGTGATTGATCAGTATACCGGTATGCTGGTCTCTGTATAGCTAATAATATGCGCCTCTCACTATAGTGAGTGACGAACATGAAAACATTGCACTGTGGGAAAATAAAATTTGCATTGTGGGGAAACGAACTTTTCCTCACGACGGCAACTACGATGCACAGATTTTCCCCACAATGCACTTTCCCCACAATGTATCATTTGTGCGTATGTGTGTTTTTTCTCCACAACGACCAACTAGGACGCACAGATTTTCCCCACAATGTATTATTTGTACATATGTGTGTATTTTCCCCACAATGACCAATAAGAAGGCACAGATTTTCCCCACAATGCACTTTCCCCACAGTGTATCATTTATACGTATGTGTGTGTTTTCCCCACAACGACCAACTAGGACGCACACTCGCACAGATTTTCCCCACAAAGCACTTTCCCCACAATGTATCATTTGTACGTGTGTATTTTGCCCCACAACGACCAACTAGGACGCACATATTTTGGACAGAATTGGTATGAAGGAGCGGGGGACTCCCCGATGGCAAATTTTAAAAAATGTTAAGGGGATTTGCTCCTTCGATAAATTTATACCAAAAATTACCAATTTTGAACGATTTAAGGGTTAAGCCCACAATTCTAAACGACAACCGCAGGCCAAACATGGCTGTTTGCATGCGCCGCTAAACTAGGCTTGGGCCTATGGCGCGAGGCACGCTAGGGCTAAGACATCCGTCATGCAAGCGGTATTTGCCGTCAAAGAAACAGCGGTTATAAAGCGACCAACAACGACCAACTAGGACGCACAGATTTTCCCCACAATGCACTTTCCCCACAGTGTATCATTTATACGTATGTGTGTGTTTTCCCCACAACGACCAACTAGGACGCACACTCGCACAGATTTTCCCCACAAAGCACTTTCCCCACAATGTATCATTTGTACGTGTGTATTTTGCCCCACAACGACCAACTAGGACGCACATATTTTGGACAGAATTGGTATGTAGGAGCGGGGGACTCCCCGATGGCAAATTTTAAAAAATGTTAAGGGGATTTGCCCCTTCGATAAATTTATACCAAAAATTACCAATTTTGAACGATTTAAGGGTTAAGCCCACAATTCTAAACGACAACCGCAGGCCATTAATGGATGTTTGCATGCGCCGCTAAACTAGGCTTGGGCCTATGGCGCGAGGCACGTTAGGGCTAAGCCATCCGTCATGCAAGCGGTATTAGCCGTCAAAGAAACAGCGGTTATAAAGCCGAGCAGGATAAATATCGTGGCACAGGCCCTCTCCATGTGTAAATTTTTCTGCTAGGGGCATGCAATCCCCACTATTTAATTTTTTGAACCCCCATATCACGAAATTAATCGAGCAAGGAACTGAAATTTGGTACACTGATGGATGAGTAGGCCTATAGGTAGACAATGCATGGTAGCAACGACCGACCACCTCACGATGGCGAATTGTTAATAACAGTGACGGAGTTGGCGAGAACACGTGGTCAACTTACTCTAAAAATGGTCATAAAACAGCAAAAATAGTGTTAAAAACTTCTGTTGTAAGGGCTCAGAATGACACCTTTAAACAGCAATTATCAACTGATACCATTTCCAATAAAAAGGTGATTATACTATTGCAGCTATTAACATTTCGGCGATTTGCTGCGAAATATTATCACCTTTTCTATTGAAAATGGTATCAGTTGATATTTGCTGTTTTAAAGATGTCATTCTGAGCCCTTAGAACGGAAGTTAAACATCCATGAAATTTTTTAACATTATATTGTAGATGGGCGGATGGTGGTGGTGGAAAGGGGGAAATGTCCTACGCCATGTAAAAAGAGAGGGGGGGTTGTTCGGAAGAAGGCAATGTCCGAGGAATATGTCCAGGGGAAATGTCCGGATCACCCCTGAGACCTATGGTATCAAAAATAAGACTCTTTGTGCTACCCGGTGGTGAAAACTTCGTGATATATTGCCATCATTAGTTTTGAGATAATGTGACGGACGGCAGACCGACCGACAGACGGAACCATCTATGCCTAGCACGTTCTGCATAAATGAGCGCGGCAAAAATTATTCAGTTTTGGACCAAACTTCTAAAAGGTCCTAAAGTACTCTACAATTCTTTATAAAACTGTACACATGAATAGGAATTACAGTTTGATTGTCTATATCCGTTAGATTTAATTCATTGTATAGAGACATTGGCAGATCGAAATATTTTAAAATATGTTAGAGGTGGGCTTGATATAGCGTGAGAAGAATTTCTAGCACGTCTCGTCGATTTGTAAAGTGTCTCCGAATATCAGTCATGCTCGGCATATAATACCATTAAGATACACTGTATCCTACAACACATTTTAACGTCTATAGCTAAGATAACAGGCCAAAAGCCACATATTACTCTATTGATATGAGGGATGAGGGATGGGATTAAATAAATCTTTTTGTCGTTTTTACGCGCGTCAGCATACTCACACGCGATACTGATATAGCAAATCTGTGTGTCCGTCCGTCCGTCCGTCCGTATATTACGTTCCGGTACCACATGAAAACGGCTTTAACATATCGTCATAATTTTTTAACCGTACGGTAGCCCAATCATTCTAGTTTTACCAGCCTCAAACATTTTCACAAAATTCCGATGGGGTCACCCCCTGCGGGGCGCTAAATACAGGTGGAATATAAAAATTTCGCGATTTTAGACCAATAAGTCGCTATATCTCGCAAACGATACAAAATATCGCCATAGTTACTATGGAAGGCGAATAGAAACTCGTATGCGATCTATCAAATGGCCATTTCCAGTAACCTTGAACGAAACCTAACCCTGTTTTTAAGGTCACACCACTGTTTGATGCTAAATATCTGACAAACGGCTTCAGATACGGTTATAGTTACTAATGAATGGGAATAGGAAACCGCACCCAAGCTTTTGAATGGCACCAATTTCAATGATCTTGAGTCATCTCTAACCCCGATTTCAAGGTTACGATAGTATTCAACGTCAAATAAATCGAAAATGGTACAAGATAGAGCTATATTTACAATGGCGGACCAATAGAATGTCGCATATGGTCTATAGAACGGCGCCATTTTCAATGACCTTGAACGACCCCTAACTTGGTGTTCAAGGTCACGCCATTTTTTGACACTGAATATCTCACAAACGGCTACAGATATGGCCACAGTTACTATAGAAGGCGAATAAAAAACCGCACCCAAGCTTTCGAATGGCACCACTTTCAATGACACTGAGTGACCTCTAACCCAGATTTCAAGGTGACGATATTATTCAACGTCAAAAAACTCGAAAATGGTACAAGATAGAGCCATATTTGCAACGGCCGAAGAATAGAAAGTCGCATATGGTTTACAGAACGGCGCCATTTTCAATGACCTTGAACGACCCGTAACCTGGTGTTCAAGATCACCCTATTTTTGAAACTGAATATCTCACAAACGGCTAAAGATGCGGCCACAGTTACTATAGAAAGCGAATAAGAAACCGCACCCAAGCTTTCGAATGGCACCAGTTTCAATGACATTGATTGACCTCTAACCCAGATTACATAGAAAAACCGCACACAGTCTATCTAAAGTTGCATAAGCCTGATCTCTAAAACAGCAAAAATTAAAATGTTTATTAATTATAAGCGTGAAATATATGCGCCAGCACATTTAAATCTGTCAACCGCCAGGTTTAAATGCCTAAGCTATAGCGCATATGTTTTATGCTTATAATTAATAAACATTTTAATTTTTGCTGTTTTAGAGCTTAGGCTTATACCAATTTAGATAGACTGTGTGCACCAGATGGCGCCGCCACGGACTGTGATGAGAACATGAAGTTGGAGCTTACTACTCATTTATCGACCTCGAAAGGGTGAAAGGCTGAGTTGGCCAAGTTGGCTGACCTATAGCGGACGGTTTACCCACATAAGTGGTCACCCGTCAGCTGTAGGTGGAGCGCAGGACGGTGCGCCGCTCATCAAAGACCAACGTTCTACTGCTGAGCCACGGAAACAACTAAATGGACCGAATGAACCGAAATTGAAGTGATGCGCCACCGTGACCAGTTTGTAACGTGACTCGTGACTGGTCGCGCCATCGTGACGTCAGCATGACGTCAGCGCATGCGCTCGCACACGTAGATTTCACGCTAATCGGAAAATTATCCTACGCACCATACGTTATCACGAAATGTATGATTGGCTCGTGCTACACTTACGATAAAACTGTGGGTCTATTTAGAAAGCCTGGCCTGCATGTCAGACAACTGAGAAACAAGAAGTTCAGCTGCCGCAGAAAAGACGTGCGAATGTGTTATCAACAGTTAGCTTTAACAATGCAATACCTCGAGCGCATTATTAGTCTTTTTATTATTAGTTACTGTGGCTTCAGATTTACCAACGTGTACAAATAAATTCCGTTTTGCGTGACTGTCGACTGATATAGGCATAAACGAAGTCGACGCTCGCTGCATGTCAACGTACTCGACGGTCGCAATTTGCTAATAACACTCGATACTCCATAGCCATCCCAAATCAAGATACTGGTCGAAAAGCGCGATTTTTCTATCTTAGGGAGTCCCGGTCAGAATATTGCCGTAACGTTTTGTACGAAAAAAACTAGAACTGTAGTTCTGCCAGACGGTGAAAAAATATGAGAATATGTTTACTCTTTTCGACACAATACACGAACGTGACGGACAGACGAACACCGCAAGACTGCAGCAGCCGTGCTTGCAGCGTGGCTGCTGCAGTCGCGCGGCAAAATGTTAGGTATCGATTTTTCAGTACTTACATGACAGCCGTTGGACGTTCACATGCACGTAGGCCTATAGGACTTCTGTACGTTGTGACAGAAATTCTGGACGTTGAAATACGTTCGCATGGCTTTTCTTCGCCAAAAACGCATTAAAGGTTGCGTGATACAGTTTGTCATAATTTTATTTTTTTTCGTTTAATTTAACTTAAGTTTGCTTTAGTTTAATTTAATTTCTGATCTAATTTCTGATGTATTCTTACTAATTTCCACGTCCACGTCCGCACATATGTAATTTAATTTTTCATTTAATTTTAACTTACTTTTTAATAGGTTTAACTTCAGTTTAATTTCAGTTTAGTTTAATTTAATTTCTGATTTAATTTATAACCTATTTCTGATTTATTTCTGATTAATTTCGTCGGACGCGGTACTTTCAGCTATTCCACCACTCAAATGCCAGATTCCAAACATCTTCTGTAATTTCGCGTTTAATTCATCCCTGTAAAGCACCCTGCAACTCTGCGCCGTAGCCGGCCGTCTTCCCCTCGTCTATTTTCCGCCGCCACTGAAAAAAATATATAATAAAAAAAACAAAATTTGGATATATTAAGCTTCCGTGAGCACGTGGTATGTGGGCATTACATCTGTCATTACATCGATTCTGAACAAAAGCTCTAATTGGAAAATCGCTAACACCGCTCTGTTTTTGAATTCGCTTGGTGGCATCTCTTGGCTGATCTCGCGTAGCAGTTGGGTGCTGAAAAACTAGAGATCCTGGGCTTCCACTTTTTGCCGCGCAATGCTATGCATAAGCGTGGCCTATGCCGTGGTGCGATGTCTCTCTGTCCGTCCGTCCGTCTGTCACGTTCGTTGACTCTGTCGAAACAATAATTTTCACCGTCTGGTGATGGCTACGCCATTCTAGTTTTTCCACACCAAAGTTCATGGTAATATTTCGAAGGGGGACCACCTACCTGGGGCATCGAATGCAGGTAGGGTAGGCAAAAATCGCGATTTTGACGAACAACTGGCTGTCGGTCGATGACCAGTGGAGTGCGAACAACAACTGTGACGGTGGACGGTGCAGTTTAAAGACGGCGCCGCATCAGCGAGTCGATGTTTATCACAACCAGCGTGGACGACGACCACGATGAAGAAAAGAAAACAGAACAGAATTTAATTTAATTTAATTGTACGTAGCCGCAAATCTGAAGCGGGACTTGCGCTTGACGTATTGTATTATGGAAGCCACTGACAGACACGAAACAGCGCGCGGCCTCTCTGCGAAAGCAGGGCTATTTGTTTTCATACCACTATACGCGAGGAGGCCTGCAGGCGTCTATTACAGAGACGGCGACTATTGGTAGGCCTACAAAAATGGTTCGAACCACAGCGTCTATTGCAAGCCTGCGTTAAATAGAGACCTGGCGTCTATTAGAAGATTTACGGACTGCACTGTTATCCACGTGCCGTTTGAAGCCTATACAATGCACTGTGACAGACGGACGGACGGATAGTCCGATATTTAGCCATAGCATGGCTGCGCACCGTCGTATCTCTTGTTGAACTATGCCTGTGCCAAGTCGTTGTTGATTTCCAGGGTGGGCTCCTATAAGCCAAATTTAAACACTGTATTTAGAAGCATAAATGTAGCTCAAAATCGTCAAAATGGATATTTTTGGTATAAATTTGAGAAGGAGCGTATCGCTTACGCGATTGTTACAGGATTAGGTACAGAGGAAGGGGTTTCAGGTGCGCACCATCATGCCAAATTTCACCGTTGTGGCTTTCGAAATTTAAGTTCACTGTCCCCAAAAAATTCAAAAAATGGTGCCCTTAAGGGGCGAATCCACGAAACGGATTATTGCAAAATTTCTCGTGGGGAAGACGTGCTGCAGGTTCGCTCGCTTACGCCAAATTTCATTGTTGTGGCATTATAAAGGTGGGATTACTCACTCCAAAATCGTTAAAATTGTTATTTTTTGGTACAAATTTTCCTCTAAGGAAATTCTGGGAGTTTATATAAAACCTGAATATATGTATATAGAGCTACTGGATGGCTCATATAGACATCTCCAAATTTGCAATAATGTTGCACTGCTCCACAACAGAATTCAAACAAAAAGAAATAATATTTTTAAAGAGCAATCGTAGCTTTTGTTTTAACAGTGAAATAAGCAAAAGAGTATTGGGTGTCTTAAATATAAAAAAATAATTAATAAGTTCAACACGTCTCACTGCATGAGATCGATATCCAGTCACACGTTCACAGCGATTAGCGGAAAATGTGCTGAATAACGTCTCCATTATGCTTTCTGCATTCAATCGTTTTTTAATGCGCGTCAGCATAATGACCCGCGATATAGATATAGCAAATCTGTATGTCCGTCCATCCGTCCGTCCGTTACGTTCCACTATTGTATGTAAATGGCTTAACGTATTGTCATAGTTTTTTACAATACGGTAACCCAATCATTCTAGTTTTTTCAGCATTTTCACGAACCTCCGACGGGGTCACACCCTGCGGGGGCACTAAATACAGGTGGGGTATAAAAAATTTGCGATTTTGGACCAATAACTCACTATATCTCGCAAATGATACAAAATTGCGCCAAAGTTACTATGGAAGATGAATAGCAGAATAGGAACTCGTATGCGATCTATCAAATGGTGCCATTTCCAGTGACCTTGAACGAACCCTAACCCTGTTTTTAATGTCACACTTTAACGCTAAATATATCACAAACGACTACAGATACGGTTACAGAAAACGAATAGGAAACCGCACTCAAGCTTTCGAATGGCACTCCAGTTCAAATGACCTTGAGTGATCTTTAACCTTTAGTGGCCCGAGCTAAAAGTGTAACTTACTGGCCCAAGGTGGGTCCGAATGGACCCAGCGAGGTCTACGCGTAATTGCAGTTTCGTCTATCGTGTGACAGTGACTGTGTTTTGTAACA
>Ga0209338_1000457_pt1 | contig 12856 bp, 11 predicted proteins | sample OlaalgELextract1_FD_187374 | JGI IMG/M metagenome (GOLD analysis project Ga0209338, IMG submission 187374) | Olavius algarvensis symbiont microbial communities from Tuscany, Italy - Type A ELBA extract 1 (SPAdes) (version 2) | ecosystem: Host-associated > Annelida > Digestive system >... | reverse complement strand
GCTTAGGCACCGTTTCCTATCCATGTCTAACTATGGCCGTATATAGTCGTTTGTGAGATATCCAGCGTCAAAGAATAGCGTGACCTTAAAAACTAGGTTAGGGGTCGTTCAATGTGATTGAAAATGCCGCCATTCGATAGACCATATACGACTTTCTATTTGTCGGCTATAGTAACTACAGTTGTATCTTGTACCGTTTTCGAGTTATTTGTATCGTTTGCGAGATATAGCGACTTATTTATCGAAAATATTTTTATATCCCACCTGCATTTAGCGCCAACGCATGGGGCGACCCTGTTGGAATTTTGCCAATATGTTTGATACCCACAAAACTAGAATGATTGAGCTACCATGTGGTGAAGAATCTATGACAATATGTTATGCCGTTTCCATAGAATACCGGAATGCAACGGACGGACAGACACACAGACAGACGGACGGACAGACGGATTGACAGACAGAATTGCTATCAATATCGCGCGTCAGTATGCTGACGCCGCGCGTGCTGACGCGCGATAACAAGAAACTCAGTTGTTGCAGAGAGACCGCGCGATGCTTCGTTGCATTTACTATTTGGGTCACTCAAGCGCATTCAAAATAACACTGTTGAGTGGGGCGTGTGTAAGTCCCTACTAGTATTTCATTGAAACTATGTCTGTATCTCGTACCATCAAAAACTCAAAATTTCATAAGATTTCAACTTTTCAAGGGATTGCAAGTCATGCCTGTATTGCATTGCCTCATGGATAGGCCTACTGATTTCTAGTCATAGGCTATTATTCAGTTTACCAATGACAGAAATTCAGCTTACGGGCTTAGACCTATTGAGTAAAACGTTGGACGGTACATGCATATGGTGTGCGGAGTTGCGTGGATTCGGCTATCAGCAGTAAGCATCTCTGCAATCTGCATACTAGCAAGCTGACGTAACATAGGCGGTCGCCTGCGAACTGCATTCAGGCGTGACAATCACCAGCTCCGCTGTGGAGCGATGACTTCAGTGGCGTATTCAGGGGGGGGGGCGACGGTGCAACCGCCACCTTGGTTTGATCGTGAATTTTTGGATAATTTTGCACTGTTTTTCTAAGCTTTGTAATAAGTCCATTCTAGTTTTTACTGCGCGACGCTTATACATGGTGCGGACTATTCTGTGGCAAGATGTCTGTCTGTCCGTCTGTCCGTCCGTCTGTCTGATGTTTGTTTGTCTGTCTGTCGGTCTGTCAGTCTGTCATACGCCGGCATTCTGTCGAAACGGTTAAACATATCCTCAAACTATGCGACAGCTGAGCTTCTTGTTTTCCTAGTTTTTCCGTACCAAACACTATGTTGCACGGGAACATCCTAACGGGGTATGAACAAAAAGCTCAGCTATCGCACAGAGACAGCGCGACGCTTCATGTCATTGAATATTTCGCTAAGTCACTCAAGATCACTCACGGTTATTCGAAATGACACCCTAGAGTAGGGCGTGTTTAAGTCCTATTCCATTTAACCCATGGAATCCAGAGGCAATTATAGTGCCACATCGAATAATATGAAGTTGGTACACTGGCCGTTGACGGGTGTTTCATTTGGTACAGCGAAGAGGGGACTGAGCGGGGCCACAGCTCGACCAGACCCTCCTCGCTGTATCAAATGTGTGCTCGTAACAGTCCACCCGTCAACGGCCAGTGTACCAACAATAGTATTGTTGTATAATGGTATGTTGCTCTGCCGTTTAACTGCGGCCCTCAAAGGGTTAAAGTATATCTGTATCTCGTACCGTTTCTGAGATTTTCAGCATCAAAATAATGGCACGAACTGGAAGTCGGGGGTAAGGGTCTTTCAAGGTCGCTGAATACAGCGCTGTTCGATATATCATTATGCGACTTACTGTTGGTCTGCCATTGTAAGCATCTCTATATTGTACCATGTTCGAGTTATTTCGCGTTCAGGAAAGGGGTTACTATTGATGCCCTGGATGTATTATGTGCGCAGCTGACGCGCGGTCTATTTGCGATAGCTAATCTCTTGTTAAAAGTACTACTACAAAAGGGCAGTCACTTTCGAGGAAGCGGAGGTGGTAAGCCTAGATGGGAGAGGGAGAGGTAGGGGAAGATAATGGGCAGAGAATGGGGTTGGGTACAGAGGTGCGGGAAATGGGAATGACATACGAAAAATAGCCCCGAAACGCATCACATTTGGCATTTGGGGACGCCTCTTAGAAAGGACAACATCGCAGATAGTATGCCTCTATCTTGAACCGTTTAAAAGTAATAGAGCTTAAAAGTTGACAATACTTAAGAAGTTGCTAAAAAATTCAACGTATTTGGAATTATTTCGGATACCCCTGCGAGAAAACCGACCCATGCCATTAGAATGATCTTTTCACGTACAACATTTGCCTTGCAGATAGTAAACCTATCTCAGAAATGATACAAGATAATGGAGAGTTAAGATAAACGATATAGGAAGCCGTACCCAAGCTGTCGAATATGCATGGTACCATTTTCAATGACCTTGAAGTTGATTGATCCCCATTTCAAAGTCACGATATTATTCAACGTCAACTCGAAAATGGTAAAAGATACTTACAATGGCCGACGTTGACCTTGAACTACCTCTAACCTAGATTAAGGTCACGCCATTATTTGACGCTGAATAACTCACAAACGGTACGAGATACAGTTTCATAGAATACTAATAGGGACTTATACATGCCCTTATAGTCTACTCAACGGTAGGACCTTGAGTGGCAGTGAAATATTTAATGGCAAGAAGAATTGCGCAGTCTTTCTGCGACAGAACTTCTACAATTCGAGGTCATTTGAAATGGCACCATTCGACTTTAGATGGGAGAGAAATTAGGTGGGAGGAATCTATAAGATATTTGGATGTTCACATTACGTCGGCTAAAGCCTTCGCCTGTTCATTAGCAAATGCTAAGAAATCCTTCTACCGCGCCTTTAATGCAGTGTTTGGAAAAGTTGCTGGCGTTGCTTCTGAAGAAGTGATTGTCGAGCTGTTGAAAGTTAAATGTCTACCTGTGCTGTTATACAGTCTTGAAGACTTGAGGCATGCCCGATTAGTAACAAACAGTTCAACTTGCTAGACTTTGTACTGAAAGGCTGCTTCAGGAAGATATTTCGTACAAGGTCTGCTGAAGTTGTGCAAAATTGTATGTTGATATTTAATTGCATGTCTATGCAGGAATGTGTTGCCAAACGTAAATGTAAATTTCTTGCAAATTATGTTAAATCTGACAACATATTATGCTACGTCTGTCAAAACACTGCGACACATGAACTGAATATGTTAGGCAAACGGTGACTATTTCATTCTAGTTTGCAGTAGTTAAGATTACTTTACATCTATTTATTTTTTGTTTGTATATATATATTTTTTCTCTTCTAACACTTATATCTATATTTTGTATCTGCCATGCTTTGGTGAATAAAGTTGTGTGTGATAGAACGATTGAGCTCCTGTTGGCTTTCCATAGTAATTATGGCCATATCTTGTACCATATCCGAGATAATTGAGATATTGGTAGAAAGTAGCAGTTAATACCCCATTTGCAGTCGACGCTCCCGGTCACTAACGACGTGGAAAAACTGGGATAGTGAGTCTACCAGGTGTTGAAAAAGTTTGATGATACGTTTAGCTGTATCGATACAACACCAGCGTGTGACGGATGAACGAACAGACAGACGGACAGCGTTATTTTCAATGATCTTGAACGACCCCTATCCGAGTTTTCACGCCACTATTTGACGCTAAACGGTACGAGATACAGACAAATACTAATAATGACGTACACACGCCCTACTGAAGTGTGTCATTTCGAGTGACCTTCAGTCAATATTTCGCTATGTGACTCAAGGACAGAGTCTCAGTATGCGTTTATCTTCTGCGACGGCTATGCGATCTCACGTCAGCACCTTTCACTATCAGCATTCGCCATTCATTGTTATCATTAGCTATGGTTTCCCAGTCTTCAGCGTCTTAATAGCCTTGATCTTACATTCATAGGTTTTACCTTCTTATAAATTATACTTACATCTTATCCACTGTACAAACCTTGAATGGCACTAAATAGCCTTTTTGTGCTGATGTGCCGTTAAGAAACTACTCACTTACCCCCCCCCCAGTCTTCAGCGTCTATGCTGAAGCTACGTAGCGAGACTTTTAACATGTCTTTATAGCGCTTTTACTGCGCTGACCACGACCGGCGGATCCCTTCCATTCTTTGAGTTCACTACATGTATGTTTACAGTAGCCGCTTAGATAGACGCTCATTCGAACTACACGGTCGGACCATTCAGATATACCATCGACATCTGTATAATAATAATAGGCCTAATAAAACGTCAAGTTGTAAGGCGCCGTAACATGGCGTTAGTCACTACAAGGGCGCCTAAATTAATAATACATATGGCCATGGTGATGTTAATGCTGGTCGATGCGAGTCACATAGTGTTCATGCAGTGAAACTCGAAATTGGCGCTTCGACTGCGATGAGTAAGCCATGCTGGGCTATACGCGAGGACCACTGAACACCTCACTGTGGGCGGGTCGTGCGGCAGCTGACGCGGCTGCAGTGCGTACGTGCGCTGGCTGCAAGTACAGCGGGTTACTGCAGTAGACAGGCGTGTGTCAGGGGCGTAGCCAGGGGGTGGCCAGGGTGGCCAAAGCCACCCCAAATCCCTATAACAATTTTTTTCTGTTTGTCATGTTTGTTTTCACACATAAATTGCATTAGTTTTAATCTTCGTTTTGGTTCAAGCCAGCAACAAGCTGCAAAATTGTCATGCTCTGTGCCATATTTCATTGGAGAAGATATTGACAAACAGTGGAAGAAGTTGGAAGAAGGCATTGCTGTCTGTTCTGAGTTTTTCATTGACCTGACCAATATAATCAAAGCGGAATTTCAACTATGGTACAGAAAGTGGAAGAATATGATAACGGAAAAGCGTCCAAAGTCAGCAGTTGCAGCACTTGATCACACGTCATCCTTTCCAAACATTGCTATTTTTCTGAAACATTTGTCGACAATTCCATCTACAGCTGCTGAAGCTGAACGCTGCTTCTCAAAACTAGAGCGCACCCTCACTTCCAATAGATCCACCATGGAGGAGCAAGTTCGAGCAACGCCTTGAATCTGTCATCATGCTGCAGATCCATCGCTCTGACACCCCAAGTGTTGATGCAGTAATTGATCGATTTGCCTCTAGTGCAGCACGTCGACTTAATTTTTATCGCCCGTCAGCATACTGGTCAGCGACGTGACGCACGATATTGATATAGCAAATCTGTCTGTCTCTCCGTCCGTCTGTCCGTGACGTTCTGGTATCAGATGAAAAACGGCTTTACATGTCGTCATAGTTTTTAAGCGCCTCACTTTACTTTAGTAAAAGAGGCGCTTATTGAGATAGGCTGTGTCGTGACGTCGTTGGTCGTTGGTTGGTTGTCACGCGCGTGCACTGTGGCCAAACGGTGCATCCTAGGCCTATAGTTACTATGGAACACTAATAGGAAACCCTACCCCAGGAATTCAATGGTACAATTTTCGACCCCCTGGGGTGACCCCTAACCGGGGAATGGGCCCCCCGTGAGGCGCTTTTTGTCAAATTACTTTGACCTCTTGTTTCACCATACGGTAGCCCAATCATTCTAGTTTTACCATACACAATATCAACTGCCCCGTTTAACACGCACGTGAGCCGGCTACGGTCGGTGCTCCAAGAGAAAGATGGGGTCCCAAAATTTAATGTGGGGTCTACGTAGCCGCGGGCCGCACCCGGTACGCTGAAACTTTTATCTGTACTCCAACTACTTGAAATCTCAAACAGTTTGCCGAATTTGAGCATCGTAAGTAAGTAAGTAAGTAAGTAAGTAAGTAAGAGTATTTATAAGGCGCAATAATCAAAAAAGTCACGACGCTCCGTACATCGTGCAGTTATGCGAATATGTAATTGCCATGGCTATGTACCCAAAAATGGGGTTTTTGGAGGTTTTTAATGTGAAGATGTGAAAATACTGTGTTCTAACCCCGAAAAAGCATCACCCTGCGTCTGTTGATGTATCGCATGTCAAAATAGGTTCAACGGCCAAGTGCTAGGTCCGTGGAAAGTTTTTGTGTACAAACAAAGAAACAAAGAAAGAAAAAAATTGAGTGGCAACTTTGGCTATGGGGAGAAGTATCTTGACCAAATGTGGCATGTGGACACTGGACAGATATGGTGGACGTAATCACGTGTGCAATATTTGGTGACTGTCGGTTAAGGGTGTGGGTGTGGGCTGAGGGATTTTTTGCCCTCTCCCATTGACTTGAAGTATCGCCCACACAGCACTGGTCACACACTTTACCACGTGACATGTGATTATCTCGCAATAGCCGACGAGTTTTGTTGTTGGTCGCTCGTGTTTCTTAGCCGACAAACGCTAGTATGCGTTTTGTCGGATATATCATCTGTTGTGTATTTTTGGTATGAGGACTAGGGACAATACAAAATCACGAAATCACGGAAGCCGTGATTTCCGTGATTTTCGCCGTTTGCCGTGATTTTTATCAAATGCCGTGATTTGCCGTGATTTTGCTGATTTCACCAAATAGTTCAATATTTACTCGGTATGAACTGCAACTTGTGTTGTGATTTCAGCTCAAAATAAATTCTGCCAACAAATAGCGTTGCATCCTGTACCGAAATTCACGCATTTCTTACTTTCTAACTAAGCAAGTGCCGTGACGTCACTCAATGAAGTCACTAAAATGTCGATGCTGAACGAAGCGTGAGGCGATACACAAAGTCAATGCGCCTCAGCGCCAGAATTTGACCGACAAAAACCTAGCACTTCATGCTATGATGGTTTTCAGTGCTAGATGTTAATCCCTGCTACAATATAAGCGCATGCATACTGATAAAAACGTCACGTTTCGGCGTGTGAATTGGTGCCGTAATCTTGCCGTGATTTTCGTGAATTTTGCAAATGTCTGCCGTGATTTTTGCCATTTTTACCGTGATTTTCTATTGTAATAATAATAAAAAAATAATAATAATAATAATAGAATTTGTATAGCGCTATGATGTCGTGAAGATACAGAGGCGCTGAAAATTGTCTCTAATGAGGACAGATATCTCGGCGACGGTGATACCGATCGGCGTGAAATTTTGCATGATGGTACAGCTGCGTCCCAGAACTCCTTTCTCCAGTTTTGGTGGCAATGTATTTAGAGGGTCTCCAAATGCAGGGTCAATAAATGGTCGGGTTAACCATTTTCGGCCTCTGATACCTATTTTTGCCATCTAACCGCGAATATCTCGAAAACGGTATCAGCTCGACGAGAAGCATACGGCGACCCCCAAAGGCCAAATATGTTGCATTTTTGCGTATTTTCTAGCATGCTTAACTTTTAAGCTTTATTATTTTTAACGGTTCAAGATAGAGCTTGAGTTACAATGGCGGACTAATAGAAAGTCATACATGGTCTATCGAACCGCGCCATTTTCAATGACTTTGAACGACCCCAAACCTTGATTTCAAGGTCAGGCCATTCTTCGACGCTAAATATCTCCGAAATGGCTAAAGATGCAGCAATAGTTACTATGGAAGGCGAATAGGAAACCGTACCCAAACTTTCAGATTGTACCATTTTCAATGACCTTGAGTGACCGCTAGCTCACATTTCAAAGCACAATAATATTCGACGCCAAACAACTCGACTACTAGTAAGTCGTGTAATATCTATTCAGTGGTTCCGTTTCCAGTGATCTTGAGTGACCCTTAACTTACTTTTCAAGGTCATGGGTAATTAGGCCTATAGATGCCCTGGACGTATTGTGTGCGCAGCTGACGCGCGATCTGTTTGCGATAGCTAAGTTCTCGTTCGTTGAGATAGGCCTATGGCGATTTTACGATTTGCAATATGGCGGCAGTCTGCTGTTATAAATGTTCGAATTTTCGAGTTTATGTCAAGTGACCTATTGCTATGCTATTCTGCTTCCGTGTGCAAAATTTTGCTGAAATCGGACTATCGGCTGCTCAGTTATGGCCTAAAACGATTTTTAAAATGGCGGCCATCTGCCATCTTGAATTTTACAAATTTTTAGATTTGCGTGTGTGGCTGTCACCGAGTTCCAAATCTGCATTTGTGTACCAAATTTTCAACAAAATGGGATGATTTTTCGTTGATATATGACGAATTCACGATTTTCAAGATGGCAGATGTCTGCCATTTTAAATTTTAGGGGTCCCATAATGGGTTCCTTGAAAAACACATGTAGGACTTTCTATATATAGGTCGTCAATAAAGACCATAGCTCTAACTTGCTTAGTTTTGAGAAAATCGCATTTTTGTGTACGCATTTTGGCGACAGACAGACAGACAAACAGATAATGTTAAACAGATGGACAGAACCAATGCGTAAAGGCGCTCTCGCTATTTCGAGCGGCGCCTTAAAATATTTAGGACTATATCTGCTCTCTCACTACAACCCACTCCGCTCGCAATCTTGGTTTATTTTTGAAGAACACCTTACCTTCTCGGACCAAATCGCCGCGCGGTAAAAATGGCCATTTTCGACCACTATCTCGCTTTAATCCGGGAAATGATACAAGATAGGGCGTTAGTTGCTATGAATCGTTAAACTGGAACTAAAAGTGATATATCGAATGACATCATTTCCAATGACCTTGAGTGATCTTGAATGACTTACGAAATCATTGACACGAAGCCTCTCAGCGACGGCTGAGCTTTTCGTCTGCAAACCACAGTATGGTCTTAAGGAAAATGTGTGTAAACGCATCATTGTGGAGAAATGAGAAATGCATTGTGGGGAAACACACATGCCAAGTCTTGTTTTTAACTGTTACAATTTGGGGGAATTTTTATTGCTTCCCTGCGTAATCCGCTGAGGCGTTATGCTTCAAAATAATCAGCTGAAAGGCAACTATTTTCCCCATGCGATGCTCTGTATAAAAGCGAAGTCTGTGGAAAGATATCTGTCTCTTTGTCTGTCCGTCTATCCGTCTATCGTACGACGGTATTGTGTCGAGACGGTAAAGATATCATTAAACTTTTTCCTCCATCGGGAAGCCACGACACTTTAGTTTTTTTCGTACTAAACGTAATGACATATTCCGAAGTCAAGCGCGTAATGCGGGCGTCGAACGCATGACTATGATTTTCGAGCATCTCGCTTTATCTCGGAAATTATACAACATAGGGCGTTAGTTACTATGGGACGTCAGTTGAAACTCGTATGCGATCTATCGAATGGTAGCCTACTATTTCCACCGACCTTGAGTGACTGTGACCTAGCAAAATAGTCTGTTTCCGCTGAATTTCCGCTGATCGAGGCGCCACTTTACTTTTTTGTACCAGATGTTGTGGAAAATGGCAATGTTCCGATGTCAACTGCGTAACGCGGGCGTCGAATGCAGGAGGGAGGTGGTATGACGATCCCGTCAGGGGTCCCCTCGGATACTTTCATAATGTTTGGCATGGAAAAACCACAATTGTGTGGTGCTGCTCGACGATGATTGAAAGAAAGTTCGATGAGATGTTTACTGGTTTTGACACAATGCTGGCGTCACGGCGTGCGAATGACGGACATACAAACAGACGGACATCTTTCCACGGAAAGCGTCGGGCGGTAAAAATTAGAGTGGCGTGGCTGCCAGACGGTGAAAAAAGTTTGCTAATAAAGCGAAATAATGTTCGAAAATCGCATTTTTATACATTTATACATTCGACGACCGCTTTACGCAGTTGACAACGGAACAATTGCCATAAAATTTGTTACAAAAAGATAAAGTGGCGTAGCTGCCCGACGGTAAAAAGTTAGTTTATATGCTTAGCCGTCCTGTAGTCGCGATGACCTACCCAGTGATACAACTAACGGAGGCAGTTATTTTTCACTCGGCGTGGTAAAAATGCCGCCCAGTTAACATGTTAACCCCGTTCATTTTACACCAACTCTATACTGAAACAATAAATTGATTTGCGTTTATATTCAGTGCAAAACTGTTTCCCTGAACAGACTGAATGGAAGTGGTGCGCCATGGTGACCAGTTTGTAACGTGACGTATGACTGGTCGCGCCATCGTGACATCAGCATAACGTCAGCACACGCGCTCGCACACGTAGATTTCACGCAAAACGGAAAATTAGCCTACCGCACCAAACGTTGTCACGAAATGTCTGATTGGCTTGTGCTACACTTACGATGAAACTTATGGGTCTATTTAGAAAGCCTGGCCTGTATGTCAGACAACTGAGAAACAAAAAGTTCAGCTGCCGCAGAGAAGCCGTGCGAATGTGTTCTCATCAGTTAGCTTTAACAATGCAATATACCTCGAGCGCGTTATTAGTCTTTTTATTATTAGTTATTGTGGCTTCAGATTTACCAATGTGTACAAATAAATTTTGTTCCGGGTTACCGTCGACTGATATAGGCCTAAACGAAGACGCTTTCTGCATGTTATCAACGTACATGACGATCGCAATTTCCTGATAACACTCGACACTCCAAAAGTCACCCCAAAGCAAGATACTGGTCGAAAAGCGCGATTTTTTCCCTCTTAGGGAGTCCCTGTCAGAATATTACCATAACATTCGGTACGGAAAAAAACTAGAACTGTGGGTCTACCAGACGGTGAAAAAATATGAGAATATGTTTACTCCTTTCGACACAATACGCGAACGTGACAGACAGACGAACCCACACGACTGCAGCAGTCGTGCTTGCAGCGTGGCTGCTGCAGTCGCGCGGCAAAAATGTTAGGTATCGATTTTTCAGCACTTAAATGACAGCCGTTGGACGTTCACATGCATGTGACAGAAATTCCGGACGTTGAAATACGTTCGCATGGTTTTTCTTCACCACAAACGCATTAAAGGCTGCGTGAAACAGTTTCTCATAATTTTAATTTTTTCATTTAATTTAGCCTCATTTTAGTTTAGTTTAATTTAATTTCTGATGTAATTCTTATTAATTTCCGCGCCCACGTCCGCACAAATGTAATTCAATTTTTCATTTAATTTTTAACTTACTTTTTAATTTATTTAACTTCAGACAATTTAATTTCTGATTTAATTTATAATTTATGATTTAATTCTGATTAACTTCGTCGGACGCGGATGGTAACTACTTTCAGCTATTCCACCACGCAAATGCCCAATTCCAAACAACTCTCATTTCGCGTTTCATCTCTATAAAGCATGCACCCTGCGACTCTGCGCCGTGGCCGGCCGTCCTCCCCTCGTCCCCTTCCCACCGCCACTGAAAAAAATATATAATAAAAACAAAGTTTGGATGTATTAAGCTTTCGTGAGCACGTGGTATGTGGGCATCTGTCATTACATCGATTCTGAACAAAAGCTCTAATGGAAAAATCGCTAACACCGCTCTCTTTTTGAATTCGCCTGGTGGCATCCCTTGGCTGATCTCGCCCAGCAGTTTGATGCTGTGAAACTAGAGATCCTGGGCTTTTACTTTTTGCCGCCCGATGCTATGCATAAGCGCGGCCCATGCCGTCGTGCGATGTTTGTCTGTGCGTCCGTCCGTCCGTCACGTTTGTGGACTCTGTCGAAACGAATAATTTTTACCGTCGGGAAGCCACGCCATTCTAGTTTTCCCACACCAAACTTCATGGCAATATTCCGACGGTGGACCCCTACCGTGGGCATCGAATGCAGCTACGGTAGGCAGAAATCGCGATTTTGATGAACAGCTGGCTATCGGTCGATGACCACTTTGTCCAGTGGAGTGCGAACAACAACTGCGACGGTGGACGGTGCAGTTTACAGACGGCGCCGCATCAGTAAATCGATGTTTATCACAACCAGCGTGGACGACGACCACGACGAAGAAAAGAGAACAGAACAGAATTTAATTGTATACGTAGCCGCAAATCTGAAGCGGAACTTGCGCTCGACGTATTGTATTATTGAAGCTACTGACAGACACAAAGCAGCGCGCGGCCTCTCTGCGACAGCAGGGCTATTTGTTTTCATACCACTAGAACGTGAGAGACCCGGCATCTATAGGAGGCCTGGCGTCTATTAGAGAGCCGGCGACTATTGGTAGGCCTACAAGAACAGCAGCATCTATTGCATCCCGGCGTTAATTAGAGACATGGCGAAGATTTACGGACTGCACTTTTATCCACTTTGTATCCTACACAATGCACCGTGACAGACGGATGGACGGATGGATAGACCGATATTTTGCCATAGCATGGCTGCGCACCGTCGTATCTCTTAGACGCGTGCAAGTCGGCGCCTGAGGCCAGTCGCCGTCTCCGCTCGTCTGGCGCCATAACATGCGTCATACCGGGGTCCAGAACTGCCTGCTTCACTGCGGTCATCTAACAGTCTCTGCCAATTCAGAAAACAGTTAAAAACGTTTTTATTTGTCAAGGACTAGGTTGCGGCGCCTAGTGACTCTTGCTTTTAGGCGCCGGATATAAATACTCTTACTTACTTACTTACTTAGGTTTAAATGCGTCGCGTAAAAACTTGAGATTTTTTAGTGATACTGCAGATCGAACAATTTTGTTTGAATAAATTTATACGCTGCAAAAATACTTAAACTAGTAACGCTATAAATGTTAATAGGCCTATGCGTCGATATGTAGCTATTTAGCGTCACGAATTAATGGGCGGTAATTACGAAGCACTGGGGAGCCGAGCTGTAACAATGCTGTGATCGTTGTCGCGTGGTGGCGCTAGCGGGCGGCCGAGCGCTAGCGGACGGCCGTTGTAACGAACAATGGCGTGGTCATCGTCGCTTGGTGGCGCTAGCTTACGGCAGCTGGCCGTGACGGTTGAGTGGACACACGCACACTTATCTTACGCACACGGAAAATGACG
>Ga0209338_1000455_pt1 | contig 12897 bp, 6 predicted proteins | sample OlaalgELextract1_FD_187374 | JGI IMG/M metagenome (GOLD analysis project Ga0209338, IMG submission 187374) | Olavius algarvensis symbiont microbial communities from Tuscany, Italy - Type A ELBA extract 1 (SPAdes) (version 2) | ecosystem: Host-associated > Annelida > Digestive system >... | reverse complement strand
GTAGGCACACATGTCTCGTTAGTGTTGCGTTAGATGTACACGTTGCAACATGCAAAATTAAAATGTCAAGTTTCTACAGCGCCACTGTCTGTATACATGAATGCACTTGCTGTAACAGTGTGTGAGGCAAATATCGCGACAGATTGAACGATGTGTACGTGAATTACCCGCAATTGTAAGTGAACACAAAAAGACGGCGATAGCAAGACGCATCATCTTGACGACGTTCAGAGCTTCTTCGAGAGCAGTGATGAGGATGCTAACGACGATGTTGCTGATGCACAACAGCTGCACTGCAGCTAAGTTATTCGTTCACTTATATAGACACCTGACTGTACTGGATGACCATGGTTCGGACAATAGTGAAAACGCCACGTAACAGCAGGTGAAACAATGACTGGAGTGTGATCGTTTAGATCAGGTAACCGTGTACAGCGACCGACGCCATATCGACCAGCGTTATTGTTGGGCCACATGCCGACGGTGGGATATTGTGACATACGTGAATTATATAGCTCAAACTACCTGTATGCGATATACTGTAAGCGTCGATACAGGATGACATAGGCCTGTGCACTTCTCTATTTATTTTTTACACCGGTCTTTACTTTACAATGGACGATCCAACGGTCTACGTTCGTCGGTCAACAGCGCGATAATAGCAATGGAGCCATATGTTCGCTCAGAATCACGACTTACGGAAGGTCGTACGCTAGATACTTCGTTAAAACTAACCACGTCCACAGTGTAGGCGACAACTTTGCTTAATTACAAAGCCAAAATTTGACCCCCGCCACGCCCAAACGCCGTAAACGATCGTAATACAAATCGGCACATGTGATTCCGTCGTGGACCCCTACACCTGTGCAAAAGTTCGTCACGATCCGCCCAGGCGTTTCGTTTCCGCGCATGCGTGATTTTGCACACCAAAAACGTGTTAGTTTTTGGGTTTTTTTGGGGGTTCTTGCAACTCGCTACAGCCAAGGGCCCTGGACGGATTTTGACGCAAAATGCGCCAAAACACGCGGTTCCGCCCAAGAATGTGCCTTTTCGGGGTCGCGAACATAATACCTAACATCTAGACCCCCATTTCCCCGAATTAGCGCCATTTTGGGGACCATTTTTGACGTTTTGGCAATGTGCTGCAAAAGTAATATCAGCCTTTTTGATTTTTGCTGTTTTAGTTCTGCGAGCTAATGATTGTCGTCCTTACACACCTTTTTAAACTGTTAAGTTTTTTTTACATTAATTGGGGTTAAGGGGTTAAGTGGTTAAGGTTAAGGGTTGAGGGGTTAAGGGTAAGGGGTTAAGTGGTTAAGAAATTGGGGTTAAGGGGTTAAGGTTAAGGGGCCAGTGGGTTAAGGTTAAGGGGTTAAAGTTAAGGGGTTAAGGGATTGAGGTTAAGGGGTTGGTGTTATGGGGTCAAGGTTAAGGGGCCAAGGGGTTAAAAGATTGGAACATAGCATTGGACAGACAATTACCGTATCGTACGGTGTTCGGGCGTGGTCGTGCTGGGATGTAGACTGTAGTGAACGGAAATAAGACATGTCGCAGGCTATTCACGCGTGTTATTTTTAAAGAGTTTTGTGGCACGTGGATCTCAGGGATTTGTAGGCCAAAGTTCACCAAACTTGGCATTACGTGTATGAGCAACCATCTGTGCTTAACAAGTTTTTCAGAATTACAATATTCTGCCGCGTTCGGGCGTGAGAGCAAAAAAATTGTGGGTGGGGTCTGAAAATACGCCAAATTGCGTTACTTTTTGGCCCACCCTGTAGTTAAGGAAAAAATCCAAGTAGTAACTTCTCTAACTACATTCAAGGCACGTGTAGAACTTTCGCGGACCTCCGTTAACCAGGGCTGGAGAAAAGGCGGCCATAAAAATTTTTTAAAAAAAAACATTGGCAAAATATAATGAACTTCGCTCAAGCTACGCTGAGTGGGCGTCCATAAAAAGGCTGATATTACTTTTGCAGCACATTGCCATAACGTCAATGTGCTCCTAAGTAATATTAGCCCTTTTGATTTTTGTTGTTTTAGTTCTGCGAGTTAATGACTGTCGTCCTTACACACCTTTTTAAACTGTTAAGTTTTTTTTCCATTAATGTTTGCTGTTTTTTTACTCGTTTATCGTTACCTTATCACATCCAAGATTCTGCGATAGCGTTTTTAAAAACCTCATCTGGTTTAATATATGCTGTAGTACACCCATTTGTTTCAAAATCCAATCATATTTTCACCGAGATATGGTGATTTAACAATTTTCAAAATGGCGACCGTATACGCCATCTTGCATTTTGAAAACTTGCAGTTTTAGTCATGTGGCCTTTGTCGATATGCCGTTCTGTTTCCTGGTGCAAAATTTCGCTGATACCGGACAATCGGTTAATGAGTTGTGGCTAAAAAAGCGATTTTCAAGATGGCGGCTGTCGCCATCTTAAATTTTAAAAATTTCAATTTTTTGGTCACGTGACCGTATTTGGGTTCAATATAATTATGATGTAGTATACCAAATTTCATTAAAATCGGACGATTTTTCACTGAAGTATGGCGATTTGACGATTTTCAAAATGGCGGCCGTCCGCCATGTTGGATTTTAAAAATTTGCAGTTTTTGCCATTAGCCCTTGTCGACATGCCTCCTATAAAATTTCGCTGAAATCGGACAATCGGTCGATGAATTATGGCCAAAAAAGCGATTTTCAAAATGGCGGGCGCCGCCATATTGAATTTTAGAAATTTCAATTTTTGGTCACGTGACTGTAACCGGGTTCAAGATCTGCTGTAGTGTACCAAATTTCATCAAAATCTGACGATCTCAGTTGAGTTGAGTTCTAAAGAGTGATCACATCTCGTCGGGCGATGCGATCACTTTTAGAACTCAACTCGACTGAGATCGTACAGTTTTCTGCCAGTCGCGTCAGTCTGAACAAGTTCAGAATTTCTACAACCAGTTGAGTTGAGTTGAGTCCGATCGGGCGGTGTGATCACGTGAAAAACTACAACCAACCAGTGTGATGAACTCGCAATACTGGGTAGTTAGTGATGTCAGCCTTTTAGTTACTGCCTCCGTGCTAATATATTAAATTTCTCAGCTATTTTCTGGACAGCCTTCCTTGTTGCATCCTTAATTCATTATTGCCTAAAATCACACACTCGCTCGGTAGCGCCGAGAGTTGTAAGGGCGACGACGCAAGTCAATGGAGAAGCCCAAAATTTGCCCCCCGCCACGCCCAAACCCGTAAGTGATAGTCATAAAACCGGCAGAGGTGATTACGTCGTGGAAGCCTACAAATCCATTTAGAACTGCAGTTTTTGTGTAGAACTGCAATCTGAAAAAAGCACTGTCTTAAACCGTTTATGCGTTATTATCGATATATCATAAGCAAGGGGGGGGCTAGTTTTTGGTCGTCTTATAGGCCTAATCCACATATCAAACGTAGTTTACAGTCCTATACAAGTAGCCCTGCTGTCGCAGAGAGGCCGCGCGATGCTTGGTGTCTGTCAGTAGTTGACTTCAACAGTGCAATATACCTCGTATTCGGCTTCAGATTTACCACTGCGTAGTATGCTGCTCTGTTGTCTGCGGCGTAACGTTGACTGGCTTCTTGTAATAAACACTTCGTCGTCGTCTCCCGGCCGTCAAGAGCAAACGCCGCCTCGCTACCAGCGACTATCAACAACTTGCCATGGTCCATCGCAGTATTGCACCATGCGACGGAGCCAGATATTGACTGAGAATCGCATACCTTACCTGCATTCAACGCTCCCCTTAGGGGGTCCCGGTCGGAATATTGCCGTAATATTGGTGTGGAAAAACTAGAATGGTGTGGCCACCCGACGGTGAAGAAAATGAAGATACATTTATTCGTTTTGACAGAATACATGCACGTGACGGACAGACGGACGGACACCGCATGACAGCATAGGCCGCGTTTGTATAGCATCCCGCGACAAAAAGGCTTGTACACTACGGTCTGTTAGTTCTTTGGCCCGATCATCTGCCGAGCCCACAATGTGAAGGAACACAATACATTCGTCTCTGAGCTGCTGAAATACCTAGAATGCGATTCAGGAGGTACTTCTTCGAAGAAAGACGTCATTTTAGAAAGACACCGTTTAACCTCATATTGAACGTAGAGGCGTATGTCGAAGTCGGTCAGTGGTATATTATGGTCTGGAATGTGCACTGCTGGAACTGCACTGTACAGAATAGCACGTATACACGTATACAGGTAGCTGTAGGTCAACAGGTAACCGCATAATCACCCCCTACAGATAACCCCCATACAGCGTCGATAGTCGCAAAGTTGTAGTTGTGTCATTTTTCGCAGGAAGTGCAACGCAATACAATGCAATAATACAATAAACACAAAACTACACCGATAAAAAGTAGCTAACTCTGAAATGGCGACGGCAGCATCACCGAAATTCACTGCACTCACTGTACGACGTCATCACACGCGGCTTTCGGATGTTAGTCTGAGGCACAACTTTCAAAACAACGTTGAATCCATTGAACTCGTTATATTTTATATGCACACAGTTTTATGCATTTAAAATTTACTGGTCGTATCTTTATGTGTATTGATTCCATAATTATTTCACGTATACGTGATAGTTAACAGAATTAATTATTTTTATTTTCGTGAGTTAATCAAAATTAATTCGATTTAAAAATACTGTTGTATTTAAAATACTGTTGCGAAGTAGGCCTACAAACCGTTGTCTATCTTGCTGTTAAACTGCATTATATTGAGTCCCGCGACTCATTTTGTGCACAGTAGCAATCACTATTTATTTTAAGCTATATTTTTATTTTTTAATTGTTATTGTGTAATTTTGGGTACGGATTTACCGCGCGATGCTATGCATAGCTCCAACTATACTGTCTCAAGATGTCCGTCTGTCTGTCTGTTTGTCCGTCTGTTCGACACACGTCGGTATTCTATATGTAACGAAACGGCTAAATGTATCATCAATTTTTTCACCATCGCAACACCATTCTAGTTTTTCCATACGAAACGATATAACAAATATTTTAAACGGACACTAACAGAGGCGAAGAATGACAACTATATACATCTATATTTATCATAATATGATAGAAAGCACTTAACAAAAAACAGCAAAATCAACACAAAAACGACAGAAAAAATAACAATACTGTCACAAGTTACGTAAATTTACATATAACATTTTCATTTTTCACACGATCGATATTTTGCAACAAACTTCTTACTACGTTTCTCAACAACAGTGCTAGGTACATCAAATTCAAACTGTGCACGGCAATAATTTACTATATCATAATTATCTGTCTGAAAGAATTTCATGAAAAAGCGATTTACAACAAAATCTAACGAACAGATATCGGATTTTCGCAGAGGACACGCTTCCAAACCATAAAGTAATCCAGGCAAACATTTACTAAACTCCGAAATTACATCTTCGGGTGCCCGACCTCCTACCTTTCCAAGTAGGCTATAGCATTAGCAGTCCAATAAAAGGAACGAAGTGTAGGTGCTACATTTAAGCGATCTGGAACTTGCAAAGTAAATACCAAGATAGCCGCATATTGTTCTATTGAATGACGCTGAATATCGCTGAAACTGCACGAGATACGAACATAGTTGTAATGGAATACTAATAAGAACTTACACACGACCTAATCAATGGTGTCGTTTCGAAAGACTCTGAGAACCCATCTATTCCAGCAATCGTTCGCATGACGTTTGTTAACTTTGTAACCTGTGTTTGAAGCGTTTCGTTTACGGCAGGATAATCTTGTCTTTTCTAAACTGAACTGAACTGAACTGAGTGATTTGACTTAGAGTAATATTGATATTGATTGATTGATTGAATATTAGCTTAAACGCGGTCTCTCCTCTGCGACAGCTGCTGATCTTCTTGTGTAATACGAAATAGGGGGTTTCCTTCGGGGCGTTATTGTCCTGCGGCGATTGTCCGTACTGCCCGTGCCCAGATCTGTCGTCACACCAGCTGCATTAAAGACACGTTGACGGTTTGCTATCCTACTTTGGCCTATACGCGACTACTCGACGTGTAGACTTCACGACAGGTGTAGGCGTAAGACAAGCTATAGCAGCTATTTGCCATCGATTTTGATCTCGTGTGAACTTTAGCGTTGCACCATGTTGAAATTAATCAGTTTAACGGGCTTCTTTATGTTCTTATGTTCGAAGGGTAAGTAGTTCAGCAGACCGAACCGAATTTAAACTTCAAAATTTAACAGGCGCCGTATTTTACAATGGATTGAACTTTTGAGTGTATAGGACATTTTCTCCTCGGACATATCCCCCGCCGGGGGATAATGTCCCTCCCCATCCAGGGCATTCCCCGCGCCAACTGCCCGAGGTGTCCGACTAATAGTGTGAATAGGCACTGCCCATTCTGTCAGACAGTCGTCTGATTTGTCCGAGTTTCGATACTGATCGCTGTCGCCTGCGACTTAATTACCAGTGTCTATGTTGTCTGTGTCGTCATTGTCTGCATCAGCCGTAATTGGTGTCCGCGTTGTCTGCGTTCTGACGACCCACTTTCTACGGTCGGGCGCAACTGTGTGTATTGCCCTTGGCGGTCGAACCGTTCACAGCACGCGATGGAGCCAGATATTGGCAAATAATTGCGATTTTTTTTCGTACCCCATCTGTATTTGACGCCTCCATAAGGGGAGTTCTCGTCAGAAAATTTTTGGTGTGGAAAAAGTAGAATGGCGTGGCTACCCGACAGTTGAAAAAGTTTGAAGATCTGTTAATTCATTTCGACAGAAAACGCGAACGTGACGGACAGACGGACGGACAATCACAGACAAACACCGCATACGATACGATACGATACGATAATGTGTATTTAAAGTGCAGTAAAAAGCTGAAGGGTAGTCTACCACACGGAATAAACACAAAATGAAAACATGAAACTAAAAATAAAATAATGAGCGTGATAGTCCGGTCCAGTCCCGTTATTGTGAGACAGTCCAGTAGGTAAAAGAAAGAATCTGGAAGTTGATTCCAAAGACGAGGTGAAGCATATCAAAATAAGCGATCTCTATTTTTCATAGAGGAGATGGTTGGCGGGCGAGAAAGAGTGATAAAAGATGAGGAGCGGGTACTGCGAGGAGGTTGAAGAGAGATAAGGTTGTGAAGATAGCTAGGTTGAGCAGTTGTAAGAACTTTGTAAGTGAGAGAGAGAAGTTTATATTCAATGCGTTTGTTGACCTTTAGCCAGTGGAGAGATTTGAGAATGGGAGTGATATGAGTGGATTTAGGAGCCTTAACAACAGCACGAGCAAGAGTTTTGAATCTGTTGGAGCCGGTTAAGTTGACAGTTTGGAAGGTTATGATAGAGAGAGTTACAGTAGTCAAGTTTAGAGTGAATTATGGAGGTGGCAATGGTGCTGGCTGTTTTGAACTCAAGGTTGACGGCACAGGCTGTTATCAACTTGCGATCCTTTGTTACTTACTTGATCCTTTGCCTAGCATCGCGCGGTCACCAATGAACTATAAATAGAAAACTAGAAAGGCAGCCTAGCAGCACGCTGTGGCACACGTGGCGCCGAACCAGTCACCTGTCGAAGAAGTCACGTAAGAACAGTATAGTGACTAGTGTACTGTTTGTACTGCTTACAGTATATTTATATTTATTTCTGCAACCAATGAAGCTAGCAGCTCCAAATTTGGTATATAACTTGGGTTTACATATTGGGTGTACCTTATAAAGAAAGAACTTTTAGTACCAAAACTAGCGGGTGTCTGGGCTAGGGAAGCGTCCAAAATTTGGGACCCCCTACTTATTTCTGCAACTGTTGAATCTGGTAATTTTAAATTTGGCGCAGAACAAGGGTTTGAAAAGTAGGTTGCCAAAAACCGCTTTTTGGACCAAATTTGGCAGGGGTCTGGGCTAGGGAGCATCCAAAAAAACTTGGGACCCCACTTATTTCTGCAACTGTTGAATCTGGTAACTTCAAATTTGGCATGTAACTTGGATGTGAGAAGCAGGTTGCCAAAAACCACTTTTTGGGATTAAGTATTGTAGGGTTCTGGGCTAGGAGAGCATCCAAATAAATTTGGGATCCCCTATTTATTTCTGCAACCGTTGAAGCTAGTAACTTCAAATTTAGTATACAACTAGGGTTTGGGTGTAGCTTATCAAGAAAGAACTTTTATGACCAAAACTGTCGGGAATCTGGGCTAGGGGAGCGTCCAAACAAATTTGGGACCCCCTACTTATTTCTGCAATTGTTGAATCTGGTATCTTCAAATTTGGCACAGAACTTGGGTTTGAGTAGTAGGTTGCCAAAAACCACTTTTTGTGACCATATTTGCTAGGGGTCTGGGCTAGGGGAGCATCCAAAAATTGAGACCCCCTATTTATTTCTGCAACCATTGAAACTATAACTTCAAATTTGGTACACACCTTGGGTTTAGGGTGTAGCTTATCAAGAAAGAACTTTTAGGACCAAAACTGTCGGGAGTCTGGGCTAGGGGAGCATCCAAACAAATTTGGGACCCCCTACTTATTTCTGCAACTGTTGAATCTGGTAACTTTAAATTTGGCGCAGAACTTGGGTTTGAAAAGTAGGTTTCCAAAAACCACTTTTAGGACCGAATTCTGCAAGGGTCTGGGCTAGGGAGCATCCAAAAAACTTGGGGCCCCCATTTATTTCTGCAACTGTTGAATCTGGCAGCTTCAAATTTGGCACAGAACTTGGGTGTGAGAAGCAGGTTGCCAAAAACCACTTTTTGGGATCAAGTATTGTAGGTTTCTGGGCTAGGGGAGCATCCCAAAAAATTTTGGATCCCCTATTTATTTCTGCAACCATTGAAGCTAGTAACTTCAAATTTGGTATACAACTAGGGTTTGGGTGTAGCTTATCAAGAAAGAACAACTGGCGAGGGTTTGGGTTAGGGGAGCGTCCAAAATTGTAGGACCCCTACTTAATTTCTGCAACTGTTGAATCTGGTAACTTCAAATTTGGCACAGAACTTGAGTTTGAGTAGTAGGTTGCCAAAAACCACTTTTGGGACCAAATTTGGTGGGGTCTGGGTTAGGGGAGCATCCAAAAAAATTGGGACCCCTTATTTATTTCTGCAACCATTGAAGCTATAGCTTCAAATTTGGTACACATCTTGGGTTCAGGATGTAGCTTATCAAGAAAGAACTTTTAGGACCAAAACTGTCGGGGGTCTGGGCTAGGGGAGCGTCCAAACAAATTTGGGACCGCCTACTTATTTCTGCAACTGTTGAATCTGGTAACTTCAAATTTGGCACACAACTTGGGTGTAGAAGCAGGTTGCCAAAACCCACTTTTTGGGATCAAATATGGTAGGGATCTGGGCTATGGGAGCATCCAAAGAAATTTGGGATCCCCTATTTATTTCTGCAACCACTGAAGCTATTAACTTCAAATTTGGTATACAACTAGGGTTTGGGGTGTAGATTATCAAGAAAGAACTTTTTGGACCAACACTGGCGAGGGTTTGGGCTAAGGGAGCGTCACAAAATGTAGGACCCCCTAGTTAATTTCTGCAACTGTTAAATCTGGCAACTTCAAAGTTGGCACATCACTTGAGTTTGAAAAGTAGGTTGCCAAAAACCACTTTTTGAAGATACTAGCTTCAGCGGTTGCCGAAATAAGTAGGGTTACCAAATTTTTCGGATACTCCCCTAACCCAGACCCCAACCAATTTTCGTTCTAAAACTTCTTTCTTGTTAAGTTACACACCAGACCCAAGTTGTGTACTAAATTTGGAGTTGCTATGCTTCAGTGGTTGCAGAAATAATATGGGGTCACAAATGTTTTTGGGTGCTCCTCTAATCCCAGACCCCTGCCAAGTTTGGTCATAAAAGTAATTTTTGTTAAGCTACTACGTAAACTCAAGTTGTAGACCAAATTTGAAGTCGTTAGATTCAACAGTTGTCAAAATAAGTAGGCGGTACCACAATTTTGGGGATGCTTCCCTAGCCCAGACAGACCCCTGTCAAATTTGGTCTTAACAGTAGTTTTTGGCAACCTACTCATCAAACCCAAGTTGTCTACCAAATGTAAGTTGCTATCTTCAATGGTTGCAGAAATAAATATAAATGTACAGTAAAGAATACACGCGGTATACTGTCGTCACGTGACTTCCGGCTCTGCGCAGCGTGTGCCACGGCCAGAGCCATAGATTAGAAAGAGTTGTGCCAACTGGGCCAATCACCATGTTCCAGTTGCTGATTGGTCTAATCTAATCAGGTGATAATCGTGGACGCCATGTTTTGTTCTAATCTATGGCTCTGGCCACGGCGTTAGGCTTGCTGGCTGCTGGGCTGCCTTTCTAGTTTTCTATTTACAGTTCATTGGCGGCCATACATTTATTGCATAAAATGATAATTATTAATTACGTTTGTCAGTAATAAATTAAGTAAGTAAGTAAGTAAGTAAGTATTTTATGTATTTATGTAGTATGTATGTTCACTGATTATTTGACCACTTAAGCTTTAACGTTTTTATTGTGCTGGTAAATTATTGCTGTATATGGCACCGTCATTAATTAATTAATTCGATATTTAATTGCTTAATTATGTAAATGTGTAACTAATTAATTTATTAGTTTTTAAGTAATGTTAAGTAAGTAATTTTTGAATAAGTTTGAATACTTTCGATACTATGTGTAGCAAACTTTAATAAAATATACCTAAAACCACAGCTGTCAGCGAAAACATGCTTTCACTACTGCTTCACTTTTTGTGCTTCCCAACTACGCACTACACAAATGTGATCCCTAGCGGTGTCCCATATCTCCCTTGTCGTCCCCTTGCGATCTTTTGTGGTTCCTTGCGGTGTTTAGTATTACCCACGCTTGGCCCTTTGACGTTTCGCCCCTATAAACGTCGAAGGGGCGAAAAAAAACCGCGAAACGTCCTGCTACGCCAGAGAGATGGAATACGACAGAGTAAAAGCTGCCGTACTACTTTCGTGCATTTTGATAGTTGAGCGACAATACCGTTGTTTAAGTAAGTAAGTAATTCTTATATTCAACACTAACATGACGCAGTGCGGTGCCACGACAAACATCACACAATAAAACAGCAACAATAAATACCAGCAACTATGACATTCGAATGATAAAACTTCGAACGTAGTTTACATTTTTATCGCAAAATACCGAAGCAGTGCGCAGCGTGGGGCTGCAGCCTGCAGCAGTAGATCAACACGAGAATGATAAAGTCTCCTATCATCGGTGAATAGAGTTACTGTGCTTTATTACTTGTCATTTCTGCTGATATACACAACAGTGGGCGGTTATCGTGAACGGTGTGCATAACGGTGTAGTATGAGCATAATGCCAGCCGTGTGATAAACCGTAACTTCCTGACGCTAACCCTAATCTGAACACTGACCGTAACCCTAGCCGTGTGCATACAGAGAACACGCATGTGCGAATCACACGGCCAGCCGTGTGTAAAGACTCTTCGTCTTTGTTCCATTTACAAGCTAATTTAAATGGCCATTTGAAATAACTGCTTTTCAATGGTGAAATAAATGAATAATAATCGAAAAATCTTCAAACATCATTACGCACAAGCCTAGTAGTTGTATTGTTTACGTCAGCGTCTTCCCGGATACTGAAGTAAACAGTTACACTGTTCAGGTGCCGAAAAGATCTGAAGCTCAGGAAAAAAATTCCAGATATGCCACTTTGATAGGCACACTCCAACCAATTATGCTACGACATAAAACTCAACTTTTTTTGCATCCGTTGTTTTTTTCTAACACGCAAATTACAACCGTCGGGACTTTTGGCAGCTGACAACCTGCGGCAGGATATCTGTTCACTATAGAAGCACCAGCCACATCACTGCCGTATACGGATTTTGGTTGGATGGATTCCTACGCGGTTTTAGCCGCTACTGTATGTTTTATTAAATCTGTCTGTGCTATGCATTGATTGCTGTCGGTAGAATTTTTAAAGTAAGTAAGTGACTAAGTAAGTAAGTAGCCTTTGCCTTTATGACAAACGCACTAGTGTTACAATGTAGTTGAGCAATACAGCAGCGCAGTTGAAATTGTAACATTACACGTAGAAATTTAAAACAAAAATAAAATTAATTAGGCCTACATCAGAACAAATAGGTCTACTACAAATCATAGAAATGATTAGTTGCTGACTTAACTATCAATGTGTGATATTTTTTTTATTATGTAACAGGTAAGGTGACAGCAAACTGCGACATTTTCGGAATTAGTAGCTGCAGTGTAAGAGAACCGCCACTCGACGCTGTCAAGCTGGAGGAATACTGCCGGTTTATACAAGCGTTTATTTAGTATTAAATGTAACATTGGAAACTCAGTTAGGGGTCATTCAAGATCATTGAAAATGGCGCCTTCGATAGACCATATGCGACTTTCTATCGTACCATTTTCGAGTTATTTGACGTTGAATAATATCGTGACCTTGAAATCTGGGTTAGAGGTCACTCAAGGTCATTGAAATTGGTTTCATTCGAAAGCTTGGGTGCGGTTTCCTGTTCGCCTTCTATAGTAGCTATGGCCGTATCTGTAGCCGTTTGTGAGATATTTAGCGTCAAAGAGCTGTGTGACCTTGAAAACAGGGTAAGGGTTCGTTCAAGGTCATTGGAAATGACACTATTTGGTAGATCGCAAACGAGTTCCTATTCGCCTTCCATAGTAACTATGGCGATATTTTGTATCGTTTGCGAGATATAGCGACTTATTGGTAGAAAATCGCGAGATTTTTATGCCCCACCTGTATTTAGCGCCTCCGCAGGGGGTGACCCCGTCGGAATTTTGTGCAAATGTTTGATGCAGTAGTATAGCCGGGACTAAAATGATACCGTTTGCCCTCAGCTAGGCCCCCCAGAGCCCATCCCGCCT
>Ga0209338_1000454_pt1 | contig 12911 bp, 13 predicted proteins | sample OlaalgELextract1_FD_187374 | JGI IMG/M metagenome (GOLD analysis project Ga0209338, IMG submission 187374) | Olavius algarvensis symbiont microbial communities from Tuscany, Italy - Type A ELBA extract 1 (SPAdes) (version 2) | ecosystem: Host-associated > Annelida > Digestive system >... | reverse complement strand
TAACCTGAAGCACAGCAGATTGCTGCTTTAACCAATTTTTCAAAGAACATTGACCAAATTTAAAATGTTGGACCTACAATTTTGTAATTTATTCTGATCAATTTTAAGTTTATGCGCAGGCTCTATATACTAGAATAGAATGCAAATTCAAATGAAAAAGAAATTTTTTAGTCTCCGGACACCTGATTGCCCTGGTGAGCGGGATATCCTAAGCATAAAAAAAGAGCCGCCCAAGGGCGACTCTTAATTATGGCCTGCCATGCGAAGCTGCAAGCGAAGCGTGGTGATCCCAGGGGGATTCGAACCCCCGTTACCGGCGTGAGAGGCCGAGTGAGAGCGTATTCCACCTGATTCTATTACCTTTTTCGACCGCTAAAATCCGTTTAGGGGAATTAAAAGTCGTCTAAAAAGCCGTCTGGGCCGATGCACTAAAATTTACTTTTTTTATTATTCGGAGGTCAAGTTTGTCTGGAGGGATAAATTTCCATGACCATTTCCATAATCAGTTCCGCAACAAGAAGATCTTCATGCCGATAACCATATACCCCGCTGTGGGACGGATCACTACGTGTTGGCTCATGTAAAATAGCAAGCTTTTTTTCAGTGAACTTCTGTACTTGATTAAGGATCCTTCCAACATTTAATACAGCGAATAAACCAGATTTCGCCAATGACAACTCGATATGTTCACGGATTTTAGCGATTTGCGCCTCTTGGTCTGTCCCCCCGAAGTGTTCCATCCAATTAACAGATAAAAATTCTTCGCTTTCACGAAGCATGAATGAAGCTCCAGTTGGTTGGCCATCTGGTGCAGTTTTTGGGGCACAGTAACGGGAAATATGATCCTTGTCCGGTAACGGATCTCCTTTCATTTCGTAGCCCATTGAAGAACTTTGTGAGGTTGTATAGTTTCCAGAAGAGAGTCTACGGAAGTAAGCCCCGATATTCTATCAATCAAGTCCGGGTCTTTAGAATTCGGTGAAAAAATCACAAACCGAGTTTCTCCAGTTTGTGAAAATACAACAGCAAGATGTCGATTTGGTGCTGCTCGCCATTGCGCATGAATTTCGTTTGATGGTGTAATAGCAACATTTGGGCATTTCAGGTTTGTCGTATTTTGCAGGAAGTTTATAAAGTTTCTCATTGAATCAATTGAGATTGTACCATCATCAGGATCTTCATTAACAACCTCATTCAAAAAATTAAGCTTGACGGCCAATTCTTGGGCGAACTGAATCTTAGATCCTCTTTGTACATAATCAATCAGTTTTTTGATTTTCTCCTCACTTGTAAGCTTCTCATCGAGTTCGTCGAACGGGCTCTCTGTAGTTGAAACTATAGGAGCTGCCGAATGGCTTTTAAGCGTCACAGGTGTGTCTAAATCTCTTGTCATCGGAATTTTAAACCCACCCGACCATTGCGTTTGGTATTCAAACAACTCATCGTCAGCGTCAATTTCTGTAGAAGTGATTCTTGCTAAATTTGGACATGTACCAGAAGAACAAAGATTTTGCGCGGCTAGAAATTCATCAATTTTGATTTCTTGAGAACTAATCAATTTGTCCTCCTTATTCTTTGACTGATTTAATATCCATGCGTTCCCAGATGTTTTCCTGGATCGTTGCTCCTGTTAAGTCAGCAAAACCACGTACAATCCATTCGTGAGCAATTTCAAACCATTTCCATAACGCATCATTTGATTTATCTGCCCCGAGCCCCGTCGCGGTTATTTGCAGTATTAACATAGGGTGTTTATCAATATTCCGTTCCCCGTGTTGAAGTGTTACATTTAGGCGTCCATTGTCATCAGGCAGAGCAAAAAGAACTTGTCCCCCAAAGCCAATCGGAGGATTCAGAAATCGTTCGCTTGAGGACCATGCGAGATCTCTGAAAACCCCACTTATATCACCTAAAGAATCCCATCCTTCTCCCTTTGGGATATGGTTGATATATGTAAGCTCGCATTTTATGGGGTTAACCGATCCTAGATTCTCTTCTTCAAGAAACTTGTTAAAGATTCCGAGGTTAGTTTTAAATGCTATTATAATGGTTTTGTAACGAGGATAGGCTTCTTCTTGCTGAATCCTACGCCAGTTGAAAAAGAACTTATTGTTCTGTAACTGGATAAGCATATTTTTATCCTCGTTTATAAACCACGTTCTTGGCAGATAGTTTTTTAGATCAAATTCTGGAGGAGGAAGTTCTAGACGTTGGGCGTGCTCGCATAGGGGAAATTTGTTTCGCACTTTCTGCCAGAATAATCCTAGGTGCGGTCCTCTAAATTTTTCGATCGTCTCAAAGCTAATTCCGCATACAACTTCAATAACCGGTGGTTTTTTGTAGTCCGGCAAGCTTTGTGATTTACCTTTGTTCATCGCTATTCCTTGCAGAATGGATTCGGAATTATACTATTAACAGGCTAATTCTAATTTGGCGTTTGTCTATTGTCAACATTCGGGGTTTTTTCTGTCTGAGTTAAGTTACCGTTATTGAATCGTTTTTGTCAAGAAAATCTGGATGTTCTGCGAGATTATTATTGCGAAATAGATTATTTCTGTGCAAAAGTTTTAACTTTATAATAAACGAAAAAACCTTGAAAATAAAAAGGGACAGGTAAATTATTTATTGACAATGATTTGTAATCAATATAAACATTGAACGAATCGTACAGACTCGATCAAACAAGGAGAAAAAATGCCAAGAACATCGCGAATGATCGTAGCTAATGAGAAAGCCGTCTACCACGTTATGTCTCGGACAGCACTGGATGGATTTCCATTGAAAGATGTTGAAAAGGATTTCTTGCTGGATTTGATCAAACGATTTTCAGCATTGTACCTTACTGAAATATTGGGCTTTTGCCTGATGGGCAACCATTTTCATATACTTGTGAAGATGATTCCGGAAAGTGATTTTACGGATGACGAGATTCAAAAGCGGTTTGTAGCATTTTATGGCGACAATCGGGAATTCGCCGAAGGCCAGATTCCTTACTGGCGTGCCAAGCTGTCCAGTCTTTCTGAATTTATGCGAGAGATAAAGGTTACCTTTGCCCGGTACTACAACCGGCGTCATCACCGCAGGGGTTATTTTTGGGGAGATCGATTCAAAAGCGTGATTGTCGATAAAGGCGAAACACTGGTCAATTGCCTGGCCTATATCGATCTAAATCCCTTGCGGGCTGGTATTGTCGACCGACCGGAAGACTATCGTTGGAATTCGCTTGGATACCATCTTCAGACCGGGAATAAAGACCAGTTCCTGTCCACTGATTTTGGTTTAAAAGAATTCAACGTTAGATATCAAAAAGAGAGGATCAGACGATATCGCCGGTATGTCTATGAAGCAGGGGCCCTGAACCGTCCGGACAAGATGCAACCTAAAGTTATCGATGAGAAAATTGTTGCAAAAGAGCGCAAAAAAGAATTTGAGATCAGCCGGGTCGATAGATTCAGATATCGCACCCGCTATTTTACGGACTCGGGCATCATTGGGTCAAAGGAGTTTGTGGCCGATTATTACAAACGGTTTAAGCATCTGTTTTATTCAAAGCATGAAAAAAAGCCCAAACCGATCAAGGGATTGGATGGGGTTTATTCGTTGAAGCGGCTGTCTGAATTGATATAAAAATAGATTGAAACAACAGTTTCGTTATCTCCTTGTTGTTTTGAGACAGAAATATTAATTTAATAAGCTGTTGACAATGTTAACATAGCGGAAAGGAGAGTTATAATGCCGCTTTCAAGAGAATTCAAAAAACTGGTTGTTGCCAGGGCCAATACCGATCCTGAATTTCGTAAAGGACTTATAATAGAAGCGATCAACATGATCCTCAGCGGTGAAATTACAGCCGGCAGAATAATGCTTCGTGATTATATCAATGCAACAGGAGCCATGGATGATATTTGTAAGCAACTGAATAAGCATAAATCGTCGATCAACCGTATGCTAGGACCATCTGGAAATCCGACCTTAGAAAGCATCGTACCGATTATAAGAGCATGCTCCGACCGTGAGGAAATTAGACCAATAGTCTGTATGGATCATTGCGAAGCCTGACGTGGAGTTTTGTCGTTTCAAACCTACCGCCGGACCACGTCGAATGCCTTTTAATTATCCGACTAATCAAAATTCGTTTCATTGTCACTGCAGCATTCCCTTATTGAACTCTCCTGAAATGAAAAAGGCAACCGCGTTGGATTGCCTTTGAAATTTGGTGATCCCAGGGGGATTCGAACCCCCGTTACCGGCGTGAGAGGCCGGCGTCCTAACCACTAGACGATGGGACCATATCTTTAAAATTTATGTGGACTTAATACAGCAGATTTAGACCCTATGTCAAATGTTAATTGAACAGAGAGTCTAGTAGTTTGTCAGTTGTGTGTTGTTCGTGGTCCGTTGTGCATCGATCCGCAGGATGCCGAAAAGATTCTACCGATTCCGGAGGAAAGCCGCCAACTCGTTGAAAATTCGGAAAACGAAAGCAGCATCAAATGGTCAGACCCGTTTTTTTGCCTTTGCGGAATCCAAACAATAAATAGATTAAAAACCCGATAAAAGGCACCGAGGCGATGACCCACCACAAGGCTTTTTTGCCCATGGTGCCGAAATCCTTTTGGGCCACGTCCACAATGGCCCAGATGGTGCCCATGAAAAACGGCACGCAGAGGCCGACGAAGATTAGTGATGTCTTAATACCCATAAATCAAACAATGCCTAAAGTGCACTAAAATGACTAAATTGCCTAAAATTAAGGTGTTTAATCATTTAAACTCAATCAACCCATTCAACCCAATCAACTTAGATCTTAATCAGCTTTCCAACCGTTTGGCGATTTTCAGGATTGCTTTGACATAATATTTGCTGTGGTTATAGCTATAAATGACTTTTTCGGCTTTTTTGCGGCTGATACCCGGCCGCCAGCCGTGTCCCTTGAGATAGTTGGCGATGCTGGCCATGGCATCGGCATGGGTCAGCAGGTCGATGGTTCCGTTGTTGTCACCGTCTTTGCCGTAGGCCAGGATGCTGGTGGGCATGAACTGCGCCAATCCCATGGCACCGGCAAACGAGCCGGGCATTTCAACGGGATCGAAACCTTCCTGGTCGGCATATTTCAATAGGGCTTTCAATTCCCCATAGGCCCACTTGGATCTTCGGGTGGCTGATTTTTCATACCGCTTGCGCGAGGTTTTCTTTTCTTTGGGGATCATCGTAAACAGATCGCTGCGCGCTTCCGAGTACATCAAGGATGCCAGGGTTGAAAGGACATTCAGTGCAGAGCGGGTTCCCAGGTTTTTTCCCAGACTGGATTCCACCAAAAGGATAGCCGTGATGACATTTTTATCCACACCATAAGCTTTTTCTGTTCTTGCCAGATCGTCTTTGTACTTTTCCATATATCTTTTGGCATTGCGGATCGACCAGTCATTTGAGAATTGATCGTAGTTTATCTTGGATTCGCTGTAGGTGAACAGCAAGATGACACTCTTGGCTTCGAATTTAACCTGAGGCCGGGCATAGAGGCTACTGATCTTGTTGGAATCGAATCCATCCTCTACCAACTTTTTTTGCAGGGGGTCGAAATGATACTTTTTATTCTGAGCTGCCCCGGACAATCCGGACCATAAAAAAACAGCAACCAGCAAGGCAAGAATCGTCAGGGCTTTGTTTTTCGAGCTAACTCGAAGCAACATTTTGTTTTTACCTCATATTTAAAATTTAGATGAAATTAGATTATAACCACGAAAATCGGATATGAAATATAAAAAGTACATGGTTGTGGGATAGGTTCAAAGGTTCAGGGTTCAAGGTTCAAAGGTTCAGGGTTCAAGGTTCAAGGTTCAGGGTTCAGGGTTCGAGGTTCAGGGTTCAAGGTTCTAGGTTCAGGGTTCAAGGTTCAGGGTTCAGGGTTCGAGGTTCAAGGTTCAGGGTTCAGGGTTCAGGGTTCAAAGTTCAGGGTTCAAGGCTAGACAATCTGTGTGAATCTGTGCAGATCTGTGTCCTATTAAATCTCAGCTAAAATTGATACCGCCGTATCGATTGAGTTGCAGTCCCTTTTCAGCTTCCTGCTTGATCCGATTTATATCTCGTGTTATTTTCTCCTCCAATTCTAACATACTTACCGGAGATTCTCCATCGTGAAAAAGTCGCAAAAAACCATATTCAGCTGCCAATCCTGCGGTTACCAGGCCCCGAAGTGGATGGGCAAATGTCCGGATTGCGGCACCTGGGATTCATTTGTGGAAGAACGGCCGGCCGCCGTTTCCCAGCCGGGAGCCGGCCGATCCATTGCCGGGTCCCAAACCGGTCCGGTGCCGATAGATTCCATTGAACTGGAAAGCGAAATGCGGCTGCAAACCGAGATCCAGGAATTTGACCGGGTACTGGGCGGGGGCCTGGTGCCGGGTACGCTGGTGCTGATCGGCGGGGATCCGGGAATCGGCAAATCAACGCTGATGCTGCAGGCCCTGCACGGCCTCGCCGTTCAGGGACACAAAGTCCTGTATGTTTCCGGTGAGGAATCGATTCGCCAGATACGCTTGCGCAGTAAACGGCTCAACACGGTATCGCGCAACCTGCTGGTGGTTTCAGAGGTGGAAGTCGAAGCGATCATGTCCATGATCGACACCACCAAGCCCACGGTAATCGTGATAGATTCGATTCAGACCATGTTCAACGGCGATTTGACCTCGGCGCCGGGCAGTGTCAGCCAGGTGCGGGAATCCACCGTGCGATTGATGCTTATGGCCAAACGATCCGGGATTCCCACCCTGCTGGTGGGCCACGTCACCAAGGACGGCGCCATTGCCGGGCCCAAGCTGCTGGAGCACATGGTGGATACCGTTTTATATTTCGAAGGGGACAGCAATCACATCTTCCGCATTTTGCGGGCGGTCAAAAACCGTTTCGGATCAACCAATGAAATCGGTGTCTTTGAAATGAAAGACAAAGGCCTGGATGAAGTCGCCAACCCCTCGGCGGTCTTTCTTTCCGAGCGTCCGGCCGGGGCGGCAGGATCGGCGGTTACGGCCAGCATGGAAGGCACCCGGCCGATTCTGGTTGAATTGCAGTCCCTGGCGAGCGCCACCAACTTCGGTACGCCGCGCCGCACCATCCTCGGTCTGGACGCCAACCGGGTAGCCTTATTAACGGCCGTCATGGAAAAAAAGCTGGGCATGCACCTGATGGGCTATGACATTTTTATGAATGTGGCCGGCGGGGTTAAAGTCGGCGAACCGGCGGTGGACATGGCCATCGTGGCGGCGGTCGCCTCCAGTTTTTTGGACAAACCCATTGCCGACGGTACGGTCGTCCTGGGGGAGGTCGGTTTGACGGGTGAGGTGCGGGCCATCGGGCAGGTGGATACGCGGCTGTCGGAAAGCCGTAAAATGGGTTTTACCCGCTGCCTGGTGCCGGCCAGCAATCTGAAGCGTCTGCCCGGGAATCAGGGGATCGAAATTCTGGGCATCAAGACGGTGTCGGAGGTGGTGGAAAATTTGTTTTAATTGTTGGACACGGATTTTCGAGGATTGACACGTTTTGAAAAAGATTCACTGATAATTGCCGGTTCAACACAAATTTTCAAATTCCAAGTTCCAATAATCAAATCCCAAATAAATCTCAATGATCCAAATTACAAATTACAAACTGTAAGACCATATGTAGTCGGCTTAACGTCATTTCGACAGCTGACTAGTAACGAAGAGGAGAATATGATAAAAATGAAGAAGTTGTATTTGTCATTTGGTATTGAAATTTGTATTTTATTTGTAATTTGGTGCTTTTGATTTGGGATTTTGTCTCTTTTTCAGAATCTTCTGGTGTGCCTGCATCCAGATGTACTCTGATGTTAAATAATTCCGGGCCCCTCTATAACTTGACTTGATAAGGGAGTCGATAGTATATATTGCGGACCTCGTTGAACAGTTTATTGGTTGAATTGTTGATAAGATAATTTAGGGTCATAATTTGAATTACATAAGAGGTCGCGGAGTGGAAAGGTGTGCCGCGTAACTTGCAGCGTGTGACCCGAAACGCGTAGTACGCAGCTCGAAACACGCACCGCGGAACCCACAACCCGAACCCCGAAACTCGTAACCCGTAACACGCAACCCGTAACCCGCACCACGGAATTATGAAGCGAGCTGCATCGAAAAAAAAATCAGTGGCAGGATCATTACACGCGCCGGGCGAAAAAAGAGCGTTTCCCGGCCCGATCCGTTTACAAGCTGCAGGAAATTCAGCAGAAGAACCTGCTGATTAAAAAGGGCCACCGGGTCCTCGACCTGGGGTGCGCACCGGGATCCTGGCTGCTTTATGCCGCCAAACTTACCGGTGACCGGGGCCGGGTTGTTGGCATCGACCTGAAACAAATAAAAGGCCGGGTGCCGACCAATGCTGAAATCATTACCGGCGACGTATTTAATCTGGATGTCGAAACCCTGGGTACCTATTTCAATGTGGTACTGAGCGATATGGCACCGGCCACCACCGGCCACAAAGCAGTGGATGCCGCCCGTTCCTACAATTTGTGCGAGACCGCCCTGAGCATTGCCCAAAACGTATTGTTGCCGGGCGGATCCTTTGTCTGCAAGATTTTCCAGGGACCGGATTTCAATATATTTACGGATACCGTCAAGGCCGCCTTTAAGGAACTGAAAATATTAAAGCCCCGCAGCAGCCGCAAGGCTAGTCGAGAGATATTCATTATAGGGTTGGGATTCAAGAAAAATTGATAATATCCAAATACAGGTGAAGTTAATTTAATTCAAATATCGAAAATCGAATATCGAAATTCGAAACAAATTCGAATATCAAAATTATAATGATCAAAACCTGTATCAAGTACATTGGCTAATCAGTTTCGCAGTAGTTTCGGTCATTAAATAATTTGGATTTAGGATTTGTTTCGGATTTCGAATTTTCCGGACAAGTTTAAGCACAGTTTACTGTGTTTGGTTTGGTTCACGTTTTGTCCGGGTTGGGAGGTTTTTATGTCAGGACACAGTAAATGGTCAAGCATCAAACACAAAAAGGCTGCCACTGACGCTAAACGGGGAAAGATTTTCACCAAGTTGATCAAAGAGATTACCGTGGCCGCCCGCATGGGGGGAGGGGATGACAGTGCCAACCCCAGATTGAGAACTGCTATTTTAGCGGCAAAAAGTGAAAACATGCCCAAGGACAACATCGAGCGCGCCATCAAAAAAGGGACTGGTGAACTCGAAGGGGTAAACTATGAAGAAAGCATCTACGAGGGCTATGGTCCCGGGGGTGCGGCCGTATTGGTCGAATCGCTGACCGACAATAAAAACCGGACGGTGGCCGATGTTCGCGCCATTTTTGGCAAAAACGGCGGCAGTCTCGGTGAAAACGGGTGCGTGGCCTGGATGTTTGATAAGAAAGGCTATATTGCGGTCGAGAGCGTAAACGTGGATGAAGAAACCCTGATGGAAGTAGCCCTGGAGGCCGGTGCTGAAGACATTAAAGAAGACGACAGCAATTTTGAGGTCATCACGGCCCCGGGGGATTTTGAGGCCGTCAAAGAGGCCATCGACAAAGCTGCAATTCCATACATTGTTGCCGAAGTTACCATGCTTCCGCAAAACACCACCGACCTGGCCGGCAAGGAAGCCGAGCAGATGGTCCGGCTGATGGAATTTCTGGATGACTGCGATGATGTCCAAAAGGTTTACACCAATGCGGATATTCCGGAGGATGTCTTCGCGAATATGTGAAGCTTGCTGGATGCTGGATACTCGATACTTGATGCTCGATACTGGATGCTCGATACTGGATACTGGATGCTCGATTTTGGATACTGGATGCTCGATACTTGATACTGGATGTTGGAGAAATGATACGGCGCTCGGCGGGGGGAAGCTCAAAGCTCAAAGCTCAAAGGAAAAAGGCGATCGTATCAAGGATGGGTGCAGGAAGTAAAACTTATAAATTGATAGAGCGTAGCGATTCCAAAAATCCGCAATCCGCAATCTGAAATCCCAAATTATAACTCGTGGCGTCAGTGGAGTAAGATTGGATTAATCTGCATAGGCAGCTTTGGCAGATATCCCCACCAAGTTGTCGCTCATACGGCGTTGCCGCAATAGTTGTAGCTGGCAAACTTTGGCCCCTGGATATATTCTGTGTCAAGTGCCCGGATCTTAAACCCGCCTTGTTCGAGGAGAGTCGGAATTTCCAAATTCAACCGACAACCGCCGGCCCATATCTGCCAGAAGGGGGTTAACCGATCCTGCCAGCGCCTGATCCTCTGGTCCGGAGCGGCGCCGTGTTCGCAAAATAGCAGCTCACCGCCCGGTTTGAGTACGCGGCGCATATCTCTTAACGCGCGAATGGTTTCCGGAATGCTGCACATCGTATAGGTGACCACGATACTATCGGCGCTGCCGTCATCCAGCGGTATTTTTTCAGCAGATGCCGGCAGAAATTCAACTTCAAGCGGAACATTCCGGGTGCCGGCCAGGCGCCACATTTCCTCGCTGGGATCGAGACCCCAGACATGTTCAACCTTTTCAGGGTCGTAAAACGGAAGGTTCAAGCCCGATCCAATTCCGATTTCCAGCACGCGGCCCCTGGCCCGGGGAACGACCTTCCGGCGCTGGTGTGCGATCAGCTTGCTGCTGCAGACATAATGTGCGATCTTCGGCAGTATATACTTGGTGTACAGTCCCATTAATTATTTATCTGTTAGCCACGAATGGGCACGAATTATCAGAAATGATTTTTTTGGTGGAGTCAGGTGTGGATAAACCCCACCACTGCACCAAAAAATGGGTATAGGGTGTATGGTTTATGGTTTAAGGTCCATGGGGCGTGGATAAAGCCCGCTGCTACATTTTAGTTGGAGCTTCGCCTGCCTTCGGTCATATGGTTTCTGTCCTCCGCCCTGATTACGCCATGCACCTTGCTTTATGCACTTTTTTCAATTTTTTTCCGACTTTGTCTCGCCTGAGCTCGTCGAAGGCCGCATTCCGACTTCCGACTTCAGCCGCTTCTGCCCTCAATCCTACCCCTTTTTCCAACTTCCATTTTCAAAAATTTCTCACCTTCTTACCCTCTAAACTTCTCACCTTCTTTAATTGTCTTCTGTTCTCTGACATAGGTTATCTGTCATCTGTCATCTGTCCTCTGCCTGCCGCGGCGTAGCTCGGAGAGCGAAGACGGGTCCTCTGACCTCTGTCCTCTGACTTCAATTCCTACATCATCTGTCACCTGCTTCCTACTCGTCTATTTGCAGCACGTCGGTTCCGGGCGGGATATCAAAGCTAAAAAGTTTGTCGTCCAACTTTTCATTGAAGCGATGGTTGAGCAGTTCGATTCGATTTTGATCACCGTAAGAGTTGTAGGTGACGATTCGAATGACGGTGAACGTGTTCTTGGTAACAGACAGGTGGATGTCGGTCACATCCAGGGTTTTTTCCAAAGGCTTAAGCTTGAGCTCATAGAAAAAACTATCATTTGACTTCTCTAGCGAAATGGTGAATTTTTTGCGAATCAGGTTGATATCCGACAGAAAACTGGCACCCTTGCCATCGCTGAAAAAGGCCGGCGCACTGCCGATCATGACCTGATTGTCAGCAGGCCGGAAAATCCATAATTTCTTGGCGTCGGTAATGATGACCTGTTTTTCCGGCTCTTCGTACTCCCATCGCATCATTCCGGGGTAGCGCACGAACACCTTGCCGGCGGCAAAATCGGTGATATCCATCGCTTTTAAAGTCGATTCCTGGGAAAACTCGGCTTTAAAGCTGTTATCGGTATATTGGGCTTCCATCCGAGCCAGGATCTGGTTCAGCTTCAGATCCGCCTGGGCCGCGAATGCTTTTACCGCAGATCCCGTTGAAAACATCAAACTCAATATTGTTGCGATCACCGCCAATAATTGGATAAATTTTGCCGCAGCTGATGATTTCATTATAAATATTTCCTTTGTCCGGGAAAGCAGGTTGTCATATAACTTAAATGATAAGACGGATTAGACGGTTATAAGTCTACAATAATGGGTCTAATTCAGGAATTGAAAGAATTCTATCTCTTTCAAATATTGATTTTATCCTTTAATCCCACAATCCCTTAATCGCTCAATTTAGGGCAAATAGACATAGATAGTGTCCATAAAAGTTGATTCATTTTAAAAGTAAGTTTCGAGATCTGAATCTGGTGTTTGTAATTTGTTTTTCAGTTTCTCTGGGTTGAAAATCTTAATTGCCGATTCTTTATTTGTTATCGAGCTTTGCATGCTTAGCGAGAGAATCGGCATCATATCCTGCTTTTTTATAATTGTCGAGGGCTCTTGTCTTGAGGCCCGAATCCTTAACCTTTTCAGAGTGTTTGTCCGCCAGCTCGGCGGCGTGACTCCACATTCCCGATTTTTCATACTCGGTTATCTGGTTGGAAACGCTGACATGTTCTTCGGAGGTCTCCATAATCGCTGAACGGCACCACGATATGATCTTTTTTACCTCCTGGCCGCAGTGGCGGCATTTCGTCAATGGCGGGTGATGGATCTGCTGCAGGATTTCAAACCCATCGCGGCATTCGCTGCAGGCATTTTCGGGTGTCAAGGCTTGATACTCGTATATCGGCATGTGAATGAATCCACTTTGATTTTGGATTTTAGATATCGGATTTTGGATTGGCGGCATCGCTTCGCTCTGTCTAAACTTAAATCAGATATATTCCATTAAATCCAAAATCCGCAGTCCAAATTCTAAAATCAATAATATTTCGGTCAAGAATCTTCCCTTGAAAAGCTGGTCTTGACTATAGAGTGGACGCATAAACGTAAAAATTCTCATTATATCAGCATGATAAGATAAAATACTACTTGACTTTTTTTGATATAAGTACTACTAAAATCACTCCTTTTATAGGCCTAGTTCCCTAAAACT
>Ga0209338_1000453_pt1 | contig 12951 bp, 11 predicted proteins | sample OlaalgELextract1_FD_187374 | JGI IMG/M metagenome (GOLD analysis project Ga0209338, IMG submission 187374) | Olavius algarvensis symbiont microbial communities from Tuscany, Italy - Type A ELBA extract 1 (SPAdes) (version 2) | ecosystem: Host-associated > Annelida > Digestive system >... | reverse complement strand
ATTGATCACATGCATCAGCTGTATCGCACTCCATACGAATGGTCGACTTAAGTCCACCGTTAACGCAATTGTCAATATCTTTAATTTTATATGTGACATTGGTTGGCATCAGTTTAGCCGAATCAGGACGTATTCGGTCTTGGTAACAATGTAGTACCGAGACCGAAGTAGGCAGGACCGAACTGGTCTAAAGACCGAAGTAACTTAGATGCAAAATCGATGAAAATTTTATACGTTCAACGTTGATCCTGGTACACACTCTGCAGTTACTTGTCACATAATTTTCGTCTATATGAACTAAGTTAAGCAAAACAAAACAAGACATACACTCGATATAACAAAGATCCACGGCAAGCCGACAGAAAAATACGTGCAAGTAAGTAGAATAATTTATACAGCGCTAAAGTCAATACGCATTTCAGGAAGGGTCGCTTGGAGGTGAGCTGGGAGTCGACCTCGTAAAAGTCAGTCTTGAGCTGACGTTTAATAGCAGAAAGTGACCGAGATTCACGAATGCAGAGGCTGAGAATCGGTAAGCACGCGTAATGTTGCGAAATAAATAGCCGACAGAAGAGGATGAGCGCAAAGACTTCGTGCATGCAACTTGCAACAGAGGCCTGGCTGACTTTCGAGGAAGAACATTTACGAAATTCGAATTGCTGATATGAAATGCTCGGAAAGAGGACACCACACCCTAGTGACTCTTGCGATTAGGCGCCGGATATAAATACTCTTACTTACTTACGTACCCTTTAATTTATGCGCTTATTAGGTCCATGGATGCTAGCTGAGAACCAGCTAGCGGGCTTTTTACAGCGTGTTTCATTCTGTCTGGCTGTGAACTGCATGACTTTGTGCTGCGTGGCGCCAATGGCGAATACGGAAACCTATATACGTATCTGTTATCTACATGTGACGACAAGCGGGGATCTGCATCAGGTGACTGCGGTGAAATTATCTATAGCGACAGAGGCGCCCCGCAGGCGAGCCGCGAGTAAACTAGCGGCAATTAGGCGGTCAGCCGCTGTAACAAGACGATCGAACTACATACGATGGTATTTACATGATGACAGTCACAAGAATGAACAGTTCATCACTTGTGTCGCGGAAACGTTTATTTTCTACCCGTAATCGAGCATCTCGACTGCAGACATCGCAGCGGCTGGTTCTTTACCGCGCGATGTATGCACAGCGCGGACTATGCTGTCGCAATATGTCTGTCCGTCCATCTTTCCGTGTGTGTGTCTGTCTGTCACACGCCAGCTAGTGTTCTGTCTTATGTTTATGATAGACAGCATCGAAATTCCAATCGCTGTTTGTCAGTGTCGAATACGAGTTTGCGCTTGATGACCTGCAATGTGCCGAGTCAGCATCGCAGCGCCGTAGATTTTCTACTTTTATGACTATTTGACAATCATTTCATCATGTATGATACATTGGAATGCATGCAGCGGTGGCAGTGAAGATGCCTGTTAGACTACGTACGTGACGCTGTTTCATACCATCTCATTAAGACGTAAAATAGCGCATTTTGTTTGCAATAAGTCTGACATTCTTGTGGATAACTTTTGTTTGAATCTCTGAAGGTGTTTGACTGACATAATCTCTCATCAGTTTTCCGTTTTTTTTTCTAACACAACATTGGAAATTGTGATTTTCAGTACCAAAAACTTGACAATTAATTATTCTGCATGCGAGTTTTAAAGATAGTTGATAAAAATTTGTGCGATTGTTGCAAATTTCATCAGCAGTTTGCTGTGAATTTCCTTTAAATGGGTTGAGATTAAACTATTTCATCATAAAAACACGTGTTTTTTGAGCGCACTGCGGGTTTCTTACGGGGTATGTGCTTGTCGGTCTTCGGCCATATCGGTGTTGGTGGATTTCGAGCCGTACTGGACCACATCGGTCTTCTTATCGAAAATCGAATTTAGACACTTAGGTCCTCGCCAGCAAGTAGTCAATGTGCAAAAATTCATCATCCTCTATGAAAAACTTGTACATTACTGACACGTAAGATGGCAGCGGACCACTAACTGAGTCTAAGTACTCGAAATCGCGCATGTAGCTATTTTCAGTTTTTCGTCGTCGTTTCCACGTAAACGTGAACTAGCTTGTTTCGTACGCCCTTTCTGCGAGCATAATGGGTGGTACGTAGGTAAGTAAGTAAGTAGGCGTAATTGAAGCTAACCCTTCCTCAACTAAACGTCGCGGTACTGTGACGAGACTATAGGGTGTATTGGCGGAGGCAGTCGGCACATATGGTGTGTAACGGCAGAATTTCGCCTTGTTGCGTCACAAAATCGGTCGATCGTGTGGACTGGAAATTAGTTGGTGCCGCCCATATTTTATCCGGGCTATTGTGTAAATTTTGGTCAGTGCGCTTACTCGTCGTTCGCCTGAGAACCTTCCTCCGCTAGTTTGCTAAGTCTACCACTTTAACTTTGGCGATCTTTGTGATTGATAGACAGACACGCTATCGTTTTTAGCTACGCTCAACAGACAAGGCAATGATGTGGAAACAATGCACCAGCAAAGCGATCTACAAGAAACACAGCGACATAGCGGGTAGTACCGTGCAATATAGAATACAATGCAATAATATTTTAACTGCAACGCAAATGGGTAAAATAGAAATGACACAGTAGGCTTCAAACGAGATATCAATGGACACAGTGTCAAAGTCACAAGAGTTCGATAAGTGTCACGAAACTGATACGCAGCGCATACTACACACAAAAAAATACAACTAACTATTATATCGAGCGAATATACGTTTAGCGAACTAAAATATTAAAAACATACCGCTATCGTGCATGATGCTAGCAACAGCTTCAACAGAGGGTGCCGTTGATGGTTGCCGTCACTATACGCACGGACACGGTACGTAATACAGAAAAGCAACTCACGTTTAAAATAGAATGCAAACGACTCTCTGCTGATAGATTCACGATGCTGGGCGAGCACAGATGATGAGTATTCGAGACGACGACGTTGCAAAGTGACGGGACAAGAGGGGTGACGTCGTTTCAATGTGGAAAAGGACCGGACCACATTGCCAGTTTTCGGCCAATAAAATTTGAGTGTCGGTCGCGAAATAAACTGGACGACAGCGAGCGGATGGACCCTCCCTTCCCACAAAAATGTGAAAAAAACAGCGACGATGCTTTCATGCCTTCACGATCCCAGTGCTCGTCCAGCAGGCTCTGTACTATAGATAAACTATACATGAACGTTAATGTGCAACGTTTTCGAACTGTGCGAGTCCACACGCATACAAAAAGAGAAATTCACAACAGTACGACGTATATGTATAAATTCGTTCATAACCTAGTTTTGTGGCACGCCTGGCTGCTTCAACTGCAACATATGGCCTAATATTCTCCTTGTTGTTTGTGTGTAGAGCTGGTCGAAAAGATGTGCATCTGATGAACCTGGGAGCGTCCGCGGACTGTTTGAATTGTCGCATATGCACGCACTCCGATGCATCTCCGAGCATGCTTACATCCACTCAAAGGAGTGAGGCAGGAAGTACAGAGTGTGTGGCATCTGCATCAGGAACCTGTCTCGTGTCACTCCGTATTTTGCGAAGAAGTCACGAACCAACTGCTCTTTCGTCGGACTCCATTGACGGCGAACCGAAAGCTAGAGAGAAATCTATCAAACGCTTGCTGTGATTGTTCCACGTCGACGTCGTCGCATCCCATATTTGCAATAATGAATGATGACAATGCGTCAATGTGAAAAACAAGGTGCCAAATAAGTCTTATATACAGATCTTTCCCATGGACTGAGGGAGGTGGCCCAGAGTGAATGTCATAATCCAAGGCATTTGGATCCACGTCCGCGTCCGAGTACAAATCTTGCTCCATTGTATGAGGAATGTAAAAATGACGAACGAGACGAGCACTTTTTTCAACTTTGTCAAAAAATAGGAAACAGTCACCCGGATGACCTCGACACCAGACTTGACGTTCGAAAGTTGTGTGACAGTTGATGTGAATCGCTGGCGTATCGAAATTGGTGTAACTGTCACCAACACACGTAGATCTACGCTTCGACGCACGATCAAACTATCAGCATTCAGTCACTCGGCGTATTACATTACAATATATACTATTCTTTCTCTAGCTCGTCGCTGGTATCATATGCGAGTAAGGCGAGACTTATATCGTTATAATCGTCGAGTCGAGATCCATCGCACGTCACCTTTCGCTCTATCAATGGCCATTAGTTAGCAGCGGAATGATCGGTGCGTGACTGGTCCGTAGCAACGGAATGAATGGTATGTCAGAGACTAGCACATTAACAATGGAATGAACGGTGCGCGACTGGTGCGATGGAATGAACGGTATGTCAGAGACTAGCAATTAAGATGCCATTAGCAATGGAATGAACGGTGCGTGACTGGCACGATGGAATGAACGGTATGTCTGGAATGAACGGTATGTCAGAGAATAGCGATTAAGATGCCATTAGCAATGGAATGAACGGTGCGTGACTGGTCCGTAGCAACGGAATGAATGATATGCCAGAGACTAGCAATTAAGATGCCATTAGCAATGGAATGAACGGTGCGTGACTGGTGCGATGGAATGAACGGTATGTCAGAGACTAGCGATTAAGATGCCATTAGCAATGGAATAAACGGTGCGTGACTGGTGCGATGGAATGAACGGTATGTAAGAGACTAGCAATTAAGATGCCATTACCAGCGGAATGAACGGTGCGTGACTGGTCCGTAGCAACGGAATGAATGGTATGTCAGAGACTAGCAATTAAGATGCCATTAGCAATGGAATGAACGGTGCGTGACTGCTGCGATGGAATGAACGGTATGTCAGAGACTAGCAATTAAGATGCCATTACCAGCGGAATGAACGGTGCGTGACTGGTCCCTAGCAAGTTCATGACCCAGCGTGTGACATTAATGTTATGGAAGTTTCTCAAGTTCTGTTAAATTTGAACTACCCTGTGTTACCTTAGCTAGGCGAATTAGGAAATTCTTGCACAAAATATATTAAATAGCGTGCTTTTTAATATTATTTTATATAATGCGTTAGATAAGTTTTCTACACGCTTGTGTTTTTTCTTTGTGTGTTTACTATCATTCGTGGCATATATCACATTGTTCGCTATAGGTCGCTAACTTGAACTAATCATCGCCACTAGCACCCAAACAATTTACAAATCATCGTGTAGTAATCTCATTGGAGCGCGTTTCTTTTCTGAGACGCGAAAAAAAACTTTAAATTCAACTTGTCGATTTTTTGTTTTAAAAACATTCTTGACATTCTATGACGCCGAAGCGCAGTGTTTTATTAACCGCATCTTGTACGTTCTGTATATGAGGCTTCAGAAATGAAACGTATGCGTAATAGTCGCTGGAGTTTAGTTGTCGTGTCTCGTCTCCGTTCTTGCTACGCGGTTTACGGCTAATCCATGTAAAATTGCTTATAAAAACGAGTTTCTTCAATAAAATCAACGATTTTCTGTGCTTCGACATTATTAGATACATCTTTAATAGAAGCAACAAAGTGCTTATTTCGTATATCATTTAGATCAACACATTAAATCAGCATGTGTTTCACTTTTAGTGGGCACTGACAAGTACCACATTCATGTATGTCATCACCTGAGAGTAGAAAAGAGTGCGTTAAACGAGTATGATTAATACGCAGTCTATGTAGCAATACTGAATCACGGCGCGATAGACATGTTTTCTGTTTGTAGTCACCTACAGAAGGTTTAATAGCATGTAATTTATTTTCAGCGCAGCAATTCCATACTTCCTGCCACTCGTCAAATATCAGCTTTGTTACATGAGGATACATGTCTGTGGCAGGAAGCTTCATCGGAGTGACAGATAAAGAGAGTGCTGACTTTGCAGCTGCATCTGGTTTTTCATTACTGAGGATTCCCACATGACTTGGCAACGGCTCACTTCACACGCCATCCAACATTGCCTACACTTAAGTGCAGGGCTGTTGCTACGTAGGCTACATTTATGACACGTGAAACGTTGAACTTTGGGCAGTTGCTATATAGAGACACGTCGAACACTGACATTTGGATAGATGCTAAGGCCATTGCTAGAGACGTTGACGGATAGGACAACGCTGAACTCTGTCTCGTTGCTAAAGACAACCACGGCTGACGTCAATATGGCATGCGAGACTGCCTGCATTAAAGTGCCGGGCCCAGACACGTTCCGTGCTGAACTTTGGTAACGGCAAAGAATGCTGACTGTCGCCGTTGTTTCGGGCAGCTGTCGACGACGGCACTTTTAATGGTTAACATTTCACGCTTAATGACGTCGTTGCTATCCATAGGAAGATTACTAAGCGAGGTGGAATGTGCACTCTGAACTCTGGCCGCTTTTTGTCCTGGCCAGACACATTCCGTGCTGAACTTTGGTAACGGCAAAGAATGCTGACTGTCGCCGTTGTTTCGGGCAGCTGTCGACGACGGCACTTTCAATGGTTAACATTTCACGCTTAATGACGTCGTTGCTATCCATAGGAAGATTACTAAGCGAGGTGGAATGTGCACTCTGAACTCTGGCCGCTTTTTTGTCCTGCAACGGCCATTAATAGCACGTGGAACGTTGAACGTTGCGCAGTTGCTACAGACGCTTTCCGTTGCGAAGAACCACGGATGATTTCACTACGGCATCTAAGACTGCCTGCATTAAGGTGCCGGGGCATTCCTACGGATAGCAATGTCAGGTGATGCGTTGCTACAGAATTTTGAACTTGACGCGACGTGTCGGGGAGGGACAAGCATTTGCATTCTGATGGTAAATGGCACGCGTAGAAATATCACCGCAAATTTGCGCGCCACAAGACAGATAAAAACACGTACGGCGCATTGATGGTGGCAGACGATTCATCGGAGTGACAGATAAAGAGAGTGCCGACTTTGTAGTTCCATCTGCTTTTTCATTACCGAGGTTTCCCACATGACTTGGCAACGGCTCACTTCACATGCCATCCAACATTGCCTACATTTAAATACAGGGTTGTTGCTATGTACACTAATGACACGTGAAACGTTGAACTTTGGGCAGTTGCTGGAAACGTTAGCGTTAGTCTATCTTGTTGCTAAGTACCCCAGGTGACGTCACTATGACATCCGAGACTGTCTGCATTAATGAGTCGGGGCGTTGCTACGGAAATGATGGCACGTGGAACGTTGACCTGAGGGCAGTTGCTATAGAGACACGTCCAACATAACATTTGGATAGATGCTAAGGCCATTGCTAGAGAGGTTGACGGATAGGACAACGCTGAACTCTATCTCGTTGCTAAATTCGCTGCTTATTTCGTTTGTCTTGTAGGGCCTACATGTAGGCCTGTGTACGAAATAAAAAACACGTGTTTATCGAAATGGTTTCATTCATTAACCATTACATATGCAAATCCATGCAGCAGTGTCCATAGCAAAACTGCTCACAATCTTAGACACATCTATACCTCTACTTCTAAGCATGCAAAATACATACTATAATAATATCCGCAAAATTTACTAATCACGCTCTGTAATTGTCTACAGTGTCTGTTCAAATATCGTTCGAAATTCGCAGTGAGTCATCGCCCAAACGAGTCCAAATATTCTCAATTCCATGACTCGAATTGTGCACTGTTGATCTGTGGGAAATTGCTAGGGCCGTTGCCGTGGATATGAATGGCACGTGCCAAGTTGAACTTTCTTTCGTCACTAGGGACCACGGCTGACGTCACTATGGCGTCCAAGCATACGACAACAAGACAGACATGTGTTGCACTGTCGTGCCGTTGCTATGGAAATTGGGATCACGGCGTCGGCGCGGCGGTTTTTTTCGACTGTTGACAACACTACACTGTCTCCAAGAAAAAAATCAACCCTACATGTTTCATAATAAAATGGCTAAATATCAACCGATTTAAACAATATCTGCAGGAAGTAATACTGAACAAGAAATACGTTACCGTTTTGTGGAACACTGCCAAATTCTGTGATTTCCTATCATTGGTTAATTGAAATCGCTTGTCTGTGTCCAACCGTTTATGAGTTATTTATGAGTTTGAGGGTTTTGTACCCGACCAGAAATGACGACAGGTCAATTTGCCGTTAGAGGTTGCTTACTGTAGAAAATGAAAGCGAATTAAGAAAGCCTATTAACAAACTCGAGATAAAAATGCTATGGCGACGGCGCTATAAAAATTCGACGGTAGTGTCATTAGGTCGAACTTCAGCCTTAGTCGACTCGTTTGCGATGCAACAAGAATTCGACGCTGTTCGCCGACGAAATACGACGGCGACCGTTGCAGTCTATAGTGGCTAAGAAAACTGGCCTTTATCGAAGTGCAGGGCCCGTCGCTATAGGGATGCAGAGGGCATACATAATGTTGAATTTTAACGTAACATCGTGTGTGGCTAACTTTCGGACAGACATGCAGGGTTACCAACCTTCGCTATTACTGTCGCCGTTTATACACCCTTCCTGGTCCTCTCTACCACTCCCGTCAGCTGTCGCACTTCCCATTATCGCGACGTGGCGGGAGGAAGAAGCATTTGTATTCCGATGGTAAATGGCACGCGTAGAAATATCGCCGAAAATTTGCGCGCCACAAGAGAGATAAAACACGTACGGCCCATGCATAGACGGTGGATTTAACGACTCGTGTCGTGTGTGCAAATGGTGCTTGTGGGTAACTTCCTATTGGCTAGTAGACGATGGTCAGAGAAACATGTTCAGACAATAGAGACGCGACGCATCGCTTGCATTGGTCCCACCTGCAGTTACTCGCCAAACACCGCCATAGCTCCACCCATAGTCTGCCGCCACTCCCCCGTGGTAGGCCTACGAATGATCAGTTGTCCACATTATGTTTGTGTTTTATACTGCACATTGCACGTAGACTTCAGGTTTTCGTCAATAATGACAGATTTGCAGAACTCGCATAGCAACAATTGGGCTGATAAGTGTGATGGATGGGAACGTGCAAGCGTCGTGAACCAATTATGATAGTTGCGAATACCCAAACTTAGCTGATAGATACGAAGGTTAATATACCATACGAAGTTACTGTTATTGTATATTTCTTGGATCTCCGTGTTTGGGAACACGGCAGATATTAACTAGAAACTCGGCTCTCAATATCAATGCGTTTATTCGTTATCATCGTTCTCAAATAAACAACGATGTTACGCTACTGTTGTCAACGAACGTGGGTAGACGTAATTTTGCACACGCCCTCAGCAATCCGTCTTTCTCGTGCACTTTTGTGTGCGTGCCTCTCGCCTTCGTCTTGTTCGACTGCTTGTCGTCACAGCAAACGGACGTTGGTAGATGCTATTTTTGCCTCCTTGTACAACAGCTGGATAAGTAAATACAAATTGAGACCACTACGCTTGGCTTTTTGGTTCAACCGATTATTCCAGGCTTCGCAGTCATTGTTCGTGCTAACGTGTTGGTTGAAGACACTCCACGCACGCGGTGGCCACAGACGCGATTCCACCCACGTGTTTTGAATGTAGTCAGTTAGCTCACGGAAGCCTCGATCTTCTAGTTGTGTCCGTAGCAACGAAAACTTATCGGCAATTTTGTTTTCGGGCAGATTCGGCAGTGCCAAAACCTGTTGCAACAAACGACGATCATACTGATTTTGGCTGTACTGCGCACATAGATGCGGGACTTTCTTCATACGTCGTCGCACGGTCTGCAGCCAGTGAAATGCGCAACCCCGGTGTCTAACATCCATGACGTTGGCAACGGCTTGCCAGAGGGCTTTTTCGAAGTCGGTGACCACTGTTTTAACGGCAGGACGCCTAGGTAATTTCTCGTACAATACTTTTAGGACTGCCTCGTAATCACACGTGCGTTTTGACGACATGATGAAGAAGCAGAGTGGGACCTGTTTTATTTCTCCGTTTTTGCGAGTGAATGCGTGAATGGAAAACAGTTGCACAAAAGGCGCTTTTACGACCTTAAACGTACCGTCCATATACCACGTGACAGCCTTACTCAGCAGCTTCAGCATGGAGTCGGTGGCAAACATAAGGTGTCGTGAGCTTCCAGGCGTTATGTCAGCTTGATAGAAACCGGGGGGCACACGACTTTGTTGCAACTTAAAACTGAGGTTCGTGGGATGTGTGGGACAACCACCGCGCCGGTGACGGATGCCGGCCCGCGAGAGGTTATATATCGATGGCAGGGCTGGGCACCACTGATCGGACAGCTCTTGAGCGACGATCTGCTTTACAACGTTGGCCGCTGACGCATACACATTTGCGATGACTGCCTGTTTTACCTGCGTAATCACCACACACACATGCACATTACACATGCACAAAAAACGTCTGGATGTTAGGAATACAATCCATCCATTTATCCATGTGTTTATTAGGAAAAATGTCAAAATAATGTACAGTGTGCAATGTCTAGCACAAACAGACGTACGCATGCAGTATGTGGGTTTAGTTTAGTAAGTAAGTGAAGTAAGTAAATAGTAGATTTGTATAGCGCATAATCATAACATCTCTAATGCGCTCGGTACGTTGTGCCTAATAGCGGACGAAGAAAAATGTCTTTAACTGGCGCTTAAAACTGGCAAGTTCAAGTGCTGGATCACGAAAACAGTCCGCGATAGAGTTCCACACCAACGGTCCAGTAACACTAAACGCGCGTCGCCCTAGACCAGACCGTTTGTAACGTGGGACTAGCAGTATGTTCTGACTAGCAGATCGCAATTGTCTCCGAGAAGCAACATCCGCAACTAATGTACATAAATCACAGAGATACTTTGTGCAGTGCCGTGCATGCAGTGATAAACCATTACACTAAGCTTGTAATGTCACTCTCTCCGGCACATCCAACCAGTGTAAATCAATGTGCACCATGTTGGACAGTCCTGGATCAAATTTACCTTGGAAGAGATTCGTCGCGCCATTGCACCGCCTTGTACTGGTTCATGTGAGTGTTGGTGTATGCCGCGTGTAAAAGTGCCATCGTCGTTTCTTTGGATGACGGACGCTGTGCAGTAGACGTCCTTGTTTCGCACAACGCATCGCCAGTACGTCGTTTTGCGTTTTTCTCCTTTGGGTGGCGGCTTTTTCGTGTACTGGTAACCGTCTGCATCCACAAGTAGATCCCTGCCTTTCGACGATCCATTGGGAATGATTTCGTAATCTGCTGACGCCTCGTCTGAATCGTTATCCTACGCAAGCATGCACAAAATAATGTGAGCAGCAGTATAGAACAACACGTCTGTCTGTCTGACTGTCTATCTGTCTGTAACTATGTCTCTCTCAACTTGTGTATGCGTACGTGAGCATGTGTTGATCATTGTATAGGTTTCTCATACCGAATGTTGGACATCTGTTGCAGCAAGCGGTAATTCTGGTTCATCCATAGACGACTCGCTGTTCTCACTATCATTGTTAGTCACTAACTGATCGTCCGCATCCCACTCGCTGTCATCCTGCATACGCACACAGACGATCGTATGAAGCAAATGTGACAAAATAGTAGTTACAAAAGTATAGCGTTCTCTTCTTCTTCCGTCAGATGTTCCTGCTTTTATCAGTATGTATTCCTATGAGAGATATATTTATACTGACTCTTATGAGAAGCAGTTCACAATGGCTGCTGTAAGTGTTATATTTATAACTGCCCTGTGAGATGCAGTATAGGACTACTATCGGTGGCAATCCACAATGGCTGCTACGAGCTGCATATACATACAATGGCTCCTATCAGACACACTTGCTCCGATGAAAGTTGTAGTTGATAATGGTTCTTCTGAGAGTTATAGTTATGATGGCTACTATGGGAGGCATGTTTGCAATGGCTCCTATGAGAGTCAATTTATGATGGCTCCCATGAGAAGCAGTTTGCAATGGTTACTGTGAGAGTACTGGCTCCTGTGGGAGGCAATGGATCCTATGAGAGGCAGTTAACTATGGCTGCTGTGAGAGGCACTGATTCTTATGAAATATATACTTATATTGACTTCTATGAGAAGCGGTTGACAATTGCTTCTGCGAGAGGCAATGACTCCTGTGAGAGTTAGTTATAATTCATATGAAACGTTGCGTAGTCCCGCAGCACATATCCTATCTAAAAATGCGAGCTTAACTACGTACTAGTACTGCAAGTAAAATGATGCAGACGAATTACATGTACACCGTGGCGGTGAATAACTGCGGACTGCGTTAGACCTATAAATTTGAACAGGACAAATTACAACAACCGTGTCTCTGCTGACTAGCTTCAATGACCACACCGTCTAAACATTTGCATTTATTTTGATTAACCTTCTTTTTTTACATTTTGCGATGTCGGCTTGAACAAGCTAACTTAAAAAGCGAGAAAATAACGTGTCACAACAAAATTACTGCTTACAACAACGAAGTCATGATCGCCGTTGGTGGGTTCAGACATATCAATGTCGCTTTCTGTTTCTTCTTGGTCGTCGTCGTTGTCGTCGTCGTCGGCAGCGGCAGAGGCGACGTCAAACCATGCACTGGACTTTTTTCGCTGTTCGTCGTCGTACGCGGTTCGGTAAGCTAGATCTAAGCATGTGACGCAAACGAAAGCTAACTTTTCGCCATTTCGAATTGCCGTCAGATATTCTTCTTTCGATATGCCTGTTACAGACAGACAACGTTGTCGATTAAACACGAAAAACAAACATGGTGACTTACGATTGAATATTATGCACGTGTTGCTGGTTTTTTTTAACAATAGGCTAACCTGTATAACCTAACCTTGAATTATGAGTTGTATCCATATCGTCATAGGCTGCCAGCTTTCATGGACATTTTTATCTGGTAGCCTGCCTTTTTATGTTATTCAAAACTATATTGATACTTCTTATTTAATTCTGGCAAATGAAATATCTAATATGATCTGACCTGTATAACATACGCAGTGCGTCCACGAACCACAAACGTCGCAATTGACAG
>Ga0209338_1000447_pt1 | contig 13026 bp, 3 predicted proteins | sample OlaalgELextract1_FD_187374 | JGI IMG/M metagenome (GOLD analysis project Ga0209338, IMG submission 187374) | Olavius algarvensis symbiont microbial communities from Tuscany, Italy - Type A ELBA extract 1 (SPAdes) (version 2) | ecosystem: Host-associated > Annelida > Digestive system >... | reverse complement strand
CCGTTGGTACGTATAGGTGTGTGTGTGTGTGTGTGTGTGTAAAATGCGTTTGCGTGCATCCAGGTAACATGAAATACACAAGTCGTCAGCCTGGTTCAATTAGCGGCCTGGTGTTGGGGCTGTATGTTAACCAGCACGATTATCTATACACCAATTCACCATCTGCAGGATTTCGTGTGAGTTCAATATCACGTTTACATGTAGCCAAGTAGCTGCATTCAAACTAACTCATGTCAGCTAGTCTATAGGCCTGGTTGTGATAAAAATCTGGACTTGTGCTAGGCCTAGCTGTCAGGTTCCAAGGATCGTATGTACAACATAGTAAAATGTAAAACTTTATTGTGACAATTTATGTAAACTCGCTGCCTAGAATTCTAACATGTTCATTCTCTCTAATTAATAATAGTTCGTAGAGATGTTCAGATATTTCGAATATCGAAATTCCCTTACATATGCCCCCCTTTCTAAGAATGACTGATGGCTATATAAAAAGTCAGCAGTCACTGCTACAGTTAATGACAGTATTTAAAGTATTTAAACGTGAGGCTTAAAATCAATGTATGTCCAACGTCTGAACGCTGTCTTCCAAAGTAATCTTGAACAGGATGCACATGATCATGCAGTTCGACGACATAAGACCTTGTGAAATAGTTTTAAAACATCGCTATGTCAATAGTTGCCGACATTCGGATAACAGGCAGACCAGGAACTATTTGCATCACTTCACAGAGCAAACACCAACAGCAAATCGGTGTTAATGTCTCGTTCGTGGATTCCATTGACAATGACATCAGAAACAACTTTGAACACCATTTGCCGACTTTATTAACAAGTCTGAACAGTGCAGTTCTGAAAATTCAGCAGCTTCCCAAAACATCAGATTCATAAATCACTTGACGAGATAACATAACTTCCAGAAGTCTGGTAACATCAGAAATGAGTACATCAATCGGTATCAATCAGAACATCCATTGCATCGTCCATATCAGCTGGCGATATGAAGATAAAAAATCGGAATGTATGTGAGGTGTCGATAGTAGTCAACTGATAAACGTTCATATAAACTTTCTGATGGACCGTAATATCAATCCAGATGATACTTGGTGTCCAGTATAATTAATAGTCCAACTCCAGATATCCAAGAAGAAGAGGCACACACAACAGTTATAACAAACACACAACAATAGCATGGCATAACAAACAGTGTGCAAACAGTGTGCAGTTATCTGTCGTCGATTTTACAATGGTTATGCACATTCAATAATTGGTATGTTAGGCGCGGGATAGGCCATCGGCCAGCGCGTTTTTTGACCCCTTTATGTGTTTTAGCGTAATGTCATAGTCTTGTAGAGCTAGAGCCCATCTGGTGAGCTTTGCACTACGTGGTGCATTTTCAGCAAGGAATCGGAGGGGATTATGGTCAGAGACGACCACTACTGAAGCACCATACAGTAAAGTTCTGTACTTGCCCAAGGCCCAAATCACAGCATAGGCCTCCCTCTCTATTGTACTCCAATTGGACTGTGTGGGAGACAGTTTTTGGCTGCCATAAGCTACAGGATGTTCAGAACCATCCTCCGAGTGCAACTGCGCCAAGCAACAGCCTACCGCCGACAAACTTGCATCCGTGTATAACACAAACGGAGTATCAAATCTAGGAGAAGCTAACACTGGAGCATTACAAATTCGTTTCTTTAGCTCCTCAAAGGCAATGAAAGCTTCAGCACTGAGCTGGAATTTAGCAGGTGTCCTGCTGTTAGTAAGGTCAGTTAGTGGTTTAGCGACACGGGCGAAATCACGGATGTGAGCCCTGTAGAAAGAGAAGATACCCAACACACGCTTTACCTCAGATTTGGAGCAAGGCGCCGTCATGTTGGCCACTGCACTTGTTTTTGAAGGATCCGGGAAAAATTCGCCATTTCCAACTATAAAACCTACGAAAGGTACGCGTGTCTGCGCAAATTTGCACTTCGCTAAGCTGAGCGTTATACCAGCATCGCGGATTACGATGAGGAATTTCCTCAAGTGCAACAAGTGGGACTGAAAGTCCTTAGACATAGTCCAAGCGTCATCCATATATGCATCAGAAGTTTCACGAATCTGGTACAGGATGGTTTGCATAAGCCTTACGAAAGTACCTGGAGCATTTCTTAGCCCAAACGGCATTCTACACCACTGCCACACTCCATGATGAGTAACAAATGCCGATTTCCAGCGATCCTCAGGCTTAATCAATACCTGCCAAAAGCCAGATTTTGCATCACAGATTGATATACAGCTAGCACTAGACACTTTGTGGACACAATCTGTTAAGATTTTCATTGGCATAGGGTCTGGAACAGTAAAACTGTTCAGATATCGGAAGTCACAGCACAAACGCACCGACCTGTTTGGTTTAACTACACAAACAACACCGCTGGTCATTGGACTGTCTGATGGTTCAATAAACCCCAAGCGTAGAAGTTCATCAATTTGCCTCTCGATTTCAACCTTTAGTACCTCAGGAACTCTGTATGCTCTTGTTCGTTTAGGCACAAAATCAGGTGTGGTATGAATTGAATGTTGCACTTTGTCACAGAGGCCAGGGACCTCAGAGAAACAATCACAGAACTCGTCTAAAAGACACAATAACTGGTCCCTCTCTGTGGCGGTTAGGTGGTTAAGTGTCTCTTTATCCACCAGCTTACTAGGTAGAGCAGCTTGTTCAGCTTGTGTGGGAGCGACAGAAATATCCCCAAAATCCACATCACTATCATTCACAATGCCTACATTGTAAGAATGTAGCACCAGTTTACGCATACGATTTGCATGCAAGTGACGTCTACTACCATTTGGCATGGCAACAATGTAACTGTATGGGGAAAGAACACGCACAACTGTTCCCGTTTGCCAGCGAGCAAATGTTTTAGAACCACTGTCCTTCTCAAGGATAATCACCTCTTCATTTTCTTTGAATGTTTTGTCACATGTGTGTGCATTATAGTACTTAGCATATTGCTCTTGAGCTACACTCGTGTGTTTTTCTGCGAACTCACGTGTTACCTCCAAGTGTTTTCTCAGTTGACTGAGGTACTGCTCAACTGGTTTATTGGTCGGCAATGCTTGAAATCCAGACCAATGTTCCTTTAACAGGGCTAGCACACCTCTTGGTTGTACCCCATGCTGCATCATGAATGGTGATACCCCAGTAGTAGCATTCGGGACTTCCCTCATGCACCAGACTAAGAACGGTACAGCCTTATGCCATGAACGCCCATGCTCACGCATAGCAAAGTGTAACATGGATTTAAAGCTTTGATTGAACCTTTCGACTAAGCCATTTGCTTGACAATGATATGGAGTGATAAATCTTGGAGATACCCCCAAACGCGTTAAGAATTCAGTAGTAAGCTTACTACACAGGTTACTACCATTGTCCATAATAATGGTTTGGTAAACACCAGTGTTTTGAAACAGATCAATGAAACAGTCACATATAGCCTTACTCTGAGTAGACCTAAGCAAATATACTGTAGGCCATCTTGTGCAGGCATCGACTATGCAGAGCGCATGTGCGTGGCCTTGAGATGATACAGGGTCCAGCGGCCCAATAAGATCGGCGTGCGCCACCATAAACGGCAAAGTGGGTCTAACAATTGGTTTAATTGGAACATTGTCAGATACTTTCTGACTAGCTCTAAGTTGACATTCTCTACACCGTGCAAGAGTTTGAAATACCAGCTTTCTCATACCCGGAAAGAAGAAATGAAGTCTCAGTCTTTCTCTGGTTTTCTGTGCTCTCATGTGCCCTCCCGTCAGGGTTTGATGGGCTAATCTAACGACTTCATCACGACGGTTAACAGGTACCGCCAACTGTTCCACTGGAAGGCCTCCAACTGTATCTTGATGGTACAGCAAACCTTGCTTGATATACATTCGGCCTTTGTTTTGTTTAGCCATTGCCCAGTAAGGGACTAGTGTTTGATCATCCTGCTGTTCTTTTATCAGCAACTCTAAGTTACTAGGATTCGTTATCTCTATCGGTGGAAGGTCAACATTGTCCACCTCATGATCTTGGTCAAGATCATCATCACTGGCGATACTACAAGAATCACTGTCACCATTCAATGGTGTATGTATTGCCTGACATTCAGAGCCATAAGAATTGGTAGCATCACAAATATTACAACTACCAGCCTTGACATCATGACATTCATTATAATTATCAGGAGGACTGTTTTCAGTAACGACATATACCTCACCATATGCATGCAATTCACGAGCTGCATGTGCAGGTAGCAACATGTCACACTCTTTGGATGCCAGCGCATCGGTTAAAGCAAACACTACTGGGATAAATGGCGTCTCAATACCAGGCTGCCGCGGTAGCAGCCTAACACGTAGAGTTGACAGCTCAGCATCCACACACTCACCGAATGCACCCTGTAAGCGGGTTTTCCCCAACGATTCACGCAACTGAGGCGGTATCACTGAAATCTTAGCAACTGCTACCATAGCTCCTGTATCTATCATGGCATGATAAGGTTGTTTACAACCTTCTAATTCAACTGCGACATACGTGAGGGGTGATGTTATACTTACGCCCTCATCAGATATCATACGAGCCATGAACGTTTGTTCAAGATCAAAAAACATATCTTCACTGGGTGATTTTCCGATATTTACTCGTTCAGTTACTTGAATTGCCGCCCGTGGTGGGTCAGCTACAACACACCTGTTTATTTGGTTCGTCAGCACTGAATCAGTGTTCTTACAAGCAGCAGCATCAGTGGTTCCGCTGTAATCATCCGGTGTCATGCGAGTATAGTTTACTGCATGCGGAGTATGCAAAGTACCAGGGTTTTTGTGAGCACTGGATTTGTGGCCAACTTCTCCACATTTCCAGCATCTCAGTGGTGTTTTATCGACTGGAGGTGATTTACCTGAAAAATTACGTTTACCAAATTGACTCTGGGTTGGCATCGGGTTTCCAGCCCTTACAGACAATGCCGGGTCACTTGCCCTGGCCACACCAACACCAGTAACAGAATTAGTTTTTAGGTCACTCTGACGCCGGTCAAAGCGAGGACTACTTGGTTTAGTAGTGTCACCTCCATCACGATTACCACGTTTATGATCAAACCTGGGACCTGGGTTGACTCCAACGGTAACCGATTGTCCCTTGTAGCGGCCATCGGCCCAAAAGTTTGACTCATAGTCATCAGCCAACCTAGCTAGATCTTGAGCAGAAATATTTGGGTCCTTTTCTGCTAACAAGCAGTGCTTAAGGTTTGCCAGAGGAAGTGTGTCCCTTAACTTGTCACAGACACACAAATCAGCGAGTTCTTCAACAGATTTACAATTCCGAGAATTGGTGTAATACTTAAACGAGTTAGCAAGCCGTGAAGTAAAAGCTACCCATGTTTCTCCAGGATTTCGTACAGCATGTACAAAGCGAGCCCGATACTCTCTTGGCCCCAATTGATGCTGTTTCAGCAAGTATTCCTTTAATTTGGTATAGTCATTTTGCTCGACAAGTGGCAGTTTGGTAATCAAAGATTTTGCTCGAGCAGTTAATTGAGGTACCAGAAGCTTGGCTTTTAATTCATTGGGCACCCCATAGGTCTCCCAAATATTATCGACTGCATCAAAATATGCTGGAAGCTCACCAGCTTCTTGTGGCATTTTGTACAAAGCATACTGCACAGCCTGCCCATAGCGTTTAGTCTTAGCTATGATATTTTCTTCCCTCAGAGCACGCGCTTGCTGCTGACTGTCATGCAACCCCTGCTGCATTTCTATCACCTTTGACTGCATTTCCATTTGCACTCGCAACTGCCTCTCTTGCATATCAAGTTGCATCTGCAACTGTTTTTCCTGCAGTTGAAATTGTCTTTCTTGCTGGTCTCGTTGAAGCTGAAGCTCCATCAGCCTCACTTCGGCATCAGTAACCTGAGCGTGTTTAGTTTCTGCAGTTTTTACCATGGTATCATCGCCACGGTACATTACCTCCGCCATTGTTGTTAACAATGTTTCTCTATCCATAGCATAAATTTCCTCTTCATCAAGCCCGACCCGCATTAGGCGGCCTTGAATTCTCTCCGATGACATTTTACGCAAATTTGCCTGTTGTTCGGCAGCGAGTTGTTCCATACTTGCAATCTGTATGCAAAGTTAACTACTTTACACTGCTAGTAGGTACTAGTTGCATGCACTAAAATGCAATTGACGCACTTCACAGGTAATGCTGTGATATTACCAGCCACTAATGTGACACCGTATGTAGTAACAGGCCAAGCAGCCACAGACAGTAAAATAACAGGCCAGGAACAGGCCACAACTGTCAAAAATAAATAAAACACTGGTACTCAGACCAGAAATACAGGCGAAATACAGGCCACAACAGTGCCAGGTCGGGAGAAAATCCCTTCACTGCTAATTCACTGGTTAACGGCAGCTATCAGGTCTATTTTAGACCAAACGCGCACACTGGCGAAAATATCCCGGTGCCCGAGCACGTGCAAACCCCAGCCGGAGCGTTAACGTCACTTTCGCACACGATCCCAGTACTTCAACACGATCCCATGCAATAACGGGATCCCATCCTCGTCGCCAATATGTCAGGTTCCAAGGATCGCATGCACAACATTAAAATGCAAATGTAAACTTTATTGTGACAATTTCTGTAAACTCGCTGCCTAGAATTCTAACATATATCTCTTCTTAATTAATAATAGTTCCTAGAGATGTTCATAAATTTCGAATTCCCTTACATATGCCCCCCTTTCTAAGAATGACTGATGGCTATATAAAAAGTCAGCAGTCATTGCTACAGTTAATGACAGTATTTAAAGTATTTAAACATGAGGCTTAAAATCAATGTATGTCCAACGTCTGAACGCTGTCTTCCAAAGTAATCTTGAACAGGATACACATGATCATGCAGTTCGACGACATAAGATCTTGTGAAATAGTTTTAAAACATCGCTATGTCAATAGTTGCCGACATTCGGATAACAGGCAGACCAGGAACTATTTGCATCACTTCACAGAGCAAACACCAACAGCAAATCGGTGTTAATGTCTCGTTCGTGGATTCCATTGACAATGACATCAGAAACAACTTTGAACACCATTTGCCGACTTTATTAACAAGTCTGAACAGTGCAGTTCTGAAAATTCAGCAGCTTCCCAAAACATCAGATTCATAAATCACTTGACGAGATAACATAACTTCCAGAAGTCTGGTAACATCAGAAATGAGTACATCAATCGGTATCAATCAGAACATCCATTGCATCGTCCATATCAGCTGGCGATATGAAGATAAAAAATCGGAATGTATGTGAGGTGTCGATAGTAGTCAACTGATAAACGTTCATATAAACTTTCTGATGGACCGTAATATCAATCCAGATGATACTTGGTGTCCAGTATAATTAATAGTCCAACTCCAGATATCCAAGAAGAAGAGGCACACACAACAGTTATAACAAACACACAACAATAGCATGGCATAACAAACAGTGTGCAAACAGTGTGCAGTTATCTGTCGTCGATTTTACAATGGTTATGCACATTCAATAATTGGTATGTTAGGCGCGGGATAGGCCATCGGCCAGCGCGTTTTTTGACCCCTTTATGTGTTTTAGCGTAATGTCATAGTCTTGTAGAGCTAGAGCCCATCTGGTGAGCTTTGCACTACGTGGTGCATTTTCAGCAAGGAATCGGAGGGGATTATGGTCAGAGACGACCACTACTGAAGCACCATACAGTAAAGTTCTGTACTTGCCCAAGGCCCAAATCACAGCATAGGCCTCCCTCTCTATTGTACTCCAATTGGACTGTGTGGGAGACAGTTTTTGGCTGCCATAAGCTACAGGATGTTCAGAACCATCCTCCGAGTGCAACTGCGCCAAGCAACAGCCTACCGCCGACAAACTTGCATCCGTGTATAACACAAACGGAGTATCAAATCTAGGAGAAGCTAACACTGGAGCATTACAAATTCGTTTCTTTAGCTCCTCAAAGGCAATGAAAGCTTCAGCACTGAGCTGGAATTTAGCAGGTGTCCTGCTGTTAGTAAGGTCAGTTAGTGGTTTAGCGACACGGGCGAAATCACGGATGTGAGCCCTGTAGAAAGAGAAGATACCCAACACACGCTTTACCTCAGATTTGGAGCAAGGCGCCGTCATGTTGGCCACTGCACTTGTTTTTGAAGGATCCGGGAAAAATTCGCCATTTCCAACTATAAAACCTACGAAAGGTACGCGTGTCTGCGCAAATTTGCACTTCGCTAAGCTGAGCGTTATACCAGCATCGCGGATTACGATGAGGAATTTCCTCAAGTGCAACAAGTGGGACTGAAAGTCCTTAGACATAGTCCAAGCGTCATCCATATATGCATCAGAAGTTTCACGAATCTGGTACAGGATGGTTTGCATAAGCCTTACGAAAGTACCTGGAGCATTTCTTAGCCCAAACGGCATTCTACACCACTGCCACACTCCATGATGAGTAACAAATGCCGATTTCCAGCGATCCTCAGGCTTAATCAATACCTGCCAAAAGCCAGATTTTGCATCACAGATTGATATACAGCTAGCACTAGACACTTTGTGGACACAATCTGTTAAGATTTTCATTGGCATAGGGTCTGGAACAGTAAAACTGTTCAGATATCGGAAGTCACAGCACAAACGCACCGACCTGTTTGGTTTAACTACACAAACAACACCGCTGGTCATTGGACTGTCTGATGGTTCAATAAACCCCAAGCGTAGAAGTTCATCAATTTGCCTCTCGATTTCAACCTTTAGTACCTCAGGAACTCTGTATGCTCTTGTTCGTTTAGGCACAAAATCAGGTGTGGTATGAATTGAATGTTGCACTTTGTCACAGAGGCCAGGGACCTCAGAGAAACAATCACAGAACTCGTCTAAAAGACACAATAACTGGTCCCTCTCTGTGGCGGTTAGGTGGTTAAGTGTCTCTTTATCCACCAGCTTACTAGGTAGAGCAGCTTGTTCAGCTTGTGTGGGAGCGACAGAAATATCCCCAAAATCCACATCACTATCATTCACAATGCCTACATTGTAAGAATGTAGCACCAGTTTACGCATACGATTTGCATGCAAGTGACGTCTACTACCATTTGGCATGGCAACAATGTAACTGTATGGGGAAAGAACACGCACAACTGTTCCCGTTTGCCAGCGAGCAAATGTTTTAGAACCACTGTCCTTCTCAAGGATAATCACCTCTTCATTTTCTTTGAATGTTTTGTCACATGTGTGTGCATTATAGTACTTAGCATATTGCTCTTGAGCTACACTCGTGTGTTTTTCTGCGAACTCACGTGTTACCTCCAAGTGTTTTCTCAGTTGACTGAGGTACTGCTCAACTGGTTTATTGGTCGGCAATGCTTGAAATCCAGACCAATGTTCCTTTAACAGGGCTAGCACACCTCTTGGTTGTACCCCATGCTGCATCATGAATGGTGATACCCCAGTAGTAGCATTCGGGACTTCCCTCATGCACCAGACTAAGAACGGTACAGCCTTATGCCATGAACGCCCATGCTCACGCATAGCAAAGTGTAACATGGATTTAAAGCTTTGATTGAACCTTTCGACTAAGCCATTTGCTTGACAATGATATGGAGTGATAAATCTTGGAGATACCCCCAAACGCGTTAAGAATTCAGTAGTAAGCTTACTACACAGGTTACTACCATTGTCCATAATAATGGTTTGGTAAACACCAGTGTTTTGAAACAGATCAATGAAACAGTCACATATAGCCTTACTCTGAGTAGACCTAAGCAAATATACTGTAGGCCATCTTGTGCAGGCATCGACTATGCAGAGCGCATGTGCGTGGCCTTGAGATGATACAGGGTCCAGCGGCCCAATAAGATCGGCGTGCGCCACCATAAACGGCAAAGTGGGTCTAACAATTGGTTTAATTGGAACATTGTCAGATACTTTCTGACTAGCTCTAAGTTGACATTCTCTACACCGTGCAAGAGTTTGAAATACCAGCTTTCTCATACCCGGAAAGAAGAAATGAAGTCTCAGTCTTTCTCTGGTTTTCTGTGCTCTCATGTGCCCTCCCGTCAGGGTTTGATGGGCTAATCTAACGACTTCATCACGACGGTTAACAGGTACCGCCAACTGTTCCACTGGAAGGCCTCCAACTGTATCTTGATGGTACAGCAAACCTTGCTTGATATACATTCGGCCTTTGTTTTGTTTAGCCATTGCCCAGTAAGGGACTAGTGTTTGATCATCCTGCTGTTCTTTTATCAGCAACTCTAAGTTACTAGGATTCGTTATCTCTATCGGTGGAAGGTCAACATTGTCCACCTCATGATCTTGGTCAAGATCATCATCACTGGCGATACTACAAGAATCACTGTCACCATTCAATGGTGTATGTATTGCCTGACATTCAGAGCCATAAGAATTGGTAGCATCACAAATATTACAACTACCAGCCTTGACATCATGACATTCATTATAATTATCAGGAGGACTGTTTTCAGTAACGACATATACCTCACCATATGCATGCAATTCACGAGCTGCATGTGCAGGTAGCAACATGTCACACTCTTTGGATGCCAGCGCATCGGTTAAAGCAAACACTACTGGGATAAATGGCGTCTCAATACCAGGCTGCCGCGGTAGCAGCCTAACACGTAGAGTTGACAGCTCAGCATCCACACACTCACCGAATGCACCCTGTAAGCGGGTTTTCCCCAACGATTCACGCAACTGAGGCGGTATCACTGAAATCTTAGCAACTGCTACCATAGCTCCTGTATCTATCATGGCATGATAAGGTTGTTTACAACCTTCTAATTCAACTGCGACATACGTGAGGGGTGATGTTATACTTACGCCCTCATCAGATATCATACGAGCCATGAACGTTTGTTCAAGATCAAAAAACATATCTTCACTGGGTGATTTTCCGATATTTACTCGTTCAGTTACTTGAATTGCCGCCCGTGGTGGGTCAGCTACAACACACCTGTTTATTTGGTTCGTCAGCACTGAATCAGTGTTCTTACAAGCAGCAGCATCAGTGGTTCCGCTGTAATCATCCGGTGTCATGCGAGTATAGTTTACTGCATGCGGAGTATGCAAAGTACCAGGGTTTTTGTGAGCACTGGATTTGTGGCCAACTTCTCCACATTTCCAGCATCTCAGTGGTGTTTTATCGACTGGAGGTGATTTACCTGAAAAATTACGTTTACCAAATTGACTCTGGGTTGGCATCGGGTTTCCAGCCCTTACAGACAATGCCGGGTCACTTGCCCTGGCCACACCAACACCAGTAACAGAATTAGTTTTTAGGTCACTCTGACGCCGGTCAAAGCGAGGACTACTTGGTTTAGTAGTGTCACCTCCATCACGATTACCACGTTTATGATCAAACCTGGGACCTGGGTTGACTCCAACGGTAACCGATTGTCCCTTGTAGCGGCCATCGGCCCAAAAGTTTGACTCATAGTCATCAGCCAACCTAGCTAGATCTTGAGCAGAAATATTTGGGTCCTTTTCTGCTAACAAGCAGTGCTTAAGGTTTGCCAGAGGAAGTGTGTCCCTTAACTTGTCACAGACACACAAATCAGCGAGTTCTTCAACAGATTTACAATTCCGAGAATTGGTGTAATACTTAAACGAGTTAGCAAGCCGTGAAGTAAAAGCTACCCATGTTTCTCCAGGATTTCGTACAGCATGTACAAAGCGAGCCCGATACTCTCTTGGCCCCAATTGATGCTGTTTCAGCAAGTATTCCTTTAATTTGGTATAGTCATTTTGCTCGACAAGTGGCAGTTTGGTAATCAAAGATTTTGCTCGAGCAGTTAATTGAGGTACCAGAAGCTTGGCTTTTAATTCATTGGGCACCCCATAGGTCTCCCAAATATTATCGACTGCATCAAAATATGCTGGAAGCTCACCAGCTTCTTGTGGCATTTTGTACAAAGCATACTGCACAGCCTGCCCATAGCGTTTAGTCTTAGCTATGATATTTTCTTCCCTCAGAGCACGCGCTTGCTGCTGACTGTCATGCAACCCCTGCTGCATTTCTATCACCTTTGACTGCATTTCCATTTGCACTCGCAACTGCCTCTCTTGCATATCAAGTTGCATCTGCAACTGTTTTTCCTGCAGTTGAAATTGTCTTTCTTGCTGGTCTCGTTGAAGCTGAAGCTCCATCAGCCTCACTTCGGCATCAGTAACCTGAGCGTGTTTAGTTTCTGCAGTTTTTACCATGGTATCATCGCCACGGTACATTACCTCCGCCATTGTTGTTAACAATGTTTCTCTATCCATAGCATAAATTTCCTCTTCATCAAGCCCGACCCGCATTAGGCGGCCTTGAATTCTCTCCGATGACATTTTACGCAAATTTGCCTGTTGTTCGGCAGCGAGTTGTTCCATACTTGCAATCTGTATGCAAAGTTAACTACTTTACACTGCTAGTAGGTACTAGTTGCATGCACTAAAATGCAATTGACGCACTTCACAGGTAATGCTGTGATATTACCAGCCACTAATGTGACACCGTATGTAGTAACAGGCCAAGCAGCCACAGACAGTAAAATAACAGGCCAGGAACAGGCCACAACTGTCAAAAATAAATAAAACACTGGTACTCAGACCAGAAATACAGGCGAAATACAGGCCACAACAGTGCCAGGTCGGGAGAAAATCCCTTCACTGCTAATTCACTGGTTAACGGCAGCTATCAGGTCTATTTTAGACCAAACGCGCACACTGGCGAAAATATCCCGGTGCCCGAGCACGTGCAAACCCCAGCCGGAGCGTTAACGTCACTTTCGCACACGATCCCAGTACTTCAACACGATCCCATGCAATAACGGGATCCCATCCTCGTCGCCAATATGTCAGGTTCCAAGGATCGTATGTACAACATAGTAAAATGTAAAACTTTATTGTGACAATTTATGTAAACTCGCTGCCTAGAATTCTAACATGTTCATTCTCTCTAATTAATAATAGTTCGTAGAGA
>Ga0209338_1000434_pt1 | contig 13254 bp, 10 predicted proteins | sample OlaalgELextract1_FD_187374 | JGI IMG/M metagenome (GOLD analysis project Ga0209338, IMG submission 187374) | Olavius algarvensis symbiont microbial communities from Tuscany, Italy - Type A ELBA extract 1 (SPAdes) (version 2) | ecosystem: Host-associated > Annelida > Digestive system >... | reverse complement strand
TCAAGCGCAGCAGTGAGTGAGTGAGTGATTAATCACAATTTGCACCGTTTCTGCATACATATTTTATATTGTTGCTTAGGTGCTTGGCAAACAGTGTCACAGCATCATGACAAAGGTACATTAACATTCTCCTTGCTGCATGCAGCGTATTTTGAGCTCTGGTTTGTACGGTGCCCTTGAATCGGTCACCGTGTTAAGACACTTTAGAAATCGTCGTGACAGTATTATTATTACAACATGTTGATTCATACGTCTCAGTTTTGTACGGCTGTTTAGTATTAACTGTTTTTTAGTAGTTAAGTTGTCAAACTTAATGATTTCTTCATTATTAATAATCATTTATAATCTCATTTATTTTTTTTTTCAAGAAAACAGGTTAGAAGTGTTCTGTTTATTTCCTTACAGTTATTGTAATAATTATAATAATAAGCATATTGTTTTAATGTCGCAGTATGAAACATTGATTTTGAAAGCATATATGTCAGTTAACAAATAAATAAAATTTTAATTCTACAGACAAAATAATCCATTTAGTCTTGATGTTTTATCATTTGCTACTAATCAAAAATTAAAAACTGCATTGAAAACATTTGTTAAATTTGTCCTTTCGGGTGTTTTTTTTTATTTTGAAGTGTCTGTTGGCGTTGGCCGACCTGCGGGATTATCACGGCTTTGAACACAAGTACTTGCTGGACAAGACTTTTGGTACAGCAGTCCGGGTGATGGGCCCAAAAGTTGTTCTTGCTGCTGTTCGACTGTCGTCACGACCAAGCAGGTCTGTTACTGGTGTGTTGCCAGTTAGGTTCGGCTGTCGTTTGTTTCAACACAGTCAGTGTTTAATAAGTTCATTTTAATGCTGGTCCAGCCCTATTGTGTTATTTTGGTATGCATTAAACATCATACAGTATACCAGTATATGTGGTTGGAGCAGTTGTGGATGTTGATAACATTTATTTTGGGTGTGTTTCAAGTGATGATCATACAGAAGACATAGATCTCACACGCAGTTGGTTGCTACCCGTGTTTCGTGATCACATTCAAGACACACAAATTGCGTTCTTTGCTGACTACTTTCTGCCATTAGCATCACAGCTGAAATTAAAATGTAAGACATTTGTTATTTATATATATGGAATTTGCTTTATCTTTAAGAGATGTCACTGTAGGAGGCTGCATTGCACTCTGTCTGTCTGTGTCTGTCATGTGCATGAGCTGAGCCTGATGGGGTCGGTCATTGACCTGGTTGACTAACCATCATCCTTCAGTGCTACATCGCTGTTGGTTGGGTCATCTGACCCATAAAATCGTTCCCTGAAATGATCTATAATGTGTCGAGTGGGACATTGTACCCTACTATACAATACCATACCATGTGCTTGACCCTAACTCAAAAATATAAAGCCCAAAATTGATATAGATGTTGCCAATGTCACGTGCAACTTGCTGACCGCTTTTGAGACCAAAACCAGATTATGAATATTCCTGTTACATACAGATTGTGAAGTCTAGAAGTGAAAGTGTTGAAGCCTAAAACATGCACTGTAGAGTGGTTTGTAAGATCATGTAAGTTATTACTTCTGGTAGTGTTATTTGTTGGTCAAGAAAGTGTTAATGTGTTATTCTGTTTTGAATTGGTAAAATTGCTATGAAGTTGTAGGTGCATGTTGACTAAAGTGGTAGTTGTGGGCATATTGGCTGCTGAAACTGCAACTATGACCAGTGCTATAATAAGATATCGGCATATCTGAGTGTGTGTGTAAGTGAATTTGTGAACTTCATGTACACATGCACAGGTGATGAGTATGAAAAGAACAGTCGTATGGTCGAGTACAAGACATACAGTGCACTGATGAGCCAGATCTGGTCGTTACTTCCTGGCTTCTGCACCAGGCCAACTGACCTTTCCGAGGTTAGTCTGCACGTCTTCTGATAGTTTTTTTTCCAATGTTTTGTCTTTTGTCTACATATGCTTATCTCGTGCCACATCATAATTGTTTGAACTGACATTTCTTTTTTTGCAATTAAGGTCATACGTCACATTGTTGCCTCGAAGTTATGAAAGTCTTTCTATCTCAGTTCCTTCTACTAAAAACTTCCTTTCTATCTTGTCACTTAGAAATACCATTGTTTCCGTCTTATCGCTGTTTAGCAATAATCCATATTACTGTCAATCTTTATTTGACCAATTCACAGATTGTTATTAGTAATGCCCACTAGTAACTAAGTTTGTTAGTTTCTGTATGATAAGTGCATGCTTATAACAGGACACAGTTATAACAGTTCAGTTTAAATGTCATGAAAACAGATAGAAGAAAAGACACAATAAACTAACGATTTGAATTTTTAATGGTTACATTTGAAATCGTAAAGGTTCAGTCAGTGGCGAATCACTAATGCTGCTCTGTTTTTATGGATGAGATATCAAAGATTGTCATTTTTTGAATATTTGTGCTTGCAGAAATTGGTTTCTGTATACTTGTAATTTTTTAAAGGAAACATTCTCATTATTTAAGTTATACACTGTATCTGAAAAAAGTAAGCAAACTGTTTTTTGTTGTAACTTTAAAAGTTGCTGATAAATTTCTGTAAAATTTGGCAAGCAGCTGTAGCAAGGAACGCTTAACAGTGAGGTGTACAAACTGTCCACTTCATCCGACATGTATGCACACTACATCGTAATATTACGAGCTACAAAATTGTAGAAAAAATAGCTTAATTTTGTGTAACTGTAAAAATCTCAAAGATTTATATGAAAAAAAACAGAGTAGATTTTCCGGTATTATTTATTGTATAGCATCCTTATGTTGTAATGATTACATGACGTTGTGTGACGTCATGGTGATGGCATAACTATTAAATAAAATGCCATTCACTGACTACATCTTTCAGTTGGATAGCACACTGGCATACAGAGCTCCACAGTTGAGCTCTTGAACCATGAAACTGCAGACTTCAAACTACCAAGAATGTGGCCATCCAGCTCGTCGGACTTGGACACAGTGGATTATTGTATGGGCATTCTGCAAGAATGAGTGCATCAGATCAGCAAAAACTAGTGTACCTCAAGCCTGATAGAGCTGAAGCAGAAACTGTTGACTGAGTGGGTGGTGTTAGCCCACACCATCATTGCAGCGGCACTGCAGTTCAGCAGTGGCATCGCTGTATGTCTGCATGTGTTAAAGCTGCTGGCAGATACTTCGAACATTCATTGTGACAGTGTGAATGAACATGCTTAACAGACAAAGAATTGTATTTTTTCATATGAAGTGTGAGATTTTGCTGATAGGTACATCAAATTACACTGTTTTGCCGCAGTTTTGTTGTTTGTAATATTAAAAGGTAATGTGCATACACATTACACATGTTAGGTGAAGTAGATAGTTTTATACCACACTTTAGGCATTCTTTGCTATAGCTGAATGTCTTATTTATCAAAATATATATGCAGCTTCTAAGTCACAACAAAAAAGGCTTACTTTTACCAGACATGGTCTTTAAGCAACAAATTGCTTGAAATTTCATAAAATAGCATCACAAACTGGTTTGTCACATAATTTTTTTCATCAAAATATAACGATGTTAAATTGTGATTGTAACGAGATAATTGTTGGCTGGTGTTGCACAGTCATTCAGCCTGATTGCACAGACACTCGGTGAATGTATTGTTTCACGAGCTGATGTGAGGATGGATGTATTATCTGCATTACGTAAAGTCCTACAGCACTCTGTGGCAGGTTAGTATTTATGCTCATTGTAAAGTAAATTTGATCAACTACTGATGCCTCAGCCACAACAAACTCCAGTGTTGTGATTCATTGACGGACACTGCAGTCCGCACCTCCGAACAGTGATATCGGTGTGGCATTGTTCTGTCATTCCTGCAGCAGAGTTAACCGAGTCATGATTGTTTTGAAAGAAACACTTTCCAAGCTTTTTTTGTGATACTAAGTGTTTATTTTTGTAGCCGAAGAGAAGGAGAAGGCTGCCGTTGCTAAGTATGCCAAGAACTTCCTACCACGTTTGTTCAATCTGATAGCTCCAGTTGACAAAGAAGGCACTGATGCTTGCCGTCTTGCTGCGATGGAAACACTCAAGTGCTATCTGAAAATATGTGACCGACAGGTACAGAACTGTACTGTGTCAGTTCATTTCTTGGTCTATCTACTTTGAGGCGTAACAGTATTATTAACCAGTGGACTGCAGTGCTTTTTTGATTTGAAATAAACTGGATGACTTTTAACAAAGTTATGGCCTAAAAACTATTCTTGATTTTTGCAGTTTTTTGGTCTCAATTTTGGCCATTTGACCCAACAGTTAACGGCGGAATCTCATAACCATTGCGTGTGTGTTCTGCAAGTTTCATGAGTGTTTTCCAGCAATAGCGCCAGCAGAGAAACACGTGACACCAAAAACAGTGACCTCACCAGATGTCTGGTCCTCCAAAGCCCCCCCCCCCTACCTCCACTTGGCCAAATCGGAGATGTGATGTTGGTCTGGAGGAAGGGGAATATTACAGTACTGTATACTATTATAATAGTGCACAAAGGTATAAGCAGTTCTTACAGGTCGGTCGACTATATCGGGCTTTGATCTTGCTTGGTTTAGCTCTCTATCATCCGAGTGCCTCTGCATCTTCGATCTTCGTGGTGCTATATACATAGTAAATTTTTTCTTGGTTACATCTTTTCTTTACCTTTTAGTGAGCTCAACATGGTGGATTGGCCCTTGTCCTGGTTGACTAACCATTGTCCTTCAGTGCTATGACACTGTTGGTTGGGTCATACAACCCGTAATATCGTCTCCGAAATGACCTATAATGTGTCGAGTGGGACGTTAAACCATACTGTACCATACCAGCAATAGTGCTAACAAAGAAACACATGGCACCAAAAACAGTGACCTCACCAGATGTATGGACAGGATGAGGTAATGAGTAGTAGATACATTGTGGTACAGAATAATAGAAATAGATATTGGATGATAACTTCACATTTCATGAAGCTGATTTTAGAAGAACTGATTTCCAGTCTTCACTCCATCTCATGAAGTTATTGTATTGTCAGATATAGTTGGAAATCTTGTATATGTCACATCAGTTCTTATTTTTACAGACGTTTGTAGTACATAGTCATATATAGTGTGTCACATGTAACACATAAATCTGTTGTATGAGTTGCTGCCTCAAGGATTGTGTGTACAAGTTGCAGTTATTCTTGTGTTGTTTAATTTCGTGTTAAATTGCAGCTGATTGAGAACTTCGCGAAAAAGTGTTATGATTTGATCAGTGAAAAAGACACCGAGTCATCACGAAAGTAAGTTCTGCCTTGTTGTACTTTTTTGATTGTAGCTGTTGTAAATATCTATGTCATTTAATGTTACTTTGAGACTGAGACCCATTGTATGTGTTATTGTTACAGGCCTATGTTGATGGATTTGATCATCACGTTTGTGCCATTCTTGAGCTACAAAAGTCTTAGTATTTTGTTTGAACTAGTCAAGGGATCACTAGAGGTATGATAAAAATATATATGTGTCACATAATATTATTGTACATCTCACTCACTATACTGAGTGGTGCATATTGCGATAGATGGTGTCATGGCGGTGGTTGGTTGCGTATTGGCTGTTGAGTGGTGATTTGTCACATTCGTGAGTTGTGACTAAACACTGTGTTGGAGGCGTATAATTGTCCAGTCTTCTTCTTCTCAGTGCTATGCATGGACAGAATATAAATTTACCTGTGTATGTGTGTGTGTTTGTCACACTTTGTCAACTCGCCTACAGGTCAAACCCCTCGACGGATTTTTGCAGTTGATAGCTTAAGAGACGCAAGGATGTCTGCGGCCAGCAACAGAGACTTCGTGGGTGGTTTCGTATGGTGGTAAACAATTCCAAGATTGCGGACAGCCGCCATTTTGAAAATCGACATATCGCCATATCTCAGTGAAAAAATATCCAATTTTGATGAAATTTTGTACACAGCAACAGGATGAACGTCACGTGATCAAAAATGAAAATTTCCAAAATTCAAGACGGCTGACGGCTGCCATTTTTTAAAATCGTTATATCGCCATATTTCAGCGATAAATCGTCGATTTCAATGAAATTTTGTACACAGCAGCAAATTTTGAACTGGATGAACATCACGTGATCAAAAATTAAAAAGTTGCAGACTAATCAAGACTAATCATACTAATAAAGACTAATCAAGGGTGCTGCGGAGGATAGCGATGATATTCTGGGTTAACCCTTTAGACTCCAGAGGCAATTATAGTGCCACATCAATTGGTACACTGGCTGCGAATGGTGGGCTGTTACATTTGGTACAGCGAGGAGGGGACTGGCCAGGGTTTCACCCCACCCAGGCCCCTCCTTGCTGTACCAAATGTAACAGCCCACCCATCAATGGCCAGTGTACCAATCACTATATTGCTGTATAGTGGTCCATTGCTGTGCGGTTTTAATGTGGGTATTAAAGGGTTAATGTGTGCAATCGTTTTCTGGTACCAGCTCATCTGGAAAAAAGTACTGTAAAATGGTCGCTGCTGTTGCTATGTGTATTATGTATTTGCTGATAAGTTTGTTATTTCATTTCTGTGTTAAAGCTGATGCAGTTGTATAAAACACAACTTTCTTGAATGACACAGAAATTAACTGTTTGTGCAAAACAAATTCACATTTTTATAGTATATTTGTATTTTTCAAACTTGTTGACATTTCTATAAATGAAATGTTCAGGTGATACTGCAATGTCGTTAATAACTGGCATGATTTTTAGAGGATGTGTCAACATTGACGCTGCTGCATTCAAGTGAAAACCTGTTGTAGAGCAATGAAACTGACAAAACACTGCAGAAGAAGATGTATCGAGTGCTTGAAGAGATTTGTGCGGCATCTGCGAACGATTGCAAACGACTTGTGTCTTCACACGAGTCCGATCTAGTGAAGCTGCTGTTAGAGTCCGTTGTTAGCACTAACCCTCCATCACTAGCAGTGAGTCTGCATTGTAGAACTGCTCATTACCAGCGTCTAGTAATTATTATTGTATAACAAACTAGAATACTTTGATTTCATTGGTGCAGATCAAGTCACTTGGTAGCCAGTGGAATTGCACAATCCCGCACACACCCATATATGATTAACCTGTTTTTTGCATGCTTACTGTGTAATGATGTGCACGGTGGGAGAGGCCAGTGTGATACATGTTTGATCGATCAAGGTGGACTGCAAGTGCATTTTTTGTCGCTTTTGTTAACTTATTGCAGAATATACAGACAAATGTATTGATAACGTGTTGTTCAATTGTTCTGTTGATGAAATTCGTGCTTTCTGCACTGTTTCATTAGACTGTGATCGGACTGTTTGCTGTTCAGCCGCGGTTGAGGTGCTTAGTTCATTTTTTGAAGCAGTTGGACAAACCAACAGATGACCTGCTGAAGACTGTCGTTCCTGAGGTTTATTGAGTTGATTACCTTATATACTAATGTACAGTAGTCAGTTAACAATACAACAGTTCATTTGATGGATTGTGATTACCAGTCGTCAGTCTCAGGTTCTAATGATTCAAGTTTATCTGTGCTTGTACTGTTCTGTTTACCATGAGCTGATGTCTTTTCCAGCTGTGAGGCAGCATCTTGTGTTTTTTTATTTAGTTTAGGGCTAGTACAGTAAAAATTGTGATAATTCACAATTAATTATTTGTTGCAATTTTGTTTTATTTTTGGTTGTATTAATTAAGTAACTTGACTGGAAAGATCGATGGTTTAAGATGACTTGCATTGTGTTACGTTGGATGTTAAACAATAAGTGTTTCAATTTCAGTAGCTCTCCTACACAGCAGAAGCTTTGTAGATATTTACTCTTTGGTGCTTTATAATTCTGAAGATGTGTATTATATTTTTCCATTTTTGTTATGTTATATTTTTCTTCCTTGTTTCAGATTTTGTTTTTAGTGATAGTTGTGACGTTAGCCATGAATGACGTCTGTTGAACAGGCACTGCTTGCTACAAAAGCTGTTAACGAGAAGGCACGGACAGCTGCGTACAGTCTGCTCGTTGAGATCGGTCAGAGTTCCATCCGTTGGCATCCAGAGTTAACTCAACGAGGTTCTCCATTTTGTTGTGTCGTGAACTTCCTACTTTGACTAATTTTGTTGTTGACATTGAAAACTGAACTTTGACAGTTGTTCGTGCTGCTTACAGTGTTCCGATACTATAGCTTTTACACTTTGTATTAGTCACAGGAGACAGAGTGGTTACTTTTGATCGCTGTGAACTAGAAAATGTTGCAGAGACTTGAAATCATAATCAATTGAAAAATATAAAAATAAGTAGCCATATGCTGTGGTGTTCAACTTGTTCAGCTCCATTACTTATCTTCTAGGAGCAGATGCAACACATTGATCACATGGCTGTTTCATTGCTTTAATTTAGGGGAAAACTTTGTTTCAATTTTTTTGGCCCTTGCAGCATTTTTGCATTTTGAACACTTGTAACTTTTGACACCACACTGTTTATTTAAAATATGTAACTTTTCTGTTTATAAGAGACAGTCTGCCGTTTCAGGTGTGTCAAGTCGCTACTGTTGTTATGGAAGCCACACAGCTCGTTCTAAGTCAATTTAAAAACTTGATGTAGTCAACTGAGAATTGAACGATGTCTCACTCGACCAAAAATAATTAGTAAATGCTGTGAATTGGTGAAGTTATGTCATATGAATCGTAGGGATACATTTTTAATGATGCAGTGAAGTTCTGTTTCTGTTAAGTAGAATATAGTTTGTATTGTTTTGCTGTTTTAGAAGCAATTCATCAGTACATAGTCATGATAATGGCTGGATTTGCTGGCAACCCACACATGATAGCGTGCACTGTACTTGCACTATCAACGCTCGTGCATGACCATCGAGGTATTTTTACTGTTGTTACACTGATTTATAGTGGCGTTATATCCAATGAAGTTGTCTATGCATTAACACTTAACAGTTTAATTTATGCATCTGGTAAGGTGCAGAAGCATGTTCATTAAACAGGATTTTATTTATTCTGGTTCTCATTTGATACACACATAGTGCCATCATAAGGTCGTAACTTTAGAGTTGCTTCAATTGTAACGTTCATTTCGTCATATTTTTTGTTGCTATATCACTCATATGATAAATTTATTTGTGTATGTTTGTTGACAACTGCAAAATGTCAGTGTTTCAGATTATAGATTGAACAGTTGTCATATCATACAATGATGCTACAGATAATGTTGACGAGGAGCTGCTCAAGGTTCTGATTGACAGTGCTTGTTTGCTCGTTGCATCAAAAGCTCGTGAAGTTGTTCTGTCTGCTCTCGGATTTATTAAGACTCTTCTGCTAAGTTTCTCTGCAAACTTCGGCCCCTTCCTGAACCAAGTTGTGAGCATGTTTCTGTGACTTGATTATTTTGTTACGCTTAGAATATTGAGCATGTTTTCTGTTTGATATTCATAATGCTTATGTGCAATTTGACGGCAGTGCTGTATGCTGGTTAAATGTCAGAATACATTTGTGCTGCAGTATATGTAAACCTGCTTATGTTTCTGCAAATTAGTATGCCATAGATAACTTACCTGGCCAACTGTTTTTATAACATATGAAGTTGGCTGAAAGAGTGGGCTGTTACATTTGATACAGCGAGGAGGGTACTGGGCAGGGCTGCAGCCCGCCCAGACCCCTCCTCGCTATACCAAATAGAACAGCCCACCTGTCAACAGCCAGTGTACCAATCACTGTTGCCGTGCGGTTTTGAGGTACCCATTAAAGGATTAGTGTCATGACAGACATAAAGGTAAAAAGGTTAAGGTTAGTGTATTTATATAGCGCACTTTTTATAGTACCTCACACTCAAGGCGCTCAGGCATGGATCACACAGTGTTACCTGCAATTACACCAATGCCTGCCTCTACCTCGTAAGCATTCACCATATGGCGCCTCCCCAGACTGAGCTTGCGCATATCTAATTGCAGCCTACTACTTATATCTACCCCAAAAGGATGAAAGGCTGAGTCGGTTTGGTTGGCTGACCTACAGCGGACGGTTTACCCACATAACGTCAGCTGTCACATAAGTCACCCGTCAGCTGCAGGTCGAGCGCAGGACAGGGAAAGTTCGCCGGTCAAAGACCGACCTTCTACCAACTGTGGCATGCAACCAACCACAACCGCACACAACCAATCTTGCCATACCCTGACATACTATCATCGTCGTAAGAATTTGTAGTTTGTTGATTACAAAAAAGCTGTATGGTAATAAAGTTTTTAGTCTCATATGCATAAAGTTTAATTGTTCAGTAGTTACCAAGTTCACAAAAAGCAACAGAATGTCTGTTGCACGTTGTTGTAAATCTAACTGTATATTTTTGTTCGTGTGGAAGGTATCAAGTCTGGTATCAATGACAAACGACTGTCAGCGCCACTTTCGGTTCAAAGTGAAGGAGCTGTTTTCCATTCTTACTCGCAAATTTGGGTACATTTACTTAGTTATTTATGTTAAGAAAGAGCATTTCTGATCTTGCCATACCCTGAGATATTGTTATCATACTGTTGATTAGCAGAGTTGTGTAGCTGTCAGTGAAACGCTGCAGGATGATACTGCTTACATATCATATAAAACTAACAGTAGCATTTCATGCGTGACAACATCTAAACATTTGTCTGACCAACGAATTAAATACTAAAGTCTGCATTCCACGGAACGAGTTGTAAACGTTTACAGCTGTTACAATTGTTGTCAGTTGTAAACTTTTACAACAATTTTCTTAAATTTTGTTGGAAACATTTCCAGTTAATCTAAAACTTGTCGTTAAGATATCCGTGTTTGGGAAAGTCCTCAGCCATGGTAAATGTAAGCGTCAGCATGGCGGTTGATAATGTTGATGATGACAGCGATATTACAGCACCTGTGCTGTGACCATAACCAGCAGATATTACAGCGGTTATCTCTAGGCATCAGAGAAAGCACATTTACTATGGTTGCAGGGATTTCTCACCAAATGACCACTGTTCAGGTATTGCAACACACTGACACCTGACTTGGCAGCAAAAGTGTAAGTATTTTGAGGATGAGTGATGAATGTTTGAACGATTGTAAGTCATTTATCTGGACATGTGTAAAGTGTTCCAGAACTTGCTGAACTGGTATTGTCTGAAGTTCCAACATTGTAAAGGTGGAATGTGCAAAATGCAAATGATGTGATGCTGTTGACATGTACAGCCACGAGGTCATTTACGGCATGGTTCCAGACTCTCATCACAAGTTGCTGAACAATATGCGCAAAACACAGCAGCGCAAAGAACGACGCAAGGTGGAAGAGACGTCGATAGAGTCTTCTCATGCAGCTGATGATGACTGGCCTCGGAAACGCAAACACGACACGTATGTTGGTTGTTGTCGGCGAATTCCTGTCATTTGCATCATTGTCTTAACGGTAACCCTTTAGAGTCCAGAGGCAATTATAATGCCACATCGTATAATATGAAGTTGGTATACTGGCTGTTGATGGGTGAGCTGTTGCATTTGGTACAGCGAGAAGGGGCATGGGTGGGCTGCAGCCCCACCCAGTCCCCTCCTCGCTGTACCAAATCTTACAACCCACCTATCAACGGCCAGTGTAACAATCACCGTATTGATGTATGATGGTCTGTTGCTCTGCGGTTTTAATGTGACGATTAAAGGGCTAATTTGTGCACACACGTCAGTGAGCCATGTTTGCCACCGCTGAGACCAGGTGCCCCACATGACTCATGGTAACCTGTGGGATAATGAACAATGTATTTTACAGACCTTTCCTGGCAGCCAACACTGAAGAAGGTTGTTGATAATTTACACAGCAAGCACACATGCACACATATGTAAAATGAGAACACTTAACAGACACAGTACTGTAGGATTGTTTTTTGCCGTGCGATGCTTGCATCAAGTGTGGCCTTAGCCGTCATGTGGTGTCTGTCTGTCTGTGTGTCCATCATGTTCGTGAATTCTGTAGAAACGAATAATCGTGTCATCAAAATTTTTCACCGTCGGGTAGCCACACCATTTTAGTTTTTCCATACCAAACGGCATGGCAATATTCCGTCCAGTGGGGTAGGCAGAATTAGATATTCTGAGCCAATATGTGGCTTCACTGCGTGCTGTGAACTGTTCCAGTGGCAAGTGCAATATGCTTAGCTGCGACGGACCATGACGAGTTTATAACACTAGTCCCTGGTAAGCAACTGAGTTTGTTGATGGCGGGAAACAACGATGAAGTGTATGACATGACGCCGACGACTGCGTTATGCAGTTGTAAATCTGAAGCTTCAGTAACAATAATAAAAGACTCAGCACGAGTTATTTTGTTGAGGCTAACTACTGATGGACATAAAGCATCGTGTGGCCTCTCTGCAAGAGCAGAGCTACTTGTAAATTATATGCATTTCTAATTGGTTAAAATATGTTCTTTGTGGTGAGTATATGAAATACAGCTTACCATTTTTCTCTGACATGTTTTTCTGACATGTTGCAGCAGCAGTTTATTTATACCGTAATATGCCTATATGACTATACATGTTCTGTGTCGGTTGAAAGTGTGGATGAGTTGATTCACTCGTCCGACTCTGAGATGGAAGACTTGGTTGAAGAGCCAGCATCCAAGGAGAGTAGACGAGCAGCTCGTGAGGAGAAGAGGTCAAAAGCCTGGTTAAAGGAAGATGAAGATATTGTTGACTTCTTGGACCCCTCTGCTGCCCGCAAACTTGTCGGTAAAGGTTTCATTGCCTAAGTCATGCTTACAGGCTGTTATAGTAATAAGTTTGCTGTACAGTATTCAGCATTAAATTTTTACCCCACGCTGTGACGCTGGTGACAGCCCCGGTCAGTTCTTGTTTTCGGTCTCATGTGTTTCTTTGTCCGTGACTTTGTAACTTTGTTAGCGACATTGCGGGTAAACATAAACAGTTACACCTGCCCTCGTGAAACTTTCAGAACACATCGGAAATGGTAGTATGATCATGCTGTTAAATTTGTGGCCAAAATCCTATTTATTAGCCAGAAAATGTCCGTGTACAGAATGAGAGTTGATACACGCATGTACATTGAGTCAACCCAAAGCCATTAGCTTCTGACACACTCGTTATGCCATCTAGTGTGCCACACCCAATTAACAGCACACCATTTGACTGCATACGGCCTTCACGTAGGCATGAAACGGCAGATAATAATCATTTTTGGCTGTAATGGCTTGTGGAGG
>Ga0209338_1000425_pt1 | contig 13393 bp, 8 predicted proteins | sample OlaalgELextract1_FD_187374 | JGI IMG/M metagenome (GOLD analysis project Ga0209338, IMG submission 187374) | Olavius algarvensis symbiont microbial communities from Tuscany, Italy - Type A ELBA extract 1 (SPAdes) (version 2) | ecosystem: Host-associated > Annelida > Digestive system >... | reverse complement strand
GTATAATATAGTCACCGGTCGCAAAAGGTTTGTCCAAGAAAATATTAATACCGCCAAAAAAATTGGCCAGTGTGTCTCTGGCGGCCAGCGCCACCGCCAAGCCCACAATGCCGGCTGAAGCCAGAAGCGGCGATATATCTATTTTCCAGACCAACAAAAGCAAGGCTGCGGCAGCCAGCAGCACCAGCACACGGCCGACATTTTCAAGCAGATGGATAATTTGCTGACCCTGTCTTCGCTTTACCCACCATTGATGACAGATGCTTTTCATCAGCCGACCGAGACCCACCGCACCCACTAAAATCAGCAACGTTTTTAAGATAGCCGTTACAATAAAATTGGATCGCTGATCGAGATTCAGCCACATGACTGACGTGAGCGCACCCAATAAAAGTAAAATGATCCAAACCGGTCGGTGAATGCTGCCGATCAATGTATTATCGATATCGACATTTGATTTTTTGCTGATAAAGTTGAAGATCCGGTGGATAAGGAAGTCGACGAGCATGGCCAGGATCGCAAACAAGGCCATGATGGCCAAGGCGCCGAGAATACGCTGTTCCATCATGATGCCGGTGACCCTGGAAAAATAGTCGAAAAATTGTTCGATGAAGCGTGTCATTTAATTCGTTTTTCTATTTTTTTCGTATGCTTGTTTTACTGATGCAACAACTTCAATCTTCCAGAAGGCTTGACTCGACGGCCAAATTATGGAATCGAAAAATCACTATATTTGGTTCGCTTAGCACATCATACTGTAACGTCCGATCGTTTGTGGCCGACGAAGCGCCTTCGGCCAACAATGTTAAAAAATTAAGGGTTCAAATGAATATCGCAAGTATTTGAGCGCATGATATAGAAATCCGATACAAACCTCCCGTACTGGAAATTAACAAAGAAATGACAGCCGAAGCCAATCGCAGAATAGACAATCACTCAATTTTTTCACCCTTATTTTCTTTAGATTTTGTGCTTACGGCAGAAATTTCGAAAGGCCGAAAATGGTTTGGATGTGTTGACGCGATTTGGGATTTTGTGATTTTGTTAATTGGTTGAAATTTGAATGATAAAAAAATTATGGGACGCAGATCTTCAAAGATTTTCACAGATAATTTATTCCAGTTCCGCCTGACGGTGGAAGAAGCAATGCAGCAAAGTCTGCGAGTGTAATTAACTTTTTTTTCGCCGAAGGCGATGGAATTAATTGGTTTTAAAATCTGCGTGCATCTGCGAAAATCTGCGGCCTAAATATCGTATTTTGAGTTTGCAAATGGTCGGCTGTTTCTCACCGGATCGGTAGAACCTATCCGGGTCCTCCACCCGCTGGATTGCAGCCTTGTCGGCTGTTACGAGGTCTCAGTCTAATTGAATTTGATAATCAGTGAAAAGTACGGTCTGGCCTTTAACAGTGATCATAAAATCTCAAGTCAAGTCCTACTCCCCCCCATTTTTTCTCTTGTTTTCGGTTTGAAAAAGAAACCCTAGCGAAATCCAGAGATCCTCTTCCGGCGTTCCACAAGTAAGTTAGTTATCTCAGTCAATTGTCCCTTAAGGTACCCCTTCGCCTATAGGCCGGTCCTGATCACAGCCTGGCCGGTCAACCCGCGTAACGTGTTTCGTGTCTCCATGATAATTTTTCCTTATTCAGCCTGATTTTTCTTCGATCAGTTTCTTTTTTCTTTCTCTTTGTTCCGTGACCATCCGGTAGGCGATATAGTATTTGTATATGTTGCTGACATACTGGACCGTTTCACGACCAATGACCTTGGCCGCAGCCACCTCCACATTGCCAAACCATACATTGGGATCCAGTCCCATGGCAGCGGTTTTCCTGCGCAGCCGATTCACCTTAGCCGGTCCGGCGTTGTATGATGCAAAGGTAAATAGCATCTTGTTTACTTCGTCCATGGGTTTATCTTTGTAGTAGCGGTTATAAATAAATCGCATGTATTTTATACCGGCATGGATGTTGTTCTCCAGCTTTTCGATTTCGGGTATGTTAACGTTGCGATCTGAGGCCATAGACGGCAACACCTGCATGACGCCGACAGCACCTGCATGGCTTTTTTTACTTTGGTCCAGACCGGACTCCTGGTAGGCCTGGGCCGCCATCATCAGATAGTCGAAGTCATATCGCTCGGCATAGCGCTTGAAGAGCTTTACCCCTTGCTGAAATTTCCGCAACTCTTCTTCGGCCAGGGAGTTTTTGACGAACTTGGTGCTTTTTAAATAGCGTTTGAAGAACATATTACCCATCAAGCTGCCTTTTTTATGGCCTTTGACGAATTCATTGATGACGGCCGTGAGCTGCGGGCTGTTCTTGCGAAAGGCCCAGGCGATCCCACCGCCGGTTCTCACGGCAATGTCGGGATGTACCTGGATCTTATCAAAAATCTGGGTCCAGAATTGGGCTTTGTGGCTGTCCATGACGATCATCGGAATGAGACCGGCATTTACCATTTCCAGCAAATCTTCATCCTCAAAGGCTTCTTCCGCCGGGGTCAGTTTCATCTGCGACTTCCCGGCTTTTTTAAACGCTTCATTCAACCGCGCTAAACTCTCGTAATAGCTGCTGGATTTGCGCACATGGATTTCTTGGCCGGCAAGATCTTCTAAGCCGGTCACCGGCGGTGCCGCAGGCCCGGTGACCAGCAGCTCCTTTACCCCGGTCAGCAAGGGATTTGAGAAATCAACCTGCTTGAGACGTTCCGGGGTGATCGTCAGGTTGGCAACGGCCATGTCCCCCCTGCCCGTTACAAGACCGGGGATCAGTTCATTCCGCCGAACGGGAATAAAGACAACATGCACTTTCAGCGTTTTGGTCTTAAGCTTCTTATTGACAAATTTTTCAAACTCTTTGAGCAGATCATAGGAGATGCCTCGCTGCCGGCCGCGATCCAGAAAGTAAAACGTTTTACTGTAAACGACAAGCACCCGGATCTGCCGCTTTGCAGCCATCTCGTTAAAATCGCCGCTCCAGGGTTTATTCTCCGCGATCGCATCCTCTGGAGTTGAATCCGTTTCCGCTCCCAACGCAACCAAAGGCACCGCGACTATAAACGCTATGATTACAGCAAGCAAAGTTGAAGACACCTGGCGTCGCAAGACTGTTTTCCACCGGTTAATTTTAAATTGATTCATGATGTTTCCTCCTATGTCCCCAAACTACAGGTCATGTTATCCTATCGTTGCATTATCGACTTTGGATTCTTTCTCGATCGAAAGACAAGTTTCCACCAAGATTAACGTATAGCGGTTGGTTATCATCCTGACCCAGATACGTAGTTGAGGTTGGAAAAGCGAAATTGATACCTTATTGGATTGTGCCATAACGGGTGAAGGGATTTTTCCGGGACGCCCATAAAATTATAAGTGTCTGCTTTTAGAGCAACGAAAATTATAATTTTATGTCCCGAATCTCCCAGAATGAGAAAATAGATCACGTTCCTTCGACTTGGTCTTTCTGGATAACCGCAATCGATTACTTACTGATCCGAAGGGGCCTGCTGCTTTCTAGAGTCTTCGACTGGTCGCTCAGGCGATTGCTTGTTAGAGCTATTTTTTTCTTGAGGGAACTTTTCTTTTCCGTCCATGGTTCTCGAAAAATATATAGCAATCGCCATAAAGATAGCATAAAGGGCCAGCCCGATTATGGCGAGCAAGCTGCCATCAAATTCATAATTAGTGCTTTCTCCACCTTTGGGAATCTGATCAAGCCTACCCGCTATCGCGGCGATCTCTCTATCTGTCAGGCTAGCGACCCGGGATAGCGCTTCCTCGTAACGGACCCCACTGGCCTTCAAATATCCCATAACATCCGCCCTTTCGAAAAAGGCCTCCATTCGCGCTCGGTCAGAATGTGGTTCGGATACCTGATGACTGACATGTTCGGTGGCTATCATCCCGGCACGCGCGTAGGTCGCCGGATAATATAAAAGGAATATGGTAATCGAGACGGTTAAACCAATAATTTTTCTAAACCGAAATATCTGTTGCATGAGATTCTCCTATGAAAAATAGGCGCAGATCGACTATGATGAAATCCGCCTTCCCTGTGAAACCAGACCAGCCGTGATGGAATTGTTTTGAGATGGGTTAGACTATTACGATCATTCCGCACCCCGGCAATATCGAACGGTATCAGGATCCCGGGGTGGAATCCACAGCAAAGTTCCCAACAGCATCAAATTCAATCTTCTTTATCACAATTTTTTATTTTGAATAATCGCACTAGTTCATTCTTGCCTCTAAGCTCAATATCGCCCATTTCCTCAGATTCAAATCCCACTGGCACTGAATCAACAAGGGCTTCGGAAACGAGGAAATCCGAGTTTAATTGATTACACATTCCCTGAATCCTGGCTGCTGTATTCAGTACATCTCCGGTGTACACTATCTCCCGCTTAATTACCCCAACCTCGCCGACAGTAACCTTGCCACCATGGCAACCAGCCTTAAATTCAGGAACGAATCCGTATTCAGAGCCATAATAATCTGTCCTGGAATTGATCAATCCCGTAATAGCAGCAAAGCAAGTGAATAAGTAACGGTAGTCAGCCTTCTTCCAGCACAAAACCACTTCATCGCCAACGTACTGGTAGATCTCTCCATTGTTCTCCATTATCGGATTCGTAATATCACTAAAAAAATCGTTTAACATCCTGAAGTACTTCTTATGCCCTAGTTTCTCCGCAATTTGAGTAGAAGATCTCATATCCAGGAACATAAATGCTCGGTCCTCCTCAGCCGTATCATGATATCTTCCAGTAACGAACTTCCAAAAAACACCCGGACCAAACTTATCGAAAATTTGCAGGCCAATAATCGTGAAAAGGATGGCAAATAAGAGAATAATTATAGTATTCCAGAATCCCCCACTGGAGGCATAATCGAGCATTGCTTCAATGACAATTGGATCAAGAATACTTTTTCCAACAGCAATTCCATTGAAAACCAATGAACCCAGGATAGTTAACACAACAAGAAAAAGGCTGTATATAAGTGTTTTAAGGACCACAATTCGACCAAAGGCCAACTTCTTTAATCGATCACGGAAATAAACTTCTTCCAGGAACCCTATGGCAAGAGCACCAATAAAGGTTGTACTCAAACCTGCTAACAAAGTCTTGGTGAAGGTATAGTCCGCCAGATACTCACTTTCATAGATGCCATCAAAATTCTCCAGAAAAAGAGCTTCGTGAACCGCAATTACGAACGCAAAGATCAGCCAGGTAATCAGTATTGTAATCACTCGGGACAGTCTATATCGGGTAAATCTGTTCATTTGGCCCTCAAAATAGTGTTTACCAAGGTGGAAATAAAGAAGAATGTTTCAAAGATCTTCCTGCCAGCTGAAGTATTCTTGAAATTTTGTGCTTTTAGCAGCTCTGTGATTCGATCGTTTCCGGCCATATCGCAAAATTAACCACTTGAATATATTTATGCAACTTTGTTGAATAGATAAGAAGTTGCTTTTCCAAAAAACAGTGGGGTCGCGTTTTTATTCTTCACTAATTGTCAAGAATGGAGACGCGACCCCTTTGTTTTTTTTATTTAGTTTAACTCCCGCGTCAGTTAGCTGGGGAGGGTGACAATCATCAGAAAGAAAATGGCGTTAGAGCAAAATTTTCAAGGGCAAGTAGAAACCTTTAAATCACTGATCAAGCCCTGACCCCATATTTTTTATTAATCCATTATTCGCTGGCCCATTCCAAAAATCGCATAATGTTTAAATGCTCGACATCTTTGTAAGGTGAATCAATTTTATCGTCCAGAGAAACCACGATTTTCGGTACGTCTTTATTTGTATAATGTAGATTGCCGAACTCACGCTCCCACAACGCACGATTTTCACTGCTGTCCCCAAGCTGCCAACACAACTGAACAAGAGCGGATTTGCTGCTTTTTTCAACGTAAAAGTCAATTTCAAGGTTTTTGTTACGATAACCCAGATACCGTTGGACTTTGAAGTTGTTTCTCAGCAGTACTATGTATACCATGTTCTCCAGCAGGCGCCCCTTTTGAGTTTGAGCTTTGTAGTCGGATAAACAAAGATCACCCAAATAAACCTTGTCGACGCTGCGTTTGAGAATTTCCTTGGCGCGGTGCGAATAAGTGGGTGGTGAATACAGAAAGTAGACGTCCTTCATATAATCGATATAGGTACGCACTAAAGAACTGGTGGTTTGAGTACCAGTTTGGTTGCCCCTTGCTAATTTTGTGCTTGATAAAACCGCATTTGAAATGCTTTTTATTGAGATCTCCTGGGAGAAGGAGGTTCGGCAAAAATCAATCAGGGCATACAGCAACCCCGGGTTGGATGGATTGTAGCGCGAGACGATATCGTGCTTTACCGTCGAGTTGATAATATCGGATATCAACTGTAGTCTCTGTTCCTCATCATGGACTTTCAAAACTTCGGGCATTCCTCCTGCCAAGAGATATTTTTCAACATTGTACGTTGCGTACCGGGTTTCGGTGAATCGGCAGAATTCCGCAAAAGAGAATGGGAAGACCTGTAATGTTGTGTATCTGCCTCCCAGTTTCGCAGAGAAATCATCAGATAACATTTTTGAATTGGACCCGGTAATAATCAATCGACAGGGCATGGATGCATCTTCAAAAATCGATGCAACGTTTTCATCCCAATTTTCCAGTTCCTGAACTTCGTCCAGAACAAGCAAACTGGGCTGCTCCCTATCGACAAGCTGCTCTGTCCACCATTCAACAATGGAAATAAAGTTTTTTTCCTCTCTGATATCCGCGATTGGCTTGAGGAAAAAATTGACGTACAGGACATTTTGTCTGGGAATACCGTCATCCCACAACTTTTTGATGTACTGTCGACCGATGACACTTTTGCCACACCGGCGTTGACCCATAAGACTGGTTACGACGTTTACATCCTGTAACCGAGCAAGTTTTGACAGGTAGCTCGAGCGGGTCATATTCCGGACCGGAAGCATTGTTTTTTCTGTGCCGCTCTCCCAAAATGCCCGCGATTGTATTTTTTGCTTCAGAGCTTCTAATGACATAGCACCATTCCCCATGCAGTTAATTATCTCATATTAATATATGCACTATTATAATGCAATAGTTAATCTAAAATTGATTATTGCATATACAGTATGCACAGAATCAGATAACTTGAATATTTGCTACTGCTACCATTGGAAATGGAGGTACACGACCAATCATATTTGAGAGATAGAGGTGGTCTATCCTCTGGCATATGTACCTCCTGGTTCAAAATTTGGATCAGAAGAACATTGTACTGCTTCAATGAGTGCTTCACCAGCGTCGCTGTCGGCGATCAGATCATGATACTAGGGGTGGCCGGAATCGACCGGAATCGGTTGCCGGAATTGAGAGGAATATGCAAGTTGATTCTTAAACGAAAAAGGGGAGATGCGACTAATGAAGAATCCCCGCCAAGGCAAACCCTATTGACAGAATCTTCAAGTCACTATGCATTAAGCTTATTGTCGCTAAAAACTTTTTCGTATTCCTGAATCAACGATTGCCGCCATAAAATGCTTCAAATCGCTGTTGAAGATCGTCACCCGTATAATGGTTTTCCGGAATCATTTTCACGAGCAAATGTTATGATTTCCCATAATGCAAAAGCCCAGGATTTCGGTAAAATACAAAGTTGAGAACCGTTTGATCAAATCCAGCATGAAATCCTTTTCAACATCTTTTAACGGAAATCCATCCAGGGCGGTACGGGACATGTAGGGTGGGCTTCGCCGCGGCGCGCCCGTCTTCGCCAAATTAGTCTAATTCCAGTTGATTCGAACAGCTACCGGTTTTTCAAAAGTTAGCGATACATGAAGGGTGGGCTTAGAGCTTGGGGCTTCGCTCTCCGAGCTTCCGACTTCGTTCTTCGAACTACGACGCGACAAGACGACCCCCCAGGTCGCTTTCGGGCTTCGACCCCACAAGTTCGTCAGTTAGCTGGGGAGGGTTGACAATCATCAGAAAGAAAATGGCGTCAGAGCAAAATCTTCAAAGGCAAATAAAAACCTTTAAATCACAGGTCAAGCCCTGACACCATATTTTTTATATCTCAATAAAAAAAGATCATTTTTTTTCGGTTAAGAACGTGCTCGCAAAATCTTCTTTTACTTTCCATCCCTCCATTTCCAGTGCCTTCCGGGCTATCGGATCAATGGCGCCCGAAATCCATACTTCTTTACCGCTGAATCCCGGTAATTGATTAAGGATTTCGGATCCTTTTTTCAAAGTCAACCACACATGATGCGTCCAGAACACGTGATCCAGCGGAGCCAGTAAGACGATGACACCGTCTTTTCGCTGAAGCAAAGGAACACCTTGGACAGCGACGACCCGGTCGACGGGGGCTACTTTTTCATTGTAGACAGCCATCATCTGGGCGCGCTCGCGAAGATAGCGGACGATTTTATAATCAGGCGCGACTGCGGCCATTTTGATGAAATTTTTACGGTCCTTGACGTTCTTCATCGCCTCTAATTCACCGACCAGCAGGGTTTCTTCCTGGGGATCAAAATAAGGATTTTTAAGAAATTCTTTTGCAGTTGATTCCTCCACCCCCATAGCGTTGAGCTTCTTATTGTTTATTTCATCAAGCTCGGCCGGTGATTTGTCTCGCACCAGTTGTCGCATCGTTTCAGCGTTATCGGTAACCTGCAGCACCGTGCCCACCGGTGTTTTTATCAAGCCAAAAGCCACCTTGGGTGTCAATCCACCGACGACTGAGGCCCGGGCAATGTTGTTCAACTTATCCTGAACCGGTTCATAGCGGGTATAAGGATTGATACCGTATTCGTAGGCCATTTTTCGTTTAGCAGCGGCATACCCGATGGCTGCACTGATTGCACCTTCCTGGTTGGGGTCATCACTGGTGATGGCATTGCCGATATCTTTAAACCAGCTGCCGACTCCGCTGGCAATTCCGGAAACCGTATCCACCGGATGGGTGACCAGTCCTTTAGCCATTGCTATCGGCGCGGTGGCACCTTTCTCAAGCGCTTTAGCAAAGGTGTCCGTCTGCTCGACCGCCTCCATGTGGGACAACGCTTTGAGCTCATTGGTGCGTTCCCTTAACAGGGATGTGCTTTCGACTTTCAATGGACCGTAATCGGTGGTCAGTCTATAAATGTCAATTAAACCATCGTTTATCACATTGGCCTCTATGCGGTAATTCGGACCCGTAAGTATATTCTTGGGAACCTGCTCCGAAGCGTTCAGCGTGATGGGTAATTTCTGAAATTCGGGCAGGTCTTTTGCATCAGCGGGTAAAATTTCACCAATTATAAGTACCAGCGTTACAGATAAGATCTGCATTAAACCAAATATAGTACGATTCTGCATTCGGACCTCCTTTTTTGTTTGATCAGTTAGTTTCAGATTTATTGTTACAGTATCATAAATTCAGATATCGTAACTTACTTTTAAAATGAGTCAACTTTTTTGGACACGATTTAGGTCAATTTGCGAAAAATTGAGGGATTTAGGAATTGAGGGATTGGGGGATTAAAGGATAAAATCAATAAATTAAAAAAGATCGTTCGACAAAAAAAGCTCACGACGGGTAGAATTCCTTCAATTCCTAAATTCCTAAATTCCTAAATCCCTGAATCCCTAAATTGAACCCGTGTCCAATTTCCATGCAATTCCTTTATGTACAAAGGTTCACAGTCATTTTTTCAAACGAATTTCCGAGGTCTGAAACTTGGAGGTATCGATATAATCTGTTTGAGAATGTGGTGCCAAATTCCGCCTCCCTAAAAACGTCTTCCTTTCACCAACTCGGATGCAATGATATTTTTTTGGACAATCTGGGTTCCGTCAAAAACATCAGCCGTCTTGGCATCCCTGAAATAGCGCTCGACTTCATACTCCTGTATGTAGCCGTAACCACCCAGCAGTTGGATGGCCTCGTCACAGACCTCAACGGCTGTCCGGCAGGCGTAAAGCTTGGCCATGGCACTTTGTTTTTCGCCGGGGCGCCGACTATTTTCAAATTGCCAGGCCGCCTGATAGGTCAGCAAACGGGAGGCTTCAATCCTTGTGGCCATTTCAGCCAGTTTCTGGCGGGTAACCTGAAAGTCTGCGAGCTTGCGGCCGAATTGCTCTCTTTCCTTTACATGCGCCAACGACCGATCATAGGCCCCCATTGCGATCCCCACGGCTTGCGCTGCAGCCAATATCCGATTCTCATTTAAGCAGGCTTTTACCTGGACAATACCTTGATTTTCTTTTCCTATCAAGTTGTCAATGGGTACACGAACCTGGTTGAATGCCACTTGACTGATCGGCATCAGACGACGCCCTATTCTGCTGCCGGCATCGGCCACGGTTATCCCTGCATGACCCGCCTCCACTAGAATGGTACTAAAGGCTTTGGCCGGTGAAGACGCATCCGGATCGGTCCGGCACAGAGCAATGTAGAACCCCGCTAAAGGCCCGCCATTAATGACCATGGTCTTGGTGCCATTGATCACCCATTGATCACCTTCTTTTTCAGCGCGTGTCGTTGAAAGCTCTATGTCATTGCCTAATCCCGGTTCGGTTAAGGCTAAACTGGACAACACCTCTCCTTCGGCAACCCTTGGCAGCCACGTGGCTTTCTGGGTTTCACTGCCGTGGGACAGGATCAGCCCGGCACCATAGGAGGCTGAAGACACGCAGGTGCCAACAGATGAATCTCCGCGGCACAGACTTTCTGCCACCAGGACATTTTCAAAAAGACTCATCTCCTGGCCCGAATATGCTTCCGGGAAATTCAGGCCGATCAATCCAATTTCACCGGCCTTGCGCCAGATATCTTCTGGAAATGTGTAAGTTTCCACCAAATCATCCAGTACATCTTTTTTAAATTCACCTTTAATAAAGTCGTCGACAGCCTTTTGAATCTGTTTTTGGGTTTTATCCAATTGTAAAAAAGTCACAATTGCTCTCCTATCATTTGTTGTGGACTTTAAATTTGAATTCCCTGTAGCTTGTCGAAGATCCTCGCCCTATGGCGGAGCTGCAGGGATAGAAATTTTAGCTTTTCGCTAATGAGCGACAACGTCGCTTCTCATAAAAATCGTGCAACCATTTTATTTTTTTAAGAGATTCCGGGAAATGATGATTCGTTGAATCTCACTAGTTCCCTCGTATATCCGGTACAATCGCACATCGCGCAATAAAATCTCGACCTGGTTTCGGGTCAGACATCCTTCTTCTCCTAAAATATCCATGGCACTATCGGCGACCTTGCCGGCTGTTTCCGTCAGAAACACTTTGGCCATGGCAGCTTCATTGGTAATATTCCGGCCCTCATCCTTGAGCCGTGCCGAATGATAGAGCATCTGCCGAGCGGCATAGATTTGGGTGGCCATATCGGCCAGTGCAAATTGATCTGCCTGCAACGCATCTTTGGGTTTCCCTGAATCCAGCTTCTGCTTCAGATGATCAATGCAGATGTCCATGATTTTTTGAGCGGCTCCCAAGGCACAGGCCCCTGCGACCAGGCGGCCTTTGTCAAGAACGCGCATGGCGGTCTTAAATCCTTGTCCCACCATTTCCATTCCGCCGATGACATTATCTTTTGGAACGCGGCAATCTTTAAACACCAGCTCACAGGTATGGGATCCTTTAAAACCCATTTTGAGATCTGTGGGCCCAATGGAAAAGCCCGGCATTCCTCTTTCTACAAGAAAGGCGCTGACCCCGCCCCGGGCTCGCTTTTTTTCATCCGTCACCGCTATGGTGGTAAAAAGCCGGGCAGTATCCGCATTGGTGATAAAGATTTTATTCCCGTTCAACACCCAGTAATCTCCATTTAATTCAGCCGTGGTGGTGATACCGCTGGCATCTGAACCCGCATTGGGTTCAGTCAAGGCAAAGGAAGTGGTCCATTCACCCGAAGCAATCCGGGGCAGATACTGTTCCCGTTGTCTGTTCGTACCATCAAAGACGATTCCCATGGATCCGATACTATTGTTGGTGCCGACCCGGGATCTGAAGCATGCATTTGTATATGTCAATTCTTCAAGCAGGGACATTTCCTCAGTGGTCGTTAACCCGAGGCCGCCATACTGCTTGGGAATCGACATGCCGAAAAGACCTAAGCTCCGGAATTGATCAACCATATGTTCGGGAATGTTGGCTTCTTTTTCAACCGTCTCAAAATTCGGGTTGAGGGTATCGTTGACCAGTCTACGAACATTTGAATGCAATCTTTTAAATTCCGGTGTTGCATTTATTTCCATAATCTACCTCTCTTTAAACTTGACGTTATTCAAGCTATTCGTTTATCTTTTCACCATAAGTGCTTCCATAGGCGCCATCTAATGAGAAAACATAGTCGACAAGAATGTGCTCTTCACGGTCAAAATCAATATGAGGCTCTTTGATAATGTCAAGAAGATTTTCCTTTTGGCCATCAGCGAAATGGCCTGCGTATTCGTTGACCTGGCGTATGACAAAGCGGTTGATGTCTCTGACCAGATAACCAAACAGTTGGTCGACAACCATCTCATCGATGTTTTCGATCCTGGCCTTCTCGAAAACCAACTGTCCATAGGCAACAACGCCAAAGATCTCGGCCACATTGAGCATGAAGTCATGGTTCTTCATCTGCCCTTTTGACATTGGAGACGCATTGTTGAACTTCTTGAGAGACGCTGCCTGCTCGAGAAAGATCTTCACATTGGCAAGCTCACAACCTTTAAATGACTTTCGATAATCATTGAACTTAATGTTCTTTACTTTGCCAAAGCCCTGATCAAACATGCTGGATGAATCATCCTTGAGCATCTTGCCATCCGGAACTTCAGGCAGATCAACGTTATCGTTGAAATAGTTGTTCATAAATTTTACAGCTTGCCCCATGTTGACATGGGCCGTGCCCTCCAGTCGGACAGCGTTGCCGGTATTGCGTACGGCTGTTTCAGCAAACGTATTGGTTTCATATGCTTTTGCAGCCATGATGTTGTGCATGATGATGACGGCAGCTTCATTTTGTGCGGCAGCGCGGGCTTTTTGGATGGCATTGAACAGTATGTAGCGACGATCCGTTTCCTTGTTGGCCTGGCGGAAATAGTCTGTTGCTCTGTAGCAGTACAGCCTGCTCATGAGGATGCGGCTCCAGGCTTCCAAAAACCCTCTTCTGATATGCGGCATAGCAGTCACCCGGTTGCCATACAGATAGCGATTGTGAGCGTGATTGATCGCTTCGTAGAGCATATGTGTCGCCATACCGACTCTCGCAATACTTGTTTGCGTTTTTCCTATTGAGTGGACGCATAAACGTAAAAATTCTCATTATATCAGCATGATAAGATAAAATACTACTTGACTTTTTTTGATATAAGTACTACTAAAATCACTCCTTTTATAGGCCTAGTTCCCTAAAACTGGG
>Ga0209338_1000422_pt1 | contig 13461 bp, 10 predicted proteins | sample OlaalgELextract1_FD_187374 | JGI IMG/M metagenome (GOLD analysis project Ga0209338, IMG submission 187374) | Olavius algarvensis symbiont microbial communities from Tuscany, Italy - Type A ELBA extract 1 (SPAdes) (version 2) | ecosystem: Host-associated > Annelida > Digestive system >... | reverse complement strand
AGTGAATGTCAGCTACGTTGCACCAGGATGTGATCAGCCATATGCATTCACATTTCGAGCAGACATTTTTCATTCTGGGAAAATTTCATCTGTAAAAGCTACATCTGACAAAGACGATGTGGTTGTGAAGCCATCAGAGAATGAATGCCAGGCTCAGGTGAGTGACAGTTACCGAGTTATTGTGTGACCGCGATGGCTTACAGTCTTCATACAACTTGATGTCATTGTCATTATGTATAGTGTAGTAGCTATCATCTTTCCAATCTCTTATAGGAAGTCCAGGCCCGACTTAACGAAGGATAATATTATGATGACCTTGAGTGACCTTTGAAGTTCATTTCAGGTAACAGCATATGTGATGTACAAAGTGAATTACAACAGTCGGACATTATATGTCAGGAATTATTCCTGCTGTTGTATTCAACTGGAAATATCGTGATATAATGCTGGGTGCGACCTGTTAGGGATTGCTACGTTTCTTGTCAAAATTCTTTTGCTGCTGGACTCAGCAGTAAATTTGCAGTAAAACCGTTGTTAAGTTTTCCACCATATCTTAAGTGTGTGTTGCTGCACTGCCTTGTGAAATACAACAGATCAAAAATAGCATAACTCTAACTTATTTAACACAATAATTCCATGATAAGTGGCAGTCACATGAGCAACTTTCAACCCTCTAACTCTGTCTGTTAGGATTGCATATTTCAGACATGTCGAAGACTTTCCTAATTAATATCCTACACAGCTGAACACATGGCAATAAAAGTTAGCGTACCTCCTCAAGCACCGATTATTACATTCACCTGGATCAGCCCACTGGGGTTACCCCAGTACATAGCGAACAACCTCAGCAGTATCATTATACTGTTACGGATACTTCGCGAATGGCCAAACCTATCGAGGCAAAATTTTACACGGTGGTCACACTTGAGCTGTTTCCGGTCATTTTCCATATATCCCGTGGGTGAAAAAATATGATGGAGAGCTGCACACGATTTCAACTGTCCCCCCTATATAAGCCAGGCAGATGTGCATCTTGCTGACACACTTGTTTGATGCCTTGTAGTCACAGTTTGGTTTAACAGTTAAAGAGTAGATAACTCTGGATTAGTTAACACCATTACTTTGTCCACATCAGCTAAATTCAATGACTCTCATTAACTTATCGCCAGAATTCAACTTTTTCTCTAGCTGCATATTGCCGTATCACCATGTCGAGATGTTAAAATTTCTGTAGTAAGATATTCATTTTGCAGCGTGCTATATATTTGCATAGAGGTACTACGTACATTATTTTACAATGTCAGTATGTTGTAATGTGAAGCATATAATGTTAAAACACATTTACGTAATGTTTCAGGTGGAGCTAAGCAAGTTTGTTGCTGATCACGATTTTTGTCTGGAAATAAAGTATGAAGAGCCGTATGAACCTCACGTCATAATTGAAAAGGCCGACGCTCTGAAAGGTGCTTTTCTATAATTTAATGAATAAATAGATATACTTTATAGCATTAAAAACAGCCCGCATTGTTTTGAAAATGGTTCTATATGTGTGTGTGGATGAACTTCAGTTGTGTTATTTCCGAACAACTGGTTTTTAATATAAATTAAATATGTTATTAAAATTCGTGTAGAATGTGGCCACAAGAATCTTATGCGACTATTTTTGAAACATGAAAGTTTTGTCTATTATTATAGTGTACCCTGTACGTATGGTCTGTGTATTATCATCATCACTGTCACCATTTATTGCTCAAAAAACATTTTCAGTGCAAATGTAGTAAATAAAAATAAGGAAGAGCAGTATAACAATGCTCTTGATAGGCACTAACAGCTGCCCTTATCACACGTTCAAGATGCAAACAAATGCGCACACACACACATATACATGGCAGAATTATTTACATTTCCAACGAAGCCTGTGTAATACTCTTACCTGAGACGTTTTATTTTAATGACGTCTTTCTCAGAAGTGAAACAGATACTGTTAGTAGAGTGCAGAAAGCTTGACCATTCGATTGTTGTTGCAGCCATGATCCATCATGTCGTCTCTCTGCTTGTTTCAGGGCTCACTATAGATATCTTGCGCACATTTTGTGGTGTTTTCATGGTTCAGTCTGTTGAGTTAATGCTGAGAGTTATTGAATTTGTTGTTTTACTGTTTGACTGTATTTTGTTTATCACCAAAATGTAACTTGTCAGAAACGTTTTACTAGGTATGGGCATTACACAAGTGAGGTGAAAGACATAGTCATAGGCAGACTCGCAGTTGTCTCTTAAATCTCTGTGCCAAAAATTCGAGGGTTTAGTTGCGGCTTGATGACACTATGTTGAAAAGTAGTTGGCTTTGTTTTTGTGGACACTGTATACGATTTCAATCAGGACACAATAAAACGGTTAAAGATGACATGCTCTAAGATTCATTTGAAGGAAGAAAAAAAGATAAAATCAACAAGATAAACTGGGAGGCTGTTACACACATTTATGGCACAGACACTGAACTATGATGCTCGAAGGCTCCCAGTTTTCCCTCAAACGACTGGTTGTCAGTTGGCTGTGAGTCACTCCACAGAGGTTTACATGATGTGAGTCACGATTAACATTAACGTAAGTTTTTCTATTGTGCAGACCCCTACTGTAAGACCGAGGGCACATTACATAGTCATTATATCGTGTTATTCGGAGCAGTATGTACGGTTGAAAAGAAACGTTTTCAGTCCTCGGCAAAAGGTAGATGTCAATTGTGTTCTTTTTAATTCAGTCGCCAGCTGGTTCCACGCTCTCGGTGCAGCAGTGAAAAATGCTCGATCTGCCGTTTTCCGGTTTACTGAGGCGGATCATACAAATCAATGTAGATGGGCCAGTCCTAGTGCCTAGAGACTTTGGTCGCCAGCCTGCAGATAGCAGCTTTCTGTCATAGGGCAGTTGGTTTGATATTTGCAAGGACTGGGAGCCAAGGAAGTGGAGTGGATGGAATGTACCAGAGATGAGGTACATAGTGGAGTTGAGCTGTGTGTCCAGCAGATCAGTGTGTGCTGAGCATGCCACACCAGAGCACAATAGCCACTACGTAGTAGCACATGGCCATAGCAGATGACCTGAGACTGTGTGCATTAGCTCGCCATCTATAGTGCCGGCTGGCTTCATCACCAGGTTGTTTCTGTTTTTCAACTTGCCAATGGTATTTCTCAGATGTTCCCTGTAGTCAGCGTACCATCTAGAGCGATTCCCAGGTAGTCATCGTATCTGAGGCACTGGCTGCCAAGACATACTGATGCCTGCCTAGTGGCACTTGTGTTGAGCAGGTGGATTACACTGGTGACATTTTTTTGGTAACACTTGGTTTGAATCGCCAATGAATACGCGTTATCAAAAGATCGCTAATAAATGTTACCAAACCCAACAGCAGTACAAAACGGCAAATGATAGATGCCTCACTTTCGGGCAGCCATCACAGTGGCATGAATTTGGTCCATGCCATCGTTTCTAGTTAAGTGTAAACTTATTTTGCATCTTTGCTAAATGAAATGTAAGTTGAACCGTGACAAACATATTTGATAGGATTGCAAAGTCGTCGCCAGCAAAGTGGCAGCACTATGTAGATGACACGGCTGTTGCACTGATTTCTGTTTTGTTGAAATATTCACATGTGTATACTTGATTGTGGTGTAAACTGTGTTGTTTTTAGATGGTATTCTGTGTCAGGACGTTATGATGTTAAATTTCTTTCCTCAGTTGAGTGAATCTGAATTCAGCAACAACCATGAGTTTATCATTGTCATTGACAGATCTGGTTTGTGTCGTCAGATATTTTTATTGCATGATCTTTTACTGATAGGTATCGCCCAAATAGTCTAAACATAACCCAGTTAGTACAGATAATGCTAGATATAGTGCAGCTAATACAAAATAGCCCAAATACTGCAAAAACAGGCTGCAAATAGCCCAAATAGTGCAAATGTTCCATGGCCCAAAAACAGCAAAATAGTCCAAAGAGTATAGATTGTGTTGAAATAGCACATATAGCCCAACTAGTACATTAATAGCCCCCAAGTAAGCCTGAATATCAGAATTATCACAACTTTTGCCTTAAAATAGTGCAAATTTTCTAGGCAGCTAAAAATAACCCAAGAGTCTGACTAGTCCAAAACAGCCAAAAAAGCTCAAATTGCTACAAAAGCAGCACACATAGGCAAATAGCACAAAAATAGTCCTAGTCAGCCTAGTAGCCAAACTTTGTAATAGATATGTTGCTGATGCCTTTGTTCGTGTTGCTGACTATGTAAAAGTCCTTGGCATTACCGTTGACCATTGTCACTTTCAACAAGCATATGCAGAACACTTACAAGTCAGCTTACTACCATGTCAGGGCTGTGAGACACATCCGCTCGTCTCTAACACTGGATATGGTGAAAACCATTGCATGTATTCTGGTAAACTATCATGTGGATTACACAACCTTCGTTCTTCATGGTACATTGCAGTTAGATGTAGACAAACTTCAGCATGTGCAAAACGCCCTTGCCAGAATGGCTACTAATATGTGGTGAGGTCAACACATCCAGCCAGTTCTTCAACAACTGCATTGCTAGCCATCAAGTACAGGACTGAGTACAAACTTGCAACCTTGGTCCGCAAGACTCGCACATTTTCAGTTTCGTCATACAAACGTTTGCTGATTGAATACGTTCAAACCAGACAACTCCATTCATCCAACATGAACCAGTTACTCCAACCGACTTCCACCTACTTGTACATCGCCAGACGTGCCTTCAGCCGTGCAGCTCCCACCGTGTGCGCCACGGACGTGTTAACACGTCCTATGTATATAGCATCTACAGTGCACTGCAAGCCATGCAGGAACACTTCTGCTGGTCTATTCAGTACACCCATGCTTTGTGCTGCGGCCTTTACACAGTTTTAGGCCTGGTGCTGAATGTGTAATGTGATGTAAATATCAATTTATATAGTGCATCATTGCAAAAAATAACGCCTCTAATGCACTCAATGTGCGGAATACTGTTCAAAAAGAAACGTCTTCAATGTACGACGAAAACAGTCAATTTGCATGTCCGGCTCACGCAAATTGTTTTAGAACAAGTTCCATGTCGTTGGTCCAGCGACAACGAAGGTGCGACGGCCATACGTATCGAGCTGAAACCGTGGAACAACGAGAAGATGGCGGCTGTCGGAATGAAGATGCTGTCATTCAGCAACTTGAGCGACCGGTGTGCACAGTTCAGACAGATAATCCGATGCCTGGCCATGCAAGCATTTGTACACTGTCACCCCAAGCTTGTATGTGACTTGATCTGCTACATTTAGCCAATGCAGCTCAGAGTGAAGTAGGTGTGTCAAGCCGCGGTTGTACTTCTGCAGCGTTCGTGACCAACTGCAACTTGTCGGGTGCTCCGGCTAACAGCAGATTGCAACAGTCGACCCTGGACGTAACGAAGGCGTGAACCAGTATGGCTGCCGATTTGTTGTCGAGTGATCAGTGAACTCGTCGAAGCTATCATAGCCAGTAGAAGGACGCCGAACTGACGACGGACACTTGGCGGTCAAGGCTCAGATCAGCCGAGATAATTACTACAAGCAACTGCACATGGTCACAAGCTGGGACAGTATCGGCACCCGGTTGTACAGAGGGAAATGTGTTGACTAGCGAAGGTCGCATGTCTACCGGGTGTACGATTTGTCATTAAATTATTGACATATCTGCCTGTTGACAAAAGCATAAAATAATAATATCATAATAATAATAGTGGTAATCACAAAGAGCCTTAGAATGGCCTGTGTTATAATATGGCCTAAATAGTTCATAATATTATCATATGCACTGGAGGAGGTTTTGTGTATCTTTGGAGGTCTGTAGCAGACAGCGTGACAACATAAGTGATACCTCTAGATGGCTGTTGCGACATGTAGATATGTTAAGTGAAATTTACTGATGGAATGATCTGTTATTGTTCATTGCAGGCAGCATGAATGGTGATCGCATTGAGGCAGCAAAAACAGCACTTCTAGTATTTCTGAAGAGTCTACCACCTGGCTGCTACTTTAACATTGTTGGCTTTGGCTCCACTTTTGCTCTGCTGTTTCCTGAGTACGAACAACTTTGCAAGTTGTGCAGTTTATTAACACATTGTTGCTATTCTTTGAATGATGTTTGCATATTCTCTAACAGTTTCCCTGTATTCTTCTGGGAACCTAAAGCTAAAACTTGAATAAAGTAAAGTAAGGAAAATGAAGATTTGTTAGTGCATTGTCACGAGCATGCCTCTAATGCGCTATTGCTTCCCATATGTCGGCGCTGATCTCCGTTAAACTAGCCCTTCAGCCAGACACCAGCCAAACTGCAAGACCACGGATATGGGCTAGTGTATCATGCGATGTGCCTGTTTGCTCCTCCAGCTTGCACTGGTTAATCATTCTGCCTACTCACAGAGGGATGGCTGAGGCTGAGTAGACCTTGATGCTTGGTTCTGTGTCAAGATGGTTTACCCGTTCAAAGACGGTCACCTATCCAGTTACTAACCCGGTTAACTACGTTCATGGAGACCATCATGTTGCTACTGAGCCAAACTGGCAACCTCACTCGGCTAAGTGTCGAAAATGATCACTGAAACAGTTGTCATTTTTCTAGAGCGGTCAAGCGATCAATTTCTTTAATTATGTTAATCGCGCGATTAATTTTTTAATCGCACGTTAATCGCGGTTTTAACACACAGTTTGTTTGTTACATTTTTCAGTTTGTTTGTGTTCCATTTGCAGGTAGATGTTGTCGGCCCATTGCTGCTGAACGCTAGTCTACTCCTAGTACTGACGACTGATCACAGTGACTGATTGGTGCAGGTCACTGAACTTATTGACAATTGACAATGACGGAGTCTTTTGAGTTTTGATGGTTGTGTGATGGAATAATATTGAATTGATTGATTAAATTAATTTGTTGATTTTAAGGGATAAGTGAAATCAAGTTTTAAAAAGTAAAGCAATGAATGATTGCTGTCTGTTCGTGATGTTTTCATTAAAATTTTAACGGTGTTAATTTTTTTAATCGTAATTAATTCTTTAACGGGTTTGCTAACGCATTAATTTTACAGCCCTACTTACTTGGGACTGTTTGTATGTGTGTGCCTGTGGTGATTATTATAACTTTTTGTTGGATCAGTGGAAGTCGTGAATACTCGGAGGACTCGCTGAAGTCAGCATGTGACTATCAGGCTGAACTGGATGCTTCATTTGGTGGCACAGAGATACTGGAGGCATTGCAAGCAATCTACAACAAGCCACTGATTAGCACACACAGTAGACAGGTTAATTTGTTTAACTTGATATTAAATCTGTTGCATAAACGTGTTACTTATCATTTTTTTATAAATCTGTTTAATTTAATTGTATGATGTACTATATACATGATGTGTACAACTCTCTGCAGATACTGTTGCTGACTGATGGCGATGTCTTCAATACAAGGGAAGTAATTGATTTGGTGCGGAAGAATGCTAGCAGTGCAAGGTATGTCATTATCATCATCATCATCATCATTTCTGGCTTACACCTCTATGAGTGTCTAGCTTAGCTATCAGCCTCCAGAGTGGCACAGTTCAGAGCCGTATTGACTGCTTCTGTCAATGTGAGATTGTGGAACTTAAGATCTTCTAGTACTGTTGTTATGCATCTAATCTGAGGATGTCAATTGAGGTATCTTTCAGTCTTCAAGTGAGGACGTAGTTAAAATCTTATTAACATCTGCACGATCATTCAGTGATGCGAAGTGCCCAAAGAGACAGCCATGTGCTAAAGGAACTATTGCCAAATGACATCTATGTGGTCTCGTGCTTGAATTGTCAAAGTTATGAGACATCTTTTGGACATCCGCCACACTACTAATGCCATTTGTTGCCTAGCAACCTTTGCAAGCACCGCAGCCTGTCATCACGGCAACAGTTGTTGTACCTTCTGGAGAGGAGTAGCAACGGGGTTGGTTGCGGGCTGCACTTGCCATGGGCGGCAAACGGGCGAAAAATCGTTTTAAAAAATATACACGTTCAAATTCAGATTGTATCAGTTCTTGCTTGCATACCAAGAACATATTTAGCTATCGCTAACATGTCGCGCTCCGCATCGTATAAGAGGCGGCAACACAACTACACTCTCATTAAGGGCCTGGCTGCGACTTATCCCCGACAAATTACTGCTATCATGTGCCATGTGAAATTAGATAGTTACCAGCGGTCGCATATATGCCACACCACACTGTGTCGCTGAAAATTTTGCTAAGTTACTCAAAATCATGCATAATTACACCGTTGAGTAGGACGTGTGTAAATTCCTATTAGTGTTCCATTTTAACTATGTCTCTAGCTCGTACCGTATGTGAAACATTCCACGTCGAATAATGCTTTTCCCTTGAAATTTGGGTTATGTGAAATTCAAGGTAACTGAAAATGGCACCATTCGTCTTTCTATCAATCTGCCGTTGTAAGTGCAGCTATATCTTGTACAGTTTAGAGATTTTGACGTTGGAGAATTTCTTTGCCATGTAATATAGGTTAGGGATTACACATCCTGCATATTTATGCACGATCGCTGAAATATGCAGACCCAGTGTTATCTCTTTGCTGCTGATAGTATGGGTCTTTCTACATTCACTTATACACAACGAGCTACGGAAGAAGCTGGATGAGGTTGTGCATTACAGTCGTTTAAATAGTCATTCAAGGTCATTGAAACTGATACCAATCGGGGAAGCCCATATGCGAATTACTATTATAGTCCACTATTGTAACACTATATTTATCTTCTATCGTTTCCGAGATATAACGATTTATTGATCGAAAGTTTGCATTTTTTGCTGCTTTTGCCCACCACAGTCTCGTTTGAAGCCGTTATAAGTGTGTTCCCCTGGGATCTAGGCTATGAGCTGGTATTTTAAAAACTAGACGTTCCTGGGCTGCACGATGGTGAACACCGCATGGGCCTATGGTCATTAGTTTTGACGTATTACCAGTGTGTGCTGGACAGACAGACAGACGAACAGACACACCGCCTATAGTTATAGCATGCTGTAGCAGATGAGCGCGCCGAAACCCAAGGCGTACTGAGATTGTTGTTGAGTCATCTAAGACTGTTAAGTAACGGTAACCGTCTGCCTCTCTCGAATTGGAAATGATAGGGAAGCTTGGAGCTGTGATACTGAACGTGTTACGGTCTAAGCATGAGTTCGTGACGAATAAGCTCTGAATTGAATATGTTACCCAAACAGCAGCACAGCACTTGTTGTACTTGGGCCTACGTGAAAGAAAGTCAACCGGAGCGACCGTTCATGTTTGTTTTTGTTTGCATCTAAAAAAGAATGCATTGTGGAACTCAAGCAATGTAGACAGTAGGATTGAATAGGCTCTTCAGTATCTCCAAAGATGGAAGGGCGGCAAATTTGAAATCTGCACCGGGCGGCCAAAGGTCTCGCTGCACCACTGATCTTTTGTTTCCTAAACTTGAGGTGATAGAAAATGAAGCAATATCTGTATCGCTTATAGCTTTATGCTTATTCCAACTGACCCTTCTAACAGCCATTCTAATGGCCAGTGAATCTGGAGTTACCACACTACCTTCAATCCTTCATGGACACCTACTTGATCTCAAACCACAAACTCTGTAGACCATCTGTGCAAATGCAGCTAACAGACTTGACATACACCCTGGTTAACCTGTTTGTCTTGTCCGGAACACCAAGCCGTTTCAATCGTAAATAACCAAGGCTGATGTATAATTAAATGGTGTCGTCGTCGTTTCTGGCAATTAACACTAAGATTGTGTAGCGCCATACATCGACATCATCCTCCACAGCAGGTGGTCCTGAGCCACATCTGCTGCTTTTGGGGTGTACATGGTAGGGGTTTATATGGGTATATGGTGTAATCATGTTTAAATTGAGATGACTTAATTTACATATCCTGACTTATATAATACCATGTGAGGCAAATTGTGGCGCTATGGAACTGCTGTATTGGTTCATTTCTGATGACAAATTGTTTGTTATGTACTTAGAAGTCATTTGTTTCTGTGTTGTGTGACGAATGTTATCGCTTACTAATTGATGTTGTTTTACAGGCTTTTTTCGTTGGGAATTGGTGAAGGAGCGTCGACGTCATTGGTCAAAGGCGTCGCTCGTGCAGGTCGCGGAACGGCTGAGTTTGTAATGAAAGAAGCGAAAATTACCAGTGTGGTTAGTCAGTTAAGTCGTGTTTATCATGTGGCTGCTTGCTAAATCCTAAGTATGTAAAGTGAGTAAATCAAAATCACAGACATATGACTAGATCTTTGTAGCTCTGCACTGAACATGACAGTTTTTACCGTGTGATGCTTATGCATAGCGCAGACTATGCCATGGCAAGATGTCTGTCTGTCCATCTGTCTGTCCGTCACACGCCGATATTGTGTGTAAACGGTTACACATATCCTCAAAGTTTTTTCACCGTCGTTTAGCCACACCATTCTAGTTTTTCAGTACCAAACGAGATGGCAATATTCCGACAGGAACCCCCCTAACGGGGGCACCAAATGCAAGGGTGGTATGAAAAATCACGATTTGCGGCCAATATCCGGCTTTATCTCGGAACTAATGCAAGATAGAGCCATAGTTACTATGGAAGGCGAATAGGAAACCGCACCCAAGCTTTTGAATGGTACCATTTTGAATGACCTTGAGTGACCTCTAACCCAGATTTCAAGGTCACGATATTATGCAACGTCAAATAACTGAAAAACAGAACAAGATAGAGCTATATTTACAATGGCAGACCAATAGAAAGTCGTATATGATCTATCGAACGGTGCCAGTTTCAGTGACCTTTAACAACCCCTAACCCAGTTATCAAGGTCACGCTATACTTTGACACTGAATATCTCGTAAACGCCGTAAACGGTTAAAGATAAGGCCATAGTTACTACAGAAGGCGAATAGGAAACAACACCCAAGCTTTCGAATGGTACCAGTTTATATGACTTTCAGTGATCTATAACAAGGTCACGATTATTCAACGTCAAATAACTCGAAAATGGTACAACATAGAACTATGCTTCCAATGGCCAACCAATAGAAAGTCGTATATGATGTATCGAATGGCGCCATTTCAATGACCTTGAACGACCCCTATCCCCAGTTTCAAGGTCACTCCATTTTTTACACTGAATATCTCAGAAACGGTACAATATACAGACATAGTTTCGATGGAATACTAATAGGGACTTACACATTCCATGTCGTTTCGAATGACCTTGAGTGACACTGAGTGACTTGGCAAAATATTCCATGACAAGAAGCGTCATGCGGTCTCTCTGCGATAGCTCAGCTACTTGTTAAAACTTCTGTTTGTGTATGTCGTTAAGTTGCAGACTAGTTTACAGCATACGATGAAAAATAAATAAGTGCCTGCTGATGCCTTGCAATGCACTAAACTTACCACAGGTTAGGTCCGTGTGGGTCCCGGGGCTGTTATAGAATAGGCCCAACCCGTTTCCTGGCCGGATGACGTAAAAGATGACCTGAACCAGGGTAGTTTGGTTTCGTTAGGTTTAGTTGTTTAGGTTTTTTTTTGTGTTGGGTTTTATTTCTGTTAGCCTAGTTTGTCTGGACTACTTTGCCAGGCAGTTGGCAAAAGCCATGCCATATTCAATTATGCCTATGTCAAGGAGTACATCTCCACAAAGACCAGTTGCATGAGGGTCCGTTAAGCTTTAAACAAAGCAGTTCACATGAACTGTTTTGATGATGTTTTCATTATAATTTTTTTAGTTATTGCTATCTTTAGTGGTTTATGTTCATCATCATCGTCTGGTCACAACTTTCGAGCTCTCTCACATTTTAACTAATATCCGTAAACAACACATTTTTAACTTTCTGTCTGAAATAAACATCTTTAACAAACTTGTAATATTTTTGCATGACACCATATAACCTTTTTGTGCTGAAAGTGCTGTTAAACACCAACCAACCAGCCTTACCACAGGTGACAATTAGGTATGTATTTTAACTGAAGCATTACAAACCTGTTTTGACAAATGCTCGTTCTTCTTTGCTGGGCCATCAGCACAGATCTCCCTCTCACACAAACTTTGCACTACAGAATATCTCTCCAGCTGTAAGAAAAACTTCAAAGCCATTTTTTAAATTTCGCTTTTAGGCTATGAGCTTGCATTGTTGTTATGCATTGCTGTTCTTGGTTTTATTCCTTGTAATTGGTGCACTATAAATGTTTTGATAATGAAGATGATGATCATCATCATCATCATGATCATCATGATCATGATTACCATCATCGTGATGATCATCGTGATCATGATCATCATCGTCGTCGTCATCATCGTCATCATGATGATGATGTTCTTTGTATATTTAGTATTGTAACTTACCTTAAAGCTTCGATTATAATACAGTCTAGCGTATACCACACACCTCTAGTTTGCAAATCTATCATGATGTAAAAATTTGTAGATATGCACCCCAGTTTTGCCTATGTTAACCACATCGTTACTTTTTTGATGTTACAGTAAGCATGGCCAGTTGCAGACTTCAGCCACTATGACACAGCCATAATACGATATGTTGACCACCCAGGCATGATTAAGTGGTTTTATCATCCCACCCACACGTCTCACCTGCTGCTGCAGCTTGGCTAAAAAGTGGCCCACTTATGTCTCCACTGCTGCAGTGCAGTGAGACAGGCCTGCATCCACTTTTACCAAATGGTCCATATTTCTAGAAACTCATCGACTGGTAGGCAAGTATGAGTACTGGACGATCATACACTGCTGCTGAAAATTATTTACTACACTCGTGGCAACAGAGCTGCTAGACGTGAATCTGATGGCTTGAGTGAATTGAACATCAGATGTAACTGTGTCTTTACTCTGGTGTGGTTATTAATGTCCAGAACGTCCAGACCTGAGTATAATCCTGTGTCATGAGCTCATTTCGGTTTAAAAAGTGCACATTATATACGAAGTTTTGCAGTAGTTGTTTCTCAGTGGTAAAGTACTGTCATAATTCTGATGTTATTCTGCTCTTGTTGGAGGGAAATAGATCAGTGTTAATCAATCTGGTTCAGAGTGGACATTCAAGGGCTCAGATTTGCTGTCCTGTAAGAGAAATTGACGATTATATATGGCGTCTTTTTATGTATATGACTAAGAACAAATGAAGCAGGTCAGTAAATACTTTTCACATTATTGCAGTTAATGTCCATTAGAGAACTGAATGCTTAAAACAACATTTCTAAACATAAATTGTGGTGTTGATATATAATTACAATTAATGCATTAACTAACATTGAGGCTTTTGAAACACCACGATTGCATTATGTAGGTGATGAAGACGCTTTTGAAACACCACGATTGCACTGTGTAGGTGATGAAGACGCTTTTGAAACACCACGATTGCACTGTGTAGGTGATGAA
>Ga0209338_1000421_pt1 | contig 13469 bp, 8 predicted proteins | sample OlaalgELextract1_FD_187374 | JGI IMG/M metagenome (GOLD analysis project Ga0209338, IMG submission 187374) | Olavius algarvensis symbiont microbial communities from Tuscany, Italy - Type A ELBA extract 1 (SPAdes) (version 2) | ecosystem: Host-associated > Annelida > Digestive system >... | reverse complement strand
AGTTTTAGGGAACTAGGCCTATAAAAGGAGTGATTTTAGTAGTACTTATATCAAAAAAAGTCAAGTAGTATTTTATCTTATCATGCTGATATAATGAGAATTTTTACGTTTATGCGTCCACTCTATAATTTAAATCATACAACATCATTACCTGGCCGAATCCCATGCTACTTGCCCTTTGCCCCCTGCCCTCCCCCCTCATTGCTCAGTTCCAGCTTATTCTGCGTCCAGAAGTCCTATAATTCCCCCTTCCGCATTCCGACTTTGCCTCGCCTGAGCTCGTCGAAGGCCAAATTCATTTGCCCTCTGCCCCAGGCCCCCGGCCCGCTGCCCCGTGCCTCACGCCCTCCGCGCTCCGCCCTCAGCCCTCTGCCCCATATCTTGTATTCGAGCCCCTAAAATCATACTGCGGGTTGTGTTTTTCCCTTTACAAGCATGTGCGTTGTTGCTACTATTTCAATTATACGGACAAGCCGGGATTGACTATTATATCTTGAGGATTAATTATTGGTTGATGCCGCTTCGCTCCGTCATTTTTTTAATGGAGAGCTGTCATACATGAAACTGAAAAAACTGGAAATAACCGGTTTTAAATCATTTTCTGAAAAAGAAACCATCGAATTCCCACCGGGTATCTCGGCAGTGGTCGGTCCGAACGGGTGCGGCAAAAGCAACGTCGTCGATGCAATCCGCTGGGTGATGGGAGAGCAAAGTCTCAAGCAGCTGCGGGGTAAATCAAAGGAAGATATCATATTTTCCGGCACCAACGGGAAACCGCCCCTGAATATGGCCGAAGTCTCTTTAACGTTGAGCAACGATAACGGCAATGCCCCCGAAGAGTTGAAAGATTTCACGGAAATCAATCTGACCCGCCGACTGTATCGATCCGGTGAAACCGCCTATTTATTAAACCGCCAGCCCTGTCGGCTGAAAGACATCCACAACGTATTTTTAGGCAGCGGACTGGGGACCAAATCGTATGCGGTGATTCAGCAGGGCAACATCGGTGCGATTACCGAAGCCACCCCGGAAGAGCGCCGTTATTTCATCGAGGAGGCGGCCGGCACCACCCGGTACAAAAACCGTAAAACCGAGGCCTTGCGCAAGGTACAGATTACGAACCAGAATCTTTTGAGGGTTAGCGACATCCTGGCTGAAATCAAGCGCCAGATGGCCAGTTTGAAACGCCAGGCAAGAAAAGCGGAAATATACAACAACTACCAGATCCGCATCAAGGCCCTGGATGTCCATCTCGGTATGCTTTACTATGCCGAATACAGCGCGCGAATCGAGAGTACCGAGGCATTAATAAAATCGCTAAAAGATGCCGATATCGGCCATACTTCCGAGCTGAAAAAACTCGATGCCGCTATCGAAGAGATCAAACTCAAACGCTGGCAAAAAAACCAGGAAATTACCGAGCAAAGATCTCAAAAGTATGATTTCCAACGCGGTATCGATCGTACGGAGAACGACCTGGCCCACCTGCGCAGTGAAATCGATCGCCTTGACCACGAAGCCGGCGAACTGGAGGAGGCCCGCCAGGACCTCGTGCGAAAAAACGAAAATATGATGTCTGAAATCAGCCAGGTTGAGCTGGAAATCCGCCAACTGAAGGCAGAGACAGAAACCGCCCGGCAGGATCTTCAACAGCACCGTCAAAGCACCGAAGAGATAAATGATAAATTAAACCGGCTAAACCGGGAGCTTGAATCCGGCAAAGCCCAATTGATGGACCTGACATCACGCGAAATTCAATATAAGAACATTTATCAGAACGCCGCCAGCAATAAAGAAAGCCTGCAAAGACGCCTCAAACGGGCAGATGAGGAAGAAATGCTGGCGCAAAACCAAATCGAAGCGCACCGGGACAAGGAATCCCAGGCCAGACATCAGTTAGACAGCGTCAAACAGCAAATCGAGACCCAGAAGGAAACCATCCGGGTCTCGCGCAATCTGCTCGATGAAAAATCCGAGGCCCTGGCCGGGCAGGTCAAACGCGCCCAAACCCTGGAGCTCGAACGCAACACGGCCAAATCCCAGTACAACACGTTGGAAACAATGGAGGGCAACTTCGAGTGGTACCGCGACGGTGTCAAGGCTATCATGCGTGCCCGCAACGCCAAGGCGGACGACCACAGCTCGCACCTGCCCCCGATCGACCCGGAAACATCAGCCAATGTCCTGGATCTTATGGCGGATGTCATCGAAGCCGACCCGACCTACGAAACCGCCATCGAAGCCGTTTTGGGCGAAGCCCTGCAGTATATAATTGTCAATGATCAGGCAACGGGCAGCCGGGCGATCGATTACCTGCAGACTCACGAAGCCGGGCGCAGCGGGTTTATCCCGCTTTCAGCGGTCAGGCCACTGTCTGATAGCGGCAACAAATCACCGGACCCGTCACGGCTCCTGTTGAACCATATTACCATAAAAGAGGGGTATGAAACCGCAGCCCAGGCGCTATTAGGAGATGTGATCTTAGCCGAAACCATCCAGGACGCGCTGGACTTGTTCAACCGCAACGGCAAAATACAGCGAATCGTTACCCTAAATGGAGACGTCATTTCTCACCAGGGTATTCTGGTCGGGGGCAGCAAGGATAAATTGAGCGGAATTCTGGCAAAAAAGCATGAAATCAAAGAGTTGGAACGTCAGGCGGCCGAATTGACCCAAAATCTGGCAAGCGCCCGCAGCCATCAGTATGAACTGGAGACTGAGGTTCAAAAACTCGAAAGCACTTTGCAAAAGCAAATTGAGCAGAAACACCATTTAACCGAGGATGAAATCGAAGCTGAAAAAACGCTGTACAAGACCGGAGAGGATCTTAAAAACGCCCGGCGCCATCTGGAAATTGTTCAATTGGAGCAGGAGCAGCTATTGGGCGAGGCAAGCGATATTGAAGATGAAATGACCAAGTACAATGCGGCCATTGCAAAAATATCCGACGAAATCCATACTGCCCAGAGCGCCGTCGCGGAAACATCGCAAAAAATCAATGATGTCTCCTCACAGATGGAGCAATTCAATCAAACCGTGGTCGAGCTCAAGATGCAGCTGACAGCCTTGAACGCCAAACTGGAAAATAGCAACAACAGTTTGAAAAGGCTGAAGGAATTTCACGAAGACGGTCGGTTGCGGCTCGATCAGCTGTCCCGCGAAATTATTCACAAAAGGCAAAAAGAGGAATCATCCAAACTCACCATCGTCGGCCACGAAGCAAAACTTACAGACATGTACGCCGGAATTAAACGTTTGGATGAATCTATCGGCCGCGATGAAGTCGATTATCAGCAAATTGATGCCCGGCTCAAAGACAGCGACGATAAAATTACCGACATTAAAAGCCGACGCGAAAAATCACTGGAAAAATTTCGAACGCTGGAACTGGAACTGTCCCAGATCCAACTAAAACGCGAAAATACTGCCAACCGGCTCGAGGAACGGTACCAGAGCGGCTTTGAGGAGCTTAAGACCGATTTCAGGCGGGACGAACCAGCCCAGGCGATAATTGCCGATATGACCATCGATGAAATGGAAGCCGACTTGAAAAGCAGCCGGGAAAAGATCGCAAAAATTGTCGATGTCAACTTGGGAGCGATAAAGGAATATGAACAGTTAAAAGATCGCTTTGATTTTCTTGAGACGCAACGCGATGATCTTCTTAAAGCCATTGAAGACCTGCATAAGGTGATCAAGAAAATTAACAAGATTACCCAGCTGAAATTCATGGAAACGTTCAAAGCCATCAATGAGAAGCTAATGGAAGTATTTCCCAGGCTTTTTGACGGCGGCGAAGCCCGGCTGGTCCTGATTGAACCGGAGAAACCGCTTGAATCCGGCGTGGAGCTTATGATTCATCCGCCGGGGAAAAAATTGACTCGATTGAGCCTGCTATCCGGCGGTGAAAAAGCACTGTCAGCCATCGCGTTTATTTTTTCAATATTTCTGATAAAGCCTGCATCGTTTTGTCTGCTGGATGAGATTGACGCACCGCTGGATGATGCGAACGTTTTCCGTTTCAATGACTTACTGCAGATCATCGGCGAAAATTCTCAGATTATCGTGATCACCCATAACAAACGCACGATGGAATTTGCCGACATGCTGTTCGGCATCACTATGGAACAAAAAGGGGTCTCAAAAGTCGTTTCCGTAAACTTCGCTCGAACGGAACTGCGCAAGGCGAGCTGAATGCATTGAAGATTGAAGATTGAAGATTTAAGATTTGATGAAGTCGCTTCGCTCCGCCATTTTTGTCTTATCATATCCTCCGCGGACCTTGATTCTTGAACCATCCTATCATATAAAACCGGATATAAAATCTGTCAAATAATTTCAGAATTTAATGATAGATATCAATGGACCAACATGTCTGTATCACTGCGGTTTACAATTTTGTCGTGCAGAAATAATATAAAATCGATAGAATACCATAATTCTTCAATCTTCATTTAACAGGGGGCGTCATGGCGATAAAGTGGTTTAAGAAGAACAAAGATAAGTCGGAAAAACGCAATAAGAAGAAAGCCGATGAGGTAGCGCAGGCAGAGGAACTCGATGACTTCAATCCGCAATATTCAGAACCGGATTCCCTGCTGTCAGATGATGAGGATTCGGAAGAACTGACTGATGAAGAGATTGAAAGACTGCTGGAAGAGGAGATGGGAGCGGCCGATGAAGATTCCGAGGAACTGATCGATGAAGACTCCGAGGAACTGACCGATGAAGATTCCGAGGAACTGATCGATGAAGACTCCGGGGAACTGACCGATGAGGATTCCGAGGAACTGATCGATGATGACTCCGGGGAACTGACCGATGAAGATTCCGAGGAACTGACCGATGAAGAGATTGAAAAACTGCTGGAAGAGGAGATGGGAGTAGCCGATGAGGATGATCTCGAAATGGGGATGGCGGTTGAGACGGTCGAGGGCCTGGAGACGGTCTCCGCTGCAGATGACACCGATTCGCCGGATCAACCACCCGAAGCCAAGAAAAAAGGCGGATATTTTAAGCGCCTGAGAAGCCGTCTATTTAAATCTCGCGACTCCTTTTCCGGCGGATTCGATAAAATTTTTACCGGCAAGACGAAATTCGATGACGAAATTTTGGAGGAGTTGGAAGAACACCTGATCACATCCGACATCGGTGTCCAAACATCCATCGAATTGATCGAGAAAATTGCTAAAGCCAAGGTTAAGAACACCGAAGAGTTAAAATCCGTCCTGAAAGATGAAATTTTGACCATTTTAGCGCCGGACCCCGAAGCGCCGGAAACCAATACCGGCAAGCCGCATGTTGTGCTGGTGGTTGGCGTAAACGGTGTCGGAAAAACCACCACCATCGGCAAATTAGCGGCGTCCGCCAACGTATCCGGTCAAAAGGTCCTGATTGCGGCCGCCGACACCTTCCGCGCGGCGGCCGTGGAGCAACTTGGTATTTGGGCTGAGAGAGCCAATGCTGATTTTGTCAAACACAAAGAAAATGCAGATCCGGCCGCGGTAGCCTTCGATGCCGTCGCCGCTGCCTCAGCCCGCGGTTGTGATCTGGTGCTCATCGACACGGCCGGTCGGCTTCATACCAAAGTCAATCTGATGGGGGAGCTTAAAAAAATCAAACGCACGGTGGGCAAGCAGTTGGCAGGCGCCCCCCATGAGACATTGCTGGTATTGGACGCGACCACCGGCCAAAACGCCCTGTCCCAGGCCAAGCTGTTTAATGATGCCATTGATGTCAGTGGGCTGGTGCTGACCAAACTTGACGGAACTGCCAAAGGCGGTATTGTCATCGGCATCTGCAGTTCCTTGAATGTACCACTGCAGTATATCGGGATCGGCGAGCAGATCGAGGACCTCAGACCGTTTGATGCCAAACAGTTTATTGACGCGCTGATTTAGGATAGAGGTTCAGGGTTCAGGGTTCAGGGTTCATAGGTTCAACGGTTCAAAGGTTTTTGACAGTACTTGCGGTACCCTCGATATCGGAACGCTATACATCACGCTCGAAAGCAATGTTAAATCCGCTGAATTCACCGGAATACTCACTCCAAATCACCGACACATCCGTCACGTCCGCATGCGGCGGGCCCTCCCGGCACCAGTCGATAACAGCATCGACCCGCTCCTTCTCACCTTCAAACAAAGCTTCGACGGTGCCGTCTTTTAGGTTTCTCACCCAACCGGACACACCAAATCGATCGGCGGCGCGTTTGGTTTCCATTCTGAAAAATACGCCCTGCACCCGGCCGCTGATGACGGCGCGGGCCCTGACTCTGTTTTCCATATTGTCCCCCTTGCAGTTGGTAAGCTGTTAAGTTCATAAGCTCATAAGCTCGTAGGCTCGTAGGCTCGTAGGCTCGTAAGCTAGTAAGCTCGTAAGCTATTAAGCTAACGAATTTAACGACTCACGAACTTACCAACTCACGAGCTCATCAACTCACCAACTCATGGGCTCACCGACTCACGAACTCATGGACTTACCAACTCACGAACTCACCAACTCACGGGCTTATGAGCTCATTAAATGCGTCTTCATCCAATATTTCAATCCCCAAATCCTGCGCCTTCGCCAGCTTCGAGCCGGGCGACCCGCCCACGACGAGATAATCGGTGTTGCGGCTGACAGAGCTGCTGACCTTGCCGCCGGCCGCTTCAATCAACGCTTTCGACTGCCGCCGGGTCATCGTTTCCAGCGCACCGGTCAGCACGAATGTTTTACCGTCAAGATCACCGGTTTTGGGGGAGGTTTCGAACTGTACCTGCACTCCGCTGTTTAATAGATTCTGCACGGTGGCGGAGTTAATTGCCTGGCCGAAAAATGAAGCGATACTTTTGGCGACAATGGGTCCGACGCCCTCGATCTCCGTCAGCTGCGCTTCCGTGCAGGCGGTCAACTTTTCAAGGCTGCTGAATCGACCGGCCAGCAGCAGCGCGATATGTTCGCCGACATGACGGATGCCCAGGGCATACAGAAACCTGGCAAAGCTGATTTGCTTGCCGGACTCAAGGGCGTCTATCAGATTCTCGGCTGACTTGGCCCCCATTCGATCCAGCGCCGCAAGGGATTCGACATCCAGTTGGAAGAGATCGGCATATGAAGTCACCATTTCTTTATCGACCAGTTGATCAACCAGCTTATGACCCAGCCCGTCGATGTCAAAAGCGGCTTTGGAAGCAAAATGCTTGATCCGTTCTTTTACCTGGGCTGAGCAGCTGGCATTAATGCAGCGAACGGCGGCCTCCCCTGGCGTTCGAACCACCGGCGTATCACAAACCGGGCAGGCATCAGGCATTGCAAATTTTTTTTCGGCACCGCTGCGCTTGGATAAAATGACTTTGACAACTTCCGGAATTACATCACCGGCTCTTTGCACCAGCACGGCATCGCCAATGCGGATATCTTTTTTTTCAATTTCATCTTCGTTGTGCAGGGTAGCCCGGCTAACGGTTACACCCCCGACTTTCACGGGGGTCAGGTGCGCCACCGGCGTCAGGGTTCCCGTCCTCCCGACCTGCACTTCGATATTTTCCAGGACGGTGGTCTCCTGCAGCGCTGCGAATTTATAGGCAATTGCCCAGCGCGGACTTCTGCTGGTCGCCCCAAGCCGCTGCTGCAGCGGAAGACTGTCTACTTTGATCACCATTCCATCGATGTCGTAAGGCAATTGATGCCGGGTTTCGCTCAGCCGGCGATAGACCTGTAAAATTTCAGGAATCGATATGCGTGGTTTGATCAGCGGATTTATTTTGAATCCCCATCCCTTCAGCGATTCCAGCAACTCCCAGTGCGAGTCAACTTCAAAACCGGCAACCAGTCCGACGCCGTAGAAAAAGATATCCAACGGCCGGCCGGCGGTAATTTTCGAATCCAACTGCCGCAAGGATCCAGCGGCGGCATTGCGCGGGTTGGCAAACGGTGCCAGGTTATGTTCGACTCGCTCCCGGTTTAATCTTTTAAATGCCTCATTTCCGATAAAGACTTCGCCCCTGACTTCGAGCCGGACGGGAATTTCATGCCCGGAATCCGTCCGCATCACGAGTGGAACGGCGCCGATGGTGCTGACATTGGACGTAATGAGTTCTCCGGTGACACCGTCACCTCGGGTTGCTGCCGCCGACAGGTTGCCGTTGTCGTACACCAGTTCCACGGCAACCCCATCCATTTTCGGCTCTGCGGTATAGCTGACCTCGGTGTCTGTGCCCAGGTTGCGCTTGACTCGCTGATCGAATTCCAGGATGTCTTCATCGGAAAATGCGTTATCCAGACTCAACATGGCGATGGAGTGATCCAGAGTTTCAAACTTGGTCAGAGGCGGTGCCCCGACCCGGGCAGTGGGAGAATCCGCCCGGGACAGCTGCGGATGGGACTGCTCCAATCGGATCAATTCCTGCATCAGCCGATCATATTCGGCATCCGAAACTTCGGGATCGTCCAGCACGTGATAGCGATAATTATGACGATGGAGAACTTTACGCAGTTCGTTGATATGTTCAACGATTTCAGTATCGATTTTGCTCGGCATTACTAAGCGCTCCTGAGGGAGGCCTTTTGCACGCTGCGGGCAAAAGTCCCTGGCGTATTGGAGTGATGGCGTATTGCAGTCTTGATTATTATCTATTCATACCCCGGACAAGCCGGAAATGACGAATGACAAATGATCCGCCGAAGGACCTAAGGGCCTATTTGCCCTGAACCGGCGCGTTTTTTTAGAAACTGTCGAGCAATTCCGTTACCAACCGGCAGGCGGTTTTGCGGCTTTGCACAAATTGATCGTGTTTGAAGCCGGGGCGCCAGTTCGGTGAGGATAGTTCATCGGAAACCACCAGAATGCCCGCCAGATCCACCCGGCGAAATCGCGCAACAGCGTATAGGGCCGACATCTCCATTTCGACCGCCAGAACGCCTAGTTGTCGATATGCTGAAACTTTAGGGCGGGTTTCACGATAAATGGCATCGGTGGTCCAGACCGCCCCCTCGTGAAAATCACACTCATTTTCCGTCAACAACTGCCGGACTTTGGCCAGCAAGGGAAAATCCACCTGATAATGGGAGTTTCCCACTGCCCCGTAATGTATAGAGGTCCCTTCGTCAATAAATCCGGCCGTGGGCAGAATAAAATCACCGATTTTTACCGGGTCGGAGATCGCACCGCACCAGCCAAGGAATATGATTCGGCGGGCGCCCCAGGCAATCAGGTTTTCCAGCAGCATCACCGCATAGGGAGCACCGACAAACGGGCCGGCAATGGAATATCCGTTAGGGTTGCTCCGATCATGATACAACCGGCTCATAAACAGGCGTTGATAATCTTTCCTGGCATAACCCGAGAGTTCACATAAATAATAAAGATCTGCGCCGGTGGCAGCCATCACGGCCACGGGTCCGATATCCGGTGAACTTTTGGTTTTTTGCGGAATTACGATGGCTTCGTCGTTTTGCACCTGTAGTGTCCTGGAAGAAAGACTGAATAACTAAAGATCGGTTTTAAAAATGATAGAATCCCTTAATTATTCATTAATCAATCGTCATTCGTCATTTATCCCCTATTCCGGTTTGGCCCGCTGCGTCATCTCATCTTTCAATTCATCGATAATATCGTAGAGCCACATCAAATCCTCGATGGTTAGACGCCCGGCCTTGACCGGTGCGCGCTCAGAATCGTCTTTTTTCAATAAAACGCGGGGCCCGATCTGCACTTTCGGCTCCCCGGCCCCATACTGATTAATTGACACGATCAGGCCGGTCTCTTCACATTTCCACTTTTTCAGCATCTTATCCATTTCAGGATCGTAAGGCATAGTCTCCTCCAGATTATCTAAGGTATAAAAAATTGATAATATTATTGAAATCTTGTTGCGACTGAAGATTGTTTGCTCCATTATGATATTAAAATGGCGGAGCAAAGCGACCTCCATAAATCTTCAATCATCAATTCCGGCTTGCGGATTATGTCGTCAGCTTGGAAAAATCCGCTAATTTGCCGAACAGGGTTGCGATCATACTCAGCAACGCCAGGCGGTTGTCGCGTATCCGGATATCGTCGGCCATGACCATAACGCCTTCAAAAAAAGCATCCACGGGATCCCGCAGAGAGGCGATTTTCACCAGCGCCTGATCATACAGCCCTTGTTTGAGATCATCTTCAACCCGATTTTTAACCTGTTCATAGGCGTTGAGGAGGTCCTTTTCGGATTCATGCTGAAACAATGCCTGATCCGGATTATCCACTGCAATATCATCGGCTTTTTTGATTATATTCACCACTCGTTTAAAGGCCACAGCCAAGGGCTCGAAATCCGGTTTGGCTTTGAGCTGCTCCAAGGCGGCGGCTCTGCGCCAGATATCCGGGATATTGTCGGAAGCTGCACTGAGCAGGGCTGCAACAGTGTCTTTAGAATATCCGCCGTCAACCAATAAATTGGTCATGCGGTTTCGCAAAAATATCGTGACCTGCCCCTGAATCGCCGGCAGGTTTTGAGGGTTAAACTGCTTCAAACTTTGGCCAATTAAATCGGATACGGAGAAAGAAAAATCCTGATCCTTCATAATCTGGAGAATCCCGATACCCTGTCGCCGCAAAGCGTAGGGATCGGATGCTCCGGTGGGTACCAGTCCGACACTGAAACAGCCGCAAATAGAGTCAATTTTGTCGGCAATGGATAGGATGGCACCGACTCGTGTTGCCGGCAGCGGTGCTCCGGAATAGACCGGACGATAATGCTCTTCGATGGCAGTGGCCACCGCGCGCGGTTCCCCGGCCACTGCAGCATAAACGCGTCCCATAATACCCTGCAGCTTCGGGAACTCACCCACAACCTGGCTTACCAGATCGGATTTGCTTAACATGGCGGCGCGGATCACATGCTTTTTCAGATCGGCATCTTCGGCAGCCGCTGCTGGTTTCGAATTCACAGCCGCAGATATGAATTCACCGATTCCGGCCACCCGTTCCGCTTTCTCATGCACCGTACCCAGTTCGGCCTGGAATAGGACTTTCTTCAGCATCTCCACCCGCTCATCATTGGAAATTCTCAGATCACCCTGATAAAAGAACTGGGCATCCGCCAACCGGGCTCGCAGCACCCTTTCGTGACCCTTGGCCACAACCGCCATATCTCGGGCCACGGTGTTGTTGACAGCGATAAAGCATGGCATCAGCCGGTTATCCTGACTGACGACGGCAAAATATTTTTGATGCTCGCGCATGGCGTTTATTAGGACCTCATCGGGAACTTCAAGGAACTCTTTGTCAAAGTTGCCTGCCACAACCACCGGATATTCAACCAGGTTGGTCACTATATCCACCAGCTCATCATCCGGCAAAATGCGGCCGTTCAGCTTCCGGGCCGCATCGGCGATGTCGTCCTCCAACTTGCTGCGCCGCTGCTGCATGTCGGCCATAACCCGGGCCGAACCGAGGGCGCTCAGGTAGTCCTCCGGTGCCGCAAGCTTGATTTTGGCCGGAGACATGAAACTGTGTCCGTTGGTGTACCGGTTGCTTTTCAGGTTACCGAACTGAAACGGGATTACCTTATTGCCCAACAGGGCCAGCAATGTATGAATCGGCCGGGCAAATTCAATGTCCAGGTCCGCCCAGCGCATCTTTTTGGGAAACGGGATCGATAAAATCACTTGCGGTAAAATTTCCTTCAGCAATGTTCGGGTTGCCACGCCGCGCTGCCTGATGACGGCGGCTAAATAGGCCCCCTTAGGCGTTTCTTTGACCACGAGTTTTTTTACCGGCACACCGACCTTCTCAGCAAATTTAAGGCCTGCCGTGGCGGGTTGGCCCTGGGCATCAAATCCGACTTTGGCCGGGGGGCCGATAATTTCGCTTTGGATGGACTTTTGCTTTTCAGCCACATCCGCTACCTTGACGGCCAACCGGCGCGGTGTGGCATATACTTCCGCGCTGCCATGTTCAATGCGGGCATCCGTCAATCTTTTCATCAGACCGGATGATAATGCATCTAAGGCAGGCGTAATATATCCTGCAGGGATTTCTTCGCTTCCAATTTCAAGTAATAAATCGCTCATAATCACCTCAAATATGAGTACCGTGTTACGGGTTGCGGGTTGCGGGTTACGGGTTACGCGGTCCGGGTTGCGGGGTAGCGAGGCTCAAGTTGCGAGTTCCGCGTTGCGGGCCGCAATTGCGGAATTAATTCACCCCATGCCCTGTGCCTTATGCGCCATGCGCGACCATTCCGAATTCCGCATTCCGACTTCCCACTTCTGTGTTCTGCCCTCTGTCTTCTGTCCTCTGTCTTCTGTCCTCTGTCCTCTGTCTTCTGTCCTCTGTCCTCTGTCTTCTGTCCTTACTTCGCCATTAACGGATACCCCATGGCTTCCCGTTGATTTAAATAGCCTTCGGCACAGCGGCGCGCAAGATTCCGGATACGGCCGATATAGCCGGTTCGTTCAGTGACACTGATCGCGCCCCGGGCATCCAGCAGATTAAACGTATGCGAGCATTTCAAACAATATTCGTAGGCCGGCAATACCAGATTCTCCTCAATTTGCTTCAGGGATTCACCTTCATATTTACTGAACAAATCGAATAAAACTGGCACATCGGCTTTCTCAAAATTGTAAGTAGACTGCTCGACTTCCTGCTGGTGATGGACATCCCCATAGCTTATCTCCTTATTCCACTGCAGATCGTAAACATTGTCGACCCCCTGCAGGTACATGCAGATGCGCTCCAGACCGTAGGTCAACTCAACGGAAATGGGGCTGAGTTCAACACTGCCGGCCATTTGAAAATAGGTAAACTGGGTAATTTCCATGCCGTCCAGCCATACCTCCCAGCCTAATCCGGCCGCACCCAGGGTCGGTGATTCCCAGTCGTCTTCGACAAAACGGATATCATGCTCGAGCGGATCGACCCCCAAAACCTTCAGACTCTGCAAATATAATTTCTGGATATTGAAAGGCGACGGTTTCATGAGAACCTGATATTGATAATAGTGCTGCAGGCGATTGGGATTATCACCGTAGCGGCCATCCGTCGGACGCCGGGAGGGCTGGACATAGGCGACGTTCCACGGTTCCGGACCCAGGGCTTTCAAAGTAGTGAAGTGATGAAATGTTCCGGCACCGACCTCCAAGTCATAAGGCTGCACCATCACACAGCCTTTGCGTGCCCAGAATTTATGCAGTTCGAGAATTACGTCCTGAAAATACATTGTTGGTTCCTTTTCTTTTTAGATGTTTCAGGTATCAGGTGTCAGGTGTCAGGTGTCAGCACCTCATGTCGTCGCCTGACATCTCGTTTGCCCCTATTTTCTAAAGCGTCTATCAGACCAAAAAATCGCGGTTGGAAACCGCTCCCACTAACTATAGAGTGGACGCATAAACGTAAAAATTCTCATTATATCAGCATGATAAGATAAAATACTACTTGACTTTTTTTGATATAAGTACTACTAAAATCACTCCTTTTATAGGCCTAGTTCCCTAAAACT
>Ga0209338_1000417_pt1 | contig 13571 bp, 8 predicted proteins | sample OlaalgELextract1_FD_187374 | JGI IMG/M metagenome (GOLD analysis project Ga0209338, IMG submission 187374) | Olavius algarvensis symbiont microbial communities from Tuscany, Italy - Type A ELBA extract 1 (SPAdes) (version 2) | ecosystem: Host-associated > Annelida > Digestive system >... | reverse complement strand
GAAATATAACGTAATGTTGCTTTATGAAGATGGCGGTCGTGGATGCTGAACATTATTTCCGGTTTCGCATTTGTTGATATCGCTGCCTTGAGAAGGTCAAAGTCTATGAGAAAACCAAATTTCGTCGACATATCTCAATTGATGGCTGAGATTTAACTACTTCCGTTTTTGAAACACAGACGTCCGCCATATCGGAATTCTACTTCCGGTTTTGATCTCGATCACTTTCCGTAATTTGCATTTCATTCTGCATCACGATACCGAATTTCGTCCAAATTGGTGCACCCACTGCAGAAATATGACATCATTTCCATTTTTCAAGATGGCGGTCGCGACATCTAAATACCAGTTCCGGTTTCGTATTTGTTGATGTCACGGTCTTCAGAAGGTCAAAGTCAATCAGCAAACCAAATTTTGTCGAGATATCTCACATGGTGGCTGAGATATAACTACTTCCGGTTTCGAAATACAAACGTCCGCCATATTGGAATTCTACTTCTGATTTCGATCTCGACCAGTTCGCCATAATCTGCATGTTATTCTGCATCAAGCTATCGAATTTCGTCCAAATCGGAGCACCCACTGTGGAAATATGACATCATATCCATTTTTCAAGATGGAGGCCGCAACCGCTAAATACTACTTCCGGTTTCGTATTTGTTGATGTCGCTGCCTTCAGAAGGTCAGAGTCTCAGCAAACCAAATTTTGCCAAGATACCTCCATTGGCGGCTGAGATATAAATATTTTTGGTTTCGAAATACAAACGTCCGCCATATTGGAATTCTACTTTTGGTTTCCATCTCGACCAGTTTGCCGTAATCTGCATGTTATTCTGCATCAGGCTGCCGAATTTCGTCCAAATCGGAGCACCCACTGCAGAAATATGACGTATCCATTTCTCAAGATGGCGGCTGCGACCGCTAAATACTACTTCCGGTTTCCTACTTATTGATGTCACTACCTTCAGAAGGTCAAAGTCTATCAGAAAACCAAATTTCGTCGAGATATCTCAATTGGCGGCTGAGATATAACTACTTCCAGTTTCGAAATACAGACGTCCGCCATATTGGAATTCTACTTCCAGTTTCGATCTCAACCATTTCGCCGTAATTGGCGTGTCATTCTGCATCCCGCTGTCGAATTTCGTCCAAATCGGAACATCCGTTGCTGAAATATGACGTCATATCGATTTTCAAGACGGCGGCCGTCAGCCATGTTGTATTTGCTTTGAGGTAATGGCAGACCACCCACGAAGTGCCTTTCGTGGTCTGAATTCCCACCTCAAATCGCTAGTTCGTCGAATAAATAGTTCCGGAGATATTGTGATGTAAAGATTTTGGCGTTTTGGCTTCAAACTGCCTATTCACGCCGCTTTTTGGGGAATATTTTCCCTATATGACATTACTTATAATCCTGACCCCCCAAAAGGACCGTCCTTGGGTGGAAACACATCATTTGAGCCATTCAGCGTAACAATCAGGTCATAACCCCCCTTGTTTTCTGCCATTCGTGGGTCGGTTGGGGGTGAGGACCCCACCTCGTGGGTCGGATAGGGTCAGGAGTACGGGTTAGTGTCAGTTTTCAACAAAAAAAAACCCCGCCAGGTTCTGTCCTACGACAAAAACGGGGTTATAACCAACTTGGGGGTTGTTTCCGGTCAACCTCGAGCCCATCACAAACACTTCGTCGTCGTTGTCTTGTGCGAACAACGGACGCCGCCGTGAGTGCTCGGCTCGACGCTTGCTGCCGTTCGTCGTGACTATTTTTTACACTTCGAGACTCGTACGGTTGACATCACTGTAGACCTGTATGCAGAGAAGCCAGATATTCGTCCAGAATCACGTTTTTTTCTTACCCCACCTGCATTTGACGCCCCCGTTAGCGGGTTCCCATCGTAATATTGCCACCCCATGTGGTGTGGAAAACTAGACTGGTGTGGCTACCCGACGGTGAAAAAATTTCGAAGATATGTTTATTCCTTTTGGCATGATCCACGAACGTGACAGACAGACGGACAGACACCGCATGACGGCATAGGCCGCGCTTATGCATAGCATCGCACGGCAATAAGTTATGCTGCTGATAATAGATGTAGCTGCTGTGGAATACTAATAGGAAGTTAGATAAGAACTTTGATCTACTGAATTAATGCTATTACTTCATAATTTCAATTGTGCCATGTGCATTGTAGTCAGTATCAGTAGTTGAATGTTGAATGACTTATTACTGGTTGATTAATTGCATGTTGAAAATTAAACTTACTGTGTTTGTCAGATTTGTGGCATTTTTGTAGTAGGCCTAACTGGTGTTGCATGAGGTGTTAGCTGATGTAACGGTCACATCTGACGTTGGTTTGCAGTATGTGTACGAAGACAGCATGGATCTGATAGCGAAGTTGCCGGCGATTGCAGCTATAATCTACCGTAACTTGTACCGTGACGGCACTAGTGTTGGCGCCATTGATCCCAGCAAGGACTGGTCGGCTAACTTTGTCAGCATGCTCGGCTATGAGAACCCTCAGTTCACTGAGCTCATGAGGCTCTACTTAACAATCCACAGGTGTGTGTACAAGACTGCTAACATATCTTGTCAGCTGGAATGCCTACTTAGATGTAGTGATTTGATTATTTTATATACCAACTGAAATTGTACAGTGAGCTGTTGACAAGTACAGCAAGAATTTCGCGAGTCATTGATGTGTCTTTGTTCTTATTAAGTGTTCACTGTTCACTGTTGTGGTAAATCCACACTGTCATTTCAAATTTGTGACATTTGCTAAATATCTCTGCTTGGTGCTGAATGTGTACTGATGGAAGATGCAGTTCACAACAGCTACATTGTCTGCTGAGATTACTGTGTGGTATTGCAGCGGACAGCTACTGTCTGTGTTACACTGTGATTGACAGTAGTGAACGTGTTGATGTGCAGTGACCATGAAGGTGGCAACGTAAGTGCCCATGCATCACATCTTGTCGGCAGTGCATTGTCTGACCCGTACTTGTCGTTTGCAGCTGCTATGTGTGGACTTGCTGGCCCTCTGCATGGTCTTGCTAATCAGGTATCATTGGGCGTTGTTTACATGACATGTTTGTGATGTTCTGATGTGTGTTCTGTTCAGTCACGTGCTGTCAGTCAAAGATGATTTTCACTGTAAAGGAACCGAGTATCATTGCTATCTTCTTGACATGAGTTGAGCAGTGTTTTGAGATGTGCTCAGTTCACTGGTTGTGTTTGTACTGCAAGAGTATCATTGCATAGCTACATTACATAATGGTGCTAATAACAAGTATGAGGTGCAATGTTGATGCACATTAATCAAAAGGGATAGAAAGTGAAATATGTGCTCCATTAAGATGAGACCCAGTCTAATTCGGCTCACTGGGTCCTTCCAAGCTGACATTTTCTACCAGTGATCCATCATTTATTACTGTAACACCGATGCAGCTTTAAAACAGCTTCTCGCTACTCTGGGAGCATTTGTTGATGGAGAAGATGTGCCTTTTTATTCGCAGTGTCTGTCCATGCCACAAGTTTTTTTTTAAATTTTGACGGTGATTTGTGAGACGACTTTGATCAACAGTTTTATGCGCATCACTGACTGTAGTGAGAAGCACGTACTGCAGTAGACGTGTCATGACGTTGTTGTTTGGTTGACAGTTGATCTTTGGTTGTTGGTTGATCACATTTGTGAATTGTTGCTAACCACTGCATCAAGGCATGTACTTCATATTGAACACTAATGGCAGACCGTACCCAAGAAAGTCAGTGATACCCATTTTGAACCCATAGTTTGACACCTGATCTCTAATTTGGGCCCCACTTGTGGTATTCTGGAACTCCATGTATTACTATACAACTTTGGCGTGACCGTCAGGTGTGGTCAACAGAGTTCGACTGTAGGAAGATGCTAACAATCACCACTGTCGTTTGTTTACCACACTGAATCAGGCGCTTTTTCCATATTACAATGACCTGTTGTTGCAGATCCTCGAAGCCTTGAGTAGATGATGATAGGGTGTCATCTCTGGTTTATGTAGAGTTGTTTCTTGTATGTTTAGATATCTCTGGAAAAGCAGCAGATGTACATTTCAGTAATACTTTTTGATTCAAACATCATTAGAATCAGTAAAATAACGCCTAGCGTGACTAGAGTGTAAGTCATGCACTAGGTTATTCAAAAGCTTAATGCCTTTAATAATTCAAGTTCTTTGCTTACTGTTGTGATGTAATTTTACCATTTATGTTTGTTGTCAATTTTCTAGGAGGTGTTAATATTTTTGAACAACTTCAAGAAGAAGATTGGTGACAACTACTCTGATGATGACTTGAGAGAATTTGTCAAGAACACTCTGAGTGCTGGACAAGTACGTGACATCTGCATGTCAGGGCTGTCACGGCTATGTCGGTGACAGCCCTGTTACAGTATGTAATTAGCAGACTAGCAGAGCTATGTAGCGAGTGACTCAGTTGCAGTACATAGCTTTGCTACTAGTCAATTACAACATGGAGCTGTTGATTGCAAACTGTTTCGATTCTTAATCTGTATTACATTGTACAAATGTTGCACGTTGTCCGAAATATTTTTGACCCAGTGTCAAAATGCTACACAAGAGTGAATTTTGAAGTCAGGTGAGGGGCGCCCTGTAAACTAAAACAAGTGTATCGGAGACAATATAAAGCCGCCACTCGTCAAAGCCTAAAACAAACAAAAATATGGCAAAAAATGATTTTCAATATGCTAGATGGAATTCTTACACCCTGCGCACGATCACGACATTGATTTTGTCAGGTGACTGCTCCCTGCAATGTGGCATGTGGCTCTGGAATCATGACAGTGAATTCACCAAGTGGCAGCACCCTGCAGTATGATACGTGGCTCTGGAATGACATGCCATTGAATTCACCCAAACGTTCGTCATATTGGAATTCTACATTTGGTTTCCATTTCCACACATCACTACAGTCGACATGTCATTCTGTACCAGTCTGTGAAATTTTGTCCAAATCGGACCACCCTCGGCAGAAAAAATGACGCCATGTCGATTTACAAGATGGATCTCAGCCATCTTGGTTTGTAAGGATCCAATAATGGGTTTTTTGAAAAGCCCAGTTAAGCTTACATAACTTCCTATAGGTCGTCAATAGACACCATAGCTCTAAATTGCTTAGTTTTTGAGAAAACCGCCTCTTTTGCAGTTTGGTGACAGACAGCGGTGGCTTAATATTGAATGCAAGTCATGTAGATAATCGAGTATTTTCTCAATTGTGTTTTTTCTATTAATAATGTCAAGGTTTTACATATGAAAAGAACTGAATAGCAGAAAACTGTAGTGGTAATAATGCCTAACAGATGCAAGCTCTCTTTCGAACATCTCCGTCTTCGGCCTTATATTTTTTTATACATTCACTACTTCCGCTTCTAGTGAGCTGAGCCTGGTGTGATGTCTTCTTGACCTGCTTGAGTAATCATTGTCCTTGGCACTATGACTGTTGGGTCATGAAGCCATAAAATTGTCCAAGGAATGACATACGTTGTAAAATACTTAATACTGTCAATACCAACATCTGTGTAACGTGTTGCTGACACTGTCAATACTTCTTCAATTAATTATCGACTGGTTGCATTCACACGTCAAGTTGTAGTAGGCATCGTGACTTGTGAGACTGTCGTTGTCACGTAACATGACAAGTAGACATAGTAGGCATCGTGACTTGTGTCGCGTAACATGATAAGTTGTAGTAGGCATCGTGAATTGTGAGGCTGTCGCGTAACATGACAAGTTGACATAGTAGGCATCGTGACTTGTGTCGCATAACATGACAAGTAGGCGTCGTGACTTGTGAGGCTGTCGCTGTCACGTAACATGACAAGTTGACATAGTAGGCATCATGACTTGTGTCGCGTAACATGACAAGATGTAGTAGGCATCATGACTTGTGAGGCTGTCACTGTCACGTAACATGACAAGTTGACATAGTAGGCATCATGACTTGTGTCGCGTAACATGACAAGTTGTAGTAGGCATCGTGAATTGTGAGGCTGTCACTGTCACGTAACATGACAAGTTGACATAGTAGGCATCATGACTTGTGTCGCGTAACATGACAAGTTGTAGTAGGCATCGTGAATTGTGAGGCTGTCGCTGTCACGTAACATGACAAGTTTAGGGCTCGAATCGTGGGAATCTTTTGTATCGCGATATCGTGTGAAATTCGACGACGACATCGTGATAGCGTCGCCAAATTTCACGATACTTTCACTGGCTCCGCCCCATCCTGTTCGTCGTCTGAGTCAGCCAGGACACTAACCACTTCAGTCTCTCCTTTCCTTCTCTTGGACGACGGCTGCTGTCGTGATGTTTTGTCACGGCCGGCCTGCTCAACGTCAAGTTATACAGCTCAACACTTTGTACACATGTGTAAATGATCACTTTTACAATCACGATATTGCAGCACAACGATATCGTTGTGTCAAGTTAATGCTACAATATTGTCGTGTTGTGAAGTCTGCGACGATATCATAGATCACGATTATACGATTTGGGCACTGACAAGTTGTGGTAGGCATCGTGACTTGTGTCGCGTAACATGACAAGTTGTAGTAGGCATCGTGACTTGTGGGGCTGTCGTGTATGTGATTGACACTCATGACAGTTCAGTGTTGATTGAAGCTGGTTTGTCTGCTGAATGTGACTGCAGGTAATTCCCGGCTATGGTCATGCTGTGCTTCGTGTCACTGATCCTCGCTATGTTTGCCAGCGTGAGTTTGCTCTCAAGTGGCTGCCAAACGACCCACTGTTCAAGCTGGTGTCTGATCTGTACAGAGTCGTGCCTGATATACTTGGCAGTATTGGCAAGATCAAGAACCCATGGCCAAATGTTGATGCTCACAGTGGGGTCCTGCTCCAGGTGAGCAACCACTTAGAATCACATACTGTAAAATCTCGCATACAATATGCATTGCACTTGTGTATAATACGCAAGGCGACTTTTTCATTGCTGTTGACGGGGAAAATAAAAGTTCACGTGTATAATATGCACCGGCTTCTGCTAAGATCCTTTCAGTGACAGGCAAGTGGCTTGCATCGCTTCGATGAGCATACTCCTCCCCTCATCCGATTCCCAGTGTCAGCATTATTTGTATGGGTGGTCCATGTAAGCTGTTATTGTGACGCCAGTCTGCATATTATGCAACGTGTTACTCGTCTTCATGGGTGGGCCAACATAGTGGCCACCAACCGCTGTACAAGACCTTATTGTGGGTGATCTATAGGTGCCGGCGCTGAGTAATAGCTTTGTTGTAAACCAAGTGGGCGATGTGGATACCTACAACTGTGAGTGTATGGGCGGACGACCGGTGAGGGTGACATGGTAACTTAATCACCGTCATTCTGACGCTCAGTTTTGCTTTGTTCCCACGAGCCTTAGCATATTTGATGATCATCAGCTTTTCAGAAGTTGTATAGGACTGACGTCATTGACTCGTTGTACAATCTCCAGAACATCTCCTGTGGGTCCAGCATTCCCTTTTATAGACGGTCAAATGAGCAGGTAATGCATGGCTGTGGAAGACAAGATGGTAAAACTGTCTTTGATGTATGCAGTGTGTGATGTGTGCTACAGTTCACTACTACGGATTCAAACCACTCAGCATACGTCGGTATGCTGAGTGGTTTGAATCCGTAGTTGTGAACTGCATAGGCCTATGATTCATCATCTTCAATGTCGCATAGCCGACGGGGGACGTTGCGTCGCTCAAGTAGCATGGCCACACGTTTTATATGCACCTCTTTCTCAGAAACGCATTTTTAGGTCAAAATTGTGCATATTATATGCGAAATTTACAGTACTGCAATGTTGTGCATCAATATTATTCACTTGCGTGTTCCTACTTTTAGCTGGTCTGATTGCTGCATGTTGACTACTAGTTTTTTGCATAAAATTTTTAGCAATTAAGACAATCATACCCTAGACAAAATTTTTTGCTGCATGATGCTATACATAAGTGCAGCCTATGCCATTGTGTGGTGTCAAGGTTTCAAGTGATAGTTTTCAATGACCGTGAGATACCCCTAACCTTGATGTCAAGGTCACACCGTTATTTGACTTTGAATGTCTCAGAAACATAGCTAGGTGTGCAGGAAGTGGACGTGCGCATTGATGACAAATGGTAAAATTTAGAGTAATTCACTGTTTCAAAAAATTTGGCACCCTTTTAGTTTTTGCGATAACTTTCTGTGATATAAACCATTTTTGATAATATTTGGCGTAAAGATAGCTGAGTAATTTACAAGTGATTTTTGCTTATATTTACTTACTGATAACAATCATGCAGTTGAGAACCAGCTTATGCATTGCTGTGGTAGCAGACGACACTTTCAGTACTAATGTAAACATGGTGTTCAGTGCAGACGACTGCATTTCAGTTGAAAATTTGTGTAAGTTTAAGAACTATGGTGCCAAAAGACTAATATGAGAATTTCCTACCAAAGGTTGGTCAGTGTCTAGTGTAAACAAGCTGTTGAAGAAATTACGAGACACCGGCACCACAGCTAGGTGTGCAGGAAGTGGACGTCGTCGAAGTGCGCGCATTGATGACAACGTCGATTCCGTTGAAGAGTTGGTTTTGAGCCAGGAAGGTGCACCAGAAACTTATCGATCCACTCGTCAAATAGCAAGGGAAACAGGCGTCCATCATTCGTCGGTGTACCGCATTGTTCGCCAGGATCTCGAGTTAAAATGCCTGAAGAAATGTTGCGCACAGGAACTAACCGCGGCGAACTGCACATCACGCCTGATTCAAGCGAAGAAACTTTTGCATCTTTTCCTCGCTTCTATTGTGGATTTCATATTCTTCACAGACGAGATCTTTAGTGTGGCGGCTCCAGCCAAGTTGCAGAACAACCCAGCGACGATGAAGAAACGCGAAATTCCTGCCAAGCAACTTCTATATGGCTACTTGATGTTTGCTTGAGTTACCATGTAATGTGTACTGCATCAGACGGTTGTTATAATACCCCTTTTGTTGAACATATTCATGGCAATGCACCTGCCAAACAAGATTAAAATTGATGTAAGTTTAACAAAGTTATGACAAAAATAAAAAGGGTGCCGTTTTAGGAATACTGATAGGGACTTACACACACCCTCGTCAAGGGTTTCATCTCCAATGATCTTGTGTGACTTGTTAAAGTATTCAACAACACGAAGCATTGCAAAGCGTCTCTTAGTTATTTTTCTATAATTAACGTACAAAATATTGCAGTCCAGTCGAGGCCCTCATAATGGGTGTTCCCTGTGACCTAGGGTATGATAGTTGACTATATAGTCCCTGGGCTGCCCACTAGTGAAAACGGCTCAATTCTGTCAGCATTTGTCGTCACGTGGTACCGGCTTGTTGATAGATGGATGGCACTGCCTATAGCTGTCGTGCTGTAGCATAGGTGTGCATGACAAAAATTGTAATTTTTATTTCATTTAGTGTCATTTAATTTGTGTATGCATTAACAGAATTTTGTAAAATTTATATTGTCAATGCAGAGGACCCTTGAGAATAATTGTAGTAAAGTTTCTAATAAAACAATCAAGTCATTTTTGAGAAATTTCATTTTTCGTCTTTAGATTTTTTAGCCACACTCTGTATTATGCACATATAATTTCTTACATCACTTGAATGTTACTTAACCTAGTTTATTTTGTGCTTACTTTACAGCATAGGAAATGTTGTGCTTTTGCATCACTGCAGTGTTTTGTAAACATGATGTTCAGCAGACACTGTAGTTTTGATAACAAATAAGACTTAAGTATCGCTAACAGATCGCACATCAGCTGTGCACACAAAGTAACAACAGTACTGAAATGACTTTCAAGGTCACTGAAGGTCATTGAATATGGTACCATATGATAGGTCTCATACGAGTTCCTATTGGCCTTGCATAGTAACTGTGGCCGTGTCTCGTATCATTTACAAGATAAAGCGAGATACTGGTTAAAAATCGTGATCTTTATATGCCACATGTATTCATGCCCCATAGAGGGTGACCCCATCAGAAATCGCAAAGATGTTTAGTACCGAGAAAACTATAATGATTGTACTTTAGGCTAAAGAAAATATAATGATAGCATATCCCGTTTTGATACAGTACTGGGACATAATACACAGAGAGAATTGCTATATCAGTATCACATGTCAGCACAGCAGTGTTACATGCGATAAGTGTCTTGAAGCGACTACATGTAATACAAGATAGTTAACGAACGCATGAATTTCCTGGCAAAGCTGGAAGACGTTGCCTTAGCAACTTGCTCTTCCAAGTTATCCAACCGGCTTATTTGAGAGCCACCAATAGTTTTCCAAGTAAGAGACACAACGTATTGAGTCATGACGCATATACTTGTCTGCTCATACTACGTACGATAGTTTAACACATGAGCAGACATGTGTTATGAGCAGACAAGTATATGCGTCATGACTCAATACGTTGTGTCTCTTACTTGTTAAACTATCGTACGTAGTATGAGCAGACAAGTATATGCGTCATGACTCAATACGTTGCTGGTTATTGTTGTTGTAGTATTATGGAATGACAGAGATGAGCTTCTACACTGTTCTGTTTGGAGTGTCTCGTGCCCTCGGTTGCCTCGCGCAGCTGACCTGGTCACGTGCTCTGGGCTTCCCTCTTGAGCGCCCTAAATCCATGAGCACCGAAATAATGATGAATCCTGCTCAGAAGTGAGATGTCTATTCCATTGTTTTTCATGTTTCCCGGTACTGTAAGGGTGATCCCATGACTTGTTCCTTGTTGTGTCTGTTTGTTTGTGTGTATTGATAGTGGCACGTTCTCATTGTGACATTATGTAAGCTGTGTTTTCTAGTTTTGAATGCAGGGTCACACATTTTATTTGGTGTTATTCGAACCTTCACCTTGTTTTGTAGTGTTTTGACTGTGTGACTAGGATTGTTTGTGATGCACTCGTGTTATCAAAGGAGAGTTGAACGTTGTGATCACTAGTAGGTGTGTAAGAGACGATGTAGTTTGCATTTTACTGATGACATACATATAGGCCTTTCCAGTGGTGAGATATAAAGATTCACAAAGCCTACCTCTATGAGTGCCATGCCAGCTAGCCAGCATAGATGCTTGTGACCTCCACAGCTGTATTTTATTACCATTGCTCCAAGCATTGAGTGGTTTGATGCATCTAGAATTGTGATGGAACTTACGTGATCTCCACATTATTAGTCTGACATATTACAGTGTAGTTGTGTAATATTTATATATTATGATCCTTGACTTCTGTGTTATTACTCAAGTTTAGTAGTAGCATTTGTTAGTGTTAGGAGTTGTGCACGGTGATAATAAAGTGGTAATGTGCTACGCATATGGTCAAGTTTGGGGGATTTTTTCTTACCTGGCATTTTTCTTATTTGTGTAAGTGATAATTAGGCAAGGATTTATGCGAATACAGGGACTTCTGCCACTCATGATTCCTGTGTTTTATTATTTTGTACAAGGCATTTGGTTGTCATTTATTAATGTTCTCCATTTGCTACAAACCATTGCATCTTCCTTGTTTAGATGTGTAGTGATTTTTGCATATACCTATTTTCATGTTATGTTTGGCATACATCCAGTGTATTGAATCATTCTTATCATTTTTAACACATAATCAGTAGCAGCTCAGCCTAACTCGTGTCGCTGCAGTTGAAGGAGATGGAAACAGAATCGTGAGTAGGGCTGTTTTTACAGATGTGCTAGGAAAAGAATTTTGACTAATATTTTACTGTGTATCAGAAACACTAGAAGATACATCATTACTACACTGTGTCTAAAACAACTGAATCCTTGCAATTAATATTGATCACATAACTTCACCAATTCACAACTTTTACTAATTATTTTTGTGAGGGATAGACCATATTCAATTTTCAATTTAGTACATTTAAAGTTTTAAAAGTGGCTTAGAACCAGCTGTGAGGTTTCCGTAACAACAATAGCGATTTGACGGTCTGTCTCATTAAAACAAATGTATCGGAGATGATATGAAAGCCGAAATTTGGTCAAAACCTAAACTGCATTAAAACAGAAAAAAATATGGCGAAAAACTATTTTCAGTATGGCGGATGGTACACCCTGCAATGTGGCACGATCGCAACGTTGATTTCGTCAGGTGACTGCACCCTGCATGTGGCTCTGGAATCGTGACTTAATTCAAGTGGCAGCACCTTGCAATGTGATACGTGGCTCTGGGATGACATGCCATTGAATTCGCCCAAACTTCCGCCATATTGGAATAATACATCTGGTTTCCATTTCCACACATCACCGCAGTCGACATGTCATTCTGTACCAGTCTGTGAAATGTTATCCAAATTGGAACATCCTCTACAGAAAAAAGTGACGTCATGTTGATTTTCAAGATAGCGTATCTCGGCCATCTTCGATTGTAGGGATCCAATAATGGGTTCTCTGAAAAGCCCAGTTAAGCTTACATAACAAACTTCCTATAGGTCGTCAATAGACATCATTGCTCTAAATTGCTTAGTTTTTGAGAAATCGCGTTTTTTGCATTTTGGAGACAGACAAACAGATGGACATCGTCGATGCGTGAAGCCGCAGTCTCGCTGTCGCGAGTTTTTTGTGTTCTGAATTATTTCAGTTAGCCTTGTTTGTCTGGACTACTTTGCCAAGTAATTGGCTAGCCAGCCTGAGCCAGGCCGTATCCTGATGCCTATGTCGATGAGTACAGTCCACATGGGACGGGGTCTGTTGAGCTTTTAACAAAGCGGTTTATATGGACTGTTTTGATGTTTTAGATATTGCTATTTTTAGTTGTTTATCTTCAGGATTATCTTGTCACAACTTTCGATCTCTGTAACATTTTAACTAATACCCTGAACAACATATATTAACTTCCTATCAAAAATTAATATCTTTAAACTTAATTTTCGCACATCACGATATAGCTTTTTATGGTGAAAGTGCCGTTAAACATCAGCCAACCCTACGCCTATGATATTTTGATGTCAGATAGTCTGTGTTCAGTATTCTCAATTAAACCTCTGTATTAGAAGACTGTTGTTTTTACAGCAGTGTACCAAGTGAAGCACTTACTGTAGCAGTCCTAAAGTACGCATTAATTATTCCACAATTTATGAATTTAAAAGTGAAATCTTTTAAATGGTGTTCCTATCAGATCAGTATACAATGTCAAAAGTTACAACATTTGTTAGAAGTGCAGTCTGTCGGCCTTGACAATGACACACACCCACAATCGTTTTGCCACTTGTTTACTGCCCTGTTAATAATATATTGTTCGAAGTTCGCCCAGAAATTCGCTATTCTTGGGTGTCAAGTAGCTGCTGTTATAGAAACCACGCAGCTGGTTCTAAGCCAATTTAAAAACTATAGTGAATATTGAGAATTTAATGTTTCTGGTCTGTCTGTACCAAAATAATTAGGGCGCTCCGGGAGAAGTTCACCACCCGACGTTATACTGATGTATTATGCGCGAACTACTCGTATACAACTACACGATGACTATAGAAACATTCCACATCAGAATTTCT
>Ga0209338_1000413_pt1 | contig 13611 bp, 12 predicted proteins | sample OlaalgELextract1_FD_187374 | JGI IMG/M metagenome (GOLD analysis project Ga0209338, IMG submission 187374) | Olavius algarvensis symbiont microbial communities from Tuscany, Italy - Type A ELBA extract 1 (SPAdes) (version 2) | ecosystem: Host-associated > Annelida > Digestive system >... | reverse complement strand
TTGTAATACAGTAATAAAATGTAACAGTGACATCATGTAAATCATTAAATGTAACAGTGACATCATTAAAATGTTTGTAATGATAACTGTCACACAAAATACAAGAAAGAAAGAAAACGGGAAAGAAGAGACAGTGTTCTTTGTTTAAATGTGCGCGAGACTGTAAACATGCAAATCCTCATGCAGTCATTATTGGTCTCAGAGTTACAGTACGACACATGTCAGTAAATAAACTGGTAAGATGTGTTAGTCGACTGAAGCAGTCTTAAGCATCCACAAAAAAGTTTTAAAAACGAACATTCTTCCAATGTAGAAAACATTAATTTTTTTCTTTAATGCTTCTTTTGCATACTTTTTAAGCGCCTCACTTTACGTTAGTAAAAGAGGCGCTTACTGAGATAGGCTGTGTCGTGACGTCGTTGGTCGTTGGTTGGTTGGTTGGTCGTTGGTTGGTCGTGGGTTGTCACGTGCGTGCACTGTGGCCAAACGGTGCATCCTAGGCCTATAGTTACTATGGAACACTAATAGGAAACCCTACCCCAGGAATTCAATGGTACAACTTTCAACACCCTGGGGTGACCCCTAACCGGGGAATTGGCCCCCTGTGAGGCGCTTTTTGTCAAATTACTTTGACCTCTTGTTTTATTAATAATTGCATATTGGCATTTTCAAGTTCATATTCAAGTTCAGTTAAAGATAGTGAGAGTGAGATCAACAGTCAGTACTGTTTTCTCTTGTGTTTGTGTTATCATTATGTTGACAATACTGTTTTGTGTAGGCACTTCACTCGCTGTGCAACGCTGTTCTGTCGAACATTATCGATCATATTCTAATCATACTAGCCGGCAGAATGATGCTTTCAACGTTCTAGTGTTTTACAGACAGTTTTCTAAGGACAATGGCAGTTCATTCTACGGATCAGGTAGTGATCCGCGTGATCCAACCAATCCGCCGTCTGGTGGTGGATCTGGCTCCCATAGCGGAGGAGGTGGAGGTGATAAGCGTGATGGATGGCTGTGCCCCAACTGTGGTGAATTATGTTCACATGTCGACCTGTTTATATGTAAGTTTTTGTTATCTATCTGTGTGGTATGTTAGTACAATATTATACACTGTGTCCCAAAAAAAGTAATACGCCAAACTCATGGCGATAACTATGTCAATTCTTAACGGATTTTCAAAATTCTTTTGCACTACTTTGCAAAAGTTAGAAGTATGAAATTGTGGTAATTTTCAAAAAAAAACAATCTAAAAATCGTGTAACATTTGACAAAAACAGACATGTCTTTTGTCATATGGCTGAATATTGTCACAATAGTTGCTCGAAGTGTGCACGAAGACTGGGGAAGTGAAACAGTGTTCGATTAACCGAACATCGTTCACAAAATCGAGCATCGGATATCAAAGTCCATAACCAATGACTAAATTTCAAGTCCTTGACATCTGGTCCAAGTTTCATCGCAAGGTGATCGTATCATATTACACACACAGAGTCGCGCATGCAGTAATGAAAGCAGCGAAACTGAACATTCTGTTCATGGCACAGAGGCTAGTTGGAAGCTGAAAGCCCGTGCTACAGCATGTGCCATGTCGCATCTTGCGCATCTTGCCTGGGAGAACGTGGTGACAAACGTCACACGTGGCGGGGAGTGTGTTTCTACTGGCCCAGGCCACCCACACTGTGTGTTTGCAGTTAGGCGCGGTACAGCGAACTAGACGACTGGCAGAAATCGGGTGATAGATGATGACTCGGACATTCAAATGACCTGGTTATGTAGGAGGCAGTGCATCAAAATGCGTGCTCCCTGGGTGGGCCAAACAGACGACGGAATTTATGACGTCACAATCGTCGGGCACCAAATGTTACGTTCCCACACACAGTACCATCCACATAGCCTGCCTGGCGTACACCAATCAGTCAATCAAGCAAAACAAATATCTATAGCGTCCTATGTCACAAACGAACCAAACAGTAGTCATTGTGCAAAGACCGCCCACCACCAGTGTGTTGCATGCCGCGACTGTCTGCCTTCAATTCAATCATCGTTTAATAATCGGTTATGGAAATTCAAAGATCGGTTACGAAATAATTCGAGTTTCACATCCCTAGCGAAGACGTCCATGCCACTCGTCAATTGCATTGTCAATGATGGTCTGGTCAATTCAATTACTATAGGTATTTAAATACCAAATCGGCACAATAAAGTATTTGGTCAAAGTATTTAAATACTCAATATAAATGGAGTATTGTAAATACTATTTAAATACTTTGAGAAATATGGGTATTTAAATACTTTTTCAAATACTTTACAAAACGTCTCAATGCATCAAACCATGCGGATGCAGTACATTGGCTTACGTATGTGGTTTATGTTTACAAAATCAATATGGCTGCTAATGGAGTTGGCGAGCTTTGATTTCATAATGGCATTTTAAGTATTTGGTATTTAAAATACCAAATACCATCTCCAAAAAAGTATTTGGAAAAGTATTTAAATACCCAAAAATTAACATGTATTTGGTATTTTATTTAAATACCAATTTTTGAGTATTTGACACAACACTGGTTTTCTACTGTTCATTCGTCTGTTCACCAGTCTGGTAAACACAGTACTTTACAAACAAATGAGCCAGTTTGGTTAATTTGGCACAAGTGGTTGTGGGGCAACAGTTAACTTCGGGGGTCAGATGGTCAAAGGTCAAGGTCGCAGGAGGCCAAAGTTAGATTCAAAGGCCTGGCAGAGAAATCATTCTCCCCCCCCCACGGGATGAATAGATCTTCTAGTTGTTATTAGCTCAGTCGCTGCTTGCAGCCAGCAGAGCTTACAGTCTAGGTGATCGATGTGTGTCTCGATGTCTGTCTGCCTTTAGGTCGTCAAACTTTTTTTTCAAATCGCTACTCTTCTTACAGTTTTTATCTGATTCTTACGAAACTTGGCACACACACACGTGATCCATGTGCCACTACCGAAAAAAAACTAGAACAGATTTACGAAATTAAAAAAAAACTTTTGGCAAATTTTTAAAATTTAAAATTTGGACAGTCTGTGCAACAGCAGAAGTGGAGCTGTCTAGACCTACAGGCGTGTCTAGTCATTGTTATTATCGTTAAATGTTGAGTTTTGTTTGTAGTTGATTGGTGATGTTTATATTCATGTGATGTTATGTTTTCTTGATGTTTCAGTGTGGACCGGTGTAACAGAAAATCTATGTGCTTTGTAAATGTGCAGAATGTTGGCTATAGGAAACTGTATTGAAATATGTATATGTAGTGAATTGGACTTTCACTACATATCGTTAAGATATATGACGGAAAAAATATTATTCTCAACAAACTGCATAAACTGTTAGTAGTATGTGAGCGTATCACATTGTCAATGTTTCAGCAACTCGGTTTGTGAAGTGCAACAAGTGTAACCATTTTTTTGCTGTCATCCCTGACAGTGACACAAAGATAAACGTGAAGGAGTCTGGGAATGATGCTCGGCAGCAGACTGAGCGACACCCTCCTCCACCGCCGCGGAAAGTATGTCGTTTGATTTTTGTCAGTTATTATAAGTGGAGTTTTTGACAGTGAAGTCAACAGATTGTCGGTCTTGTTTTTTGTAAACCGAGTGCAACCATCGCAAATCATTTACAACAGTTGACCATCTTAGTCATCATAGAAATTAACTTAAGAAAAGTTTCAAGTAAGTGGAGTATTGTGTGGTTTTTGTGTGGAGTTCTCGCTACTTTCAGGTAATGACTGTGGGGAGGGTATAGAGGCATGTGTTCAGATAATGACTGCGGGGAGGGTATAGAGGCATGTGTTCAGGTAATGACTGTGGGGAGGGTATAGAGGCATGTGTTCAGAAATATTTTCTATATTTAGATGTAACTAGAAGAAGTACTTTGCATAATATCGTAATTCTGCTTGATCATAATTGAATTAGATGTTCTTTGATTCAGTAGTTGTATTTGACAGTGTGTGTGTGTGTGAATTTTATGGTTGCAAGTTACTGTATGTTTATGTTTTATTTGATTGGTACCTCATTGGTTACATGTCTTCAGTCTGTTGATTTAAAATCTTTAATCACTGCGTATGTAATCATTAAACCGCCTGATTTACATTTGGATAGTATTTTTTTGCAGTAAACATTACAGTCCATTGCAAACTTATGAGCAGTATGTGGATTGAAATTATGTTATCATATTGAACACCGTACTAATACTAGCTTTGTTGTGTAGTAAGAATGTAAGTGGAAAGCATTTTGTCATGTATAACAGGAACTTGCAGCTGCAGTTAAGGCAACATTTGTGTGTTAATAGATTTATGAATATTTAAACAATTTCGTGATTGGACAAGATCATGCAAAGAAGGTACTGTCCGTTGCTGTGTATAATCACTACAAGCGAATATTTCACAATGCGCCACCATCCAGCAACAGTGGTGCAGGTAGAAAGCAAGAGGCTGTACCACAGTCTCTGAATAGCCGAGGTAACGATAATCACTGACAGTTTATGTCTGATGCATTTCTGTGGATTGCTTAATTGTCGAGATTTCACACTGAATTATTTTTGTTGCTGCTTTATGTGTCATTAGATGGCATGATGACAGTGTGTGATGCTAATTTTGCCTAATACAGCTGTGGTACCATTCCGTTCCAGTGAGGGGTAGGGCTTGTTCACCGCCGTAGGCCGAGACTGCCAGTGGGTCCATGGGCCATCCCCAGAAAGAGTTCCATCCCCAGAAAGAGTTCCATCCCCAGAAAGAGTTCCATCCCCAGAAAGAGTTCTAGTTAAACTAGGGACTGAACATCTAGCTTTTCACTAGAAACTAATAGCTTCAATTCTACAAAGGCACACCAAGAGGGTGCCTTCAACAAGGTTTCCCTCTGGTGCCCTTCTTTCTAATTCCGATAATCCGGCAATCTAAGTGGTGTAATTACTAAGGACACACAAAGTGTGTATACTAATTAAAGAATACAATTTGTCTCCTCAGGTCCCAAAATGCTAGGGATGCCAAGGAGATATACTCGGTCACATAAAACTACTCAGCCAGGGCTTCAAGCACATCCTGGGTGTGCACACCGAGTCCTTACAGCTGTGGTACAGATGCAGATGGCATCTATGTCACTGTTTCAGCAGTAACAGTAATGCCACTACGCCGGCTGCTGCTGCTGCTGCCACTGTGGCTGCTGCTAGTGATAATAATGATAATGTTATTAATAATATTAAATAATCATAATAATAATAATCAAATTTATCTAGTGCCATGCACGACGTTACAGAGATGCTGAATAATGCACATCTGCAATGGGACTTGGGAAGCTTAGGCCTTATGCATTACACCATGGACACTTAAGAGATTGAGCGTTAGTGTTAAGTGTAAAACTTGCTGTGATTTCCACGTGCATGTCTGGTTGTGGATCGACAAGGGTGTAAAATAGAGTAGCAGCAATCTCTGTTTGGTCAGAGAACTATCAGCTAACTGCGGTAAAACAAGCAGATGGCCTTTAATATGGTTGCGTGTTGTGGCTGTTGATGTTCTCGTAATTGGTTGTGTGCAGAACTACTACACATTGCTGGCATAACGACACTGCAGACTCCTGGCGGCAGCAGCCCACTGGGACCGAGTAGTGCCGTTGAGCAGCGAAGCACCAGTGGTGGCAGTGAAGAGACACAGCGCCATGCCAGTGACATTCTGGACTCAACATCATTCGAACTCAAGCTCGACAAGAGCAACATATTGATGTTGGGACCAACAGGAACAGGTTGTCGTGGCTTTTGTTGTATTTCGTAGCATTTGTGTTCATGCCATTGTGTGTATCATGCTTCTCAATTTATTTTTAGTTTGTTTTTTTCTTTAATTTTTCTATTTGTCCCTTGTGGTGGACTAAGCTGGCTACATGTCAGCTTTTTACTGCACGTTAAATACACCGTATCGTATCATAAATCGGGTTCCATGCTTGTCAACTTTGCCGTTGCAAGTAAGTAGGGGCTCTGTGATCATCCCGACATTTTTTCCCAATTGCCTTTGACGATCCAGTCCGTCGCTGAGTTATGTTACATTTTGCTGGTGGTTCTGCATTAGACACTTGCACTTGTGTGGCTTACACTACTGACACTGTGATGCTGTTACAAGTTTGAGCACAAATATTAGACTCGGACTCATCCATATCCATGTCAGCATTTTGCACTGATGATGGCGAACATTTTTGCACAGTACTAACGATGACAGTGGCACGGCAGCTATGATTACTACGTACTTTACCAGCGATGATGAATACACAAATTCGACTGATAAAACTAACGTCCAACAGATTGATGATGAATGTGATATTACAGTTTTCCGTTTTTTGTTACTTATAACAACTTCTTTCGGCTTTCAGCATTATTAACAGTTAATAATAATTACTTAGGCGACTAATTAATACTTTATGCTGAGGAATCTGCAAAACTTAAACTGTATTGCACCTCTGATTATTGTCATTGCTTGAAATGATTGATAACACGTATGTAATTGAGAAAGAAAGCAAAGAAAAGATACTAAAATGGTGTTTATATGTAATTTGATAGTTGATTTCAAAAAAATTAATGATTAATCATCCTTAGTTTTCCATTAGATTTTTTACAAAAGTTGTTTTGAATTGTAACCTAAAACAGCTTTTGCATGCACAAGTAATTGAAGAAAATGGTTTCGTTGGCTCGCCTATGAAAAAGGCATAGCACTAGTGATGTGCTGTTGTTCAGTTTATTTACTATTAAAACTTTCCGTATGTAAAAGTAACATTAGTTTTTGTCGACAGTTAATTTGTGCAGTGCTGTGAAGCAGCAAAACTGACCCATGTCACACTGCAGTTATTTTATATACTGTATGTGTATGCTGATGGTTAATGTTCAGGGAAGACCTTCCTTGCTCAGATCTTAGCGCGATGTCTCGATGTGCCGTTTGCTATATGTGACTGCACGACGTTGACGCAGGCCGGTTACGTCGGCGAAGATATTGAGTCCGTCATCAGCAAGTTGCTACAGGATGCAAATTTTAACGTCGACAAAGCACAACAAGGTAAGATGCCAGCGAACTTTGTGAATTTACAGAGGTTAACAGGGATTTTATCAGCAGTTATGTCATTATACACATGAAATCATGGTGTAATGTAGTTCTGTATTCCCGCGAGTTTGTGTCTGTTATTTTTCAGTAATATACTTGGTGGGCATTACCAGCTGGGGATGAAGGTCGCACAAACCTTCTGTGGGAATTTGCTGAGAAGTTGCCTTTTTCAGCTAGCAAATTCATATGGCTGAAATCAACAACTTACTGCTGCTGAATTACTTTCATATGTGGAATGTTATGAATCGCATTTGACGGCGTCATGTTATTGTCATTGCAAGTTGTAGTTAAGTTCTTAATGGAATGGACAGTACCTTCTTTGGACGATCTTGTCCAATCACGAAACTGTTTAATGTTTCAGTATTGTAGTCATGTACAGGTACTATTGAATTTCTGTACGATTGGTGCTTTGAACACAAAGTCTTAAGTCAGATTGCAGAATTTAAGTTAAATTGCAGTTGATTGGTTTTAATGTCTTATTTTATTTTATTTATGTCAGGTATTGTCTTCTTGGATGAGGTAGACAAGATTGGTAGTGTGCCTGGCATACATCAGCTTCGCGATGTTGGCGGAGAAGGAGTCCAACAGGTTCATTCATGTTTTCTGTTACATTTACGTATCTTATTGTGAACAAAACGTACATGTTCTGTAAAAATTTACATCATTGCTGTAAAACTTTTAATAACTTCAGAATATTTGTTTTATTTTTATCAGGCTGTGCAAATTAATAATGCAGTTAATTGTTAAATGTTTTAGTGATTAAAATTATTCCATCGTTAAAATTGAGTTAGTGGCACAGCACTAGTGCCGATCATGGTTTTTGTGTGCATGCAGCTGGAACTTTTCTCAATTAGACTTAGTTATGCTTGCAAATCTGTTCTTAGACTGCATGTAATGTCTGTTCTATGCAAAAAGTAATTATTCAGGTTACATTTTACACGAAGTTACATTTTACACAAACAGCGGATTTCTTGAAATTTAATAAAGCAATCTAAAACGGCTATAATTGTAGAACATGTTTTAGTTGAAATGAAATGTTACATATGCAACCATTTTACTGGGTTGAGCTTGGTTAATCAGTTGCCCCAGAAATAGTCTAGAGCTGCCTTTTTGCCAGATGCCACTCCTGGTGTGCATTGACGGTAACTGAAATTAAAGATCAGCTTAGTTAATTACCGGTAGTAAATTGTGCGGAAAAATTAACTGTTGAAACAAGTTATTCATCATCAGTGTCACGTAGCTGGCGGGGACCAACAGCATGGCCATGGCGGCCTCCAGAGTTCCACTGGTGAACTGCTTGAATTCTGTCAAATCTAGTCTATCCATTGAATGCGGGGTTCACCAGGGCGTTTCCAGCCGGGACCAGGACGGCCAGCCGATAAATCAGTGTGACTGTGAAGCACCAAAGTTATTACTAATTGTAACTTTCTAAGATGTACAATGTTACTGGAACTTTGCTCGCACTTGTGCATGTTTGTGAGGTGGTGTTGTCAGTGTGTTTCACTGATTGTCTAGGGTATGTTTGTGAGGTGTTTTTAACGTGTTTGACTGCTTGTCTAGGGTGTGTTTGTGAGGTTGTGTTTTTAACGTGTTTGACTGCTTGTCTAGGGTATGTTTGTGAGGTTGTGTTTTCAACGTGTTTGACTGCTTGTCTAGGGTGTGTTTGTGAGGTTGTTTTCAGCGTGTTTCACTGCTTGTCTATGGTATGTTTGTGAGGTTGTGTCTTTAACGTGTTTGACTGCTTGTCTAGGGTGTGTTTGTGAGGTTGTTTTCAGCGTGTTTCACTGCTTGTCTATGGTATGTTTGTGAGGTTGTGTCTTTAACGTGTTTGACTGCTTGTCTAGGGTATGTTTGTGAGGTTGTTTTCAACGTGTTTGACTGCTTGTTTGTGAGGTTGTTTTCAGCGTGTTTGACTGCTGGTCTAGGGTATGCTGAAGCTGCTGGAGGGAACAATTGTCAACGTACCGGAGCGGAGCTCACGTAAGCTGCGAGGAGACAGTGTTGCAGTGGACACTACCAACATATTGTTTGTGGCGTCCGGAGCTTTCAATGGCGTGGATCGCATCATATCCCGCCGCAAGCATCAGAAGGTATGAGTCACGTTGTGACTTGTAAGCCTCTGTCACTTGTAATAGTTATTGCGCTGACGTAGTAATTCTTCTGTTCTTTGTCTCATATCCAGTGATGGACGTGTGTTAATGCTCACTGAAGTGTCATGAGAAAGTGTAGCATGGCTAAACATAAAAAGTCTGAAATGAGTAGACAGTTGATTGGCGATCCAGTCTTTTATGGTGCAGTGGATAGTGCATAAATTGGAGCAAGTTATTTCAGAGCATTGGTTTAGAATGACTGTTGATTAGTTACAACGGGAAGTAGGCATTCTTGTCATGTAATGTGGTAGTTATGATTTACATTAGGTGAATATATATTTTATTGTATTACACTGCACAGTGTTTAACAATGTTTAATTGTTTATATATCTTACATCAGATTTCCTCTACTTAGTTAATAAGTAATTATTATTAATAAGCAAGTTAGTTGCTAGTAATTAGTAATTAATTGTATTAATAGCACTAAATGTTTATTTCTGGCTTTGTGTAATAAACGTGTTTAGATGCAGCTTGTTAGTATGGTTGAGTTGTGTTTGTCTATACATATTTGTATTTTGGTTTTGTTGCAGTACCTGGGTTTTGACGTGCCGAGTGACGGACAGGGCCGACGAGCGGCCACAGAAAGTGACCTTCGCTCGTTCAGCGACCCTACGCATGGCTCGGAAGATGACCAGGCCGAGAAAGATGCATTGCTGCGCCTGGTTGAAGCACATGATCTTGTTGAGTTTGGAATGATTCCGGAGTTCGTTGGTCGGTTTCCAGTGGTCGTGCCGTTTCATTCTCTGACAGAAGAGATGCTCATGCGTATTCTGACAGAACCACAGAATGCTCTTATCACGCAGTATCAGACGCTATTCAGTATGGACAAGGTTGGCTTTCTTTTTGAAGAAAACTTATAGCCTAGCTGTTATTTCGAGAACCGTAAACCTAGTATGGTAGTAATAATGCTGGATATTAGCTTTTAATCCTGTCTCGTGCTTCGTCGTATCTGAAAATGTGATATCCAGTTTTCATTGTCTGCATAAACTGGAAGCCATCTCTGATGGGTACTGGGATCACACCTGTGACTGTATACTCATATCACACCCACCTTTGAACTTGACCTCCATTTTGGTCCCAAATACATCTCTGCCAAATTTCGTGTTTGCACCTCCAGTGGTTGCAATGCTGTGGTGCGAATGAGATTTTGCCAACTGAGCGGAACATATAAAACAAATGTACGATCACCTGCCAAAATACTTGCAACCACTTATATGGTGGTCCACATTGCATTTCTGCCGAACCACATCTAGATTTGTTGACACACGCAGAGGCATGCAAAGAGACGTTGAAAATAGTACCAGCTTTCGCTGTTGCGGCTGCTAAATACATGAAGCCGACTGCTGAAACAAACTGGATGAGAAACTTGGAAGAAGAAGAAACTAGGTGTTAGTCAACTGTGATTTGTGTTGTTATGGCTTGCACTGTGTTTGACGGTTGAAATGGATTCACTCTCGGCTTTAATGGATTGATTCTGTTTGGGCAGACTAAATGAAATCTCAGGTCTTAACAGTGCAGAACAAACTTTGATTGGATGCAATACAGAGAAGTGGATAACGTTATTATTCCAATAAACAGAACTGTTTAAGCTGGATGAAACATAGACACATGCAGATTTTGATTGTAAATTGAAGTAGAGTAATTTTTAAAAAGGTAGATGCAGTTGGAACTGCATTGAGAATCAGAAGCTAGAATGCATGTTAAGTAGTATGGAATGATCTATGTACAGGTAAATCTTGTTATTACGCCGGGTGCCCTGAAGGCAATTGCACATTTGGCTATGGAACGCAAGACTGGGGCAAGAGGACTTCGAGCCATCATGGTTAGTTTTGTAATAAATTTTATTGCTTTAATACATACTATGCATTTATTTTGTATAAAACTCTTGTTCCATTTCTTTGAGGATTTGTTGTTAGGTTGCCGGTTTAGTGTATTGGTAACACGTGGGACTTCATCAATGCAGTTACTCTGTGCTAGGCCCGGTTAGTGCCTGTGTGGGTGACCATCTTTGGATGGGTAAACCTCATTGCTGTTCATAACACACGTAGTTAATGGCGATCGCCACTTCTATTTTGCGTTTTGCATGAAGGAACGGATACTTCTGGATGCAATGTTCGACGTTCCTGGGACAGACATCGTCGAAGTGGTTCTGACAGAAGATGTAGTATGTGGTGGTAAATCTCCGGAGTACGTTCGTCGATCGCCGATCGAGTGTGAGGACGCCGAGACAGCTTCTGCCGAACTGCGCCGAAGTTCTGTGTAGCTGCTCGGCTCTTTGACTTTGACTGCTGATGTGTGTAGGTCTTGGATCTTGTTGCGTATGTTGTAATATCATGACGCTCTGTGACTGCACACGACCAATTTACGCAGCTCTAGCTGAGCCGTATAGCATCATTTGCCAACTGTGTACACTGGCAGTGCTGTTGTCGTGCCAGCGTTGGCATTCCATCAAGGGTTGGGAGCTCAGGTTTCTTTGAACCTGAAAATCAGGGTCACCCAGACATTTTCCAGCCCGACAACCCAGGTGCAGGGGGCTCAGGAACCCAGTGCTCCATTTCCTGTCTACGCACTGATTATACGTTTTATGCCATTTATTATCTATTTCTAAAATGATTTGTTTGTAGTTGCCTCACGTAGCACTGTATAATCCTGCCTTCACACCGGCCACCCACGCCATCTACAGTAAAAGCTTTAGCTAGGTATGATATTGAAGTATTACTTGCAGTTGCCACGTCAGTGAACTACAAAATAGACTAGGCCATTGTTCATCAGTTGCTCCCATCTCCCAAAAAGCTGGGTTTATAATAAAAGAGCTGTTTGTCTAGTTTATTTTAATCTTGACATGAGAACTGCTGATAGTTTTACTCAATTAGTCGTTTGTCGGCCTGCTGTTGTACTAGTGTAAACGTATTATGTGCTTAGTACCTTATTTTTCTCTCATAAATTAGGTCTATAATTAGGTTTATGATTATATTTAGAATTACGCTGTACTGAACTGTATTGTTTGTAGTCACAGGTTGTACAGACTTGAGAATTATGAGCATTACGTCTGCTATGTGAATTGTTACAGCCTGTTTTGCATTGGCTGTAGGACATTCATTTGTTGTTTAGACATTAATGCTCTCGGCTTTTCTTTTAACTGGCATCTTTTCTATGGTGTCCTATGAAACCCTGCCAGATTGCTGGAGAGGGATATATTTACAGTTCGGATGCATTTGTTGGTGCTGAACAAAGGGTATCAAAGCACTTGGTGAAGTGCAGGTCATTTTATTTTAGGCAGTTGATCTATTAAGGTTACAGAAGCAAACCCAACATGACAGTTAAGTTATTGTTTCACATTATACATATTTTAATGTTTATTGACCGTTATTAAGTGTACTGGAGTTGTACCAAGTGTAAGCTATGTGTGAAATGCAAGGTATGCAATGATAGAAATTCTAATGCACACAAGCCGATAATTTTTTCCAGCAATATAATTACCATCATATTGAATATAGTTTAAATGTACTTTGGGAGTTCTGGGTACAAAAATAAACACTACAAAATTCGATCAGTTCTTCCTATGATATGATATGATATAGTAGGGATTAACGTCCCACAATATACGTCATTTTGGAGACTGTACCAAGCCATTCATTAGACTGGTGCAAAAAAGTCTCAGCCAGTACTAGTAAAACAAATACAACTACAACCAAATGACAGCACAAAAACCTAAACAATTAATGAAGACTCGTAACATAAGCAAAACTAAACGTTACTAAAGCCTAGTTCAGCTCGCATTTAACGTTCACGAAGCGGACTGGGTCTGTTCTACAGCTCCAGGAATTGCATCGGGCCAGTTCTTCCTAATCTCATCTGTAAATTTCTGAGACCGGTTGTTCACCCAACATCACTTGCCCCAGTCCTAATCCTTCCGAATGTTAATTACGACCAACCATATCTAAGTGACTGAGACACTTCACTGAGGCGACCTAGGTTCTATTCACGCCAAGTCACTGCTGTGGTGCATAAGCACCAGTTGTGATGTACAGTTATGCAGGCACTCTTCTCGAGGCTTAAGCTTTTTTCTCGAGTGCTAAGGCATTGCATCGGTAATAATTTGAGTCGCATAAATTTAAGCGCCTGCGGCGTACCACCCAATAGCTGACATGTGATCCTCGTGAGATCTGGATGCCAGGCTTATAGCAGAAGAAGCAGTATGTTTTGACTAGTCGTATGTTACAGCCATCTTCTTTTCTTCTTCTCGTATGCGTTTAATGAGCCATAACTGGTCAGCCACGAAACATCGTCTTCATCCGCAGAGTGTAGCCGAGATAAGCCGCCATTCAGTTTTGTCAGGGGACAGGATTCGACAATGTGAGACATCGT
>Ga0209338_1000411_pt1 | contig 13633 bp, 5 predicted proteins | sample OlaalgELextract1_FD_187374 | JGI IMG/M metagenome (GOLD analysis project Ga0209338, IMG submission 187374) | Olavius algarvensis symbiont microbial communities from Tuscany, Italy - Type A ELBA extract 1 (SPAdes) (version 2) | ecosystem: Host-associated > Annelida > Digestive system >... | reverse complement strand
ATTACTTGATGGACTCAGCGCTAAAGGTACTGCTGCTGAAGAAGTATGTAAGTCAGGAAGATGAAGTTGATGACCTCAGGAATCTGTATGACGATGTTGTACATCACAGGACTCAGTTACAGGAACTTTCACAGTCACAGACTCTGTGTAAGCTGAAGACTTGGATGGAGCAGCAGCAGATAGCACTGTCTGAAGTATCTCGAACTGCTAAGTTATGGTTTCAGTACACAGGGTATGTTGACATCATCAAGGCCTTCGGTCCATTGCAATTATGCAAAATCAGCGCGTCTGTACCTGGAGCAGATGTCACAGCTGCCTACAGACCACCCGTGGCTGTACAACAAATTCGTGCAGGAAGGTTGTCATTCAGTAAGCAGAAGTTCACGTATATGGTCTGGTCTTTCAACTGATTTGACAATCGAGCAGACAATGATGCGAGCAATAAAGGGCAGAAGTGGCCTCACACATGTTAATTGCTTAATGCTATTTAGGCTTACATCATTATTTTGGTGTGTCAGCCTCTGGAAAAAGGAATGTATTACAGTTCGTAGCAGCATAGCTCAAATTACGAACCCCAGTAACGTAATGTTCATTATGTTCTATGTCGAATATTACATTTAAATGTTTTTTTCTGTTTCTTTCTTATTTTACTGACATCAAACAGCTTGGTGTTAATTGCTTAATGTAATTTCTGTTATTATTTTGGTGTATCAGCTTCTGAAATGTATTACAGCTCTTTAGCAGTATAGCTCGGACCACAAAACCCAGTAGTGTAATTTTCAACGTGACATAAAAATTTTTCCCCAAGGTAGAATTGAGTAGCATTTGCACTGGTTAATACTAATACATGGTACTTTAAAAATATTGTGTTGTTTGTTTGTACAGAATTTATTCCGGGTCTTTTGAATATCTACCGGACTATCGCTTTCCGCGTTCTTGTTTACTGTACTGTACTGTACTGTAAACTATGGACACAGGCAGTAGCCTCTAAGTCCACATCTAAATTTTCACAATTTTTCTATACAACAAACAGGCTTCCGGTTCCATTATAGTTAACAAGATAGTCATACAAAAATGCATAATTAGCCCAGTGCTTATCAAGTCTATTTTTAAATTGGTTAACAGTATCTGCCATTACTACACTGTCTGGTAAACTATTCCACATGTTAGTAATACGGTTGCTGAATGAGTACTTCCTCAAATCGTATCTGCATCTCCGTACTTCCAACTTGCGGCTATTCCCTCTTGTTTTATAATCACTTGGCAACGAGGACATTTTTGATTTCAACTGCAGTGATGCCTGATCATCGTATTTACCCGACAATAACTTGTACGTCTCTATCATGTCGCCTCTGGCTCTTCTATACGTTAAAGTTGGCAACTTCAATTTCCTCAGTCTATCTGGGTACGATATCTTAGGCATACCGGGAATCATCTTAGTTGCTCTCTTCTGGACTCTCTCTAATTTCTCAATATCTGACTTTTTATGTGGTGACCATACTGAGTTGTTATACTCCAGGTGTGATCTTATTAGATGCTTGTATAGTGTTACAAACGCCTCTGCACCTATGTCCTTGAAATTTCTCTTTATCAGCCATAACATACTGTAGGCTTTATTAACCTTTTCAGCCACATGCAAGCCAAAGTCCAATTTCTCATCGAATGTAACTCCCAAATCCTTAATATGGTCGTCTCGTTGTACAATCATTTTCGTTCCTTCTTGTAACATGTGATACTTATAATCCTTGTTCACATTTCTACCATATGACACTGCCTTACATTTTTGTATATTCAACTTAAGCAGCCAGGTTTCAGACCAGTCCTGTAACTTACTTAATGCTGTTTGCAGTAGCTCATAGTCCGACTCGTGCACAATGTGCCTACAGAGTTTGGCGTCATCTGCAAATAGATATATGTGTGCTTCATTATTACTACAAACTTCGGTGATATCATTGATGAACATTATAAACATCAGTGGACCTAGCACGCTGCCTTGTGGAATTCCACTTTTAACTTGATACCAGTTTGAGTATTTTGAGTTTACTTTCACTCGGTACTGTCTCCCACTGAGAAAAGCTTCCATCCACCTTACTGTTTGCTGGGGCAATCCAAAAGATGCAATCTTCTTTACAAGTCTTTTATGAGGAACCTTGTCAAAAGCTTTCTCGTAGTCAGTGTAAATCGTATCTATTTGGCCACCTGTTTCGAGAGCTTCTGTCCAGTTATCCAGCATACTCAATAACTGCAGTGCCGTAGATCTTCCCTTTATAAAACCATGTTGTTGACTACTCAGCAATTCATTTTTCAGCAGGTGTGTCATACTATGATCACGTATAATGGATTCCAGTACCTTGCATATCACACTGGTTAAGCTCACTGGTCTGTAATTGCCCACGTCTGACTTGGGGCCTTTCTTATAAATTGCTGTTATAGTACTATATTTCCAATCTGCAGGTAGCTGACCTATCTCAAGTGATCTTTCAAACAATAACTTCAGTGGATATGCTATTACATCTCTGATTTCATACAGCACTCTTGGATGTATAAGATCTGGGCCAGGGGACTTACTAATATTAAGTTGGTTCAATTTCGTAGCAACAAGCTGTGTTGTTAGTGTTATATCTTCACATTTGTTATAAATCTTATTGGAAACTCCAGGGCCTTCATCTATTTCTTCTGTATAAATACTAAAATAAAAGTCTGCTAATAAATTAGCCTTATCTGCATCTTCTATACATCTAACTTCTCTACCAGTAGCATCCATACTTTTTAGTTCCCCTACACTCATACTTGTAGATGTTCTAGATTTTATATACTTCCAGAAGTGCTTAGGGTTGCTTTTCACCTGGTTAGCAACAGACTCTTGCTTCAATTTACGTATCTTACGAGCCTCAAATCTGACCTGGTTACGTAATCTTTTATATTCTTGCATGATACTAGGTTTCCTGGTTTCCATAAATCGTGTCCATGCTCTATGCTTTTTATGAATCAGTTGTTTAATGTCACTGTTGAACGGTTGCAATGTACTGCTCTTCAAAGTAGTCATATTCTTGGTTTTGGGAATATAACGTTCCATACCGTCTAACAAAATACTCTTGAATATAGCCCACATGTCATCCAGGTTGTTGTCATCAGGAGATAATGTCTGATCCCAGTCTAGGTTTAAAAATACTCGCAGTTCATCAAACTCGCCTTTTTGGTAGTTAAACCTCGAAGTCTTGGTCACTTTTGGAACATCCACTTGACACTCAAAGCTAATTACCGAGTGATCACTCTTGCCTAAAGGTGACCGATATTCCAATGCAGAAACATTATCATCACTGGTTATTACCAAATCCAGCACGTGTGGTTCATCGTCACCTCTTTGTCTGGTTGGTGTCGTAATGTGCTGATGCAAACCATTTTTCTGAAGCACATCAATGAATTTCTCGTCACTGTTCATAGGGTTGCCAGATCCAGTCCATCTTTGCCAATCAATACTGCTATAATTGAAGTCACCTACCAATACCAGATGATCACTAAATTTAACATTCAAGTAGGATATTAAAGTAAATAATTCCCGATCATTCTCTTGGCTACTGGTGGGGCTACGATAGACGATTCCAAAGAGAATGTTACTCTTATTTTTGGTCTTTATTTTAATTAACAAATATTCCTTGAAAGAAATGCTTTCTTCCATATAAGCAGCTGATATTTCTGCTGAAGCATACACTAATATGCCTCGCGAACTATCGTCCTTTCCCCCATTGTAAAATACATTATATCCATCAAGCTCAAATTCACTAGCCAACAATTCTCCTGAGTAATTTTTAGGTTTGGCTTCTGTTATTGCAATAATATGAGGTTTTTTCTTCTGTGCATCAATCAGTAACTTTAATTCATCCTTTTTATTCAGCACACTGTCAGCATTCGTATACATAATTCTTAAATCTTTATAATGGTCGCATGTATTCAAATCTTGATTTATATCAGAACTCCTTAATTCTGTCCTGTCTTTATCTTGATCATTCTCCATGCCCCCGGCTGGCCTCTCACCCGGTAAATGTAGTTTCCCGTCTCTTGGGCTTCCTTCTGTTTTGCCTCCTCGACTAAAGTTCTACACTGGTCCCTTTCCCTTTGTGTCATATCATGCGCTATGCTGAGTTGTTTGTAGACTGCTTCAGCATTTTTCAGTTTGTTTAGGCTTTCCATTATCTCGTTTTTCTGCATCCTGCTACGAAATTCCACCAACAATGGTCTACGTATCGAAGTATCCTCATCCTTTTTGCCCAGTCTGATTGTTTTCTGTATGTCATCATCTCTAAATTCCAAATCTAAACCCTCTGTTATTAACTTCTTGCAAAAATCTCGATCTGCCTTCTGACGCTCGTCAAATCTAGTTTCCTGCGATTCTGGGGCTCTGTATATAATCACGTTTCTGACCCTATTCTCTTTATCGCGCTCTTCCAAACTTTTCACACGTGTTTCCTCAATCGAAGTTTGGACATGCTGCAATGATTCATTGTAATGTCCCATTTGCTCTTCTAATTGTTGTTTCACAATGTCAGCGAATGATTCAGGTTTGTTGTTTTCCGTTAGTCTTTCAGTCTGCTGGACGAATGCCTTATCCAACTCTTCCTTTGTAACTACTTTCTCTTTTACTTCTACTATCTGCCTTCTCTGGTTTTCGGCTTGCCCCTGTACCTCCTTTATCCTGCTAATCATGTCTTCTTTCACTTTCAGTAGAGTGTCATCCATCACCCTGTGTTGTTCTTTCAGTCTTTCATTGAATTTTTCCTCCAATTCACCTAATTTTTTGTGTACATTTCCTTCAAGTGTCTTCAACTTATAATCCACTTTAGTTGTAAATTCTGCCAGTTTTCTTTCAATCTCTTTCTCCAGCTGAATTGACTGTAAAACTTTGGGTTCACACCCTCCGCAATACCAATGAAAATCTTTCCTTTGAGTCAGCAAGTCATACACATCCTCATTAATTTTCATACATTTAGCACAATGATACTTCTCACATCTCTCGCATTCCAACATCTTGCTATTCTCATCTTTGAATTCTTTCTTACAAACATCACACTGCCATGTTTCAGACACCTCCTTAGTAGTATCTCTTTCCTTGGACGTTGACCCTTTTCGCCTACCTGCCTGCCCTGCCATCTTATCTTATCTTATCTCAATGTGCACAGACAGAAAACAGACAAGTGCGGTATCAAAATGTGAAGTGCAAAAAAAAACAATTTGGGATGCCTCCTCCTTATCCCAGCACTTTAAGGCACTGGGTGCCTGCTGGTACACGAGACGGGAGGGGGCGTGGCAGTTAAAGAGAAAGTGCGCTTAACTGAACTCACTCCTCCGCTAGCGATAATTCTCAAGTGCAAAATAATGCTGCTAAGTGCATATTACATTTACAATACAAAAAAGTGCAGAATATAAGCTTTAAACTGTAATAATATCGAAGAAACGCTCAAACTTTTCTTCAAAACAAAGCCTTACAACCGGAACCGGAAGTCATCACATGTCTATGAGTGCTGTTCTAGTTACAAATGGTTTCCAAAAGTTATCATGAGAACCTTAAAATGGCACTTTTTGAGACACATTGTAGATTATAGGGTGTTAAGTGTGTTAAGTAATAGCAGTAGTTTGATCGTTTAATAAATGTGAACTTTAGTAATGTGGACATTACAGGTAGTGTGGTAGCATGGTAGTGCAGCACTGTGTTAACGGCGACAGGGCAAATCAAAGGAGAGGGGTCAACTTTGTTTCCGTACAGAATCGAAACTGAAAACCAATTGCCAAAAACATTCCCACACTTGATTGATTAGATGCAGGAGACAAACCCATAGACGAAATTTAGTGTAAATCCATCCATTGAGGTATTTTGGAAAACTTGAAATATAACCTTTTGTGACTTTTCCGGCATGACAAAGGAAGCGGTATATGTTTTTGTTCCACTTTTTGTCTGTCCGTTTGTTAAAGATTACTGAAAAATGCATGGATGGATTTGGATTAGGGCTGTAAAATTAATGCGTTAACGAATGCGTTAACGCGTTAAAGAATTAAAATTTTAAAAAATTAATGCAATTAAAAATTTTAATGCAGAATTAAAATTATGCAAACCTGCGTCGCCAACAGTGAACACAAACATTCCGAAATCGAATGTTTCTCGGTCAAGCCTAAAAACCGGCCCGGCCCGGCCCGGCCGGGGCACGCAAAAATTGCCCTATATACCACTGCAGTTGAGTTTGATCAATTTTCTCTTTACAGTACCGGTACAATGGCCAGGTATGATAGACTCAGCCTCTAGCGACTTTACAGTGTGCATTAAAGGGCCAAACATTGGCTCCTTTTAATTTAGGCTGAATACTTCCCTTTAAGATGTTTAGGATCGAAATAGACGTATAAAATCCGTGAATGAATCGAAATCCATATGATTCGCATACGTTAGTCTACGTTAAGTTATCATAGCAAGTGTTGAAATTTTAGTTTAGAGTCTTTTTAACCACGTATGACAAAGTTTATATGCCCCGGCCGGGCCGGGCCAGGCCGGTTTTTAGGCATGACCATGTTTCTCGACTTTAAACGAACGAAATGATTAGTCAAATTCTAAAGACTTCAACAGCAATGGGCCGACGTCTACCTGCAAAGTGCAAATGGATAATTATCGAATGCAAATATACGAAAAAAAACTTACCTCAGAAAGAGACAGACATCGCCAACGTAAGCGTTTGTGGGTTCGATGCATCAAAATGTACCGGGGGAAATTATCAATAAATCTACTACTCTCGTTAATATAAGGCGAATAAAAACTGATTAGATAGAAATATAACATTCACTATAGCTCATCTCTCTCGGCTAATAAATAAGTAATATCTCTGACACCTGGGTCACGTGACCTTCTTAAATTCTGGGGCGTATTTAAATTAACAGCTCACCGGACCGGTAGAATAGGCCGGTGGCCGGACCATTGGGCCGGCTTATGTTAGACCGGTCAGCTGTTGGACGGCTTTTATCGTTATCAGTAGAACAAAATGGCAGCGATTGCAGGCAGGCGATACACTATACGTATTTGACAATACCCGTAGATTCCTTACTACCAGCGTTAGCCTACTTAACATACCTTTTAGATCAGAACCTTGACCTTCAACTACACAACTACACACGTTACGTGTGTAGTTGAAGGTCAAGGTTCTGATCTAAAAGGTATGTTAAGTAGGCTAACGCTGGTAGTAAGGAATCTGTTGTCAAATACGTAGTGTATCGCCTGCCTGCAATCGCTGCCATTTTGTTCTACTGATAACGATAAAAGCCGTCCACACGTTATAAATACTTTTCAATTCACAAATAGCTCTCGTACAACCAAACAACATCAATGTAAACACGACGTTACGTCACCTGCAGCTCGTGTGGATCGGCATTAAAATTTGATCCATCAAAAATGGCCCGGGCTTTAGCCGGAGCGTGTCCAACAGCTGACCGTTCCAGAACAATGGCTCAAAACGTGGACTCGTGAGCTGTTGAATACGCCCGTTGGATCTTTATTTTTGAAATCGATGAATATACAGAAGCAGTTCAAATTTCGCACAGAAATTGACTACTGGAAGTCCGAGCCAATGAATAAACTATTCGTCTGAGTCATTTCAGTCATGTGCTGCTAAGTATTATGATTTTTTCGAGTTTGGCTGTATTCGAAGTGTCATGACGCCGTAAACTTGAGTGATACAGTATCATGTTTATGCATTGCTTTATTATCTCGCCATAGCGTAGCGTTTGGCGTGATATTAAGTTTGCTGTTTTTGTTTGTTTGTTTGTTTGTTTGTTTGTTTGTTTGTACGGTTGAGGATATCTCAACGCAGGATGGTGCGATCGGCGTGAAATTTTGGCTCAGGATAGAGCAAACACCAGGGACGGGAACGAGGTAGTTTGGGGGTTGGCGGCCCCCGGCGGGCGGAAAAAGAGGAAAAAGAGGCAAATGTCGAAAAAAGCTTTATATCTCCCCTATCCAACTGTCGCATGTGTTTGGACCCATCGGTCACGTGGTTCTGCAAGGTGGGCCAAAAATGAGTGACACAAAACCTGTTTCCTCGATTTCGCCTATAGTACTTCAGCCAGCTATCGTTCCTGTTTCTTCTCAGCGTCGTGAAGTGCGGTCGAATATGTAGGGCAGAGACCTGCGCACATTCTGGCATAGAGCCTTCCACTTTGGCCAAGGGGTTACAGGGTTGGCCAAAAAATCGAATTTTTTGACCATTTCTAGCCTTTACGTCCCCTATATCTCAGCGACCGCTAAAAATAGAGGCTTACAAGCAGCGTATGTAGCTTTTTGACCCTCCCTGTAGAAACACTGTGAAATCTGTCCCCCGTGGAAAAGCTGTTTGGAATGCGAATGGCGGGTTTGTGTCAGTTCTACTGACGCACTTGTTGGTCATAGCTGGGCGTATGGCGAGATATGCGTCTTGCTGATGCACTAGTTGTCTGTTAGAACAATACTAAGCAGTTACACGTAAAATTCTGAGACATTGTTGGAAGTGGTAGATCCTTGGACAATATATTACATTTTGAAAATGTATGAGTGTTATTATAGAATAATATTGCATTATGAGTTTATTACATATTGCATCCAGTTGTATGAGGCGTAAACCATTCAGGTATAGGGGGCGAGTCCCCAAAAGTTGGAGTAGGGCATACGTTACTGAAATTGCTCCTGCCCAGATTTTGACATTTTTTATACATTTCCCGTTATTTGGAGCAGTAGGCCTACATTGTAAACATACTATCATATTAGTTCAGAATTTAACTACAAAACATAAAAAGTGCTATAAGCTTCAGGAGAACTTTGTCTCTTGGCTCCCTACCGAGGCTACGTATCTGGACCCAAATGGGGGACTGCCGCCCCCATATCTCAACTTGCAGAACGTCCCCAGATTTTATACGAGGTTTACGCCAATAACTTATCATATTGACTGGTTTTTTGTAATGTTATAATAGCGTTATCGTAACTTTTACGCTTTATAGATTTTTATGACTTTATATATATATTTGCAAGTAAGCCTAATGTTTTAACCATAGACTTTGCTATTAGACTTCTGATGTGGTGGTGCTTGCATTGTGTGAGCAGGTTTAACATTCCATTCAGCAGTCAGCACATAACAGTTCATTTTAATAACTCTCTCTCCGTGACCTCAAATGGCGCCATTGACACTGTTTTAATACGCACCCGTCCCATTACTGTTGACACAAAATGCGCTTTATATTCCGAGTCGGAAGGCGTACGAAATGCACGAAGACCCGCATCACCGACAAGCGCCATGTCAAGAGGTGTGGCCGTCGGGTTCGGCCAATGCGGATGCCCACGCCTGCGTGCAATAATCCAGCTAGAGTTTTGCTTTCCAAAGTTATGAGCAGGCACAGACTAGACAGAGAGACGGCGTGACCTTATAACCTTGACCTTTGAATTGGATGTCACGGCGGTTGTCGGTGATTCGGCTCTTTTCGCTTCATCCGTGTATCAACTTGGAAGTTTCTAGGCCTTTCCGTTCGGAAGGCATGCGTATTTTTACCGCGCGTTAGCATACTGACGCGCGATATAGCAAATATGTCTGTACGTCCGTTACGTTCCGGTACGGCTTAACATATCGTCATAGTTTGTCACCATATGGTAGCCCAATCATTCTGTTTTTATCAGCGTCAAACATATTCACGGAATTCCGACGAGGTCACCTCCTGCGGGGGGCGTTAAATACAGGTGGGGTGTAAAAATTTCGCGATTTTCTACCAATAAGTCGCTATATCTCGCAAACGATGCAAGATATTGCCATAGTTGCTATGGAAGGCGAATAGGAACTAGTATGCGATCTATCAAATGGTGCCATTTCCAATGACCTTGAACGAACCCTAACCCTGTTTTCAAGGTCACACCACTCTTTAACGCTAAATGTCTCACAAACAGCTACAGATAAGATACGGCCATAGTTACTATAGAAGGCGAATAGGAAACCGCACCTAAGCTTTTGAATGGCACCAATTTCAATGACTTTGAGTGACCTCTAACTCAGATTTCAAGGTCACGATGTTATTCAACGTCAAATAACTCGAAAATGGTACATTAAGCTATATTTACAATGGCCGACCAATAGAAAGTCGCACGCATGTGGTCTATCGAACGGCGTCGTTTTCAATGACCTTGACCCCGAACCTGGTTTTCAAGGTAACGCCATACTTTGACATTGAATATCTCACAAACGGCTACATATACGGCCACGGTTACTATAGAAGACGAATAGGAAACTGCACCCAAGCTTTCGAATGGCACCAGTTTCAATGATATTGAGTGACCTCTAATCCCCATTTCAAGGTCACGATATTATTCAACGTCAAAAAAACTCGAAAATGGTACAATATAGAGCTATATTTACAATGGCCGACCAATAGAAAGCCGCATATGTTCTATCGAACGGCGCCATTTTCAATGACCTTGAACGACCCCGAACCTGGTTTTCAAGGTCACGCCATTGTTTGACACTGAATATCTCCGAAATGGCTAAAGATACGGCCATAGTTACCATGGAAGGCGAATAGGAAACCGTACCAAAGCTTTCACATATGGTACCACTTTCAATAACCGTCAGTGATCTCTGACCTACATTTCAAGGTCATGATAATATTCAACGTGCAATAACTCGATTACTACTAAGTTGTGTATGATCTGTCCAGTGGTTCCATTTAAAGTGATCTTGAGTGACCCTTAACCTAGCTTTCAAGGTCACGGGGTAATTAGGCCTATAAATGCCCTCGACGTGTTGTGTGCGCAACTAACGCGCGATCTGTTTGCCATAGCTAAATTCTTGTTGTATCAGCATTAATCGGCTTGGTGACCTGAACCTTTGAACTTTTGACCTTGAAACTGGTGCACAATACTGGGAGTGTCATGTGAAACCTTCCTACAAAATTTGCTGTTTCTACGGCTATTCGTTCTCGAGTTATGGACCAACACGCGTCAGGCGGATCACGTAACCTATTGAGCTTGCCTGCTCATAACTTTGGAAAGAAAACCTCTAGCTGGATTATTGCACGCGGGCGTGGACATGCCGCGTTGGCCGAACCCAACGGCCACACCTCTTGACATGGCGCTTGTCGATGATGCGGATCTTCGTGCATTTCGTACGCCTTCCGACTCGGAATATAAAGCGCATTTTGTGTCAACATTAATGGGACGGGTGACCTCGACCTATCGTCTTCTGACCCTGAAAGTTGTGCACGTTATTGACCGAATCATGCGGAAGCTTCCTACTAATTTTGGTGTTTCTTCAGCTATTCGTTTTCGAGTTATTGGCCAACACGCGTCAGACGAACAACGTGCCTAATTATGACCTTGGCATTTGACCTTAGAGGTCCTAGCGTTGTCGCTGATGCGGCACTTCGTGGTCCATCCGTAAACCAAGTTTGAATTCGTAGGCCTTTCGGTTCGAAAGATATGGCACATTTTTGTGCCAGCATTAATCGGTCTGTGACCTTGAACTTCGGCCTTTTGACTTTGAAACTGGTGTGCAAAACTGCGTGTGTCATGTGGAACTATTCTACCAATTTTGGTGTTTCTACGAATATTCGTTTTCGAGTTATCGGGCAATGCGTCACACAAATTAACCACGTGCCTCATGACCTTGACATTTGACCTTGGAGGTCATGGCGGTTGTCAGTGATGCGGCTTTTCGTGGTCCATCCGTAAACCGAGTTTGAAGTTCGTAGGCTTTTCAGTTCAAAAGATATGGTACATTTTTTGTCAGCATTAATCAACCTGTGACCTTGATCTTTGATCTTTGACCTTGAAACTGGTGCGCAATTGCGAGTGTTGCGAATGTCATGTGGAACGTTCCTACTAATTTTGGTGTTTCTACGACTTTCTCGAGTTCTGGTCCAACACGAGTCAGACAGATCATGTGACCTCATGACCTTGACCTTTACCTTGGAGATCATGGCGCTTGTGTGTGGTGCGGGTGTTCGCGCTCCATCATTGTACCAAGTTTGAAGCTCGTAGGACGTCCCGTTCGGAAGATATGGAGCATTTTGTGTGTGTGTCAGCATTAATCGCCTAGTAACGTACTTGACCTTTAACCTTTGACCTCTAATTTGGTTTACGAGTCACCCGTGTCATGGACTTCCATCCTGCCAATTTTTTGGGCTTCCTATAGACCTTTGTATGCGTTCTTGACTTAGGCCGAGGCACGTGACGAGCGGACGGACAGACAGACGGACGAACACCGGCCATCATTTTATAATCCCCCTCCCCTACGGCATAACAATGATGAAGTGAAACGCAGTTGTAGTTGTGTGTGTGTGTGTATGTGTATGTGTATGTGACATAATGGGGATGTTCTGGTGACAGTTAACGCAATAAAAACGATAGTGATATACATGTAACTTGACTTTTGTGAGGTGGTTGATTGACAGTCATGCGTACATATACGAGTATGTTGTGTGTACATACGCATTATAATTTTTTGAGTTTTGTTAACTTTCCTGAGATATAATGGTATAAATCAGTTAAAATATCAAATTCCAAACAAATAATTGTTGTTTTGTTAGAAGTAGCTTGTCGCTATACGAGCTGCATATTGTTATTAGGCCTATTTTCAAACTGCTATAAATGACATATCTGGCTTCTTGTGTTTACCTGTGTTTACATTTTGTTGATGCAGAAATGCACAAATGTTGAAAATCGAGTGTTAACAGTTGAAATAACCGCGCGACACTGCCACATCATTTACAACCGAGTTATTGACCTTGCAATACAAATTGTGGTCATTTGGGATCGTTTTTTTTACGTTTTTTGGTGCATTTCACTCAAAGTTGGATCGTTCTGAATCATTCCACGTCGAAAAATAAGATGACCCTGAAATGACCTTGAAAAAGTCATGCAGTCGTACCATCGTGTAGCCCGTGTGTGGTTTCCTATTAGTCGTCTGTAGTGACTTTGTCTCTATCTCGCACGGTTTACGAGCTACAGGGGCATTTTTGTCCGAAATCGAAATACCTACCGCTTCCATTTGACGCCCCCAGTGAGGGGGACCCCCTAGAGCTATCGGGTTCTTGTTTATAATGGGGAAACTAGATTGGCTGGGCTACCACGTGGTATAGATTGCATGATGATTGGCTCAGCCGTTTTGACATAGTCGACGAGTGTGACAGACAGACGGACGGACATTCCGACGATGGCAAGGGCCGCGCTAGCATAGCGTCGCGCGGCATAAATGGCCTTTGCAAAAAGTGTTTTTAAAATTTGAAACATGATTTCAGAACACAGAATTTTCAGTAGTGACTAAATAAAGTTAAAACAAAATGCAGTTAAATTCTTTAGTGTGCATGTAAAGCAAGGGACCATTACAGAGCAATCTAATGATTGGCTCATTGGCCCTTGATATTACATTTTGTGCAGTAAAGAAAGATTGAGCCGGTTTGCATCCCACCTAGTCCCCTTTTTACTGTACCAAGTGTAACAACCCATGCATTAAGGGCCAGTATGGTATGGTATAGTAGAGTTTAACGTCCCACTCGACACATTATAGGTCATTTCGGAGACGGTTTTACGGGTCACATGACCCAACCAACAGTGTCATAGCACTGAAGGACGATGGTTAGTCAACCATTT
>Ga0209338_1000407_pt1 | contig 13730 bp, 15 predicted proteins | sample OlaalgELextract1_FD_187374 | JGI IMG/M metagenome (GOLD analysis project Ga0209338, IMG submission 187374) | Olavius algarvensis symbiont microbial communities from Tuscany, Italy - Type A ELBA extract 1 (SPAdes) (version 2) | ecosystem: Host-associated > Annelida > Digestive system >... | reverse complement strand
AGTTTTAGGGAACTAGGCCTATAAAAGGAGTGATTTTAGTAGTACTTATATCAAAAAAAGTCAAGTAGTATTTTATCTTATCATGCTGATATAATGAGAATTTTTACGTTTATGCGTCCACTCTATAGAAAAATAAAATAGAAAGGATTTCTTAATTCGACATTCGGCATTCGACGTTCGACATTTTTCTTGTTAGCGTTTTTTTCTCGATCAGACTGGACGCTCGCGGCCACGACGACGCTGAACTCTGAAGCCCTTAGCGGTCGTATTCAAAGTCTTCGCTTGAGCCTGGCACCAGCGTCTCTTTTATTGCGGCGGCTGCTGCCAGCGACAGGGCGGCGCCGGCCAGGCAAATCAAAAACATGTATTGATAACCGGTGGGGGTATACGGGATCTGCCCCCGGCTTTGCGACGTTAATACGGCTCCGATGACAATCTGGAAAAAAGTTGCCCCGGCAAATGGGAAGAGATTGACCATGCCCACCGACGTCCCCGATATGGCAATGGGAAATGACTCTTTGGAAACGGTTGCGATAACCGGGCCGATAGCGCCGCCGGTTATAAAAAAGCAGAAAAATAAACCGTAAAGCACCGGCAGGGATATGCTGTCCACAAACCAGCTCAACAGCCCGCAGACGGCCATTAAGCTCATACTGCAGCCGACCAGCACCGGCTTGCGGCCATAACGGTTGCCGAGCCAGCCAAACAGGGGGCTGCCGAAGATCAGGGCCAGGGCAAAGGTGGACAACACTCCCCCGGCGGCTGTTTTGCTCAGACCGTAAATGTGCATCAGATAGGGGCCGCCCCACAAGCCCCCGACGGCAAATGATATCCCGATTACGCAAAAGGCCCAGATTCCGATGGGCCAGAAACGGCGGGAGCAGACCACCATTTTGAGTCCGGCCGCCAGGCCCACTTTTGCGGTCTGCGCCTCATCGTTGGCTTTAATGGGGGCGAGACCCATTTCAGCCGGCCGATTGCGCACAAAACCATAGACCAGTCCGGCCATCACCAGGGTAACAGCCCCCACGCCGACCAGGGTCATGCGCCAGCCGATAAGATTGCTGATCCACGCCAATGGGGCGCTGGACGACAGGGCCCCGATGCCGCCCATGACCATAAAGCCGGCCCCCATAATCATAAACTGGCGCACGCTGAACCACTCGGAAAGTAGTTTAAAATTGCAGACAAAAACGGTTGAGACACCGATCCCAACAAGAATCCGGCCCGTTACAGCCACCGATAAACTGGGAGCCAACCCCATGATGATGGACCCTATGCCGGCCAGAACAAAAAAAGAAGAGACGGTTTTGCGGGGTCCCCAGGAGTCGGCCATCAGGCCGGTCGGCAGTTGCATCAGGGCGTATGAGTAGAAATATGCCGAACCCAGCACGCCCAGCAAAGTTCCCGTGAGACCGAATGAGGCCTGAATGTCAAGGGCGATGACGGCCGGGCACAGGCGATGAAAAAACACCAGGACATAGCACAAGAATATCAGCAGGCAAATGAAATAGCGATAGGTGATGACAGGGTCTCCCTATACCGTTAAAAACCAATTTAATGTAAATAGGGTGGCAAAATATTTTTTGATTTATCTGTAAAGATACTCCAAGAAATGACTAAAATTGCAAAATGACTAAAATGACTAAATTTGAGGTATTCTGTCGATTTTAATAAAAACGCAAGACTCGGTATTGATCTGTATTCCTGGCAGATAGATTCCCATACGGCAAAAATCGATCGTTCATTTTAAAGACGGAGCGAAGCGACACCACAATTTTAGTCATTTTTTAATTTTAGATCATTTTAGCTCATTTTCAATGTTTGTCAGAATTTCTTTCATTGATAAAATTACGCAATTTGGTCACAAATGCCGTATCAGCTTTGAGTGAAATCATTTCGAGCGGGGACCGGCCGTGTTTCCAGGCGATATAGAGCGTGATTGCCACGAACAGCATCGTGGCCAGGATGTTGGGCCAGGCGTTCAATTCCCACTGGCCCTGCCAGGTAAGCGACCCATCGGTTGAGAACGGAAAAAAATAGGGAATCGGCCACTGATATCCATCCGGACCCCGTGAACCGGCGATATCGCCGAGCAGGTGCAGATGAAAGGCCGCAAAGGCCAGGGCCGGGCTTATCCACCGTTTGATGCTGAAGCATAAAACGAATGCCGCCAGAATCAAGCCCACGCCAAGGTTGTGACCCAGGACGTGGTGGTATTTGCTGTACCAGATCAGCGGCATGCTCGTATTTTCGGTCAACAATTCGGCGATGATGCCGACCCCGTCGATATCCGGGATGACACCGGTCAATGTTACCAGGGCCCTGTCCCGGCGCGGTATTTCAACCGTGTTCGCGAGGGTCCAACTTATCAGGAGGTGGCTGGCAGGATTCAATCTCGAGTCAAATAGGGGTCGTGGTTTGCTTCAAATCTGGTGATATCCGACTCATACTTAAGCGTTAGATCGATATCATCCAGGCCGCTGAGCAGCTGTTCCTTGTCGCCGGGCTCAATAGTAAAACTAAATGTGGTTTTAGCGGCATCGTCCAGAACAAGCCGCTGTTCGACCAGGTCGGCTGTTGCCCGCAGTTCTTCATGGCCCTCGAGATAGTCAAAAATGACACCCACTTCTTCCTCGGACAATTCGATGGCCAGCACCCCGTTTTTAACACTGTTCGTTTTGAATATATCGGCAAACGCATTGACCCGCACCCCATTGATCTCCTTCCAGGGGGCGATGATCACCGCATAGCCGTCCTGGGACAACGCCCAGACTGCATGTTCCCGGCTGGAACCGCAGCCGAAATTGTTGCGGGTAACCAGAATGGATCGCCCTGTGAAGCGGGGATGATTCAGCTCAAAATCCGGATCGGGGCTTCCGTCCGGCTTGTAGCGCCAGTCGAAAAAAGCATTGGGGCCGTATCCATCGCGACTGATTGATTTCAAGAACTGCTTGGGTATGATGGCATCGGTGTCCACATTGGACCGGTTGAGAGTTGCGACTTTGCCGGTGTGTCTTTTAAATGCTTTCATTGCTAGTCCTTCCACTTGCGAATATCGACGAATTTGCCGGTGATGGCCGCGGCGGCGGCCATTTCCGGGCTGACCAGGTGGGTGCGGCCCCCCTTGCCCTGGCGGCCTTCAAAATTGCGGTTGGAGGTCGAGGCACAGCGCTGCCGGGGCTGAAGCTGATCCGGATTCATTGCCAGACACATGCTGCAACCGGCGAAGCGCCATTCAGCCCCGGCGGCCTTGAAGATTTCATGCAGCCCTTCGGCTTCGGCCTGCTGGCGGACCTGCTGGGAGCCCGGTACCACCAGTACCTGAACGTGATCGGCTTTTTTGCGGCCTTTCATGATACCAGCAGCCAGACGCAGATCTTCGATGCGGGAATTGGTGCAGCTGCCGATAAAAACGACGTCCACGGCAACATCGGTCAGCAGGGTGCCGGGGGCGAGGCCCATGTACTGCAGGGCGTTGTTGACATCAGCTCTGCTGTAGCCGCCGGCTGAGTCCGGGTCCGGCACCGGCTGGTCGATATCGACCACCATGCCGGGATTGGTTCCCCAGGTGACCTGGGGTTTGATGCTGGCGGCATCGATCACCAGGGAGCGGTCATACTCGGCGTCCTCATCACTGGGCAGGCTGCGCCAGAATGCAATGGCACGCTCCAATTCTGCGCCCCGGGGGGCGAAGCGCCGTCGCCGGCCGGTTATGTATTCGATCGTCGTATCATCCGGGGCGATCATCCCGGCCCGGGCTCCGGCTTCTATGCTCATATTGCAGATAGACATCCGGGCCTCCATCGAAAGGCTGCGCACCGCTTCGCCGCAGTATTCCAGAACATGTCCGGCGCCGCCGGCGGTGCCCATGGTGCCGATCATTTTGAGCACCATATCCTTGGAGCGCATGTGAGGCGCCAGCCGCCCGGTAAATTCCACTTTGTAAGTTTGCGGTTTACGCTGCACCAGGGTCTGGGTAGCCAACACGTGCTCCACCTCGGAAGTACCGATGCCGAACGCCAGAGCACCAAAAGCGCCGTGGGTCGACGTGTGGGAGTCACCGCAAACAATGGTCAGACCCGGCAGGGTCAGCCCCATCTCCGGTCCGATGATGTGGACAATACCCTGGTGATCGTCGCCAAGGTCGTAGAGGGTGATATCATTCGCCCGGCAGTTTTCCCGCAAAGCCTCCACCTGGGCTTTGGAAATCGGATCTTTAATGTTCATGCGATCTGCGGTGGTCGGAACATTGTGGTCCATGGTAGAAAAAGTCAAGTCCGGACGGCGGACTTTGCGCCCCGCTTTGCGCATGCCCTCAAATGCCTGGGGACTGGTGACTTCGTGGACCAGGTGACGGTCGATATACAGCAAAGTAGAACCATTCGGCATCTCGCGCACCACGTGCGATGCCCATATTTTTTCAAACAGTGTTTTTCCCATAATTGCTTCTCTTCCATTTTCCCGGCAGCTGCAGGACTTTGTTCGTGCAGACGGGTGGGTTTGTCGGTTTGCGCTTTTGCATAGTCAGGCGGCAATCCAGAACCTCAGATTCCCCGTAATATGGCAAAAAGAACGGGCCGCGTCAAGGGATCGGTATTGAATATGAACAAATCAAATAAAAGTTGCAGCCTAGGTTCAATGGGGGTAGAAAGTGGAGAAAAAGGAGTTATATTAGTCTTTATGCATCAACGCAGATAAAACCACTTTGCAGATCAAACCCTTGATGAAAAGCGTTTATACCGGCCTGATATGCACTGGCGGTGGTCCAAAGAAAGGAAGATGAAAGAAAATGAAGGGAAAAGAATTAGCCTTAAAAGCTTTGCTGGATAAAGGCGTTAAATATATTTTCGGATATACCGGTGGTGCGATCATGCCGATTTTTGATGAAATGGAAAAACAAAGAGTATTTTCGTTTATCATGTCCCGGCATGAACAAGGCGCGGTATTCATGGCCCAGGGAATTTCGCGGGCTTCAATAACGACCTCTAATCCCCGGGTCGGCGTCTGTATGGCAACATCAGGCCCCGGAGCCATGAACCTTGTCACCGGAATCGCCGACGCCTTGATGGATTCGGTCCCGGTATTATCAATCACCGGCCAGGTTCCTTCCGGCGTTATCGCGACCGATGCCTTTCAGGAAAGCGATGTCGTCGGGGTGATGATGCCCTTGACCAAGCAGACGTATATGCCTCTGTCGGCTAACGACATCGAAGAAACGATTCATGAAGCCATGTATGTAGCTGCCACAGGCCGGGGGGGGCCGGTTGTCGTCGACATCCCCAAGGACATTCAGAATGATGAGGTCGACGCCGATTATCGATTTGATCCGCAATCTTATGAACCGGATCTGCCGGGATTCTTCTATTCGCCGGTGCCGGACCGCGAATTGATCAGAAAAGCGGTGGGTCTGATCAATCGCAGTGAACGGCCGATTATTCTCTGCGGGCACGGCGTCATTAACAGCAACGCCGGTCAAAACCTGACCAAGATGGCCGAGAAGGCCCATCTCCCGATTGCCTTTACCCTGCATGGGCTTTCGGCCCTGCCCGTCGACCATCCGCTGAGTGTCGGAATGGTGGGAATGCACGGCACCGTAGAAGCAAATCGGGCTCTGCTGAATTCGGATTTGATTATTTCCTTTGGCATGCGCTTTGACGACCGGGTGACCGGCAATCTGGCGACTTTTGGCGTTGATGCGGATGTCATCCACGTTGAAATCGATCCGTCGGAAATCGATAAAAATGTCAAAACATCGGTCGCGCTCAACGCCGACGTCAATCAGGCACTGACTTTACTGGCGAAAGATCCTGAGCTTATTACCAAACCCAGACGCTCGTGGTTTGAGCAGATTGACAAAGATCGCGCTGTTATTGCCGATGAAATAAGCCGGGAGATCAACAAAGGGATTGGCAAGGATGGTCAGCTGCTGATGAAAACCATTGTCAAAAAGCTGTCCGATGTGACCGGAGGCAAAGATCTGATCGTGTCAGACGTTGGACAGCACCAGATGATTCTGGCCCGGTTTTATAATTTCCAAACCGTCAACAGCTGGTTTAATTCGGGCGGTGCCGGCACCATGGGCTGTGCCCTGCCGATGGCCGTCGGGGTAAAATTGGCCCGACCGGATGAACAGGTATGGTCCATCAGCGGTGACGGGGGGTTCCAGATGAACATTCAGGAACTGGGTGCGATTATGGAGCACGATGTCGATATCAAAATCCTGCTGTTCAACAACGGGTATTTGGGAATGGTCAGACAGTGGCAAACCCTGTTCTACGACGGCCGTTTCGCCGGAACACCGATGCAAAACCCCGATTTCGGTGCGATCGCCGGCGCATACAAAATACCATATCAATGCGTATCGCAACCCGATCAAATCGAAGCCGCCATTATCACCGCCGCGGAACACAAAGGACCTTATATGGTTGAATTCTTATGTGATCCCAGCGAGATCGTGTTGCCGATGGTGCCGGCGGGCGGCGGCATTGCGGACATGATCGTATCCATGGATAAGGGTAGTTAACAGGTTTCAGGTGTCGGGTTTCAGGTGTCAGGGAACTGAGGCGTTAGGCCCTAACACTTTAGATTATTTACAATATGTTGATTGAAAAGCCATACTAACGGCCTAAAACGGAAGGATTCTATGACGACAGCAAATCAGATGAAACGGCGGGCAATCCTGGCTTTCATGCAAAACCGACCCGGGGTGCTCAACAAAATATCCATGCTGGTCCGCCGCAAAATGTACAACGTCGAGACCATTACGGTTTGTACCACCCCTCAGCGTGGTATCAGCCGCATGACCCTGACGCTTTATGAAGACAGCGACGATAAGATGGCCCAGGTCGTGCGGCAGGTTGAAAAGGTGACTGAAGTTATCTCCGCCAAGGAACTTGATATCGACCAGAGTTTCTGGCGCGAAGTGGCGATTGTGAAATTCGAGGCGAATAGTGATCGCATGGAACAGCTATTCGACCAGTACCGGATCGAGATGCTCGATCATCGAAATCATGAAGTCTTTATCGTTCAATTGGCCGGGACGTCGAAAATGATCGATGATTTTCTGCAGGAACTGGGCAACGATGTTATCATCGAGGTGGCCCGTTCCGGCTTCACAGCCCTGGAAAAATAGAGGTGCCGCAATATCATTGCGGCCCCCGCCTTTTCGACCTGTGCCGTTGCGACCGCAAAATCGATATTGGAAGGCGACCATCCTGCCTGATTTGGTCCTGCCACAGCCTCCTTTTTGGTTTTAAAATCAGATCCTGCTAAAGTTTGACCTGAATCAACCGATATTCACTACAATGATTAAATTTTAGCAGGGGGTCTGTAAACATGGGAAATTTTTTTCTTTATTGATTCTGCTGGTGCTGGCCGGCAGCGGTATATTGACGATATATCTCATCATTGATTTTTTTGAGTATCTTAAAAAATACCACGTTTTCGTCTGGCGCGAGCTGTGCTTTGAGCGGCCGTTCGGCAGGTCCCAGGAAGATTTTTTCTTCTATCCCATTAACCCGTCTAAATTCTTCCCTTTTCTCGTATCAACCGAAGACTCGTCGAGCGGTGACATCGGTGGGTACAAAAAAAATATCAAGATCTCATTTTTGGTATTCGTCGGTACCCTGGTCTTCCATTTAATCGCCAGAAATTTCATCTAATCACAGCGGGGTTAGCGCAGCGTGAATCGCGTCGCAAAGCGTCTGAAGTTTATGTAAATTATCTCGCAGCCCCCGGCTGATTTCGAGCTGGGCGCCTTGACCCGATGCTCCCCGGTTACAAATATTATTCGGGTTGATCCCCTGGTATTTGGGATTTCTTTCGGCAACCGTTATCCCGGCCGTTTTCAGTTCTTTTACGATGGCTTCCATCAGCTTCTCATCCCGACCGCCCGGATAGACCAGCGCCCGGCTGTCCGTGCAAGCATGAATCGCCACCACGATCTGGGAGCGCGCCAACAGGCTGAGAGCACGGGGCTCATCAAAATTGTGGCTTGTGATGTGCAACCGTCTGTTATCGCGACCTTTTATTCCTTCAAAACAATAATAGTTAAACTGATTGCGGGCGACGGCGACTGCAATTCTAGATGTCTTGGGTTCGATTTTGCCGCCATGGGGTGCGATAATGGTAACGTGTGACCGGACATCGCAAATGGAAATGCGGTAGTCTTCGTCTAAGTTCTCGTTTCTTTTTAACTCTTTGAAATTGTGATAAATGTCTTGGGCCATGGTCTTATCTATTATGCTGAATATGTGCAGAATATGCATTTACCAATTCATTCCGATGTTATTCCTATGACGTCGCAGGTTAAAATTTTGGATTTTAGATTGCGGATTTCGGATTGATGGAATCGCTGCGCTCTAACAATTAACCAGCTCATTTTCCCTGATCGAAATTCAGGAAAACGGGATTTTCCATTACGCCATTACGCCATCACTCCAATACTCCATAGAGCATTGGGCGGCGGGAAACTAAATTCCCTCCGGAGATCACCAAAGCCCGTTCCTCTGAGCTCCAATATTTACTTCAGCCCGCGGCGGCGGGGCACCCACTCGGTGGGATTGTTCCAATCGGCAGTTTTCCAGCGCAGCTTCTCCGGTTTTACCAGGGAAATAATATCCTTGAAAAATGCCAGGCGCTCTTCGTCGGTCGGCGGACTGAAAGACTCTGCAATCGCCAGGTTCTGCTCTAATTGGGCCATCGTCTCCATTCCGACAATTACCGTGCTGACCGGCAGACTGAAGGCATAGTTCAGTGAGCGCTGTACTTCATGGGTTAAGCTGCCCAAACCCAGGACTTTCATCCCGATGGTGGCAATGCCCCTGGCATTGGCAACCGGCAGAAACTCCTCGGCAAAGCTGAGAATAAAATGATCCAGTGCCGAAACGGCGATGAGGGCGCTGTCGAAGGGAAAACGATCGAGTGCTTTCACCAGAATCTGCGGATCGGTGTGGCAGCTGATACTCAGGTATCGCACCAGCCCTTCATCCCGGGCCTGGATAGCTGCCTCCAGCGCTCCGCCTTTGCCCGTGAATTCATCCAGCCGTGCATAATCCCAGACATTGTGCAGCCGCCACTCATCGACATGGTCCGTCTGCAGCCGGCTCAGGCTTGTCTCCAGCTGCTGCCGTGCGCCGTCCCGGGTGGGGTCCCAGGTCTTGGTGGCAAGCCACATTTCAGACCGCCGATGCTTAACTACTTTGCCCAGTCGGGTTTCGGCCTGTCCCTCGGAGTACATCCAGGCTGTATCGAAGTAACGGATGCCCCTGTCAATGGCGGTGTTGACGATTTCAAGCGCCTCATCTTCGCTGCATTGATGGTCATCCACGATTCGTTGTCCACCAAAACTCAAAATCGGGAATCTTTCGCTGGTCCAGCCAAACTGTCTGGTCTCCATGTTTACCTCCGTTTCTATGCCTAATTCAGGGATTTAGGGATTTTGGGATTTAGGGATTTTGGGATTAAGGGATTTAGGAATTCAGGGATTTAGGAATTTTGGGATTTAGGGATTTAGGGATTTAGGGATTGAAGGAATTCTGTCTATTTTAATTTATAGATTTATTTCTCTAATCCCTCAATTCCTCAATTCCCCAATTCCCCAAATCCTCAATCCCGGCCTGTCCGGGATAATCTAAATTGTGCCTGCCCTTTGGTTTGATTGCCAATTTGCTGCTGTACGTCCAATACTTTATCCTCCGGAATTTCAACCCTCAATATCACGCAATCCTTGTATTTTACTTTCTTGATGGCAACCTGCATTCCATCCAACAACCGGCGAATGCGGTCTTCATAGGGGTAGGGCAGGGTGATTTGGGCATCAGTCATAGCGACAAATTCTGACAGAGGCAGCTTTTGCAATGCCAATTGGACTGAGCTTGAATACGCCCTAACCAAACCGCCCGTACCCAGTTTGATACCGCCGAAATAGCGGGTCACCACCGCCACAATCTCGCCGATTCTGCGATGCTGTAAAACATTGAGCATTGGTTTGCCGGCCGTGCCCTGGGGCTCGCCATCATCGCTCATGCCGATTTGCACGGTATCAAAGGGATTGCCGGCTACGTAGGCCCAGCAGTGATGATTTGCATCCGGGTAGGTCGAACGAATTTCCGCGATAAAGGCATCCGCCTGGAGTTTATTTCCGGCGCGTCCGATCGATGCAATAAACCGGCTGCGTTTTATTTCCTGCTCAAAGCAGACGTTTCCGGCCGGAATCTGATAGGCACTATCCATGGACATTTATGTCGTTTTCTAGATCGTTATGATTCTCCAATTCGACTCCAAGGCCGTCGGCAATGCGGTTGACGAAAGCATAGTAGGCCGCTATGGCGCAAATGTCGTGGATGGCACGCTCGTCAAACCCATGTGTCTGCAATGCCTTGACGTCCGCCGCATTCATAGCGCCCGGCGTGCGGGTGAGTTTAACTGCATATTCCAACATGGCCAAATCAGCCGCCGTCAATTCGGCCTTGCGGTAATCCGTGGCCAGTGAATCCAGCAACCTATTGCGATCGGCTGCTTCCATGTGTTTAACTTCCAGCAATCGACGGAGTCCCGCCCCGTGATGATGCAGTCAGTAGCGGCATTTATTTTCTGCCGATACAACCACCGCAATCATTTCCCGCTGAATTCTGGTCAGGGGGCCTTTGCTGTACATCAACTGTCGATACAGGTCATAGTGCTGCCGCATGGTGCGGCTGTGGACACCGTGTATCCGGAGGATATTGTCCCGGTCCGGGACCCGGTCTTCAGGCGGAATCGATTCTTCGGCTATGTATTTGATATGTGCCACATGTGGCTCCTTGATTTAGAATTACTCTTGTGAAACTACATTTGGAATGACGAATGTCGAATGTCGAATGACGAATGATGGATTCGCTTCGCTCAGTCGATTTAAATATGGACAGAATACCTTAATTCCAAAATCCGCATTCCAAAATCTAAAATTGGCTTTTTAAGTTTCTTTTCTTTGATCAGACCGGCTGTCCTTTAGCCGGAGGCTGCCGCTCTTATGAAACACATAAGGTTTCAGGTGTCAGTGTTCAGGTGTCAGGATATTACGCCCTAACTCCCTGCCTCCGGAAATTTTATATAAACAGCAAAATACAGAAGCGTAGGGCGGGCCACCGTGCCCGTCCCGCTATCAGCGGGATCGGCACGGTGGCCGACCCTAGGTTGTGATATGAACAAAGTTTCTGACATTGATCAGACTGGCTTTTTTTTGGCCAGAGGCCGCGTTCGTGTGAAACTACGTCTATATTAACTCCAGAACAGGAGAATATAAATCGTGCTCGTCCTCGTCCTCGGGTTTGGAAGCGGCTCAAAAGCTTCGAGGACGAGCACGAGGACGAAACCAAGGATGTGCTCATAAGAAGCGCGGTATAGCACAGTTTCTTTCTCTATTTAACGGGCCGATTCAGGATGGCTAGCAGCGCAGCTTATCCGGCAGCGCTTCCCATTCCTGCCAGCTCAGCTGCCGACCGGGGAAAGCCACGGCAGTAAACCACCATTCTTCAGCCAACCATTTCTGAACGGCCGCAAACAATTTCCCATCGAGGCCGTTTTTAATTTCGTTCTGTCGAACCCAAAGGATCACACTGGCGTCATAGCTTTCCTTTTCCGAAGGGTAGATGTAGATGCAGCCCAAACACCTGCTTTCGTCCGGACGCATTACCGTATAAGTAAAAGAGCTTCGAATTTGAAATTCTTTTTGATGCCAACCAAGATCGATTAGATCCTGTTCAAATGTCAAGTCGGCTGAAGGCCAGGAACTGCCTGGACCGAATACCCCTTGCAGGTGATCGATGCTGCTCATAACGGCATCATAATCTTTGACCACGTCATTGATGGTCAGCATACGAATCCTGAAATCCTGGGTTTCAATTCCCGCCGGGATCGTGACCGAATCCGGTGCAAATTTCTTCATAATCGTTCCTTTAATTTACCCACAGCCGCAGTCGCACCCGCAACCGCACCCCCCGCCGCCATGGGCGGCCATCTCGGCCATGGCTTTGACTATTTCCCTGTTTTCAGCCGTCGCAATTGCAAGAATTTTTACGTTCAAATTCAGTTCCCGGCGACCTTGGCAAAGATTGCCAATCGGCGGGTTCAGGTGTCCGAAAAACTCACGGAGGCTGTTTTTCCCCGGGTGAAGCTGAATATTGTCACCTTCGCGTCTTTCCGCCAATTCATATTCAAAGGGCGTCATGCCTTCAGGAGCCAGGGCGAAGATAAACGTATATACAACTGGATCCGGGGTGCCGTCGATCGAGTCGAGTGAGTCGTCGGTCCGGAAGGCAATGGTGATTTTTTTTAAATTCTCGACTTTATTCATAAGTGTCTCTTTCGAATGGGTCGGCCTTTTGGCTGACCGGCCCCGGCGCTTTTCGCTGTTTGATACGAACGGGCTTAATCCAAATGTTTCGGTGGTTGGCCGATTTTATCGCCCAGCGCTCTTTCACGGTTGTCGACAATTAACTCGGCGATCTCACTGATGGCATTTTTGAGCCACATGGCTGTTTGGGAACCTTCCGTGTAGTTGGCCTCGCCGAACGACTGCACGCGACCCTGCTTCTGAAGATTGTTGACCTGTGAGAATTCCTCTTTCGAACCGGGGCGGTAGACGGCAAAGGTTCGGCCGCCGAAACGGTTGATGATTGAAAATACGGGGACGTCACTTGGACCGTCGGCGATATAAATCATATTCTGAAAAGGCACCCGGCGATCTTCATCCGGTATTTTGGCGTTTACATCGATATTCGGCAGCTTGTTGCTGCCTTTGTTGATTTCAAAAATGGCTTTGGTTTTGGTCGTGTTATCCAGAGCGTAGGCTATTTGACGGATAATGCGTGGCTGATCCTGTCCGCCGGTTGCCGGCTGGTCCCGGAAGCCGGGAAGGGGCGGCGCCTCGATAAACTCGCAGCCCCAGATACCGTCTATGTGCCCGGCAATTCCGCTGCCCAGAATCATTTGCAGCAAACCGGTTGAGACGATGTAGTGTTCGATCTGGATATCATGCTGGCGGTAGGCGGCATTATCCCGCACATAATTTTTGACATCGTCAAAAAATCCCGGCAAACCCTGGTAGAATTTAATTTTCCGGCCCAGCTTGCGCAGCGTGCGATTGTCAAGGCCTTTAAAAATCCCCTGCCGGGCGTATGTTAAAATGTGATTGAGGTAGGCCGTGTCGGATGAAATCATTTCCAAACCGGATTTTTGATAATAGTCCGGCAGCGCGGCGACTTCCTGCCAGAACGCTTTCGCATTGACCTTGTAGTGGGCGAAAAGCGGCTCCTGCATATAGCCGGGAATCAAGGTTTTATCAAAATCCCAGATGCAGGCAATGATGTTTTGCAAAAAAAGCGGCTGCGGCATGGCGTTACCATAGTGAATAATTTTGGATGTTTAGACTTCGGAATTTAGTATTAGCAAATGGCTGAGACCTTTGTATGTCCTGGAATTGCATGAGAATTGGACAACGGTTCAGTTTAGGGATTCAGGGATTGAGGAATTCAGGAATTGAAGGAATTCTAGCTTTTTTTAATTCCTGAATATCCACAAATCTCCAGTAGCAGGCACTTCACTTCCCTCCCCCGGCGGGCTAATCTTTACCCATACTTGACACAGGGGGTATCAGGGGCCTGATTGCATAGGATGAGCATATTCTTGTTGCATAAAGATAGCATACATTTCAGTAGCGGTATCCAAACGCTGCAGGCCGCGCCAGA
>Ga0209338_1000405_pt1 | contig 13743 bp, 12 predicted proteins | sample OlaalgELextract1_FD_187374 | JGI IMG/M metagenome (GOLD analysis project Ga0209338, IMG submission 187374) | Olavius algarvensis symbiont microbial communities from Tuscany, Italy - Type A ELBA extract 1 (SPAdes) (version 2) | ecosystem: Host-associated > Annelida > Digestive system >... | reverse complement strand
CTTCGCTATACTAGCGAATGGCGGGTAAAAAACGCAGTCACAATGAAGATAGTAGGCATAGTTAAGAACAAGTAAAGTGAGAAGCACGTAATAGCTGCCACGCCCCAAGTGACCTTGACTTTTGACCTTTTGACTCCCAAAACAATAGGGTTCTTTCCTCCTGTGAGATTGATCATTCCCCAAGGTTTCATATAATATATCGTATCGTACAGTGATTGATAGTGCGCCGACTACAATAGAGTAGGCCGCCGGTGCATTACATTGTCAGTTGAAATATCTAACAACTAAAAGCCTCTGAAAAACACTATATCGTCAACTTCCGCTTAAAAACGTCCAGAGAAAGTGAATCACGACTGTCATGTGGGAGCTTGTTCCAGGCTGCCGGTCCAGAGAACGAGAATGCATACAGCAACAATAAGGAACGACTGGCAAAAACTGTAGTGATGACTAACACCATTTGTCTGTGCTTACTAGTTTGGCGAGCTGCACGACTCTTGTGAAATTAGTCAATTAATTAGTAAGGTCAATAGATCTAGGCCGTTCACACCAGTCGCTGATAGTGACGGCCACGGGAGCAATGAAAACTATGGAATGGCTTTATCTTGTTCGACATAAAAATTGCAAGATACCATGTAGCACTTTTTTGGTTCGAATAATTTTTAATGCACGAAAATACAAGCCTCAAAAAAAGAACATCAACGGCTGCAGTTGGGATAAAGTATAATATGGTAACGTCAACAATAGTCACCAGTTGTTCCGGAGTGCAATCTCCGGTGTTTCCCATTGCTGAAGCACTTCGTATGACATAATCAGTGACCAAAAATTACTAAAATTGATTATTTTTTGAGCGAGCTATTTGAAAATAATCAAGGTGGCCCCGTTTTTTTTTGAGCCACGGGGTATATCTGTCATCCATAGCACAATATTGTCTGACTGAAGTATTCATCATACACAATGACTTCAAACAGCGACGACAGACAGACAGAATGAGAAAGAGAGAGACAGAGAGAGATCGTCGGGATGGAGTATGTAGCCATAATTCTGCAGAAGAACTTTTGACAGCCAGCATCCAGGTCTAGGGCCTAGATTTTACAAGAACTCTGGATGTATGCAGTTGTGTGCTGGAGCTGTCCGGGGTTTAAGCGTAAGCAGAGCAGCCTGAATCTCTTTGTCCGTGAACGGACTAGGGAGACTCTTGTCAGTTGACGGCTGCAATAGAATACGCTTCTCCTGCTGCGATGAGTACAGCAAAGCAATAATAAATACATTTATATTCTAATTCACTTGCACTCACCAGTTCCAGGTCAGATTTCAGGGCTGATGCAGGCATTTCCTGTAGAGGTACGGTCACAGATGTGGTGTGTGGGTTCTGATACAGCTGAGTAACTGGTGGCAGCAGCAGACGCTTTTCTGCAACTCTGAACTGCACCTACACAGTCATACGGTTTCAAAGAATGCATCTTTCTATTCACTTATGTAATGTATGTTTTCGCAAAGTATCATAAAGTCGTAGTGAGCTCATGCACAACTTAGTTAATTTCAATGCACTTTTTCCTTCCTCCAATTTCCTCTAATGTGCTTGACGTCCTAGTACAGCAGAAATAACAAAGTTTGCAGCACAGATCTAAAACTGTCAGAACTGAGCAAAGGTCATAGTTGGAGTGTCTGCATCAGTAAATGTTGCATTCTCACGACAACGCTCATCAGCACTATAACCCTGCGCAGAAACGTATCTCAATTATGTGATTGCATGCTTACTTAACCAGTGTTATTTCAGTTCTCAAATTAAAATCAGTTTCCATACAGCTTTCAGGTTTTTGACTTCTATACCAGTACAATTTCATTTTTTAGCCACTAGCCTTGGCGGTAACTGGCGAGAGGCTATATGTTTTCCGATCGTCCGTGTGTCTGTCTGTCCCGAATGCTTGTTAACACGATATGTCCAAAACGCATGGATGGATTTTCACAAAATTTTCAGCAATGATGCAGTTTAGGGCAAAGATGAACTGATTAGGTTTAGGGTTCCAAGGGTCAAAGGTCAAGGTTGTGGCAGCTCCTAATATGGTCAAAAAAGCACTTTTGGCGCAATTACGTCCCCATGCTCAGCCGTCCCGTAACGGATCGCCACGAAATTTGCACACAAGTTGGGTGTGGAGTCAAGGCTGCAAACCTACTTTCGGAAATTCCCACCCCACTGCTAAAAAATTTGGCGGGAAAAAACCTGAGTTCGCGAAATGTAAACTAAACCGAGTGGGCATGTGGTACAGGGCATAGTGTCCTCAGGTTTCTGCATACCCACAATTATTAGAATCGGTTACTTTTTATCAGAGTTACACCAATGAAAGCAAGGGGTCTGGTAATTATGCCTCACGGTGTAGATAGTGTGAATAACAGCAACAGGAATCAATGCTTTACGGCCATGATGTTAAAATTATCAACATCTAACATATATTTCTCTTTGTTTGTTTGTCTGTTGCCAATGGGCGGCCAAACCAGGGACTTTTGGGAGGGGGAAAGGGTACTAATGGGGGGTACTTGACCTGTGGATGGTCACGGGCTACTTTTTATTTCAATCCGATGTGTACTTTTTGAGTTACATGCGAAAATATGCAAAAGGACCTATATTGATGGGCTAACTATAACGCTGTTGGATCCACCGAACCCAACCTATCTAGGAAATGTGGGCGTGGCACATTCACCAGCAGTAAATAAGTAAATCCAGGTCGACTTCGCGAACTACCGGGCAACGCCGGGTAAACCGCTAGTTTTCTATATCAGCAGTAAATGACACTGAAACACTGCCTTCAATAACACAAAACGAAATTGACAAGTTAGTTGAACACGAAACACAAAAAGATAGTTAGTACCAACCGATGGGCGATCACGCACCAGTACATAACATGTTATGTATTGATTTTCGGCGGGTTTACTGTGCCCAAACACAGAAAGTACTGAACCATACAGATGCTATGAAGAAGATAAAACGGCACCTTTTTCCATTCAGTGTTGGGACGTTGGACGAGTGAGTTCCCAGAAAGTAACTGGTAGACCTCGCCTGAGTCGCGATAAACAGTCAACTGGATTAGTCCTATTTGTGGTTTGAACTGGATTATTATTGGAACAAGTAGCTCTGTTGTCGCAAAGAGGCCACACAATCTTCATGTCTGTCTGTAGTTAGCTTCAGCAGTACGATACCTTGAGCGCAGTCTTTTATTATTAGTATTACGGTATTAGAATGATCAGACTTACCAGTGCGTACAATTAAATGTTGTACTGTTGTACTTGGCGTAACGTTGAGGATACTCGTTATAAACACTTAAACACTTAGTCGACCCTCTCCCTCGAACAACATGCCATGGTCGGGCTCAGCTTAGCACACTTCGATCGGAAGCCAGATATCGCAGAATCGCATTTTTGGCCTACCGTTAGGGGATTCCCGTCGGAATATTGTCGTAATTTCTGGTGTGGTAAAACTAGAATGGTGTGGCTACCCGATGGTGAAAAATTTTTGAAGATATGTTTACTCGTTTTGACAGAACTCACGAACGTGATGGACGGACGGACGGACAGACAGACAGACACCGCATGATGACTATAGCCGCGCTTATGCATATAGCATCGCGCCTCAAAAACGGTTGAGGATCACACAAATGAGTGTTGAACAAGTGCGTCAGTGTAAAACTGACACATGTCCCGCCATGGCCGTGATAGTTTGAACGGTCTTTTTAAACGGCACCACAGATTGAGAAAGAGTAAAAAATTAAAAGTGGTTTCCCGTTCTTATCTGCCGTGCGTGCGCACGGAGTATATCACGAAGCTTTTCGAATAGGTCAAGTTTCGCTCTCCGAGACTTATCTTTTCGACGTCAGATCTTTTCCGGTGCAATCAATAAAATAATCATATACGAATAATTACATCGGTAGGTGAGCAAAACAATAACACTTCGTAATTTTCGCAGTATGTTAGATAACAAGAGGTCGTAGTAATACGACAAAAGCCGCCTCGCACAAGTTGCAGGCCCTGTCCCCCATGGGCGCCCCATACTGCAATTTTTTTACACCAAAAGCGAGTACGTCATCATATGTAATGGTGTTTTTAATTTCAACTGTCTAGCTCAAATAATTTCCGAGATAATATGGGGTCCCACATTCTCATTAGCGGGTCCTGTGCGCCCTGCACGTCCCCTAGCCGAAAAATTTTTATACCTAAAGCGAGTACTTTACCATATGTAATCGTGTTTTTAATCTCAAGTGTGTAATGCTAATAGTTTCTGAGATAATAGGGGGCTCCGAAATTTACATTAGGGGTCCCTGTCCCCCTGTGCTCCCCCTAGCGGAAAATTTTTTATACCGAAAGTGAGTACATTACCACATCTAATGTTGTTTTTAATTTCAACTGTCTAGCTCAAATAATTTCCGAGATAATAGGGGCGTCCCAAATTTTCATTAGCGGGTCCTATGCCCCTGCACGTCCCCTAGCCAAAAAAAATTTATACCTGCAGCGAGTACTTTACCATATGTAATTGTGTTTTTAATCTCAAGTGTGTAATGTTAATAGTTTCCGAGATAATAGGAGGCTCCGAAGTTTATATTAGGGGGCTCTTTCCCGTCCTGGGTGCCCCCTAGCGGAATGTTTTTACAGCGAAAGCGAGTACTTTGCCACATATATTGTTGTTTTTAATTTCAACTCTCTAGCTGTATAACATCCTGTGGTACAGGGCATAGTGTCCTCAGGTTTCTGCATACCCACAATTATTAGAATCGGTTACTTTTTATCAGAGTTACACCAATGAAAGCAAGGGGTCTGGTAATTATGCCTCACGGTGTAGATAGTGTGAATAACAGCAACAGGAATCAATGCTTTATGGCCATGATGTTAAAATTATCAACATTATCTGTATCAGCAGTAAATGACACTGAAACACTGCCTTCAATAACACACAACGAAATTGACACGTTAGTTGAACACGAAACACAAAAAGATAGTTAGTACCAACCGATCGGCGATCATGCACCAGTACATAACATGTTATGTATTGATTTATGGCGGGTTTACTGTGCCCAAACGCAGAAAGTACTGAACCATACAGATGCCCATGTTCATGCACATGCATCACTGCAAGCAGTTCAGTACATCTCGGCATAGTTTACAGTGAACTCATGACACCACTTTGAAGCATAATTACTTCCTTTTGCTAACAGTATCACACTATAGCAGGCACATATCCCAGGATGCTCAAAAGAAGTCCCACGGGACAAAATGAAATTTCTCAACAACTAACAGACATTTCTTCAACAAAACGTCAGGTTTTGTAGGCAACAGATTTGTCAACGAAGTCTGAAAATTTGGCCGAAAACTTTAATCATGTTCAAAAACTACACGTGTTTAAATATTTCATGCCATATTATCCATACTACATGTTGAAAATTGACAATCACATTTATTTCTCAATGTGAAAGAAAGTAACATTTCATTATGAAAGCAACCATGTCCAGCATTGTACTTCACAGCACGTTCAAAGTAACCAACATCGAGCCACCCTATACTGTACTGGCGCGTGATGAAAGATAACTGTAACCGAAATGTGAATACTCAAACCTCCTCCTCGTTGTCTGCACCGATATTCTCTGCTGAAGCAAATTTTTTTTACAAAATTTGTAAGAAATGTGTCAATAATGACAATAATGACAGATATCCCGTGGGATGTCAATCTTCATTACTTGAAATGGACACTGAACATGTATGCACATTATCATGGAGCAAGGAAAGAACAAGTTTTGTTATGGTGACAAAAAACGGAGCAGATTTGTGCAACTGCGAATATTTTTCCAGAACTTCTGACATGGGGGTCCCAGGTGTAACAGTGTCCCTAAGTATGCCATTCATTTCAGACATTGAAGTGGTTAAAGCCAAAAAGCAGCCACGGGCTACTGCAGGATGCATGCGGTACTCCTGTATGGATATTCATGTAGATACTGAAGCTGATGATGAATTAGTAGTAGACACTTGCAGATTTATGTAATTGCAATTGTACAATGACATCAGTGTGAACAATTTCCAATTAGTCAATGCTATTGGCAATTTGGACAGGTTGTCCTATGCAAGCATGTGAGAACCCTAGGTAATTCAAAAAAGTGACGTTTCATTAAGACAGGCAGCTGTTCACAGAAAATTTTCTAAAATACATAATGAAAATTGTAGCAAATTTTCCAGTAACTAGCTACTACATCACAGCTTTTTACAACTGAGATATGAGTATATAACCAGCAAGTAAACCTGTTTGACGTCGACGGAAGCTGACAGTGGGCGTCCCAGCATCCACCCATTCATGCTACACATAAATACAGCAATATCTGCATGGAAGTCCTTTTCGTAAAACTCAGTAGGCCTAATGTAGGCTGCAATTGCAAATTTCTACACTTCACTCCGGTGTCCGTTGATTCTTCTTGTCGTTCACTACAGCCAGTCATGTTGTCAACAGCCATAAGTGCACAAGTCAGTCTCATACATGCATGTGAACGTGATATGTAATCGTGTTTTCCAGGTGGAGGATAATGCACGTATATTTACACAAGTGTTATCAGTATTCAGTGGGACACATGAGCGTCGGCTTTATTTTCCTACTAGTCCGTTAGTAACACCACTGGGCTACGCTGTAGGGTGGTCCATGACACTATTGAAAAGTTTGAAGTTCATTAAAAGCCAGCTCCACAAGTTCAGATCTGTTCTATCATATGTAGGAAATATGTGGTGCAAATATGGAGTAGATTGAAGCATGTTTAGAGGTGGCTCAAGGTCCCACAAGTTTGTTCATGGCTCTAATTCAGCAAAATTGTCCAAAAACCCGACTAAGATGAGATAAAAATTAACTTGTTACATGAAAAATGATCCACTCCTTAAGTGCAAGGTCAGTGGGTGGAACCAGTGATTAGAAATACCATTTGAGAATCAGGCTTCCTTTCACCTGATCCAATAATGTGGCCAACATATTTGACCTGACTCTGTGCAAAACGACATTTCTTTAGATTCAGTGTGAATCCAGAGTCCTTTTTGACCTTGAGAAATTCCTCAAAATCATTCAGATGCTGATCAAACTCATCTGAGTGGACAGCAATATCGTCAACAAATGATGCAGTAAAATCTCTGATGGGGTACAAAACATGCTGTACCACTCTGACAAATGTATTACCACTCCCTTTTTGGCCAAACAGGGCTCTAGTATACTCATAGAGACCTCCGTCCCAGACAAAAGCTGTAAGCCTCTGATGCTCATGCTTGACCTCGATTTGATGATATGCACACTTTTAATATCACATAAGGTGATAAACCTTGATTAACCTACTTTTTGCAATAGATCAGTTATCTCTGGCATAGGATAGGCATCTCCTTCACAGTATTTATTCAAATACCTGTAGTCTACTGCAATTCTCACACCATCTTTGTCGTCCTTGCCCTTCAAAACACAGACAATTGGGCTACCCATCTCACTCTTTGAGGGTTTTATTATGCCAAAATTTAATAATTCTTGACTCTGAGCCTCCACCATTGGTTTCAAACTCTCTGGAACACGATAGACTCTCAATCTCTTTGGTCTAAAATCAGCTGAAACATTAATTTCGTGCTGAATGACCTTGCACAGATCTGGTTTGTCAGAAAAACATTCTGGATATTTATCTAATAGAGCCAAAACTTTAGTTTTCTGATCGTCAGACAAATGTGACAGAGAATTCGTGTCAATTTTCTGATTTGGTAACAACTCTGGTTGTTTAAATTGGTCAGTGTCTATAACATCCACTTAGCCAAAGTCCTCATCTTCATCATAGATCACTGCACAGTGATTTACTCTAGTCTGTGCGTGACCTGCTGTGACAGTGTCACAGGTGACTTCACTGACATCCACTTAGCCAAAGTCCTCATCTTCATCATAGATCACTGCACAGTGATTTACTCTAGTCTGTGCGTGACCTGCTGTGACAGTGTCACAGGTGACTTCACTGACATCCACTTAGCCAAAGTCCTCATCTTCATCATAGATCACTGCACAGTGATTTACTCTAGTCTGTGCGTGACCTGCTGTGACAGTGTCACAGGTGACTTCACTGACATCAATATGACATTCTCTCAGTTTATCGGCGTGAATGTGCTTAACCGCACCATTCACATCTACAAGATAGCTATGTTTTGACGACTGATCTTTGATCACAGCTGGACCTATCCATCTGGAAAAGGTCGTTGACTTAGTTGAATCTGGGTGGCGCAGATGCTGCAGAAGTTTCCTTTCGAGCACCGGGGCGCATTCCATCAGGCACGTTGGATGGCCCCTGCCATCTACAGTCTGAAGATGTTCTTGTTCCAGCATCAGTTCACTTTGACCACCGAAGAGAAACACAGTGTGAAGGAGCTAGCACTCTCCGTGAGCACAATCTATATCCGGTTTTGGCATGAAGCTCCTCTCGGTATAAAGGTACCTCTGAATGACGTGCAGCTGTTGGAGTCACTTGGGAATTAGCCAAACAGAACCATTGTTAAGACTGCCACAGATACATTTCGCCGAGACCTCTCGTATTTTTCAGACATTCTCGTTGGTCTTTGTTTCTTTGATGACAGAATTGGGGCAGATCTGAGAACTCAGATAGTGGCAAACCTGCCAATTCCAGCATCCGATGAGTCCGTGAAGCGTCTTGACAGTTCACCTGAGCCGTTGTCTACTGCTGGCCTAGCAAGTTGTGTTACGCAAAGAACTGCTGTGATTTTTTATGTACTTTGTATGGTTGGCAAGACGAAGGCTCAAAATTTCTTGGTTAAGGACCCCAGAGAATGGAATGACGATCCTTGCTACCAGGAACTTCACGGGGCAGCATCAGCAATGAAGGTCGTGAATGACAGTGCAGAAAGAGCCATTGCACTGATGCAGCAGTACAATTCATTTCTAACCAAGAACGAAGAGCAGAAGCAGTTTCTGCTGTGTCTAGCTAAAAGACAGAAAACAATATCCGTCTAGCACCAAGGCATTGTTTATGAAGACGGGAGACTGATGGTAAAGAACAGAGATAATTCTGTGGGACAATATAGCACAACACTGGAGAGAGCTCTAAACAGGAGCAGTTAATTATACAATAAACATGTTTCTGTTTTGTTGCATAATTCTAACCTGTTTTACTGAATGTTTTACTGCGTGTAGATTGCACACGCAATGCCTAGACATTGGCTCCAATTGTTATCACCAAAATTTTGTATATAAAAACAGCCAGTGCTTGAGCGACCTCTAAATATTCACCAATCAGACTAAAACTTGACAAAAATGTTTGTAGTGAGGGATAGAATAAAAGTAGGGTTGTGGAGGGAAAGTTCTGTGAAGTTGGTATTTTTGGACCACCCTACTACGCTGTCAATTGTACACCTTCTAAGCATCAATGATGTAGATGAATATTGAACTTAAATAAAACTGTCACGTTCTACAGTAAACTCAACAGAGACATCAGTTGTTGTTATGCAGTCAGTTGGGATTAATGCAGGTATACTAGAACTGGTTGCTTATAGGCCTACTTGAAGGTGACAAAACAGCTGTTGTGCTTTTCTGTTTAGAACACTGTGTTCTATATATAATATATATATATATATATATTATACAATCTATATAACTATGACTATATAATCTTGTCATAGTACTACAGATGCACACTTTTCATGTGAACTGATGCACATTATGAATAACAGCTGCTCCCTGCCTTCCCCTGCTTGTTTCCCGCCATCCCTTCCTTCTCTCCCCTCCCTTTCTAATGTGTTCCTAAACGTGCTGCTGGGTTGCAACGTCTTTGACGCATCGCTTAAGATTTCTACTTGACGTTTCTGTTTGAATACAGTAACGTGACAGCAAGATTGCACAGTCAACTACACGTACAGAAGCAACTGATTTTGTATTACCACTTGGCTGTGTTCGTCATCTGCATCTGATGACACCTTGCTGTGTTCGTCAGCTGCATCAACAAATGATAACTAGTCCACAATAAGTCAACAGCAGTCAGTTTTCCAGGTATAACAAACTAATAAGCAAGAAGTGTATTAAAGCTGAAAGGCAAATGGTGAATGTATGTAAACGATACAAACCCCACCTAGTTCATATCCTTACTTTGTACAGCACAGAGAGAAACTTTCAATGTAGTAGCCTATGATGTATATGTCATAAAGTTGGTTGAATATGGTACTGACTAACCTGTTGTCTCATCAGCATCAGGGCCTTCAGCATCTTCTGCATGTGACCTTCGTCTTGTAAAGATGTAGAAGCGCAAAAGTTTTAGTCGCGTTAAATCATACACTTCACTAACTGTCTGACTGAGGTTGCTAACTGGTTCTTGCCCGAAGTCCATCAATTCGAATGTGAAATCTTCTAATCTGCCTCTTGTGGACCGACCTTGCGGAAAAAACAGCTCCTTGGCTTTGTCTATGACATCCGACATCAGTGAGTGACTATCCATTACAACATGTCTTGTTCCACCCCCTGATCGCTGACGAACTTGCTTGTACCGCTTTTCCCTGAAGTTGAAATCTGCCCATCCCACTTCCAATGCCCTTGTACTGCGCTTGTGACCAAGTACCGGTAAGCTTTTGTCAGGTTTTCTCCTGTTTGCCAGTCGTTCTCGTAAACGTACAAAAACTGACGAATTGTCTGCCACTGGTTCCTGTCTCATTCTCATCTGACGGCAGTAGGAGACAACTGACAGACGGTCGCCATATCGCGGTATGTACTGCGACAACTGGTAGTCCTCCATTAAAAGTATAACACTGCAGTCAACCTGTTTGAACATAAATGGACAGTGCAAGTGAATGCCAGGATTTTAGAGGAAAAATTACATGATGGTAAGTAAGTAAGTAAGTAAAAAGAACGATTAATGTGTCCGTAATGACATGTCACTTCTCGGGCACGACAAGAGAGCGGTGAAGTCATGGGAAGCAGCGCCTGAAGAGATGGGTCTTGAGGCGACTGCGAAAGATGGCCAGTGACGGTGCTGACGTGACGTGCTGTGGAAGACCATTCCAGATACGAGTGGCGGTGACCGGAAAAGCTCGGTCACCGACGGTTGACAGCCTCGTACGGCGAACAATCAGCGACGATGACGAGGCGGAACGTAGACGACGTCGAGCCTTGGTGTCTGCCGGCTGGTAGAGTTCGTCGGCGAGGTACGACGGTGCTACCCCTTGCCGACACTTGTAGACAAGGAAAGCCAGCTTGTAGTCGATCCGCTCCGCCGCCTTCAACCAGTGGAGTTGACGGAGGAGTGGAGTGATGTGCTCGTACCTTGACGAGGAAAACACCAGCCGAGCAGCAGAGTTCATCACCGACTGAAGCCGCTTCAGCAGGTACAGCGGAATGCCGGCGAGGGTGGCGTTTCCGTAATCCAGCCGCGTGAGAACGAGTGACGTCACCAGCGACTGCAGAACGGGTCTGAAGACAGATCGGCGGATGCTTCACAGCTGACGCAGTACGGCAAAACAGGCAGAGACGGTCTTCGTGACGTGTGACCTCATCGAAATATCAGAGTCGATGTATATGCCGAGGTCACGAACGACGGAAGTTGGCATAACTTCATCAGTGCCGACTCGAAGTGGTGAGTGAGGCAGCTGATGAGAACGTCGACCGGTACTAGACCACAGGATCTCGGTCTTTGATGTGTTCAGCTGATGGTAGACTGGATACAACTTCTAAGTGGGAAGAATGTCAAAGTATTCACAACATACTGGAACAGCCTTGCCGTAAGATGTTATAAAACTTCATGTTTATGCTCAACTTACAACATAGGTGGCAATAAATGTGTTAAATGGTCACAACCGAAAGTTCTGCGAAATACAAGATGGTTAGCTGTTGTCACATCTAAACTGCAGTTACCTTATCTTGTTTCATCTTCTCAATGTACTCATGCTGTAATTTTCGGTCCACACACAGGAATCGTTCCAGTTCTTCTTCCATGGTGTCTGAAAACAGGAATAAAGCAACAACTACACTGTGTCGTAATGAAAACGATCCCGGACATTGCTTGCTTACCGTGAGACAGTGTCATGTGATTTTAATACATTTTGGCACATAGATAGTCATCTAAATTTCACATCATCCAACTTTCATGTTCTTGGCATTATCCATTCCTTTGCTGACCAAAAGTTTCAGAAGTCAAAGTGCCAGGAGAGGCCATCTTACATCACGCTACAGGCTAAAAGTTGGATCCCTCAACAGTATGGCTCCAATGCCCCTGCTAAAATTCTGGTGGACTGAAAATAGCCCACAGATGCCACTTATATCAGTCTGTACGCACTGAAAATAACATTGAGTGTCACTGGGCTCCCTCACTCTAACCCTAATACTAACTGTATTCGGGGTATGGGTATAATGCAGAATGCGGAACAAGCATGAATTATGACCTTAACACTAACCGTACTAACCCTAACCCTGACCTCTATCCCTTAACCTTATTCTGCACTGTCATTCCGCATTTTACCTTCACTCCTTATTCCTCACCCCAGACATAAACTATTTGGCTTGACTAAAGACTGCCGACAATAGATGTATTCCTATGTGTCACTCACTACCTCTCAATACGAACTTTCCTTTGCATGGAATAACCAGGTCGGCGATCTTTCTGCAACATCGCCGACATATGACGTAATTACTTGTATTTACCATACTGGTTAGTTTATGTTTATCCCTGACATACTGCACGGCTTGACTAAAGTTCACCGACATGGCAGGGTTATAAGAAGTAAACCATTACGGTACAGGTTAATGTTATGGTTTACGGCAGCCCCCCCCCAGAAAAAAAGTATATATATATGGTATTGGTAAACGATTACTCGCACTGCTTATTCAGTTAAAAGGTAGTTACTTTATAAGCAGCAGTTTAGAGTTCGCTTTGCGTAAGTGCCGGTGAGAATGATCGGCATTTGGTAAAATGCGGGCCTGCGGGGATGCGGGTGTGACAACGGGTAAAATTCGGGGCAAAAGTGCGGGCGTCGCAGTGTTTTCTCGTTTTATGTCACTTATTCAGTTACAACAACATCTTCCCGCGACGGTGGTGCGACCGCTTCGTCGACTAGACTGCAGGTGGGTAAAATGCGGGTGGTCCCCTGTACTTTTGCCCCGCATTTTACCCGTTGTCACACCCGCAGCCCACAGCATCGCAGGCCCGCATTTTACCCATAGCCAGAATGATCCCACCCATTAACCGTCCTGAGATTTTTACCTTATTAAATAGGTGCATACTTTAAATAGGTGTGTGCTTATGGCACGATAGTGTTTCGCCGTATTAATATATGGCGAATCACCAGATGGCGTCACTTGAGCACCGATCTACCTCTAGTAATAATACCAGGTTTAGCGGTAGATCGCCGATCTACCGCTAGCATTAATCTTTGTCTTATTGTTTTGGGTGCTCCAGCACACGTTAAGTCCATAAGACTGCGATTTGTAGTATAGTTGTGCCGTAGAATGAGTGGTGGACTGTCCGGTGGGGTCCGGTTGGGTACCGGCGGGGTATTTGTGATTTACCTTGTGTGGCCTCACTGGCAGATATCCAACCAGTAAGGCCTAGGGCTCAGCGGACTAGTCCATGAAAAAGCCCATCCGGTTGTCCCTGATATATATTAACCTAGATTTAAATACGTTAATGCTAGAAGCATCCAGAAATGAACTTTATAAATATAAGTTATATAAAAGTATTACAAACACAATCGTATCATCAAAGACTATCGAATATT
>Ga0209338_1000404_pt1 | contig 13767 bp, 15 predicted proteins | sample OlaalgELextract1_FD_187374 | JGI IMG/M metagenome (GOLD analysis project Ga0209338, IMG submission 187374) | Olavius algarvensis symbiont microbial communities from Tuscany, Italy - Type A ELBA extract 1 (SPAdes) (version 2) | ecosystem: Host-associated > Annelida > Digestive system >... | reverse complement strand
TTAACCTGAAGCACAGCAGATTGCTGCTTTAACCAATTTTTCAAAGAACATTGACCAAATTTAAAATGTTGGACCTACAATTTTGTAATTTATTCTGATCAATTTTAAGTTTATGCGCAGGCTCTAAAGCCAAAAAAATTATAGCGGTTGTTCCGATTGACGGATTCGATTGGTTCCAAAAATATCTCCGCCGGTTAGCATTATAGACCGATCGGAAGCAATTTGTAACAACCGGTATAGTGATAAGGGGGTAATTATGGACGGATATATGGGCAAAGCACTTGTTGTTGACCTGGGCAATGGTTCCACCGAAAGCTGGGACGTGCCTCAGGAATGGTATCAAGCTTTTTTAGGGGGTGAAGGTTTGGCGGTTCGCATGTTCCATGAATATATGGAACCTGGCCGCGAGCCTTATGACCCTGAAACACCGATCATTTTTGCCACCGGACCGTTAAATGGTACCAAAGCCCCGGCATGCGGCCGATTGGTGGTGGTATTTCGCTCTCCAGCTACCGGCACCCTGGGAATCACAAACGTTGGCGGTCACTTCGCGCCGGCATTGAAAAAAGCCGGCTGGGATATCCTTTTGGTTAAAGGCAAAGCGGCGAAACCGGTCTAGCTTAACATAAACGACGATCAGGTCGCCATCGAAGACGCCTCGGAAATCTGGGGCAATAAGGTCTCCCAAGCCGAGGACTATGTTGGTGAAAAAATGGGCAAAGGCGCCCAGGTGGTTTCAATTGGTCCGGCCGGCGAAAACCTGGTTCGTTTTTCTTGCATAATGACCCACAAACATCGTTCTGCCGGCCGGGGAGGAGGCGGGGCGATGTTGGGCTCCAAAAATCTCAAGGCCATTGGCGTCATTGGAACGCAATCGGTTTCGCTTACGGATCCCGACGCCTTGAAGTCGGCTTCTGCCAAGGCCATGGATGAAATTAAGGCCGAACCGTTTACCTCGGGTCTTCTTTCACCTTACGGCACCCCGGGATTTTACAACTCCATCAGCAGTACTGGCACATTGCCCACGAAAAATTGGCAGAGGACATCCTATCCGGAGTCACACGATGTTCTAGGACATGAAGCTTACCACAATACCCTAGAGGTCAAATCCTATTCTTGCGCCCAGTGCCCCATTAGCTGCGGTCGGAAATCGACAATTAAGGACGGTCCCTATGCTGGCGAAAGCGGCGGCGGTCCCGAATACGAGACCTTGGGTGCTTTCGGCAGTAAATGCCTGATCAACGATGTCAGTGCCGTTGCAAAAATAGGCTATGACTGCAACGAGTTGGGCTTGGACACGATCAGTGCGGGCCAAATTGTCGCCACAGCCATGGAGTGGTTTGATCAAGGCATTCTCGACCGGGAAAAGACCGATGGCATCGAGCTTTCCTGGGGCAACGTTGAGGCGACCTTAGAGATCCTTCGGAAAATGGCTTACCGGGAAGGTATCGGTGATCTGCTGGCAGAGGGCTCCAAGCGGGCTGCCGCAAAAATGGGCGGCAATGCAGTTGACTATACCTTTGAGGTCAAAGGCCTCGAGATGGCCTCCTGCGGCGTTCGCGCCAGCAAAGGTGAAGCCGTGGTGCATGCCGTGTCTCCGCGAGGTGCCGACCACCTGCGACCCTACGCCTCCGTAATTGATGCGTTTGGATACCTCGAGGAAGAGCTGGGCATAACTGAAAAACAGGATCCATTGTTGGATGGCAACAAAGGCTGGGTAAAGCCGGTGCAGGAACTTTCCATGGCCACAAATTTGATCGGCGCCTGTCTGTTCGCCTCCATTTGTCTCGCGGTTAAAGGCAGCACATGGGCCGGGGTGTATTCAGCCGCAACCGGCCAATCGTGTTCACTGGAAGGTCTGCTCCTGTCGGCCGAGCGGGTTATCAATATGGAACGTATGATCAATTTTCGCTTCGGCTTCGACCGTAAAGATGACACCCTGCCGAAACGACTGCTGAAAGAGCCGGCCCCCGACGGGCCGGGGGAAGGTGAGGTGGTGGATTTAGATACAGCACTGGACAGCTACTACGAGGCCATGGGATGGGATACCGCCACCGGAATTCCGAAGCCCGAGAAGCTTCAGGAACTGGGCTTGAGCTGGATGCAGGCCTAACAAAACTCTAATTGAGCTATAAACGCTCAATTAGGCGTTATTTGTTATTTGTTAATCGTTATTCGAATGGCAGACAACCTGATTCTAAATTTTGATCACCAGTTAATCATAAAATGGATTTCATTTCCTTTAAACTAATAACGAATAACGAATAACTTTCAATTCGTTTTTAACTCAATTGGGGCAGAACGAAGCCTAATCCATAACTGCAGCGGGGACTATCTACTGCTGCAGTTATCGGATCGTTATTGTAGACACCGCGGCAATCCCAGACACCAGGGGCAGTCGCCACACGGTACAGAGGTTGTGTGACAATCTGCTTCAAAATTTTCGGAACGAATCAGATCACACGGTTGCAAGATGCAGTTGCTGCAAAACGGGTAATCTCAGCGTTTACTTGGCAGGAAGCGGCAAGTTTTTGGGCAGATTGAATCTTTTCCCAGGGAGAGCTGTTGCACCCTACTCGAAAAACAAACCCATCTGCGACTTCCGGCGCACCCGGCAATTCCAAAAAAGCCTCGATGGTATCCCGTTCATCAGTGTTGAATCCATGGTTGATAAAATGCTTAAACGCCGAACCATCGCGCTCCGCATCCTTCGACGACCACACTTTTGAGAAAGAGGTGCTTTCGTTCGGATTGACATGCGAATCCGAAATGACTGCAAAGGTGAAAAGGGGTTCGTTTCGCCCTGGGATAAAGTCGGGTGGCTCATTTAAAGAGAGTCCGCTCCTTTTAGCATTCATAAAAGCACTCCTTAAAACGTTTCTCGGGACGACAAGTAATCAAATATCGCCGCAAAATCTTTCTCACCCAGTCCGGACCTTTTGGCTTGCAAAAAAACTTCTTTAGCCGCGTTGGCGGCGGGCAGGGCAACGCCGTTCTCGTAAGCGGTAAGGGCCACCAGATGCAGATCTTTATGCATCCATTTCAACGGAAAATCAGCCTCGTAGTGCCCCCCTTCGATTTTTGATCTTTTTAGGGATAGGTAAGGCGCCGCCAGAGGACCGTCGAGCAGCGTCTCAAATAACATCTCCTGAGTGAAGCCCAAGGCCCGTCCCAGAGCGACGGCTTCGGAAAATATCAGAATATTCTGGGCGACAAGCAGGTTTGCCACCATTTTATAGGCGGCGCCCATACCCTGTTCACCGACATGGTTTACGGCTTTGCCCATAATTTCAAAATAGGGTTTAAGGGTATCGACATCGGCTTTTGCACCGCCGACAAAAAATACGAGCTGCCCCGCCCCGGCCGGCTTTTTGGTGCCCATAACCGGGGCATCGACATACCGCACATGCCGCTTGCGAGCTTCCGCCGCCATGGCTCTGGCAAAAGATGGATTCACCGTGCTGCAGTCAATCCATATCGCATCCCGTTTCAGATTCGCTAAATAGCCTTCAGGACCGAGGGCAGCTTGGCTCACTGCCTCAGGATGGGCCAGCATGGTAAAAAGTATATCTACTTTGACGGCTAGTTGAGCCGGTGTATCACACCACCGCGCGCCATTTTTAATCAGTGTATCCGCTTTTTCTCTTGAGCGATTATAAACCATTATCTCATGTCCGGCTTTTTGTAGATTGGCCGCCATGCGGCTCCCCATGATTCCTAAACCAATGAATCCGATTTGCATTCTAACCTCCCGATGGTTTGTGGAATGGATCTGCCACGTAAAATGATCCGCCAAGGGCGGATAGGTTGATCAATGCGTTGCCGATAATTGATGGGATTTAATCATCTGACAAGGCCTCCCGAATCAGCCGCTATTGAAATTAATCAAGAGCAACCGGCAGGTCAAGGTCCAGTCCCAATTCATTATCAGATCACTACGCAAAAGAAAACATTGTTGTCTGATATACATTTTGTTAGATTCAATAATTAAGATAAGTTGGGCACGAATATGAATTTGGCCACCAATAGGAAACAAATCGCCATGAACAAAATCGAATACCATGCGATCGGCATTATTCACTCACCTCATCAAACAACTGCGGGAACGCCTATTCAGCCGACCGGCGCCAAGGGCGTGGCGGGGACAATCGAAGTTTTTCCGGAATACTGCGCCGGGCTGGCGGACCTGGAGGGATTTTCCCACATTTACATCCTTTACCATTTTCACCTGTCCAAAAAATTTTCATTGAAAGTAAAACCGTTTCTGGATGACCGGCAGCGGGGGCTTTTTGCCACCCGGGCACCGTCGCGACCCAATCCCATCGGCCTATCGGTGGTGCGGTTATGCGCAATAACAAAAGGCAGTCTGCAGATTGAGGATATCGATGTGGTTGACGGCACCCCCCTGTTGGACATCAAGCCTTATGTGCCGGAGTTTGACGTACGCGATGTCGAACGGATCGGCTGGATCGGCAACAAGACCGGAAAAATCGGGGAAACGGCGGATGATGGGAGGTTCAGTAAATAACTCAAAATCCGGTCTATCCGGGTTGGGTTTCTCAAACGTCGACTTACGCCTAAAATTCAGGATCTAAAATTCGAACACTTTCCCGACTTAATTATCTTTCTCAACTTTCGCGATGTATACCCCATTCGCCGCCTTTTTGCCCTGGATCGGATTATCAAACTCAACGACATGTCCATCAATCATATCGAAGACGCCGGACAGAATTGCCAGGAATCCTTCGTCCGGCACATCATTAGACCACAATCCGAACACGCCCCCCGGCTTGATAAAAGATCGCAGGCGCTTCATCCCCTCCAGCGAATAGAGGTCTGCGTGACCGGGATTAAGCAAGGCATCAGGCGTGTGATCAATATCAAGAAGTATGGCGTCGAACAGGTGTCCCGGGTCATCCGGATCGAAGCCGGTGCCCCGCGCGAGCGCAAAGAAGTCCTCGCGATAATACCGGCATCGTGCATCTTCCGAAAGCAGTGTCCCATTGGGAACAAGTTCACGCTGATGCCAATCAATCACCGGCGCCAGGGCCTCCACCACAATCATTCGCGCGACTTGATTATATCTCAAGGCAGCCGCCGCGGTGTAGCCCAAACCCAATCCCCCGACCACAACATCCCAGCCTACACCCGTAAGCTCGGCCAATCCGAGATCGGCCAGTGCCACTTCACTTTCATGAAACAGCGACGACATGAGGTATTCATCATTAAGCTTCACCTCGAATATCGCACGTCCGTCCGCTTCCAACGCACGCCGCCGCCGCAGAATCAATTCACCTATATCCGTTTGCCGGTAATCCAGTTCTTCGAAGTTCACCGGTATCCCGTCCTCATTGATATCTTTGATTGGAAATTCTCACGACAATCTTGAGCACTTGGGTCGGACTACTTCATACATCATGCTTAGAGCTAATTGTGTGCAATATTCAGGTACTAAAATTCGATCACTGTCCCAACCGTATTGAGAAAGACCCGGTCTATGAATTCATTGGCCAGCGCCAGAAAGGCGCGTTGTCCGGTGCAATGCCCGACTCCGACCATATCCGGATCAAAACCCCGCAGATGCTCGATTATCTTTGACAACTTGGCGTCCGAGGCTTTGCCCAGGTGAAGCCCACCTAAAATTGCGTTGATCTTATGGTTGCCTTTCAATTGGGCGACGTGGCTCAAGGTGTTGATCACTCCCCGGTGGCTGCAGCCCAATAGGACGACCAGGCCCTTGGTCGTTTCCAGAATCAAGGCCTGGTCATCTGCCAGGGGATCGGGAATGACACCTTCATCGTTTTTCAGAAAAAACATGGGCTCGCCGTCTTCGAAGTCGTTTTTCAGCGATATTTCACCGGACGTGATCACGCCGGGAGCGATTTCAACCGAGTCACGATTTAGTTGCAGAGAGATACCGCAGCCGACGATGTCATTTTTCGCAACGGGTATCCCGATGTATTTATAACTTCCATTGGTCTTCTTGACTTTGGAACTGAATACATCGGGATGACCATGAAGCGTAAAACTTTTGTTGCGGTCGAGAATACTTTGCAGACCACCGCTGTGGTCATAATGGCCATGGCTTAGCACCACGGTATCGATTTGGCTAAGGTCGATTCCCAACACCCGGGCATTATTGGAGATGGCCAGATTTTGACCGGTATCAAACAGGATTCGGCGATCGCCCGCTTCGATATAAAACGACAGACCATGTTCAGCGAGCAACGCCTTGCCGCTCTGGGCAACGGCATTTTCGACCAGGGTGGTAATCTTAAACTTCACGAATTTTCTCCCCCGAATTCAGGCAGTCACTCCGGCAGAACCGTCAATGAATGATGGTAGTCGAGCATCGAATTTCGAAGGCCTAATCCCGAATGTCGAAGGCCGAAAGTCGAAGGCCGATTGATTTATTATGCCAGTTCGGCCAGTTTGTCTGCCACACTCCCAAAGGCCTGGGTGACCGCCGAAGTACTGTGAAGATCCTGATAGCAAGAACCCGAATCCCCACAGGCGACCATTCGGGGATCAAAGGGGGTGCTGCCCAGGAAATGGATGCCCATCTGGACCGCCGTCTTTTCGCCGCCGCCCGATCCGAATAATTCGATCATTTCGTCGCAGTGGGGGCAGGCAAATCCGCTCATATTTTCAATCAAGCCGAATATCTCCATATTGACCGTCTTGCAAAAATTTATCGATTTTCTGACATCGGCCAGGGCGACCTCCTGGGGGGTTGTAACGATTACCGCCCTGGCATCGGTAATGGTCTGGGCCACCGTCAGCGGTTCATCACCGGTTCCGGGCGGGGAATCGATCACCAGGAAATCGAGATTGCCCCAGTCAACATCGCCGATAAATTGTCGGATGGCCGAAAATTTCAGGGGCCCGCGCCAGATAATGGCGTCATCCTTGTTGGGGGTGAAGGATTCGATTGAAATGGCTTTCAGGTTTTTCGAGTAGCTCATGGGATCGAGTTTTTTATTCTGATTAACCTCGGGCATACCCTCCAGCCCCAACATGCGGGGCACATCCGGTCCATGCAAATCCACATCGATAATGCCGACATTAAACCCTTTATTGGCTAAAGCGATCGAAAGGTTTACCGACGTACTGGTTTTGCCGACCCCGCCCTTGCCGCTCATCACGAGGATTTTGTTTTTTATTTTTCCCAAATTATCTTTAACCGCTGCATCCTGTTCAGCTTGGGCCTGCTGCGGGTTTTTTGGCATTTCACTTTATATATCCATTCTTTGTATAGCTCCTGTGGGTTATTTGAACTAATTATTTTAAATTGGCGTACTATAGACTATTCTCGATCGGATACCAGATGTCAGAAGACAGAAAACTGAATTTGGAAGTCGGAATGCGGCCTTCGGCGAGCTCAGGCGAGACAAAGTCGGAAATTTTCAATCCAAATGATTAGATTCCATCACCGAACGCCGAACGCCGCAAACCTTACACCATATACCTTATACCATTTCTTTACCGCATCGAGCATCCAGTATCCAGCATCCAGTATCCAGCATCCAGTATCCAGCATCGAGCATCCAGTATCCAACATCCAATATCCAGTATCCAGCATCGAGCATCAAGCATCCAGTATCGAGCATCCAGTATCCAGCATCCAGTATCGAGCATCCAGTATCCAGCATCCAGCATCGAGTATCCAGCATCGAGTATCGAGTATCCAGCATCCGGCATTCATGAGGTTTTGTCGTTTTTTTTGCTCTTTATGCGGTAGAAGTCGTTATTTTCGCAGGACGGGCAGTGTGACGGCCGGCCGGTACCGATGGGTTCCTCCCATATGTGGTCACAATTGCCGCAGCGAAACATGCGCGCCGTGTCCATCAGCTGATAATTACCGCCTTCGACATTAATCGCTTTGCCATGGATCAGGGCATCCGCCACCGCTTCGCGAGCTCGCTGAATGATCCGACCGAAGGTTGCCCGGGAAACCCCCATATGTCGTCCGGCTTCTTCGTGAGACATTCCCAGCAGGTCGGAGAGCCGAATGGCCTCGCGCTGGTCAATGGTCAGGCAAACCTCCTCCAGGTCAAACATCGGCACTCCCCGGGGCTTGAAATAGCTGATCCCCGGATTAAACGCTACCCGGCGTTCTTTTTGCGGTCTTACCATAAAAAATCCTTTATGAGCTTATTCTCAAAAATCAAAATTTAAATATTACCGCACGAATTGTCAAGCGCGCTGTTACCTAACATAGCGATTCGTCAAGCGTGGATTTTTTGGTCATTGATAATTGAATTTTGGAATTTGCTTGTAGGTTGGTGCTTGAGATTTGAAATTTTACAGTCTTATATAACCGCCTATTGGATATTAGGTCTGACGGCTGATGTTAGCTATAGAAGTATTTGATTCCTGAGAGACCGCGATTCTCCCGCTGCAATGGTTCTGATGGCAGGCACCCCGCGCACCGGGCATTTATTCTCGCAAATACCGCAGCCGACGCAATTTTGCAGGCTCACATAAGGCAGCTGGACCTGCAACGTTTTCCCCGCCGGTGCGGTCACAACATCTTTTCTAAGATAGATGGCTTTAGGCGACGTCGGACAGACTTCCTGGCAGACAATGCAGGTTGCATTGCCGGACCAGGGCAAACAACGCCCCCGGTCGATATAGGCCGAACCGATTTTGATGGGTTGGTTGATTTTCTCTTTAACCGTAATGTCTGAAATCGCCCCTGTCGGGCAGACACTGCCGCACAGCGTACAGGTATATTCACAATAGCCCTGGGTCATGATGAGGTGGGGTGTCCAGAAACCGGCCAGACCGGCTTCGGCCAGGGTGGGATTGATGACATTCGTGGGGCAGACCTTCATGCATAGTCCGCAGCGCTGGCAAAGCTCCATGAATTTCTTTTCCGGCAGCGAACCCGGGGGACGGATAAGCCTTGAATCCGATATTTTGTCGAGCTGTCCGTCCAGTCTTCCGAGAAACGGTAATGAGATGCCCGCCAATAGCCCGCCGAGCAAGGCCCGCTTACCGATATCAGGCTGTCGGTTGGGTTTAAAGGCCCAGTTGAATTTAAATGCCAGCGCATCTTCCGGACAAACATTGTGGCAGTTAAAACAGGTCAGGCACTCGGCAGATTCCCATTCCTCGCCGGGTCTGGGTGATGCTGCTCCCTGACAATGCCGGGTGCATAGGTTGCAGTTGGTGCACTTTTCCGGATATTTTTCCAGTTTCAGAATGCAGAAACGTGAGAAAATTCCTAGCAAGGCGCCCAGCGGACACAAGGTGCGGCACCAGAAGCGTGGACGGATTCGGTTTAAAAACAATATCACCAAAAAAATGAGACCGATGATCCAGCCTGTTTGATAGGCTTGATGCGTGTAACCGAAAACCGGGGAAACCAGAACTTCGCCGGCATAGCTGAGCGTGCTCAGTATCTTGATGTCGCTGGAAGCCAGGATATCAAAAAATGAGTGCAGTCCCGTCCCGACACTCGGCAACACGGCCAGCGCGATGGAACGAAACAGCAAAGCAATGGGGTCCAGCCAGCCGGCCACGTTCAACCCCAGTAGTGAACCGGCCAGTAACAATATGACAACAAAATATTTAATCCGCTGACCGTAGGTTTTCTGATTGGCCTGCACCATGCGCGAGCCTTTTAAGGCCGGTTTAACCGAACCAACGACATGGTGCAGGGTGCCCATCGGGCACAGGAAGCTGCAAAAAAATCGGCCAAGTAGCATGGTTGCGATCAGGATACCCGCACCCCATAAAAATCCGTTGATCAATAAATGGCCGGAAAACAGAGAAGTGAGCCCGACCAGTGGATCGAGTTGAAAGAAAAAGGTTACCGGCTGCTCAAGCCTCAATTCCTGCTCGGCTGAAAATGCCAGGGAATAATTTAAGTAGATATCCTGGGAAAGTCGGCTGACGACTAAAAGATAGAGAAAAAAACCTAAAAACAGTGCCTGGCATATTCTCCGCAGCCACAACAGATGTCGAATCTTCACAAAATTACCTTGTGCCTCGTGAGTTGTTCCAAATTGTAGGTGCCAAGTCCCCATTTATTTCCGAGCTTGATAAACCCGATTCGTTCCGGTCGGCGGCCGAATAAAAGTGCGGCTCGGGCATCTGCCGCAACCGGGTCATTGCTGAGTATCAGGGTGTTTTTGACTGCGACATCGGTGGTGCTGCCGCCGGACGGACCGTTGCGGGTCATGATGCGGATACCGTCGATCAGGGTTAAAGTCGGGTTAAAAAACTGGGCCAGGTCCACGATGGTCATGTGAATATCCTGATGAAGTTTGTTGCGTCGGCCCCCGACTGCCCCAATCCAGTTTTTCATACCCAGCGTCAGCGTGCTAAGCGAATGGTGCTTGGCCACGGGCAGGTTAATCACTTTATCGGCTTCGACCAGTGGAACGAAAACGGGCCAGGTGTCCAGGCGATTGCCCTGCAGCTTCATCCGGCGCATTAAAGACGAACGGGGATAAATCAAGTCAGCTCCCGTTTTATTGGCGACCATCCCGGCGCCGGTCAAAGCAAAACAGCGCCGGGCATCGTGAATGGAATTATCGGCAATCCGCACCTTTTTGGCGCCAGCTTCCTGACACAACTCGATAACGGCTTGCAGAACATGGGGATTTGTGGATGCCGCCATCTCGGGGCGTCGCGCCCAGGAAATATTGGGCTTGATCACAACGACATCCCCTTTTGATATGAACTTTGAGATTCCGCCGGCCGCTTGGAATGTGTTTCTTGTCAGCTGCCTGACATCATATCCTTCGGTTTCTCCGACAGCCTCAACCATAAATCCGGCGGGCGCTGCTGCCGCCGGGTGGTCGCCTGCCAGCCCGGAAGCCCCGGCCGCCACCCCGGTCAGCGATAAGCAACCGGATATCTTCATCAGCCGTTTGAGTGATTCTCTTCGTGTTATGGGTTTGTCAAATATCATCGCTTTTTCCTTTTCTCATCAACTCACCTTCTTTTTTCTGACTCTCAACTAACGATCTTTCTACCTGCTCTTTCTCATCCCATGCGCCATGCGCTATGCCCTCTGCCCCATGCTCAGTCCTCGAACCTCAATCCTTTCATCGCATCCGAATTCCAATTTCCGTCTTTTCCACTTTCTGCTTTGTCTCACATTCTCACATTCTCAACTTCCCAACTTCTCTTTCCCCCTTCCGCATTCCCTTTTCCGAATTCCCACTTCCGCCTTTCCCACTTTCTGCTTTGTCTCACATTCTCACCTTCTCACCTTCTCACCTTCTCAACTTCCCAACTTCTCTTTCCCCCTTCCGCATTCCCTTTTCCGAATTCCCACTTCCGCCTTTCCCACTTTCTGCTTTTTCTCACCTTCTCACATTCTCACCTTCTCACCTTCTCAACTTCCCAACTTCTCACCTTCTGTCCATTCTCCCTCCCACCTTCTCCCTCCCACCTTCTCACCCTCTCACCTTCTCACCTTCTGCCCTTTCCCCCTTCCGCCCTTTCCCCCTTCCGCCCTCCGACTTCCGACTTACGACTTCTTTAAATCAGGATATCCTCCTGCCACCCCAACTTTATCAACTCGATCCTGTCGGGCCGGCTGTTGCCCAGGCCGAAACGAGTATCGGCCGCTTCGATATGCAGCGGCCGGGGGCTGATGGGTCGTGGCTCCCCGAAATAGTCGTTTCTCTTGGCCTGGATAATACGGGCTCCGGTCGCATCGGCCGCCACCGGATCGGCGCTCACAATCAGACCGTTGTAACGCCAGGTAAATTTGCGGCTGAAGTGATGGGGTCCGATGCCGTGAAAGAGCGGGGTTATCATTACCAGAATGTTCAAACGGGTTTTGTCGACCACGTGGGGCTTTTGCCATATCGCACCCAGCCGTTCACAGGCGTTGCCGTGATACATCCAGGGGCTCGATACGAACATGATATAATTTTTTAACAAGGTTCCCAAACCAGACCAGGCATGGGTTCGCATCGGGCGGACATTGATCAGGGCCGTCGAGTTTTCAAAAACCGGGTTTCTCAGTACCCCCCGATCGTCGATGGCCAGATTCTGTTTTTCAACCCCGGCTTCCATCAAGCGCTCCTGCAGGATTTCTTCTAGCGCCGCCGGCGTGGGCAGGTGCCACCAGACGTTGCTTTTGATACCGACTACGTCCCGGGCATTGAAAAGCTGTTGCCAGGCCCGGTTTGCGTTGTCGCTGCTAAACAACGACTGCATCGCCCGATCCAGCATAGCGGCCAGGTTGCCGGCTTGCAGCGTTCCGGAAACATCCACGAGGTTTTTATCCCGGATCAGCACCACCCGGCTTCTGGTTCTTTGATTTCCGGCGGCCTGATCCGGCCATGGCAACCCCATAAGACCCCCCATGGCAACATATGAACCGGTGCGAATAAAATCCCTTCGTGTTATGACCCGTTTTGATTCTTTCATCTCAGCCTCCGGTGTTGGTTGAATGAGCCAAGAAAATGGGTTCAGCGACCTGTTATTGATATCACCCCAAAAGAGGGGAGTTTATTTTGGACTCCGAATGGAAGGTGGAACAATGGATTATCGGGAATCATTATACAACTTAATCAACAAATCAACCAATTAACGCATGAACCAACCGGTTAAATCAATCGACGGTCTCCAGCAGGGTTTCAGCCAAAGGCCGGTTGTCAGCTTCCAGCACAATAACCAGCAGGCGCCCATTGATTTTTGACGCCGACCAACTGTTATTTTCGAGCCGGACCGCACCGGTCTGATCGGCTTGCTCGAGATAGTGGCGGTTAAAATCGGTGTAAGCACTGACGGCAACATTCGCCCGGGAATAAGATATCAGCAGAATCAAGGCTTTTTCCTTCTCACGCTGGTATTCAGCCAGAACAGCTTCCGTGTCGGGAGAGAGGTTCAACAGATTTTCATCGGACAGATAGTAATGGTAATTTAAAATAACATGGTGATGAAAATAGCGGATGCTCGCTGCCACCAGGCCGGCAGCCGGCAGCCGACCGATAATCTTGGGCCGGACGCCACGTTTTTGAATAAGCGCGTCCACCTTTTCGCCCAACCATCTGACGGCCTCTTTAGCTGCGGGGGTATCTTCCTCCGAATAGATAGAGATATAGTAGCGATCCTTCCAGAAATTCAACCACCCCGGCCGCCAACGTCCATCCTGTCCAAGTTGGATCGCATCTCCCGCCGGATCGTGGGTAAAGACACCATAGGCGTCTTCGGACGTCCCCATATCAAAGGCATCCAGTACGATAGCCGGTCCGCCGGAAGTTATATAGCGCCGAGTCAGGCAGCGGCGCATATTGTAAGCCTTGTATACCTCAGCTCCGCCGTTGATATAATCGAATATCGTCAGCGGTGTATAAAATTCGTCCGCGGCATCCTTGGACCAGGTCATAATTTGCTCGGGCAGCCCCTTTTGCAGGCGCTCGAGGCTAAAGGCGTGAGAAGTTGTTGACATCATTGAAACAAACAGGAAGACAGAAAACAGATGACAGAAAACAGATTTCAAATTTGGGATTCGAATAATAGCAATCCGCTCCTTTCTTATTTATTTCGTCGCAGAAAACCTGGTCCTCTGGGCCAGGTCAGAGCCCCTCGGCTATGCCGTGAATCTGCTGCAAGCGGGAGCGGAATGATGGAATATTGGAATGATGGAATGCTGGGTATAGAGGACTGGGATCTATTTTTATAAGGATGGCACGGATCAGTTTGTAAAATAAGACCGTCATCCGCTTTGTATTCCCAATATTCCATTATTCCACCATTCCATTATTCCATTCGGAGTCTAAGGAAGGGTGTTAA
>Ga0209338_1000394_pt1 | contig 14089 bp, 8 predicted proteins | sample OlaalgELextract1_FD_187374 | JGI IMG/M metagenome (GOLD analysis project Ga0209338, IMG submission 187374) | Olavius algarvensis symbiont microbial communities from Tuscany, Italy - Type A ELBA extract 1 (SPAdes) (version 2) | ecosystem: Host-associated > Annelida > Digestive system >... | reverse complement strand
CCACACAAAGACCAGTGCGAGAAGAAGAGCCGCAGTGGGCAGCGGGGGCACCTGCTGGTCGTCAGCAAGGTTACACTGACCCATTTCAGCCAGTCAGTCAACATGCTGGTGATGCTCGGTGGATGGGAAATACTGATTCAACTAGGAGTGGACGGATTTCAGACCAGCCACAATGGGCACAAGCGACATCACAGAAGGGAGACGGCAATTCGTGGGGAGGCAGTATGCAGACGTTGAAGTACTCAGGTGGTGATGACCGCCAGTCAGTGGAAATATCGCCACAGATGGCGCCATCAAGGAACGTTGGAATGCAGCCAGAGTCTGCAGCCAGCAAACTCCAGGGTATCAATGCAGGCATGCTAGAAGGCATTCTGAAACTGGTTGCATCAGGATCAACCAGCTCTGCATCACAACCAATGCCACCACCACAACAACAACAGCAGCCATCATTTCCGTCATATGGATACGGAAGTGGCTATCCACCACAGACTGTGTACAACCAGCCTCTGGACCAACGAAGTTACGTTTCGTCAGTTATTTCATCTGATGTGCCGAGTGGTGCTGTGATGTATGGCCAGCCGAGTCAGTTTCAGCAACACACTAGCTATAACTACAGCCAATCTGCTCTGCCACCACAGCAGCTGCATATGCAGCATATGCAGCAGCAACAGCAGCTGCATATACAGCAGCAGCCACTACAGCATTATGGAATTGACACGAATCCACTTCTCAGTCAGCTTCCCACCACGTTTATTGACAACAAGATGGCCCAGACGTCTAATCAACTCGTGACAGGTCAGATTCAGAGATATCCTGGGTTGTTGGAACAAGCCAATTCCAGAGGCCAGTCGTTGTCTTTTAGACCCGTTGCTACTAGCTTGGGCAGTCATTTTGTAGGGAGCCAGCCCGCTGACCGGCCTGTGATACAACAGAATGTGCCAGCTAGCACACCACCTCAGTCTAGTATGCTAGAGAAACCTCCGACTAGCGTGCTGAACATGTATCCAGTTGGACACGAAGTGGCAAGACCTGTGGCGGCACCACAGCCTGAAAGAACTGCAGTGATGGAGCCAGATAAAGGTGAGAGTGGGTTGGCGAAAAGTGAAGTTGACAAGGACACACTGAGTCGACTGCTCAACATGATTGGCTGTAGCAGCAACGTGACGTCATTGATGCAGGAACTGATAAAGAAGGATGATCAGGAGAAGTCAAAGAAACAACCGAGTCCTGCACCACAAACTGTTGCACCACAAACTGTAGCGTCACAAACTCCAGCACACCAAGACAGTAGTCCAGTGCCACCAGCAGCTGCAGCAGCTGAGCTACAGAAAACAGAAAACGACAGTGTTGAACCAGCTACCACAAACATGCCACATACACCGCCAGAGCCTGCCGTTGACTCTGATTCTACTGGAGACGATGAAAAAGAAGCCAGTTTGCCGCCAGAATCAGCGAAAGAAACTGAAGCTGAAGAAACCATTCCTGTTTTGTCGTCGCTGTCAAGACTGCAGAAGAACTATGACAGCCCCGATGAAAACGCGGAGAAGGAATCAGCCACAGCGTCCAAGACTGAAGACACGAAGTCGTCGTCACCTTCTTCACAGGTGGCTTCAAAGGATAATGAGTGGGAACGAAGCACGGAGGAATTCCTGCGTCGGTTGCAGTCAAAACCCACAGCTCCAACACAGTCACAGAAAGAAAAGTCCCGAAGTACTAGTCGTGACAGGATCGTGAAAGACAAACCGAAAACAAAGGTGGCAGAAAGTAAGAAGATGGCTACAAAACAGTCAGAAAGTGAGGCTAAGAAAGTACAGGGAAGGGATGCAGGAAGCGAAGTTAGTGCAGCAGAGATTGAAAGTGAAAGAGCAGATTTGCTGAGGGGAAAACATGAGATTGAAGGTGCCCTGGAATTGCTCCAAAAAGAGCTGCTGAATCTTCGAACGAACAAAAAGAGGTTGCTAGAAAGTCCATCAGGTGCCCAGCGAAATGAAGAACTTGCGAACAGTATTGCAGACGAGAGAAAGCTGACGGATCACATGTCACAGCTCAAGAATGCAATGTCTGAGTTGAATGAACACCTGGAGAAGCTGTCTGCTACAAAGGTAAGACTGCTCAGTGATTACTGCTGGTATTATCATATCACAAACGCAAATGCGTGAAAGCAGTTGGTTGAAATCGTGTAATGTGGCGTGTGGTAGAATGGACTATTGCACATATCGCAAACTTAAAAGAGATTTTAAAAATATAGGTTTACAGTACTTTTCTGTGCAGTAATTAAGCTGTCAGATAGGTTAAAACGACATCAGCAAACCTTGCGGTGTGCTGTGTTGCAGGGTGATGCCACTTGCCACATTCAATGACATGATGCCCATCTGTTCTAAACATTTCATGATAGCAGCTGTAGCAGTAACTGTGTTCTACACACGATGTCCCAATACAAATTGACCCATAAGCTTTGTAGTTAATTTCCATAACGGCTGGGTTTGAAAATAAAACTGTGGCGAGACATTATTACGTAAATGTACCAACTTACCAAGCTTGATGAAAATGTCTTTATTTGCAGTTTTAGTACCAATTTATTAAAGTGACACCAGCAGATTTCTAACGTCGAAATTTGCATCCCTGTGGAATGGATATGTTGAGAAAATGTGGAACAAGCTGCCGAAAATGACGTCAATGTGAGAGATTTTTTAAATAGGTTTACAGTACTTTTATCCAGTAATTAAGTGTCAAATAGCTTAAAACGACCTTAAGTAGCAAACCTCACCTGCGCTCCATTGCAGGGTGATGCCACCTGCTGCATTCAGTGATATGATTGTAAAGTCGCTGCCCATCTGTTGTGAAAGTTTCATGACGCTTGATATGTACCGGTAACCGTTTTCTGTAGTCGCAGTGGTAGCAAACGTCATAAAATCCGATCGTAACAGCGTTGCCACAAACACAGTCAGCCAGAACAAAACCTTGCAGGCTAACTTACAGCTCACATGTACATGTAGAGTATGTAACCTCAATTTTAATACAGACATAATGGTCAATTGTTGTTGCACGACTTACTTTTTTTCATATTAGTGCAAGATTTAGCTGCTTGAAGTCTTGGTGTTTGGTACGGCATTGCAGTGCTAGTAGAATGTTGCTAAACTGACGCTGCGTTTGGCTGTTGTTAGCAGTGGAAATACGACATCCCTGTGATATTATCTGTCGCTTCTACAGATTATGTTGGTATGCTGCTGTGATAGGTGACAGACAAAGACAAACATAGGAAAACATTGGCTGGTGATGGGAGCAAAGAACGCCGAAGCAGTAGAAAGCGGAGTCGATCTCGCAGCAGTAGTGACAGTAGATCAGTTACCAGCAGCAGCAGCAGCAGGGCTAGTAGCGCTAGTGGCCGTAGCCGCACTCGTAGTAGAAGTTCACACCGGCATCGTCGTTGGTCGCGCTCTCACAGTGGCAGCCATGGCCGACGACCACGAGAACGTCAGCAGCAGGATCGTCATCGCAGTGATCGTCATGGCAGCAGTCGCCATGACAACAGTCGTGATGGTTATGCAGCTCGTGGCCAAGATGACCGCTACCAGTGGCAAGAAAAGAAAGAAGAACCGCGATCAAATGAAACAGCTGCACTGTCTAAGACTGACACGAAAACCTCGTCGTCTAAGGCAACAGCATCAGCTAATTCGGAGAAGAAAGTTGAAAGTGCATCGTCTGATGTGAAACCAACGGACACAACTATTGGTTCACAGGTTCAGGTATTACAGCCACCCATAGTCCGGGTTACTAAACCAGTGGCAGTGGCAGCGGGAAGTATGACAGCTCCAACGCTGCAGATGCTAAAAACTTCAGCCGCATCCCAGCTGTCGGCTGCCAGTTCGGAAGCCAACTCTGCTTTAACATTCAGTCGAGACAGCATCGTTCGAAATCTGCAGGAAATGGTGAAACCGGCTGCGTCTGAGATCTCACGAACCCTGGAAGAGGTGGAGTTGAATGAGAAGGAGAAGAGTGCTCTGGAGTTTGCGATATCGATGTACATGGCGGCAAATGAGTTCTACGACGGCGGAAGTCTGTGGTGCCGGCAGTGTGACAGCATTTTCACAGACATTTCAGCCATGTGCAGGCACATTCATTCCGATAAACATCAGCTGGTAAGTTTTACTCTACTACAGTCTGCCGTAGATTGTCACAAGTAGCGTGTTGCTGTATTATAAGTAACTACATGTGACTAAAATGTTGTGTGATCATCTTTTATGGAATGCAGAAAGCTGTTGTAGCAGTTTTTGCAAACTATTTCTATGTTTTGTTTGGTCGTGTTGAAAACGTAACTGGTAGGTGGTTTCTCTTTCAGTACCGTTAAAGCAACTATCGATGACTACCTTCTCGACAGCTGCAGTTTGTGTAGTGTCACATGGTGCACCTTAATGTTTAAACTTTCTTCAAAATTATGTGGACTTTTTCATTTTAAGTGCATAGACTGCGGAAAGTGTTTAAAAGTGGGGTGTTAGTCTTCTTTCCTCCCTCTGCCCTACCTGTTCCACCGGCGAGGCTGACCTTGACAGACCTGGCTCTGCTCATGGATCTGGCTGCACACTGTTGAGCTTGACTTGCAACCGCTCAGTTTTGTTCAGCCGCTCAACTTCAACTCCATGCGTAGGAATGTTCCAAGTGGCACCAAGTCATATCATCATTGCTGGATGTGCCTCTACATGTGATGTTCATGATGATGAATGTAGCAGTCGTGTATTGATGAACAAGTGATGAAGGATGACGAGATTTAGCAGTATTTTGACTCTGGACCACTCGTAATACCACGTGTACACTGGAGTTGTTATATTACTCAACAGTCACAAATCTGGTGTCGTGTTTTCTGATAATGTTTGCCCAGTGCAGCTGCATACATCAAAGTTGTCTGCAGCTGTGTAGTGATCAGACTATGTTGTCAGTTGATTTATTACTTCAGTTACATTGCTTCATATGCAAGTACTGCTGACTGCATTGTAGTCAGTAGTACAAGGCATCGTGAAGCCAAACGGTACTTTGTGTAATTGGAACTACGGTACTGCGTCAATACTACTTATGTTACAAATGCTGTCCAGAGACATCTGTGACACTGAGTCAGAGCTGCATCAGTGATTCGCGCCAGCTGTAGGCCACTGCAACTACACGCCCAACAGACACAGAGATAGTGCAGAGCACATGATCTTTTTTGCATTATCTAAGAGCAATGTCCTTGGTTTTATAGAAACTCTGTTCTTACTGTTGAACCAAAAATAGTACCGCATGATGCATTGCAAAGCACAGTTCTTGCTGTTGTCATGATGTCTGTCTGTCTGTCTGTCACAGTCTGGTAATGTATGAAAACAGAGAAACATATTGATAAGCTGTCAGGCCATATTGCAGCCCTATCCTTTCTGGGGATACCAAAACTTTGCCAAACTTGCCAGTGTTTTAACGACATTGAGTGTTGCCTGGCCTCTCTGCGACAGCTGAGCTTCTTGTCAGAAACCCAGTTGTCTGCAAATAGAATCATATTAGTACTTGCAGGATGGGCAGCGCCATCAGTATAATCACGGCTGTTGCCATACCACTTTTGAGTGAGGTGTCTCGAAAACAGTTATTTATTTTTGTTAATTTAACTCATTTTGGTTGGTATGGTAAACCAATAATAATCGATTAGTCCACATCAGTTGTCCAGAGACAGCGTTAGACTTTGAACACTGCAGAATGCACGAATTAGCAAGTAAAATGCAAAAAAAAAGATCCTTTGCAGCTGGGGCTCCACTCCAGACCCCACTGACAGTGCTGCCGCAGAGTCCATAGTCAGCTGAGAAGGGGATACCCCTCCCAGACCAAATCCTGTTGATTCCTGCAGCACCTCCATTCTTGTGCCTTCGGCTCTCATTGTGGTGCCTGCAGCAGCTCGATCACCTGTTGTGCCACACCAACTTTATAAGCGTGGCACTACCACTGAATTGCAGTATTAACTGTTAAGGTTCAGTTGATATTTGGGCATGTATTTCACTGTGACGTTTACTTTTAATATGTACAAAACATTTAATCTGTGTCTGGAACCCCGTTCGTTGTTGCTGTTTTATATTTTAGTACACTGGAAATCACAGTGTGATAAGAGCACTTTTTTGCAACATAAAAAGACATTTACCTTGAAAGTTGCAGAAAGGAGTGGAGAAAATCAAATGATACATGATATTATTTATGTTGTGGGAGAAACGTGGACTAGCAAGACACGAATACTGTGTTTTGTGGTACAAGTGATGAGTCTTGAACTGAAGCATTATTAGCCTGACATTGATATTAATCTTCTAATCGAACCTAATAACACTTAGGCCTACATAGTGCCAATGGTGTACTCTTAAGTGCTTTCTTTATGTTCTTGAAGTCTGTAATGGTGGGAAATCGATTTTTAAATCTGTATAAGTGAAAATGAAATTGACATTGTTTGGACATGTACAAGTATGAGTGATCACTTGGTTAGGAAGGTTTCATTGCTTGATCTGAGAGACAGGACAGCAGAAGGGGATATGGAAAAAAGGCATTAAGGGAGGTGCTAATGGCAGACCAACAAAAACATACCAGATGAGATACTAAAGCAGTATATGCAAAGGATGGGGATGGCTGTGATTAATGAGGATGTGTGTAGTTGCAAAGAAATGGAGAAAAAGTTGTAAGGTGATTCATCAGCCTGGCCTAATCGGGTGAAGTGCGGGATGGGCATATATGGTTTATTGAAAAACAGAAAAGCTGATTCTCATGGTAGTGGAGTAATGTTGTTGGTATATTAACCACTAGGCTTTTAAGTTTTAAGCCTTCATTTGAGTGAGTTGTGATTTGAGGCATGGCTCATACTAAAGTTGTTACGTAATATTAGCTTTGATCATTTAGTAGTACTAGATTATACGCGGCTTTGCCGCGTGCAGCTACATGATGCGGCTTTGCCGCGCGCGGTTCGCCGCGGGCTCGCAAGGCCCGCGGGCCTTGGCTCGCAAGGCGGCTTTGCCGCGCACAAGCCGCGCACGGCTTTCCCGCGACACACGGACGCGGGCACGTACCACGATTAATAGTAGGATTGGCTTTTTTCTAATCATGAGCAAATGTAATGGCGCTTTCGGCTATAGTAGGCTGTTCATGTTGGAAATAAAGATCCTCATTCAGGTATGTAAATTTATTTTGCATTTTGTAATTCATTTGTTTTAATACTTAATGCCACAGATTGTATTAGTTATTTACTGTTGAAGAAATTGTACATTCTGCAGCAGTACGCTTTCTTTTCTTTCATGATGGTTTTATTACGGGCAGGCCTGTGCGAAGTGCAGCCGTGCCGGTATTGTTTTTACTCAGTAGTCCAAAAATAGGTTTTTCGCCCCGCAGGGGGCGACACGTTGCCCTGATAAACGTGAAATTTGGCATGGGGGTCCGCTCCCCCGTGCAAAATTTCATGTTTGTTGGGCAGAAATGTGGGAATACAGCCCCCAATACTGTCAAAATTTCGAATTATGGCCACAAATTTAACCATCAGGTGTCACTTGTTTGCACAATTTTTACGAAATTCTCAGATGTTATACCCGTCTATAGGCAGCTTTTGTGTTTTTAATGTGGTCACTTTCGGGGTACAAACAACCAAGATAATAAGCACTTTCCCGCAGTGGGGGCATTTTCCCTTAAATTTTCAATAGCCAATAGTGGACAAACTACTGATCGGATCCAAAAAAGTTAGCGGTGCAAAAATGGTACGGACCTCCTCTATTACCATGCCAAGTATGGTGGAGATTGTGGGTCGTGCGCCGGCTGTATACACAAAAGTGATGTTTTTTGTCTGTTTGTCACGCTTTGGAATTACAAAGTTTGTGATAATGGTAACGCTATGAAGCAGTGTTATTTTCAAAAGAATTATGGTGTCGTTGCATGCAGGAAGGTTTGTAGTTGTGCACCTTTATTCAACTTTTTCTGTGGACCCCAGCATTTTCCCTTAGGGGCAAATTTATACCAAAAATTACCATTTTTCGTGATTTCGAAGCTGTAAGCCCACATTTTTACAGCCACAATGGTGAAATATGGCATGAGGGTGCGAACCTGGGACTCTCTCCCCAAGCCAAATTTTGTATAAAAAAATTGCTGAAGGGGTATACCCCTGTTTGGAAAATTTATACCAAAAATTACTCATTTCAGCGATTTTGGGGGGTTGTAAGACCACATTTTAAGAGTGAGAATGGTGAAATTTGGAGTGAGTGTACGGACCCTGGACACCATCCCCGCCCTTAATTTTGTAAAAAAAAATTGCTCAGGCTTTGTCCCTTGGGGGAAATTTTTTTTCTCTCCAAAATTCGAAATTTTCGCAATTTTTTGGTACTTAAGCCCTTATTTCTATACCGATAATGTTAAAATTTTACTAAAGAGAATGGACAGACTTAGGAATCCATCAAAGAAACAAATTTTCGTCAAAATTGCTCAAGGAACCTGCCGGTATTGCATTGTTTCAGAGGTCATGCATACTGATTTCTAGTTGTTGTATAACTTGTATTGCAGTAAGTTTTGTTGTTATACCAGTACAGATAGTGTTGTCTACATGGTATTGACAGTTGTTACCTGGTAATTGATAACTCTTAATTTAGATACCATTCATATTAACATATTCATATTAACAGAAGATACAATAAGTGAGAACACATTAACTTATACCTACATATATGTAGCCAGGCGAGTCCATTTCCATGCAAAAATGGAGTAGTCTGCAGGGCGGGTAAGTCCATTACACAGATGCTGTTGAGGGGCATTAAATGACTACAGATAATCTTTAGCTTTAGTTATGCTATATTTCTGATGAATTCAGTGTGTATAGTTATTTGCCTGAATAGATTAAGTTGTGGTGAATTTTTTTTTGTATGTGTAGACTTGTCATTTTGAAGAAAGGAAGATCATCAAGTGGTGGTTAAATATGAAAATTAAATTAGAAACTTTGTTGTAAAATGCTGAAAGAGTTTTTCATTAGCATGATATCTTGTGTTTTGCTTAACTTACCATTTGCAACTTATGTTTGTTATTTCTGTGATGTGCATATTTAAAGTATTTTTTGTTGTTAGATACGAGTTACAATGAATACAGAACATGTTGTTTTGTTTAGTTATTAAAATATGATTTATCTGTTTTAATGTCAGTAGTGTTGTAATTGTTGATTGCTTATTTTTTTACAATAGTTTGTTATATACTTTAATGAGTTTTTGGTGTCGTTTTGTTGTATCAGTGGCGAGGTCATTGTACTGTACACTGTCCACTGTTTTTACCGTGCAACACGTATGCATAGCGTGGACTATGCAGTGGCAACATGCTTGTTTGTCCGTCTGTCTGTCTGTCTGTCACATGCCGATATTCTGTCTAAACATACATATTTATATCCATACTTATACATGTCCTTAAAAGTTTTTTCACTGTTGGGTAGCCCCACCATCCTTGTTTTTCCACACGAATCAGGATGGCAATACTCTGACAAGGACCCCCCGCCCCCGAACGGGGGCGTCGAATGGCAAGGGGATATGAAAAAAGTCATGATTTTTGGCCAATATCTCGTTTTATCTCGGAATACATGCATGACAGAGCCATAGTTACTATGGAAGGCCAATAGGAAACAGCACCCAAGCTTTAGAATGGTACCAGTTTGAATGACCTTCAGTGACCTATAACCCAGATTTCAAGGTCACGATATTACTGAACGTTAAATAACTCAAAAACAGTACAATATTTACAATCTCGGACCAATAGAAAGTCGTAAATGATCTATCAAACAGCACCATTTTAAATGACCTTGAAGGACCCATACCCTCAGTTTCAAGGTTACGTCATACTGTGACGCTGAATATGTCAGAATACAGACATTATTTCAATGGAATACTAATAAGGACTTACACATGCCCTAGTCAACAGTGTTATTTCGAATGACATTGAGTGACTTAACAAAATATTCAATGATGCGAAGCGTCGTGCGATCTCTCTGTGACAGCTGAGGTTCTTGTTATCTCTACTTTGTTTCTTGTTTAGTTACATTAGTTACGTTTTGAGTAGTTATAATTGTTAATGTTAAGGTGTAGGCCTAGTACATATTGTGCAATGCAGTTGACAGTGTTTCTGGATAAAGTTCAGACTGTGAAGTTCAGTTAGCTGACTGCAATATCATTATTTGATGAATCGTGTTTCAGTGTGGACCTCAAGATTGCCAAATTCAAGTGTGTCATCTCTGCATAGAAGTCAGACAGAACTGGTCAACTGTGGACTCTCTTTCATTGACAGCCATCTGTCACTACCTACCACTGTGGTGTCTGTAGCATATAGTAACTATTCACCAAGGTATTATGCTCTCCGTGTGTTGAATTTATTGTAGCAGTGTTACTGAGTCATGCTTTTGTTTCAAGCTGTGTTGACATACTTTCTTTAAATTTCATTTTTTTGTAAATTTTGTGTTTGAGTTTCATGTAGCTTGTAACAGAACATTCTTACAGTGATGTATAGAAGGAAATTCTGGTCTTTGTTATTTGTTTAGGTTTCTGTCAACAGAATTGTGAGAAAAATCCAGAACTTGCCTGCAGTTCCAGTGACTAAAAGAATCATATTCTGTGTTGAATATGACAAATGGAAGTGCTACCACGTCTGTGATGTCACATGGTCATACCTCGAGAACTTTACAGCAGTTAGCTGAAACTTATTGGATCATCACCCCAGGAAGACAATTTGAAATATTCAGGATCTTTTCTGTATTGCACTGCTGTGATTATATTTGTAAGTTTGCATTGAACTGTTGAAATTAGCTGTACACCATGTATTTTGATCACCAGAACTGCAGTATGTACAAGATATGCCACACTTCAAATGTCTGTTTTTTTTCAAGTGTGTTGCACTCGTGTGGAACATTCAGCTTGGTAACCGACGTTTTGGCAAGCTTTTTCACTTTCATTATAGCCAGCTAAAGAACAAATGATGTATGATGTGTATGCAGAGTGGCAAGTTGTCTGTCTGTCTGTCCGTCTGCCACACGCCAGTATTCTGTATAAACAGTTGTACATATCCTCAAAGTTTTCTCATCATCGGATAGCCCCACCATTCTAGTTTTTCCACACCAAATGGACCCCCTAATGGGGGCGTTGAATGCCAGGGGTATGAAAAAATCATGATTTTTGACCAATATCTCACATTATCTCGGAAATGATGCAAGATAGAGCCATAGTTACTATGGAAAGTGAATAGGAAACCGCACCCAAGCTTTTGAATGGTACCAGTTTGAATGACCTTCAGTGATCTATAACCCAGATTTCAAGGTCACGATATTACTGAACGTCAAATAACTCAAAAACCATACAAATAGAGCTATATTTACAATGGCGGACCAGTAGAAATTCGTATATGGTCTATCGAACAGTGCCATTTTCAATGACCTTGAAGACCTCTACCCCAGCTTTCAAGGTCACGCCATTCTCTGATGCTGAATATCTCAGCAAAGGTACAAGATACAGACATAATTTAAATGGAATATTAATAGCGACTTACACACTTAATCTCTACAATCAATTACAATTTACTATTTTATCATCGTCGTCCGCAGATATAAATCTTATTTAAGGTTATGTAATCTGGCAAAAACTAGGGTGTCTAATTAGACGGCGCTGTCTCGCTGCTTAGCGAAGGCGTCGTCTTATGTTTTATGACATGTTCTTATTTTGGTTGGTTTTTTTTATCTTTCGACGCAACTGCTGAGCATCAGCTGGACGGATTTTCACCAAAGTTTCACCAACAGACATCTTTGCAGTGTTATTCGTTAATGGTGATACCCCCATGAAAATTGGTCCCCTCCAAAATTTTTGGGGCTCAAAACATCCATTTTTTGAGCAGAAATTCAGACTCCGCCATCTTCTGACGGCCAGTGTGCGGAAATGAGGAGGAATTCTTGGAAAACTTAATATCTAGGCTACTCTCACATACGAGTTTGGCGAAACTCGGTTCCGGAGAATTTGAGTTATAGGGGTCTCATAAATTGTGCATATTTGCTAATCGGACCCTGGCACTTCCTTTGTCCTGCAACATCTCCACAACGGCAACATGTACAGAAGTACCATTTGCAGTTTGCAAACAGCTGAAAGTATGCCCTTTCTGATGGTGTAGCCCTTGTGGGGATTATTACCCCCATTTCCTAAATCTTTGTTACTTTTTATGATAGTGGTCTGTTTTTTAGTGACAGATGGGGGCATGGGTAATTTTGCAAAATGCAATCATACAAATGGGTATTGTGTGAAACGCTTTGTGAAACGACGCGGTCTTACAAAGCCATGGAATGCCAGTCACTTAGCCATCATTTTCAAGTTGCGTAGATAAAACTGTTGAAGAAATAATGTGTAAATACTAAAAGACTAAAATTTTGAGCTCGAGAAACCTAAGTGGTGACCAGCTCAAGTATATTTATAAACAAATAAAATTATCTGTAACCATGGGTGACCAGTGAGTACACTAATATGAAACTTGTCATTAATAAGCCATATGGTCAGCTTCTGTTGTGCTGATGATTTACAGAAGCTTGATCCGAACTATGACAAGCCGAAGCCCGCCTCAGCTTCAAAGAAACCAAGCTGTGCAGAAGGATCAGTGGTTGCCCCTGCAAGAGGTAGGGCATAGTGATGTTTGAGTCAGTATAATTATGTATTTTGTTGTAGTAAGTGTCATCTGAAGTAACCTGTCTATCATATTTGATAGTTCACTTTGTAGTAGTTTTTTAGTTGGCTTTGTGATGAAGCAGTGTCCGTGTATGTCACCACTGTATTTTGCATTCTGTGCAGAAGTGTGTGTCTGAGCGAGGAAAGACGTGTTTCAGCAGATGATGTTTTCCCTTTGTGTTAGGCTCACCAAGACATTGGCAGATGGATGTGAACCTCTGTATGATGAACAAATGTGTGATTGCTTATAATACACTGTATTACATCTTGTGTATTACAGACGCACATACACATCAGTTTAACAGCCATCTTCCAGGTGAACTTGGGTTATCGTGATTCTTTAATATGCCAGATGGCAGCACAAAAACAAAAAAACACAGCAGTACATAATGAAAATATACACAAGTACAAAAGAAAAAAATCAGGATGCCCCTTTAATTTTCGTTCTCCATTTTCCTCAAGAGTGTGCATCCTCTCGTAATAGACCAATTCCTTTCATATTTTCTTTGATACCAACCCACCATGTCTTCCTCAAATGTCTCCTTGCTTTAGTTCATTTCACTTTCATCATTGTGCAACGTTTAATCGAGTCTGTATTATCCTTATGTTGCACTAGCGCAGACCATCTCAATCTACCTTTTTTAGTCACCAGATTGACTGGTTCCAATCAAAACAGTTCTCTTAATTCTGCATTTTTTCTTTTTTAAGGTAAACCCACACATCTATTTGACCATACATGCTCAATTCAGTCTGTCTAATCTTCATGTCCTGTCTTCATCGCCAGGTCTCGCTGATATGTATCAAATAACTCCTCACGCATGATTTATATGATTTGACTGAGTTTTAACAAAAATCCTTTCCTGGTTAGTATAGGCAAACAAATGCTGTACTGGAGTTGCAAACAAACAATCTTGTGTATTAAATAGTGCAAATTTATTAATGATGTGTACTAACAGTAATAACATTGCAGAATTGCAAGGAATGTATTTGGAATAGTGTCTTTGGTAAGTATTTTATAGTCCTGAATAGCTCATGGTGTCTTGTGGTCATATGCATTTTTAATCGCTATCAGTTTCCAAAGTTACGTTGTTATTAAGGCCCCATGGGCCTTAATAATAGTGTAATAATAAGCAGGGGCTGTATGCTCAATTTGTCTATCTATTTGTCTGTTAATTTGTTTGTTTGTCGCCTTGGCTGCTAAGCAAAAGCAGCCACGCGCCACAGCGGCTGTGGAACAGCCACCACCAAGGGTGTTACAGATGTTTATCCCCCCCCCCATTGAAACTTCTCCGTATGAAATTTATGCTATGAGTGGGGCTTAATGCACCGCACTTGTTTCATAGTTAAATGTGCACTTCAGATACTTTATCGCACTATAGTGTAATACATTCATA
>Ga0209338_1000393_pt1 | contig 14096 bp, 12 predicted proteins | sample OlaalgELextract1_FD_187374 | JGI IMG/M metagenome (GOLD analysis project Ga0209338, IMG submission 187374) | Olavius algarvensis symbiont microbial communities from Tuscany, Italy - Type A ELBA extract 1 (SPAdes) (version 2) | ecosystem: Host-associated > Annelida > Digestive system >... | reverse complement strand
GTATCAATGACCGCTACAGCTCGAGTTCGTTCATCTCCTCAGTCATCACCATCACAGAGTCCACAAGGTACAGCTGATCTCACTCATGATGTGAATATGCACACTCGGCAGGTCTGGGGCTAATTTGCGATTTGTGAAAAAACTTTAAAAGGTTTTAGGAATAAAGTTCTTCAAAACATTTCTGAACCCTTTCCGAAGCCAAGGGTGCATCTGCCACTGAAGCTTTTGAGCCAGCCATTGCAAAATGCAATGGGTGGCTTGAGAGGGTCAGTGGCGAATGCATTCTCAGCTTCGTAAAGGGTTACGTAATTGCTGGAAGAAGTCGGGATTTCCTAACTTACTCCCAAGATCTTCTTGAGATGTTTCGGGAGTAAGGTCCCTGCACTTTATAATACTGATGTCATCCAGGACCATATGTTGAGTTGTTGCCTACTCTATTAGTGTTAAATAATGAAGTTGGTAAGCAAGCAATATTCAATATACTTACTTTCATATGAGTGAAATAGCGGAGTTGATAACAATGTTTACGATTTACGATGTGTTGCACTGATTGTAACAGAACTGTGACTTTGTGCTGATTATAAACAGCATGCACAAGGAAACGGGCACGTCGACTTGTGATATGCTCCGACAGCGATGAATCATCTTCTGAGTATACCGCTGCATCTGTGTCAAACATATCTGCCAGAACGGCAACAAGCAAATCTCAAAAACAGCAAAGTAAGAAAAATCTACCATTCATTTCATCAATGTAATATCGTATTCACTAGTTTACTGTAAGAAATCTTACTCAAGTAAGCACAGGAGAACTTTAAGATAGTCAGAGACACTGCTTCTTTTAAAAATTATTTTAAAACAACATTGAAAAGCTGTCAGCCGTTGCTAGTTGCTACGTCTTATAATGAAAACAGTGGCCTAATTTACGAAACAAGCAAATCTCAAAAACAGCAAAGTAAGAAAAATCTACCATTCATTTCATCAATGTAATATCGTATTCACTAGTTTACTGTAAGAAATCTTACTCAAGTAAGCACAGGAGAACTTTAAGATAGTCAGAGACACTGCTTCTTTTAAAAATTATTTTAAAACAACATTGAAAAGCTGTCAGCCGTTGCTAGTTGCTACGTCTTATAATGAAAACAGTGGCCTAATTTACGAAACATCTTACGATAATCTTAGGAGAAAGTTATGATATCTTTAGGCCGGCTCTAAATGATAAGTCAAAAATGCACTCTCGGGTTTGAAGAATTCAGGTTTTCGTAACTTTCTCCTAAGATGTTTCGTAAATTAGGCCACAGTATATCAACCCCGTGATGAATGACTGAAATGCAAGTTTTGCGATTTTAGAACGAGCACGAAAAACCTGGTCAGCCAAGGAGCGTGATTATGTGCTTCGTCACTTCAGTGCATACATTACTGCATCTGGACTACCAGGTACTGTACACATAAGGTTGATGCAGTGTAATATCATATAATCTATACTCCTTTGAGTCAGTCTTCATTATAGCAGTATGATGTGGTGCGACAAAACACAACAGTGGATGCATTGGCGTACTGAAAATTTATTTGCTAAACTGGAGTACAAGATATTTGTTTTAAATTGTATGTTTACCGTTGTCTGTGTATGTGATATATAATTTACAATAATAAACATGGGGCAGAGCCCCTCCCCATGTAACAGATTAACAGTTTTTGCAATTACTATTCCAGACCGATGTGTACATTGCAGCCGATACAGCATTTCGTTGCACCCTGCTAGAGTTTGTGGTTTGCTAAAATTTTCATGCAGCCCGGCTATCGCATAGTAATAACAAGAATATGAGGCTTAATTGCAGAACGGCGGACCTATCAGTTTTGTTTACGTTTGCATTTCCTTTGCGTTTTGTTAAGTCCCGTTTTACGTTTTCTGTCTCGTGTGTTTTGCAGTCATCGAAATTCACGATTGTAGAACAGCGGACCTAAGTTATCTTTGTTGCAGTGGAATTTAGGATAAAAAAGATCACTAAACTTAATCGAAAAGGTCACCGCTTTCGTCAAAACCTACCAATAATACGTTCTGTTCACGAAGAAAAGCGAAAAGTCGATTCTTATCTGCACAAATTTTCGTTAAATCATCGTAATTTACAACCGCCACAGGAGATCGCACACAGCATGGCGTAGGTGGCGATGCACCAAATAATGCGTGTGCAGAAAATAGATTATCCAAAATCAGTGTGATAGTTGCCGAGAGGTTGGGGGGTTCAACCACCCAGTTATTTGGCCGACCCTCTCAATTATCACACGGAAATCAACCTGAAGCTGAAAGCCTTCTAGCTTTTTGAGCCCAAAGGAGAACGAAAATGTGGCCCATTTTCAGGGATTTCTTGATAGTTTTCAAAAATGATCCAATGGGAGTAACGGACCCTTTCCCCATCATATACCCCTGACCTAGGGGCGACGATTCGCCACCAAAACCGGTAACATTAAAACGATACAATTACGATGACTGCTGCTACAGTCTGCATGATAAATCGTGCAGCTAGAGTGTTCACTGAGACCATAAAATATAGTTAAACTGGGAATGCAGTATAAAGTTCAGCAAACGGACAGTACTTTATAAACGACACAGTGCCCACGTCCCATCAGAGAAACTTTGGCATGTGCCTTGGCTTTGAGAGCTGCATTGACGTTGACAATTACACAAGCTGGAAAAGCAAGAATATAAATTAAGAAGAGTTATAATAATAAATGAATAATAATTTATATATGTTACTGACAAATGAATATCCAAGCGAAAGCAATCAAAATTTAGTTCATTATCTATCCTGTCAGGCTGTCAGACTCAGACGTACTACGTATCTTAATTTCTACATCACTGAAATTTAGTAGCGTTTCCGCGACTGCTGCTGCTAGTGCCTTCAATCAATCGTGGCGCAAAAAAACTGGCGGAAAAACTAACCCATACTTCAGACTGTTAACTACAACACATTATATTTAGTTTGTCGTATATTGCATTTTAATTTCACAGTTTAAAATCATTTACCTTTGATCAACAATGATATGCTGTTATACAGACAACTGCCATTAGCATTGCATCGAACTGCAACAAATTCCTCTTCCATCAAATCAAGCGACAAAACTGTAATATCATTCGCATCTCTGGGTTTTAAAGATGTACCGAAGTCGTCAACTCGAAGCGTTTTTCGCGACATTTTATCACGTAAATAATAAAGTAAACAACGTAAGCAACGTAGGCCTATTCATCTCGCGACGTCATCATTTGGTCACTCGTCGGCGTCGGTGCTTTCATAAAGTAAGTAAGTAAAATGTAATGGGGCGGATTTATATTATTACATTTTAGTGTTGACTCCCACAGGTAGACTACTTGCACTATTTCATCCTTGTGACTTCGTGTCGTCTTTGCAAGACGTGTTTGACGAGAGAGATAATGATTGATGCGTAGCTGTAACCTGCTTATAACTGTCGATAGCGTCGCCTACGGTCGCCATAATACAGTACCGTTTTCAGCAGTACCGTGACCGTCGGTCCGTCGCCCAAAGGGGGGGCCGGAGCCGGCTCGGCCCCCCTCTAAATCCGCCACTGCACACCCACCCCAGTTTGGCAGTAGCTCAGCCTACCAGTCACAGGCACCTACTGCAAAATGGCACGAAAATTCACCATCGCCCCTCCCGTGCCAGTAGTATTAAAATAATATTAAAATTATGTAATCTTGGATGATTCATTTTCTAACTTAGGTGCGCCGTTCTACAATCGCTCCGAATATGATACTATACGAATAATACTAACCTTTTTAGGCCACTTTCGACGTCCCTGAAGACCAGAAATCATTTAAATTTTATCTATCATAACATGATAAACATCCGGTTTAAATTACATACTGAAATAGGCATAATAGGTATTAATAAAATTTCTAGAGGCAATTCCATAGATTCGTAGCGTTGCGACGAATGTCATCAAAATTACAATCCCAAAAAATGGCGGACACTTCAAAAGACGAGCTGCTATTGGACGGAGGAATAACCGCATCACAACTACATCGCGCAGAAGTAAACAAGTTCCTGCTTGCGTAAGTAATATTGATTATACGCGTTAATTTTCGGCAATATTTCGATTGCTTGCGCGAAAGAATATTTAATTGCTGCAATGTATTAATGTCAAGTTAGTTGAAGTTTGCGATCGAATTGCAAGCGGTTTATCTCCGAGGTACTACTTATCTACGGACGCCATTATTTGGGATTATTCCGGTGGTGACACTTTTTGTCGTATGTGCGGGGGCTGTGGAAATAGGACTTAGAGGAGTACTGTAATAACGATCCGTTTAATTCTCGAGATCGGCCCATAACGGGACTGGCGTTAAAAGTGAATTCAACCAGCGGTTCGAGAACGCTATTGGATACGATATTTGTGAAGAGTTTTTGCCATTGATGAATGTTACCCCTCAAGCCAAAATACCGTCATGCCTGATATTAAAAGTAATTCGCCACAGTGTTAGCACAAGCTTCATTACCGCCGTTACCGGTATTCTTGTTCGTATTAACGAGTTAGGCCCTACGGTAAAACCAGGGAGTTTATTTCTAAACTCCCTGGGTAAAACGTGATCATAGTGGAAGTACACTGTGCTGATTGTTCTGTTGGTATGCAGGCAAAGCAGAAATAACAGAGTTCATGTCCAAGTATCCAGGGGTTACCTGTGACCACTGGACAATCGTCCGAAACAAAGTCATGAATGAGCAGAATGCCGTCAAAAAACGCTTAGAAAAATACTGCTGAATTGGATGTTATTGTCTCTGTGTTATGTTACTTATGGGCTTACTTGCATACACAGTATACTTACGTAGTATGCATGCATATTTTTGATAGTTTTGCCTCTTTCGTATCGTGTCTGTCAAATTAAGCTAGGCGTACATGTCCATTGTAGTCTGCAGGCCTACCGATACAAAGGGTCGAGTAGGCCTACATGTAGGCAAGTAACTTTACGACACCACTATAGTGTCGTGACTGTTAATGTCTGCCAGTTGATTCTTCTTTGTCAAGTTGTGTGACAAAACACAGTGATATTGTTGGGAGATGTAGGCTAGGCTGTTATATCCCGTTGATTTTAGGTAATAGCCTATTGATTCCAGTGATATTATGGTCCATTGGTCCTATTATTGTTGAAGATGGTGTATAGTTTATTTTTATTCTTTGTGCATTATTATGTATAATCCTTTGCATTTATGTTATCTAGCTACTATGTACACGGGGCGGCTTAATATCCGGATTAATTACAGTTTTGGCTTTGGCGTAGATAATTTTCCGCTGGAAGGTGGTTTCATAGCTACTGGCCCTCTCGAGCCTGCCGTTGCATAAATGGAGCATGAATGGAACCAGAGGCTCAATAGGGCCAGTAGCCATGAAAACATGAAATTTGTCGTTGAATTTACGCCACGGTTTAGCATAAAGCGAAGGACATAGTCACGAACTGTATAGCTTACAAGTTTTGTTAATGTCATCTTATTTTAGCTGTTTCCTGTCGTGATTCGTCTTAACGACAGCTAAACTGAATGTAAACATATAATTTGTTTAATGCATTCTGTGAGGTATTTTGCCTTGTGCTTCTTTCGCTGTATGCTCTGTTTTTTGTGTTCATTGAAATTTTGTATTAGCATAATGGTATATGGAACAAATTAATAAATATTAGGTTTATCACTGACTTCTAGTGTGTCGTGGCTTTCATTTTTAAATAGCATATGCGAACTTTGTTGTTGTAACGATTAACGAATAATATAAAAATAGTGCACATATAAGCCTATTCTGACATTGTTGACAGCGGACATCAAAAAATAATGTGGTAAAACGCTGGGATTTAGAATACAATGATCGAGCTACTGAACTGCAGATTAAAAAGTAAAAACACGATCTAGGCCTACATGTAGGCCTACGCCTACCCTACAGAAATCAACATAGGTCCAATGCCTGGCAGACCTAAGCAAATAAGCCTATTTCACTATATAAAAATAATGCAACCATTATGGCCTTGCCTAAGTTGCTTTCAGTGAGAAGCGTAGCCTAATTCGTGCCCCATATCCTAACTATTCATTTTTTACTTATTTGCATATGGCCTATCGGCTATAGGCCTACTCCTCCAGTCCTCTTATACGCTACAGCAATAGGCCTACATCATAAGTAATTAAGGTTAATTTCATCCATATCCTATACTTGCTCAACAGCCATACGCGATTTTTATATTTGACACAATTAGGCCTAACTGAACTGAAAGCTGATTAAAACTAGGGCCATTTATAGCTAAACAATTAGGCAAACAATGATGCACGGTGCCTACACTACATTTCTTTCAGTTAAGCAAAGCAGCGACGTAGTCCAAAAGTTAGCCTACTTTGAACAATTAATTACTATAGCGAGATTCCCGCGTCAATTCTTGTATCAAGTAATCCAATTTTACTTACTTTTAACAATAATAATTTCCGACACACCAAGTGTAAAACTGCTACATAAAGTGCACTTGACCTATATACATAATGAACTGCGTAAAGGTGCCGGACACTTTACGTGTTGTCGGGCGTAAAATTTTTAAGGTGTACCGTATTATTATGTTATTTTCATCAAAAACATACTAAAACCACTTGCAACAGATAGTTTTATGTTCGAAATACGCAACTTAGTGCAATGATAATGAATTGTGCTGAAAACACAGTCTAAGCGATGACGTTTAAGCAACTTTGTGATTGGGCACCTTTAAGTAGCTTTTTTACGAAGGACACCTTAAGCGGCCAACAGTATTATTATTATTATTATTATTATTATTATTATTTTACTATCTAACGCTAAGGTGTCCTTTTGGTGCGCGAAATATCGACTCAAAGTAGCCCAGCGCGTAAAGGAGCCCAAATCGAGGAGCACCTTATGTTCACCAATTCAGCACTCTCTTGTACGATAGAATTTGTTCGTTATTCATCACATGTGGCATCTACAAGGTAGTGGCTTTAATGAGCAACAACCGTCTTCTGCAGTAGTTTTGCATTTAGCTTTAAAAATAGACTCTTGTCACAGGCCGTTATTAGCGCGATGCGCGAAAGACGCACGTAAAGGAGCCTTTCAGTTTTGCGCTAAATTTATTCAAAATTGGGATTATTATTGCAAAACAGGCTAACTGCAGTGTCTCAGGGTGACGATCTACACAATTTTACGGTAGTTCATTACAAAGACAAATAGTCATCGATTACGCGACATAATAAGTACTGCATGTTAAGAGATGACTCGGAAGCGACATTCCACCGCTTATAGGGGCTACCCAGCAGCGCCCACAGCAGCTAGGCCGCCTTGACAATGACCTATATAACGCGGCCGCTATTGGCTACACCACAGACTCAGGGAAAATAGACGTGCATTTTCTCGACAATCTTGTTTTTACTGCCCGTCTTTGATTCTGGCTGTCTATCTGTAGAGCGAATGCCTGACTATTCGCTCCTCTGTCAGAATAAACACATAAAAAGTAGAATTCACTCTTATCTTGAAAACGAATAGTCCAGAGAACGAATGGTTCTGGACCGTTAATAGATCTTCCTTCTTCAAGACCATGCGTTTTCAAGAAAAAAATCGTCTCCAGAACGAATGGTACAGAGAGCGAATACTCTAAAGAACGAATGGTTATCACGTGGAACGTTCGTTCTCGGGGAAGAAAGTATTGAGGAACAAATAGCCTTGATATATACTCTGAACGCCTATGTCGATCGCCATGCCTTCAAACAGCAACCTAAATCGATCTTCCTTGAATAAATAGCTCAGCCAGCGGTCGTGGTAGGACTATCTGCACACAAACTTGATGAACTATGCGCTATTTTTATAATCTCCAATGTCGCATGCCATTTATCTCTTTGACGATCACCCATAAACTTCCCGCGCCGTGTAGGCCTGTAGCAAACGTTATAGAGAAGAGTTCTGAGTCCTCTTGAATTATGGGCCCAAAAACCTGGGACATCTTCACCTATGACTGTGGTTTTGAACGTGCAAACTGCGAAATATAGCATGGAAACGGGATTAACCGTTATTAGAAAGCGAAAATCGACAATATTATCTGCATCTATCTAGATCTGTTACTTGGGCAGAAAACCCCTCTTAACCCATCGAGTCCGGTGTTTGATTAACTACGGACCATTTCGAATCGTCGTTGCATTCGTGCAATAGCGAGCTCCAGATGCCGCAGCGAAAAGAACACCGGGTCGAAGTGGTTAGCAATAGATACTGAGGTGAAATATGCATGGTTGGCAAAAATGAATTTAGAAGCGAACTCGTTAATATGTCGAAAATGGCTGTTGATGAGTCCAAATTTGCTGTATACCATTACCATACAAGAAGGCTTGAAGAAGCCCATGTGTTGCTGGGATAGCCAACCGTTGGATGGCAGACATTAAACACAAAATTTATTTATGAATGATGGCTGTATGTTGAAATGCAGACGAGGGGAACTACAGAGTAGCCATAGGTTAATTTTTCATGGCACACCGGTATAGTTTATCGTGATCAACCAGTGTTAGGCCTACTTAAGATGGCAACCACAGAACGTGACGGAAGATTGCCAACGTGCCTCTTGTAAATGCCTCCTTCGTAGCATTCCAGTTCCCGTCAATGTAACTTGGTGATTAAATATAAGTCCTTATTCCGATAATTTACCAGTTTTTATATGTATTTATAACATGACATCACGTCGAAACAATAAACTTGAGCTTGAAAATTGAAAACAAATTCATCGGACGCAAACATAGGCCTAACTCTAATGTCGTGCTAGGGGGCTTTCAGTCTCGAATTCGCCTGTGGAATTGCGTGAAGTGAAGTTCTCGTGCTCGAATGCGCCAGCTCAAGACCTATTATTTTGTCACTGCTACAACATGGACTGACAATCGTGACGTGACCTCAAAAAAATTCCGCATAAGTGAACGACTTCGCGAAAATTCGTTCGGTGGGCCTACCCTATACGAGTCTAAATTGTGCTGCCAATAAATTCGTCGTACCAGATTTACTTCTCATCACGATCTTGAGGCGATAGGACGATATCTGGTGAAGTTATTGCCGGAAAACTGTTTGAACTTGAAACTGGACATTGACGTGGAACTTAGCCTGCGAAATAGAATGAACTATCGTTTCACCTGAGCCCGACCCCATATGTGGTACCAATTTGATGAAATCTTGCTAACGAATTAGAGCGAACATTAAACAAGAAATTTAGCTAACATTAACATACCGCGCGACGCCGCGTGCTTGACTTTGACCTTGACCCGTGACCTTGACCATGAAGGTGACCTTGACCTCGAGCTGAACTTCACTCCGGCATTGCTTTTATCAAAGCTCACATTTTGGTGAAAGTTATTGCCGTAAACCGTTTTGGCCTTGACACCCGACTTTTACCTTGACCCTGACCTCCAAAATTGAATGAGATGTCGATTGTGCCATGGCCCACATGCGTCAACAATTTAGTAAAATTTCGCTGACAGAGTTCCGAAAATTCTAAATTTGTGGGTGCAAAAACGCCTATTTTGGGGACTCCTATGGGTCTAAAACTTTTGCATCAGCTTTTTCTGGGTAGATATTAGGGGATCCACTGTAGGAACTATGGTCCTATCTGTAACCATTTACGAAGTATGAACGGGCAAAACGTTGAAAAACGGATACAGAAAAATCAAAATTTGGGGTGCGAACCCTTTTTGAGGGTACCCTATGGTCTGAAACTGTAGTCACACGTTTCTTCGTGTCAGTTTTACGACTTTAAATTTATCGGACGCGTTTTTATGAAGAGGTAGCCGTAGAACTGTTTTGACTTTGAAAATGGACTTTGAGCTTGATCTTGACCTTCATAATGGAATCATGCGACGTTTGCATCCTAGTCCACATGCGCCAACCATTTAGTAAAATTTCGCTGACGGAGTTCTGAGATATAGCGAAAATTCGAAATATGGGGTCCCAAACCCACATTTGGGAACCCCTAGGGGCTACAAATGGTAGCATTAAATTCCGCGGGGTCGACTTCATGGGGCTAGTCGCAGCAACTGTGGACCTACCTGTAACCAATTTCGAGATATGGACGAGGAAAGCGAAAACTTCGATAATTTCGACCGAAATGGGAGGTTTCAAGGTCATGCACGGTCATCGATCTTGATGTCATTCGAAAGACTATATACGACTTCATTTTCAATAGTAACCAAAGGCCTATCTTGCAATGTTTCTGAGATATGACGGCCGACAGGTCGAAAATCGCCATTTCCGACCCACCACACCCCTGTTCGACGCCCTCGTAGGGGTGATGCCGTTGGAGTATATAGCGATCAAATTTGCTGCGGGGGAACTAGAGTCCCTGCGCTACCGTTCCGTGAGGACAGACTGACTCTAGCGCCAATCCTGTAGACGTGACGCACGCTCGTGATGGACAAACAGACAGCCAGACGGACGGAATTTGCGTAGCAAGGACCGCGCTACAGTAGCGTCTCGAGGTAAAAATTGGGGTCAAACCCCCATTTGGGAATCCTTGCGCAAAAACCAGACCCTAAAATTCCTCATGGTTGATATTTGTGGGTCGGCCATTGAAACGATGGTCTTCTCTGTGACCGTTTGAGATATGAACGGCAAAATGTTTTTAAAATATACACCGAAAATTCAAAATTTACGGGGCACAAATCCCTATTTGGGGGTACCGTACACGTCCAACAATGGTGTCGATGGACTCCTCGTGCCAGACTTACTATTAGTCACGATTTTAAGGCAATAGGGGAGTTTTGGCGAAATTATTTCGGAACAAGAAATTTAGCTAACGCTACTATACCGCGCGCGCCGCGTGCTTGACTTTAACCTTGACTTGTAACATTGTCCTTGAAGGTGACCTGGGCCTCGAGCAGAACTTCAATCCGGCATTGCTATCCTCAAAGCCCACATTTTGGCGAAATTATTGCCGAAAAACTGTTTTGACCTTGAAACCGGACTTTAACCTTGAACTTAAACTCCAAAATTGAATGAGGTGTCGTTTGCGCATGGCCCACATGCGGCAACAATTTAATAAAATTTCGCTGACGGAGTTCCGAAAATTCAAAATTTGGGGGACCAAAACCCCCTATTTTGGGGACCGCTGGGGGTAGGGCTAAAAAGGTAGCAGTAGATTCCCATGGGTGAGATATTAGGTGTTCACCACTGTAACTATCTGTGACCATTTTCGAGGTATGAACGGGCAAAACTGTTGAAAAACGGATACACAAAAAATTCAAAATTTGGGATTGTGAACCCTTGAAGGCAGAATGATCCTTTCTCCAATCCTGACGCACGTGCGTGACACACGGACGGACGGACAGACGGACAGAATTACGATAGCAATGACGGTGATAGCATAGCGTCACGCGGTAAAATGATAAAATCATCTTGCTTGAGTGATGAACGGTAGGCCTAATTTGCCAAAGTTGCGCATTTTGTAATTTTCCAGCGTGCATTACTCTCTTTATGGTGTACGCATGTATTGAACTGAATGGACAATTAAAGAACTGGGGCCAAGTTATCGAAATATCTTAAGAACGTCTAAAGAAATCTTTGGGTTTAAAAAATAACGATTTCTGGAAGCCGACGATGCATCCGACACTGATCCCATTGAGCCCTCGGCCCGCCAGCAACGGCCAACAGCGACGGTCAATAGCACACTCGGGTTAAGTGTGTTTGAACTTCAAACTTTTCCCAAGATGTTTAGATATTTGGGCACCACAGTCCTGCGACTTTCGCTAGATCGCGTTCGCTCTCTCTCTCCCACCGTCGCGTTATCAGCGACAACAGGAAATGCCTCGCTGTGCTGGCGGCTCGGCCGCCGCTGCGGTGCGAGGCGGTGTTGGTCATTAACAGGCTGCCATGCCCAGCACGAGGTATCGATACGCAGTCGCACGACGCACACCAGAGCCGAGAACAGACGATTTCCCAGCAATCGTAACATGGGGTATAACTTACGAAATATCTTACGACAATCTTAGCATAAAGTTAAGAAAGTTAAGTTAACTTAAGTTCTTCAAAAATTACTCAACCCTTTTGGAATCCGTGGGGTGTATTCGCCACTGTCGTCGAGCCGGCCGTTTATGAAGAAATCAACATTTCTAAACTTTCTCCTAATATTATTAACACGTTTCGTAAATCAAGCCGTTGCCATGTTATCCACTTCAATGAACATGTCTCGATAGTGAATAGACTGAACTCCCCTGACATCCTGGAATTCAGTGTCAAAGCGGCTGTGAAGTCACCAAGAAGATATAGGCACCAACAACTGTCAACCAGATGCAACAGGCGCTATTTATTCGTGGCTAAACTGTTCCATTCTCCTGGCCAATATCAACACTTTTAGCGACGTGAAGTTCACTGACGTACTTGACATTTTCTGGCGGATTTCTGGATGAAGTGGAGGGCGACATGTAGCAAATACGCCATGCATTTTCTTCATCACGCAAATAATAAATATTTATAGCGATCAACAATCGCGTCGACTTCGCAGCTATTTACGACCAGGAAGGAGTTTCAGCTAGCTAGCTTCTCACAGTTCACGTATAGGCTTCTGTCTGTTCATCGGTATCTGACTCTTGGTCTGCGACACCTTCTGATATTTTTGATAATGCATTGACAGTCTCGTGCCTACATGTAAGATCCTGAAATCAAACAATGAATCATTCTAATTTCCGGATAGGCAATAAGCTAGGTTCTATTCAAAATCCTTGGGCCGCTGTGAAGTGGTTCTAGGAATTTTTGACTGGGTAGGCCACTTTTACAGTGGCGGATTTAGAGGGGGGCCGAGCCGGCTCCGCCCCCCCCCTTTGGGCGACGGACCGACGGTCACGGTACTGCTGAAAACGGTACTGTATTATGGCGACCGTAGGCGACGCTATCGACAGTTATAAGTAGGTTACAGCTACGCATCAATCATTATCTCTCTCTTCAAACACGTCTTGCAAAGACGACACGAAGTCACAAGGATGAAATAGTGCAAGTAGCCTACCTGTGGGAGTCAACACTAAAATGTAATAATATAAACCCGCCCCATTACATTTTACTTACTTACTTTATGAAAGCACCGACGCCGACGAGTGACCAAATGATGACGTCACGAGATGAATAGGCCTACGTTGCTTACGTTGTTTACTTTATTATTTACGTGATAAAATGTCGCGAAAAACGCTTCGAGTTGACGACTTCGGTACATCTTTAAAACCCAGAGATGCGAATGATATTACAGTTTTGTCGCTTGATTTGATGGAAGAGGAATTTGTTGCAGTTCGATGCAATGCTAATGGCAGTTGTCTGTATAACAGCATATCATTGTTGATCAAAGGTAAATGATTTTAAACTGTGAAATTAAAATGCAATATACGACAAACTAAATATAATGTGTTGTAGTTAACAGTCTGAAGTATGGGTTAGTTTTTCCGCCAGTTTTTTTGCGCCACGATTGATTGAAGGCACTAGCAGCAGCAGTCGCGGAAACGCTACTAAATTTCAGTGATGTAGAAATTAAGATACGTAGTACGTCTGAGTCTGACAGCCTGACAGGATTATGGATAGTAAAGTAAAGTAAAGTAAACGTGGATTTGTATAGCGCATAGTCGTGGAGCACCACCTCTAATGCGCTACCGTTTTCCCGTAAGTCGGCGCTGATCTCCGCAAGCCAACCGACAGCCAGGCATCAGCGAACACTGCGAAACCACGTGATACGGGTTGGTGCACCACGCGATATGCCTGTTTACTTCCCAGCTTTCGCTGGTACCAAATTATACTGCTTGGTGACAGAGGCAGTAGGGTGTGAACAACTTGCCTAAGGTTGTTACGCAGCAACGTCGCGGCCGGGCCTCGAACCCGCGAGTACTAGATCGCAAGTCCGACGCCCTACCACTAAGCCACCCGCGCCCAGGATAGATAATGAACTAAATTTTGATTGCTTTCGCTTGGATATTCATTTGTCAGTAACATAATAAATTATTATTCATTTATTATTATAACTCTTCTTAATTTATATTCTTGCTTTTCCAGCTTGTGTAATTGTCAACGTCAATGCAGCTCTCAAAGCCAAGGCACATGCCAAAGTTTCTCTGATGGGA
>Ga0209338_1000392_pt1 | contig 14106 bp, 9 predicted proteins | sample OlaalgELextract1_FD_187374 | JGI IMG/M metagenome (GOLD analysis project Ga0209338, IMG submission 187374) | Olavius algarvensis symbiont microbial communities from Tuscany, Italy - Type A ELBA extract 1 (SPAdes) (version 2) | ecosystem: Host-associated > Annelida > Digestive system >... | reverse complement strand
TCTCACACCACAGATCACCTGTTCTCAACCACATGGATCCCGTCAACCCCCGACATGGGTTGCGATGCACGGCAGACGCATCGCCCTTCGCCATTATGGTCGGGTGGGAAGCCCTCTGTTGCGACCATCTGAACTTAGCCTACAGTCAGGTATATGCAAGCACAAACCCCGACTCTAGTTGCCCGACAAGCGCCACGTGGAGGCATCAGACTGGTCTTCTGTGAGAGAGGCTATACCAGTTCGTCAATCTGGGGTTACTGTTTTCTGCAGCCACTCACGAAAGACGCACTGGTGCCTGCACTAATCTGATTACTTACTGCAGGACAGTATCCGCTTCATCACAGCATTTGCCTCCCACTATTTGTTTCTTAAATCGTTGTGCCAAAAACTAGAGCGTTTAGTTGTAGTTTGATAACGCTATGCTACAAAGTAGTTGTCTATGTTTTTTTTGTGGACACACTGTATATCACCAAGGCTCGGTGTAAAGAAGACCGAAAATAACACAACAAATTCCGCATCTGCATTTTTGAAATGCAGTTTACACTATACTCATAAATACCGACTGACAATCACTGACATCATCACATTACACAAACAACGACGACGACGACGAAATAAAAAGTAGCGAACAGAGCAGAGCTTAGGCATCGTAATGACAGATAATAACTACATTGCTACAGACAGACAGAGAGAGAGAGAGAGACATATGGCAGTTTATCACATGTCCACATCACATCCAGAAACCAGTCTGCCACTAATGCACAACCAAGTCAATTGTGAGCAGAAGAACACGGAGGACAGCAGAACCGTGAATAAATAGACTCGCAGTGGCAGCGTGCGATATACACAGCCAACGCCAGTGTCTGTACACAGCACGTAAAACATCAAATGGACCTCAATACGGCCAGCAGATACGCAACACAGCAGTAAACAATGAAATGTCTGTTTTGACAAATGAAGTCATAACTTAACATACCATAATTTTAAAGTGGTCCTGGCCAAATTCTCTGGTGCTCTATTCACGCAGTTATGATTTACTGTAAAATTATATGTACGTGCTTAACACCAAGATTTTTAATCTCGGGTGCTATCATTTATGTGACTGCAGTGACCAAACAATGGCTAATATACATACTATGCAATGTAGTCAGATATTAAAACTCAAGTAGTCACTGTTAATGCACACAGTCATTACGAGAGAATGTCAATGCCTTCAGTCACTGTGAAAGGCATAAGAACTGCCAAACTAAAACTATAACAACTGTCTACTCTTCAGACTCAACTCTAGTTTACCATCTATTAGGCCACGCCCGCATTACTTGACACTAGTGCATTCCAATTCGGAAAAAAATATTTCCATGCGATATGATTTGCATAAATGAACCAATTTTTCCATTTTATTCACCAAGGTGTTGGATCTATGGCATATGAAGTTCTTAATTTTTGAAGAGTTGGAAAGGCTGAGTACTGAGTAATGAGTACTACTAGTGTACTACATCAGTTGAAGTCATGTATACTGCAATAAACGTCAACGACATCACAACTACATGAACCAGCAAGACCAATAAATAAGCAAGAATTGTTGAATTGCGGAATGCAGGATCAACGGACTGCTGGACACGGCCGAATGGGGCGTCCAAATCAAATAGCCAATTTTTTCCAATACGAATATATTCGTCTAACGAATCGGTGCATTGATTTCAACTGCGAATCGGAATGCACTGCTTGTCCCCAGTCATGTGTACCAAAGAGGTTGATGGCCCATGGTGGTGACATTAGCCAGCAGGGACCACAGTTCTAGTCATAGTCATAGTTCTAGTCATAAGTCAGCGCATCCGTATCTTCACGACATCATGGCACTATACAAATTCTATTATTATTATTATATACCTGGTAATAATATACACCGTGTCCAAATAAAAGGGACTGACAGTATTCTGACCATAATTTTGACAGATTCTGATTTTCATAATTTTGGGATGGATACTGAAAAATTGTAAAAAGTCCCATCAATACTTGCACGACACTGTGTAATTATGACGCAATGGTGACGTCATTCAAAATGCCGTTTTCACAAAAATAGAAACGCCAGAATTCATTCCGCCTCTACTGTGGCCTCCAAATTCGCCAGATTTAAATCCAGTTGTCTACAGTGTGTGGGACACACTGCAAGAGAAGATGTACAAAATATGCATGACTGATCTCGACGACCTCAAACACCACACATGAACTGTGTGCGCCAAGCAATCATTGCAGCTGCTGTGCACCAGTGACGTCATCTCTCAGCGTGCGTCAAGGCGGCAGCGATCATTTCGAAGGTATGGTATGGTATAGTAGAGGTTAACGTACCACTCGACACATTATAGGTCATTTCGGAGACGATTTTACGGGTCACATGACCCAACCAACAGTGTCATAGTACTGAAGGACGATGGTTAGTCAACCAGGTCAAAGGCCAATCCCACCAGGCTCAGCTCATTAAAAGGTAAAGAGAAGGATGTAAGCAAAAAAAATGATGTCGACATTGTGTTTGCAACGATAACTGCAACCTTTCTTGCAGTCATTGACCAGTCGAACAGTTGCTCGCTAATAGGCCGAATTGGCTTAATTGCAGTTGTCAGTTATGACTTTGTACTTTGCAACATGTCGACTGTCTAATTCGCAAGGTGCAGTGGTGATACTGATTAGCTGAGGCAGGCTTTTGTTGTGTTAGTAGTTTTGCATTATCTTTGTGATATTCCTGGCAAAAAATTACGACTATATATTTGAATTTGTCAAAGTTATGCCCAAAGTACTGTCGGTCCCTTTTTTTCTCGGACACAGTGCATATATATATATATATATATATATATATATATATATATAGCAAGTGTTGCCAGTAAAGCACTGCAAACCTCGCCCTGTGCCCCACCACTACAGGGTGCTGCCACCTGGTGAATTTGATGGTATGATCCAGAGCAAATGCTCATCTACTCTGAAACTTCCACAATCATAGCTATAGCCAGTTTCCTGTAATGCCGCCAACAAACGAACTTGGTTACAAAGCTACAAACATCGTAACAATGTTACAAACACAGACGACCAAGAATAATGTCTCGCTGGGGCGAGGTAATAACAACACACAATACATGACGATCAACAACTGGGTAATATAGGTAGCCACCGCAGTAATCTCATAGGCCACGTGATTCACTGCCACAGTCTGTTCAGTATTCATCCAGCCGGCAGTCTCAACAATTATAAACGATTACTTAAGACCTACTTCTTTATTCTGGCTTTAAACGCTGCTTGTTCACCATTTTATTCCTCATATAGGTATAGTAGGGTTTAACGCCCCACTCGACACATTTTGTAGCAAAAATGACAATACCGAAAGACAATAACAACAATAATAATGACAATAATATCAATCAGCTGGTTATTAATGAAGCATGTGTTCTGACAATACCGTCACTGCTTAAAAACCAGCAGAAATATGTGCTAGTTTTGTTGCTGGTTTGGCTTTGTGGTAATGCGCTGAACTCGATCCACATGGTAGTTACTTTATAACTGGCCCGGTTAGTGGCTGGATTGGTGACTGTTTTAGGATGGTGCAGAACCAGGCACCCAGGTCTACTCAGCCTGAACCATCCCTCCATGAGTAGGCGCAACGAGTAGGGGTCCCAGCATAAGCTGTGGAAGTAAACAGGCACACCATCTGATGTACTAGCCCATGCCCACAGTCTTGCAGTGTTGGCTGGTGTCTGGCTGATGGCTAGTTTAACGGAGATCATCATGGATGTACGGGAAATGGTAGTGCATTAGAGGTATGTTTGCGATGAAGCACTACACAAATCCACATTTAATAGTTTATCCAGTTCCTAACACTCTATCATACACACAACTAAATTAGTTAACTCACAATGACCTATAATCAGACAAGTGCAGATCAGTTCCAAGTTGCCTCTGAAGCAAAGTACGAGGGTCGTTTCATAAATAAGTTACAATACGACATCATTCTGTTAATTTTCAAAATATGAATATTTGGAAATATACATTTTGTAGGGAATTTAATTGGGGACATATACTGGAATTTTTGTGATGATGACGTCATTTGTACTTAGAACCCAGTCAGTCAGTCAGTGCAGTATTTTGCCCAGAAGTTTTCTTTTACAACTCGCCTTGTTGAACAGTATTGCGAGTTACCAGAAAAGTGAACAAGTTCAGCAAGTAAACGTGTTTAAACGTCAAACATTAGCGTTTCATTTTTCCAGCTATCCTCCAAATTCATTTATTGATTTATCCCATCATACGCCGGTTAGACCCTATGAGAGAATCGACTGCTGTGATTGTTCCATCGGTCGTCAAAACAACATGGCAACCAGGTCGTTCCTTGTCAACAATGCTTTCTCGACCATGAGCAAACTTTTTACACCAAACATATATTACTGGTCTCGTAAATACTTGTCACCATATACTGGATGCATCTCAGACTAAATGGAGTTTGCTCTACCTCCTTTTGCCCACCGAAAACTAGTAACAGAACACTGTTTCTTGCGAGACGGGATGCCTTCAGCGGCAACGCGGCTATGTCTAATGTTAATAAATGACATCACACTGAACGTCGTAATAATAAAACGCACAGCTGGTATTTAGAATTAAATTCCCTACAAAATGTGTATTTCGGAATGTTCAAATTTGGAAATTTAACGTAATAATGCCGCTTTGTAACTTGTTTATGGAATGACCCTCGTATGAACTTCTGTGGGGAATCACACAGCTTTTGTCTGCCGTTAACGTTAAAGATACCAACCAGCATGTACCGTCTCAGCCTCATGACCAAGGGATACCTGCAACCACAGACTGCCAACAAAACAGTGCCTTCCTCAAAAGGCTGCCACTAATGTCACCACGCTAATATATACACAAAGACAACCCAGTCACATGACAGATAATATTAGGGATGCAATGACCGATTGGTTATTAGTATGAATCTAAATACTAAACAGAGTTTGCTGTGACTTGGTAGTCACTGAACACATAAGCTGTAACGCTCTCTGTCGTTAAAAATAACAACTTTCTGTTGTTTTAAGAGAATATTTTGCTGTCCTTGTGTCTACTCGTTCTGCTGTTTTACAACTAGTTATTTATCAATCTTGATGAATATTTATACAGATTTGTGGACGTAGCAGTGAGATGGCCAAGACACGGAATTAGACAGTACAATAGATAACACCATCTGGTGTTACGAAACCGTACAGTGTACGAGCAGAAAATAATCAATTCCAACAATCTATGTACTGTGGCTGCAACAGTGCCATTCAATGTCGAATTACAACAGTACGGATTTTTGTCCCACTATCTTCTCAAATTATCCTCGAGAAACACAGCGGCCACCGTTAACACTGGCAGAACCAACAGTGACTGAAAAAACATTTAATATACACCTTCACGATACGCTGAACCAAAAAATACAGCAAATACATCGCTACACTATCGAGAAAATCTGAAATGCCATTAACGAAAAACTGTTAGTAGAACAAAAATATCAACGATATCAGTTAATTAAATGTTTTGTATATGATTTCAGAAAGCAATGTCGTGATACCCACACAACATGTTTGATATGTTGCCCCGACAACATTTTCATCTGGACCCCAGATCACAATGCCGTACCGGTTACGTGCAGTGTAAATCACAAACACAGGATGTTGACAATTCAACAGTGAGTGAACTGTGGGTAACAGTGTATGCATATGTCATTAATGCACAACATATAACAACATATACCGTCACCGACCAACCAACTTAACAAATAAAATACTGCATAGTTTTAGAACTGTGTATAACGTGTATCGTAAATATATATCTTTGCCCAGCAAAGATCTTAGTAAACAAACTCCATATTTGATGAGCAAGAGCTGACGGCAGAACAAGATACTTTAAACTGACACTAGGAACAACATACTGCAATGCTGCAGTTTATAAATAAATGTGGCAGTTCTAGGGATGTGCAAAAAAACAAAATTCGGTTCGGATTTGTTATTTAAAAAACTAACCATCAAAAAATTTGACGGTTTTCCTATATAAACTGCATGCAATCCGCCATTCAAATAAATATTAACTAAAGGTAACTTTACTTGCATTAAATGTGCAGATAAAGAACGTTTTAAAACAAAACCGCAACAGATTTAGCAGATAGCTTTTAGAATGCAACTATATTCACTTGCTGTTGTTGTTGTCAGTGACGTCACTTCAGTGACATCAAAGTCATGTCATCCACTGTCGCTGTAATATTTGTAATATTACACTAGTATTAATTAACTATACTGTCAAAAAAACCGGACAGCTAGGATTAATACAATAAAAAAAACTTCACCCATTCACAACGTTCGCTAATTATTTTTGGCACAGAGAGACCTTATTCAATTCTCAATTCATAACGTTAGAAAGTTTTTAAATTGGTTTAGAACCAGCTGCATGGTTTCCATAGCAACAGTAACAACTCGACAGTCTGTGTCTCAAAAAACCGGATCCTAAAATATTTTGACGTAACTCGATTAAAAGTTCTTAAATTTAAATAAAATTTAAGAGATAACGTGTTTAATATTCGTAATTAAACCACAACATTAGAAAACAGTAGTGTTTGCTGCAAAGTACTAGCTGAAGTGAGTTACCATAGCAATCCTTAACTGTACGCCATTCCACAGTTTATGCTGCCTTATGAACAGAAAAGGTAAATCTTCTAGACAGTGTTTCTATTGGAATAATGAAATGTTTCGCGGTATCAAAAGTTACAACACGTGTTCAAGTGTCTTTCGGCATTGACACAGCTCCACAATCGTTTTGCCACTTCTTTACTGCCCTGCCGATGATATGTTTTTCGAATTTGGCCCAGAAATCCGCTGTTCAGGTGTGTCAAGTCGCAGCTGGTTCTAAGCCATCATAAAAACGTTTTATCGTAGTCAATGGAGAATTTAATAAGTTCTCTCAGTGCCAAAAAATGAGTGAACGTTGTGAATTGGTAATGTTATGTCAAAAAAACCGAACCGAAACCGAACTGAAATAAAAATAATCTATTCTGCACATCCCTAGGCAGTTCTTGCAATACTAGTCAGAACACACCACATCTGACAACATTGGTAAACTCTTCACACTACTTCCCAGAGCACTTTACCTTTCGGACTGAGCAGCCAGGCTACCCAGTACTATCAGTTTGGCTCACTGCGCATCCCTGGAACTCTTTAACCTGCTGGACAAAATTCTCTCCAAACTGTTCTCTCTGTCTCAGCAACTGGGCCAAAAACTGCCACTTTTGCTGCCTTAGTTAAAATGAAACTGAAATCAAGTAAACATGATGAAACTGTATACAACTCCTCCTGCAATATCATGAAAACTTAAATGTAACAACGAGTGACCCATGTCTTCTAAATTTATGGCCATCGACAAACATATGGGCCACACAAATATAACAATGAAAATCGTAATAATAATTATAACCACTGTCATGCCGGCAAATAAACAGTTGGTATGCCAACTGACACATACATCCATCGACAATGGCGATGATGACACTTCAACGTAAGCTGAGACTGAGCTGACACTGCTGCTGACACTAAGAGTACAGCACAGAGTCAACACTCCGTGACAGCTGTACTGGGTGTGACGGGCTACGTGACAGCTTCTTCTTTGGTAGTCTTTCAATCTGATGAAGAAGATCCTTAAATTCAGGACGATCTTTCGGCGTGTAAGCCCAGCACTGCACTAACAGATCCTGCATGCACAGACAAAACTAATGAGTACTAAAGACACGTAATACATACATACTCACAAACAGTAGAAACAACACCAACAACAATAATAATAAGCACATTTATAAAGCGCCATGTATGCCTACAGAAGGCTGCAAAGGCGCTGAAAGGCTGCAGAGGGCTGAGAAGGGTGCACAGCATACCGTTTAAAGGCTTTGAAATGACCGCCAAGTGATGTAAACGAAGTCAGCACTCCTTGTCATCAACAAATGCGACATATGTACTGCTTGTGGCACGATGAAAAGACAAAAACCAGTAAAGTCCGGAGTTTGTGGTAAAGTTACGAGAGAGTAGCCTTATCTTTTGGCAACCTAGATCTCTTTTCAACATATAGTAACCCTGGTCGAAGGTACAGTTTCCGTTTCTCAAACCAGACTGATCCATTTAGCGTTTTAGCACAATCTACTACACAAAAATCAAACAAAGTTCAAACTTTCAGATGTCCTTGCTTTTCCAAGGTTATTTCAAGGTCACTTTGATATATCAACACAGCTTGTTGAGCTCTACAAAACTACACCAGTATCGTTCAAATATATCCGGTAGTTTCATATTTGCCCATTAAAACAAAAACAGAACGGGTGTGCAGAACATCCAATTTTAAAGGACCCACATGAACAAGACCAAGACAAGCCAATGACACTTCAACTCATCTCGACGTTTGGCTGCAGTTCATTTCATTTCGTAGTGCTTCAGTCACTGCTGTCTCCAGCTAGTTCAGTACTTCATACATATACGTTCATACCAGACTTGGATTCAAGACTCAATGCTTCAAGACCAAGACCCAGACATTCAAGACCAACAGTACACTCACACATTCAAGACCAAGACCAAGACCAATGGCCACAAGACCAAGACTTAATCGAAGTTGAGATACCATCATATTAGTATAATGTAAATGTATAAGATGCACACTCTAATGCATTCAATTGCCAAACTGGTTTCCCCATCATGGAAACTGGCAATCACATCAAATGCTCTGCGCGTGTTCGATGCATCGTCAGTTAGACAAAAGTCGACTTTACCGACAAAACTGTTAGCCAATAGAGTCTTCTCATACTCTTCAGCAATTCTAACCCCTGTATGAGACCCCTTAAATGCCTGAAAAGGCAGTAAGAAAACATATGCGTTACAATCAGAGAAGGTGTGTACAGTTATTGCCATGAAAGAATGCATACTGCGATCCGTCCAAATGTCTAAAGTAACAGAAGCATGATGGGGAACAGCTAAAACTGTCTGCAGTTTTGGCAGCAACAGTATCTGGTGTGAGCTTTGTGTGGAGATGATGACGTAAAAGGATGATGAATGTAGGATCCATCGCAGCACAAAATCGTTATTTAGATGCCAGAAAACAATACCAGGACCAAGCTTCAAGACCAAGACCGAGACCTTAGGCATCGAGACCAAGACCTAAGTCTCGAGAACTCCATGTCTGGTTCATACCATATGGGGCAAGTAGTTAGCACTGAGGCTACCTTATGGGCCCATTGCACAGTTGGTTATTGGACTTGGATTCCAAAAATGGAACTGCAAAATACTGTTTACATTAACTGTAGCAATAAAATGTAGATTAGTTTCATTACCTAGTTTCATTAACTTCCTTACACAAAGGGAATAATGAAATCTCAACTCCTTTGCATTAGAAGTAAACGCCAACTAAGGATTTTGACCAGTCAAGAGACAGACCAGTATTCTAAGATCCCGACGACAAAGTTGAAGGGTTAGTTCAGTACTTAGATTGTGGACTAGGTGGCACAACCTTAACGTCGCGAGATGCCTGGATATGAGTCAGAGACTGCTTCATTCCTTTGCCGACTTGCCAGATAATTGACTCCGGTGGCTGCTTCTGAAATGGAAACTCCAGACACAGCAACTCGTACCAGATTGTCCTGTCCATAGAAACACCACATAATAACATTCAGCTGCCAATCGAACCAAGGGTTTATCATCACATACATATACACATACAAAAAAAATTTATATAGCACTAAGAATCAATAGTCACTAGGAGCTGAGATCTCATCACACCAATGTAAACAGATAGGTCTTAAGTCCTCGTTTGAAACGGTCGAAAGTCAAATCTGGTGCCCAAAGCACAGATCATAGACCGTTCCAAACGTGAGACCCAGCAGATGAAAAACTTCTGTCACCGAATCAAGTAGACATTCGGGGGGGGGGACACAAGTTCTAATGTCAGAGAGCGGAGTTTGCATCGGTCCGAGTTGAGGCAGCAGTTGTCGGCGAAGTAGGCGGGTGCCTGACTGGTCAGTACCTGGAAAACACAGCCGGCAATCTTAAATGAATACGCTGGCAGACTGGTAACCAGTGAAACTGACGGAGAACTGGGGTGATATGATCGCACTAATGCCGATTCAGACACTGCTGCACAGCGGTTTCAAAACGTTCCACGCAACATGTTAAAAAAGGGTACCAGATTTGGATTTCTGCTGTACAATACAGTTTCTGTCGCGCGATGCTATGCATAAGCATGGCCTACGCTGTCACGCGGTGTCTGTCCATCTGTCTGTCATGTTCGTGTATTTTGCCAAAATGAGTAAACGCATTCCCAAACAATTTTCAGCAACTGGTAGATCCATCATTCTAGTTTTTCTGCACCAAATCTTATGGCAATATTCCAATGGGGACCCCCCTAATGGGGGCATCGAATGCAGGTGGGGTGGACAAAAATCGCGATTGTCAGCCAATATCTGGCTATTGGATTGATGATTGCTGGACGTCCGAGCAACAACTGCGACGGTTGACCGTGCAGTTTACCGCACACACTGCTATGCATCAGTGAACCTTGTTTATCACATCCTGCAGCATGGACGACCAAAACGAAGAGAAGAGAACAAAACAGAATGCAGTGCACATCGTAAACGAAAATCAAATGTCGCGATAAACATAGTTTTGTCATCACAGGAGGTAATAAGTAAACAAACAAAACAATTATTATATAATTCCCAGGGGTGACAAATTAAAAATATAATTAAACAATGAATAATTAAAACTTCTAACAATTAAAATTTTAAATGGCACATATTACTTAACTGCAAATTTTTTGGTAAGTAAACTAGCACAAAAATTTATTTGCTACTATATAACTGTAGCCTATATTAACTCGTTAACAAATCAGTACATGCCAAACCAAAATTACAAAAAAAATCAAGTTAATAGTCATTATCTAAGCCTTAATGTTATTGTATTGTTGACATACAATGGAACAAGAAACATAGCTATCGCTAATGGACAGCTATCACTGTCAGCTGCGCACATCAAGTATGTAGGCCACCGAAATGACCTTCAGAGGTCACCCAAGTTCCAAGGTCATTTAAATGTCGTGCTTCAACAGATCACACGATTTCCTATTACACTTCCATAGTAACTATGGCCCTGTATTTTCGATTGTTTCCCACATATAGCCAGATACTGGTTGAAAATTGTGAAATTTATAAACCTCACCTGCATTCAATGCCCCCACAAAGGATGACCCAATCGGAATTTCACAAAGATGTATAGTACTGGGAAAACTAGAATAATGGGGCTACCATATGCTGAAAAGTATGCTAACAGGGTGACCACTCTCCAGACAATGTGAAATTCCCTCACAATTCCATGACATTTCCCTGACGGTTCGGGGCACTCCTGACCATGTTAAATGTTACTCAGATCACCCCGATTCTAGTGTTATTATCAGTGGTGTGGGCAGGAATGCAACAATGCATGATCCGAAACCGAAAAGGATGCGCACAATACTAATCAACAAAGTGAAGAATGGATGCAAATATGCAGCTAACAACAAACAGTTTTAAGCATATTTCCCGTCACACTATTTTCTTCCGACTTCTAGTAAAATCCCCGACATTTCACTGACAGCTGTCAAAATCCCCGACATTTCCAGGTTTTCCATTCAATTGGTCACCCTGTGTTAAGCCATTTTGATACAATACGGGAGCGTAGCAGACAGATGGACAGAATTCCTGTACCAATATCACCTGTCAGCATGCTGTGCTGACACACGATAAAAAGTGGGTAAAAATTTAACATCATCATTCCCACATTAACAGTGACGATGCTCACAGATCTCACAGCTTTGCTGCAGGTAAAAGGTACGAGTGGTATAACAGCTCATTACCCAAAGGAGTAGACATCCGAGGCGAAGCTAAATGGTAATTCATGAGCCGGTTGATTGCCAGCTTGTAGACGAACGATCACTTCTGGAGGAAGATAGCATAGCCAGCCCGGTGGAATGCTCAGCCAACTCCCTTTCCTAACAAGCAAACACAATCAACTCACAAATTAGAAGTTGTAGTTGTCGCTATGCTCTCGACTACATTGTCGGCTTAAAGCCGTCGTGCAGTTGTTGTCTGTAGTACGCCCCGTGCTGTGTCTTTGTACCAAATTTGGTGCATATAACTTCATTCACAGTACGGTGATATTAGCACTGTGTGAAATATTCAATATGGCTGGCATACACCATCTTGGATTTGTTGGGGGAAGTCGTGGGACCACCCACGAAGACCCATTCACGGTTGCTATCCTCTGTGAAAATTTCATCATGATGAGCACAGCAATGCTGAAACTACACTGTGTTCCAAAAAAATGTGACCACATTTCCGATGATAAGTTGAACTAGAACTGCCCTTTTACAAAGATTTTTGGCAACTTATTACCAAGAGTATAGGCCATCGACAGGTAGTTTTAGTTTCCCACCTCACCTATTTAATGCAGCTACTTTACCTTTGGAAACTGTCAATACCTAAATATCATGAATTTAGCCTTGAAATACTGATTTTCTCAATGCTACAATACTAGGACATTAACTGCAAAACTGTCACCATATTATTTTACTTACTTATTATTTAACTCACGGTTTATAATGGAACAATAACAAGATTTATTGCAGATGATAAGGTTGTTTATCAGCGAGTGAGATGAGAGATGCAATTGGCTTCAGACAACAGCTGAGCATGACGTCGTTTGAAGCATTTGAGTTGGAAATCACGGTGAATTATCCTGTGCACACTGGAACAGAGGATGGCAGTTCCATGTGAAATCTAACAAGCTGATCGGTGCCTCATTGGCTTGTCCTTCTGACTGAGCACAAGGTCCTCCACTGCTATGCGACAAATGTGGTCTGGCGCTGCATGGTTGCCGGACAATTGTATACCCGTCTTGTGGATTCTTCAGCAGACTGTCGATGCTTCCAATTTTCCAACCATTATCAGGAAATTCACTCAGTGTCCTTCGTGCACCATACCATTTTGACAGATAGAGATTTTAAATCAGAATCTCATCTTCCTATGAAATTTTCATGATTTTGTTTAATTTTTACAGATATTTATGTTTTGACAGTTTCCCAAGGTAAAGTAGGTGTATGAAATAGGTAAGGTGGGATCTGTCGATGGCCTTTACACTCAGTAATAAGTGTGCCAAAAATTGCTGCAAATGGACAATTCTAGTTCAAGTTATTATCGTAGACATAGTCACATGTTTTTTTGGAACACAGTGTATAAGTCTTTGAAGCTGTCGGTCATGCCCGAAAGTCCTGTTCATGGGACAAAATTTCATTTTTTGGAGGTTTGAGCCCCAAAGTTTACGGGGAACATCATTTACACATGCAAAAGGAACATCCTTACGTGGAATGACGTTTTAAAGCCATATGTGGTCCAGATCGGACGTGCTGTGTAGTAGCACTGTGTATATATACACAGGCATTTCCCATTGGCAAAAATTTGGGCAAGTTTGGGGGTCCCTAGCTACTGTACCCGAAATCGCAGGAAAACCTCACTAGCAAAGGCACTCCTTTGGACCCTCCACTACTAAATGTACTTTTTAGGCATTTTGTACGGGAAAAATAGGCAAAAATGAGATAATTGGGGAACTTTGATGCCCTGTAGCTTGGAAACAGTATGCCATACAAAAAAGATGACTGATCTCGGAAACTCCCTGGCCCTTAGACTACAATCTGGAGTGAACAGTATCTCTCTGTAGTGTGTCCCGTAGACAGTATGCCGCTACTGATTAAGGTACTGCATACCTGTTTGTCCTACAATTTTGAGGTTTGTGGGGCAAATTACCTCTAGACGTTATTCCTGAACGATTGATTCTTCGGACCCCGAAGTGATTATAATATTATGTTCAGTGAAGAAGGTAAAGTTGGTCCCACACTCAACGCAAGTGCCAGAACTGTAGGCAATCATCCCTCCTAAATCAAAACTCACTCACTCACTCACTGCTGCGCTTGACCAGCTGAGGGTCGTAGCGTCCTCCACATCGAACGATCCTGGCCCGCGATCCAGGCAGCACCAACAGATAG
>Ga0209338_1000385_pt1 | contig 14194 bp, 15 predicted proteins | sample OlaalgELextract1_FD_187374 | JGI IMG/M metagenome (GOLD analysis project Ga0209338, IMG submission 187374) | Olavius algarvensis symbiont microbial communities from Tuscany, Italy - Type A ELBA extract 1 (SPAdes) (version 2) | ecosystem: Host-associated > Annelida > Digestive system >... | reverse complement strand
GCCAACGGCATTCGAGCTGCACCCCGACGTGAATTTTTTTGGCAAATTTTGCTGCCGTAGTGAGGTGTGCGGTACATCAAAAAGCCAAAGTTCAACAATGCACGTGCCATTATTGTGCTAGCCCAGCAAAAAAGATGGGCGACTTGATGTCATCTCACAAGTCAGCGGTGCGAGAAACAGCCAAACTGCCACAGTTCAACAATGCACGTGCCATTATTATCCTAACAGACCAAAACAGCTGGGCGACTTGTGGAACGCTGCGCCAACGACTCCAGAGCTGCGCACCAACGTGAATTTTTTGCGTGGTGAGGTGAGCGGTACGTGAAAAAGCCAAAGTTCAACAACGCAGGTGACGTAAGTGGTGCATGAAACAGTCAAAGTTGAACTCTGAACATCAGTGACTTGAAGCGGCGCCTCGCTGACACAATGGACAAACATATCACAAAACGTCATCGACGAAGCTGTTGGTCACAACTCTAGTTTCGAGAAGCGGAAACTAATTTTGATTCCCGGTGCGCTTCCGTCGTGAGGTGAGCAGTTCTGTCGTGATGTGAGCAGTGCCTCAAACAGCCAAAGTTCAACAACGTACTTGCCATTATTGTCTTACGAGAGCAAAATAGCAGGCGACTTGTGGACTGCTGCGCCAACGACTCTCGTGCTGCACCCCGACGAGAATTTTTTTGGCAAATTTTACTGCCGTGATGAGGTGAGCGGTACGTGAAAAAGCGAAAGTTCAACAACGTAGGTGCCATTATCTTTCCGTCGTGAGGTATATGTGGTGCGTGAAACAGTCAACGTTGAACACTGAACACCAGTGACTTGAAGCGGCGCCTCGCTGACACAATGGACAAACATATCACAATACGTCACAGACGAAGCTGTTGGTCAAAACTCTAGTTTCGACAAGCGGAAACTAATTTTGATAATCCTGGTGCGCTTCCCTCATGAGGTGAGCAGTTTCGTCGGGATGTGAGATGTGCCTCAAGCAGCCAAAGTTCAACAACGTACTTGCCATTATTGTCTTACGAGAGCAAAAACAGCTGGGCGACTTGTGCATCGGTGCGCCAACGACTCTCGAGCTGCACCCCGACGAGAATTTTTTTTTGGCAAATTTTACTGCCATCGTGAGGTGAGCGGTACGTGAAAAAGCCAAAGTTCAACAATGCACGTGCCATTATTGTTCTAGCAGAGCAAAACAGCTGGTCGACTGGTGGATCGCTGCGCCAACGACTCAAGAGCAACGTCACGGCGTGAATTTTCTGCCAAATTTTGCTGCCGTGGTGAGGTGAGCGGTACGTGAAAAAGCCAACAGTCCAACAATACACGTGCCGTTATTGTCCCAACGACTCACGAGCAGCGCCTCGGCGTGAATTTTTTTTACCAAATTTTGTCATCTCGCAAGTTAGCGGTGCGTGAAACATCCAAACAGTAAAAGTTCAACAATGCACGTGCCATTATTGTCCCACGAGATCAAAACATTTGAGCGACTTGTGGATCGCTGCGCCAACGACTCAAGAGCAGCGCCACGGCGTGAATTTTCTGCCAAATATTGCTGCCGTGGTACGTGCTACGTGCCATTATTGTCCTAGCAGAGCAAAACAGCTGGGCGTCTTGTGGATTGCGGCTTGTGGATTGAAATTTTTTGGCAAATTTTGCTGCCGTCGTACGTGAAAAAGCCACAGTTCAACAGTGCACGTGTCATTATTGTGCTAGCCCAGCAAAAAGATGGGCGAGTTGTTATCATCTCGCAAGTTAGCGGTGCGAGAAACAGCCAAACAGCCACAGTTCAACAATGCACGTGCCCTTATTGTCCTAGCAGAGCAAAACAGCTGGGCGGAACGCTGCGCCAACGATTCTCGAGACTCGACGTGAATTTTTTTGGCAAATTTTGCTGCCGTGGTGAGGTGAGCGGTACGTAAAAAAAACCAACAGTTCATCAATACACGTGCCATTATTGTCCTAGCAGAGCAAAACTGCTGGGCGACTTGTGGATCGTTGCGCCAACGACTTTCTAGCAGCGTCCCGGCGTGAATTTTTTTTTGCCAAATTTGCTCATCTCGCAAGTTAGCGGTGAGTGAAACATCCAAACAGCAAAAGTTCAACAACGCACGTGTCATTATTGTGCTGGCCGAGCAAAAAAATGGGCGATTTGTTATCATCTCGCAAGTTAGCGGTGCGAGAAACAGCCACAGTTCAACAATGCATGTGCCATTATTGTCCTAGCAGAGCAAAACAGCTGGGCGACTTGCGGATCGCTGCGCCAATGACTTTCGAGCTGCGCCCCGACGAGAATTTATTTGCCAAATTTTGCTGCCGTGGTGAGGTGAGCGGTAAGTGAAAAAGGCAAAGTTCAACAATGCACGTGCCATTATTCTGCTAGCCTATTTGTTTTTTTTATTCTAGCTTAATAGCCTTGATCTTACATTCATAGGTTTTACCGTCTTATAAGTTATTTTCCATCTTATCCATCATATGAACCTTGAATGGCACTAAATAGCCCTGTGTGCTGATGTGCCGTTAAGAAACTACTCACACACTCACGCTAGCCCAGCAAAAAAGATGGGCGACTTGTTATCAATTCGCAAGTTAGCGGTGCGAGAAACAGCCAAACAGCTACAGTTCAACAATGCACGTGCCATTATTGTCCTAGCAGAGCAAAACAGCTGGGCGACTTGTGGATCGTTGCGCCAACGACTTTCGAGCAGCGTCCCGGCGTGAATTTTTTTTGCCAGATTTGGTCATCTCGCAAGTTAGCGGTGAATGAAACATCCAAACAGCAAAAGTTCAACAACGCACGTGTCATTATTGTGCTGGCCGAGCAAAAAATGGGCGATTTGTTATCATCTCGCAAGTTAGCGGTGCGAGAAACAGCCACAGTTCAACAATGCACGTGCCATTATTCTGCTAGTCTATTTGTTTTTTTTTATTCTAGCTTAATAGCTTTGATCTTACATTCATAGGTTTTACCGTCTTATAAGTTATTTTCTATCTTATCCATCATATAAACCTTGAATGACACTAAATAGCCTTTGTGTGCTGATGTGCCGTTAAGAAACTACTCACACACTCACGCTAGCCCAGCAAAAAAAGATGGGCGACTTGTTATCAATTCGCAAGTTAGCGGTGCGAGAAACAGCCAAACAGCTACAGTTCAACAATGCACGTGCCACTATTGTCCTAGCAGAGCAAAACAGCTGGGCGACTTGTGGATCGCTGCGCCAACGACAGACGAGCAGCGCCCCGGCGTTAATTTGTTTGCCAAATTAAGTCATCTCGAAAGTTAGCGGTGCGTGAAACATCCAAACAGCAAAAGTTCAACAATGCACGTGCCATTATTGTCCTACGAGAGCAAAACAGCTGGGCGATGTGTGGATAGCTGCGCCAACGACTCAAGGCGTGAATTTTCTGCCTAAGTTTGCTGCCGTGGTACATGAAAAAGCCAAACTTCAACAATCCACGTGCCATTATTGTCCTAGCAGAGCAGAACAGCTGGGCGACTTGTGGATCGTTGCGTCAACGACTCACGAGCAGCGCTCCGGCGTGAATTTTTTTTTCTCCAAATATTGTCATCCCGCAACTTAGCGGGGCGTGAAACATCCAAACAGCAAAAGTACAACAATGCACGTGCCATTATTGTCCCACTAGATCAAGACATCTGGGCGATTTGTGGATCGCTGCGCCAACGACCCAAGAGCGGCGCCACGGCGTGAATTTTCTGCAAAAGTATGCTGCCGTGGTACGAGAAAAAGCCAAAGTTCAACAATGCACGTGCCATTATTGTCCTACGACAGCAAAACATCTGAGTGACTTGTGGAACGCTGCTCCAACGACTCCAGAGCTGCGCCCCCGACATGAATTTTTTGGCAAATTTTGCTGCCGTGGTGAGGTGAGCGGTACGTGAGAAAGCCAAAGTTCAACAACGCAGGTGCCATTATCTTCCCGTCATGAGGTAAGTGGTGCGTGAAACAGTCAAATTTGAACACTGAACACCAGTGACTTGAAGCGGCGCCTCGCTGACACAATGGACAAACATATCACAAAACGTCATCGACGAAGCTGTTGGTCAAAACTCTTGTTTCGACAAGCGAAAACTAATTTTGATAATTTCGACGTCCCGGTGCGCTTCCGTGGTAATGTAAGCAGTGCCTCAAACAGCCAAAGTTCAACAATGCACGTGCCATTATACTCCTAGCAGAGCAAAACAGCTGGGCGACTTGCGGACCGCTGAGCCAACGATTCTCGAGACTCTCTACGTGAATTTTTTTTTTGGCAAATTTAGCTGCCGTGGTGAGGTGAGCGGTACGTGAAAAAGCCAAAGTTAACAATGCACGTGCCATTATTGCGCTAGCCCACCAAAAACATGGGTGACTTGTTATCAATTCGCAAGTTTGCGGTGCGAGAAACAACCAAACAGCCACAGTTCAACAATGCACATGCCATTAGAGTCCTAGCAGAGCAAAACAGCTGGGTGACTTGTGGTTCGCCGCACCAGCGACTCTGGAGCTGCGCCCTGACGAGAATTTTTTGGCCAAATTTTGATCCTGTGGTAAGGTGAGCGTTGCGTGACAAAGCCATAGATCAACAATGCACGTGCCATTATTGTCCTACCAGAGCAATACAGCTGGGCGACTTGCGGACCACTGCGCCAACGATTCTCGACTATCGACGTGAATTTTTTTTGGCAAATTTTGCTGCCGTGCTAAGGTGAGCGGTACGTGAAAAAACGCAAAGTTCAACAATGCACGTGCCATTATTGTGCTAGCCCCGCAAAAAGATGGGTGACTTGTTTGGGCGCCTTGTGGATCGCTGCGCCAACCACTCTCGAGCTACGCCCCCGACGTGAATATTTTGGTAAATTTTGCTGTTGTGGTGAGGTGAGCGGTACGTGAAAAAGCCAAAGTTCAACAACGCACGTGCCATTATCTTCCCGTCGTGAGGTAAGTGGTGCGTGAAACGGTCAAAGTTGAACACCGAACACCAGTGACTTGAAGCGGCGCCTCGCTGACACAATGGACAAACATATCACAAAACGTCATCGACGAAGCTGTTGATCAAAACTCTAGTTTCGACAAGCGGAAACTAATTTTGATAATTTTGTCGTCCCGCTGCGCTTTCGTCGTGAGGTGAGCAGTGCCTCAAACAGCCAAAGATCAACAACGCACGTGCCATTATTGTGCTAGCCCAGCAAAAAAGATGGGTGACTTATTATCAATTCGCAAGTTAGCGGTGCGAGAAACAGCCAGACAGCTACAGTTCAACAATGCACGTGCCATTATTGTCCCAGCAGAGCACAACAGCTGGGCGACTTGTGGATCGCTGCGCCAACGACTCTCGAGCTGTGCCCCCGACGTGTATTTTTTGGCAAATTTTGCTGCCGTGGTGTGGTGAGCGGTACGTGAAAAAGCCAAAGTCCAACAACGCAGGTGCCATTATCTTCCCGTCGTGAGGTAAGTGGTGCGTGAAACAGTCAAAGTTGAACACTGAACACCAGTGACTTGAAGCGGCGCCTCGCTGACACAATGGACAGACATATTACAAAACGTCATCGACGAAGCTGTTGGTCAAAACTCTAGTTTCGACAAGCGGAAACTAATTTTGATAATTTTGTCGTCCCGGTGCGCTTCCGTCGTGAGGTGAACAGTGCCTCAAACAGCCAAAGTTCAACACTGAATGTGCCAAAGCAAAAACGAGCTTGGTGGCTTGCAGAGTCTCGTGCCAAAGACTTTCGAGCCGTGTCCCCGACATGAATTTTTGCCACATTTTTACTGCGTGGTGAGGCAGGTGTCGCACCCCGTCGTGAGATGAGCAGTGCGCGAACTTCATCACTGAATGTGCCATTGTTGTCCCGGTGCTTTTCCGTCGTGAGGTGAGCAGTGCCTCAAACAGCCAAAGTTCAGCAATGCACGTGCCATTATTGTCCTAGATATTGTCCTAGCAGAGCTAAAAAGAGTTAGGCAAGTTGCGGACCGCTGCGCCAAGAACTCTGGAGCCGCGCCCTCGACATGATTTTTTTGCCAATTTCTGCTACCATGATGAGGCAAGCGCCGCACCCCGTCGTGAGATGAGCAGTGCACGAAACAGTCAAACTTCAATACTGAATGTGCTTTTATTGTCCCGGTGCTCCTCCGCCTTGATGTGAGCAGTGCCTCAAACAGCCAAAGTTCAACAATGCACGTGCCTTTACTGTCCTAAATATTGTGGCACGTGAATTTTTTTTGCCAAATTTGGTCATCTCGCAAGTTAGCGGTGAATGAAACATCCAAACAGCAAAAGTTCAACAACGCACGTGTCATTATTGTGCTGGCCGAGCACATGTCCTGGTACAGCAAAAAACAGCTGGGTGACTTGCGGACCGCTGCGCCAACGATTCTCGAGAGTCTCGATGTGAATGTAATTTTTTTGCAAAATTTTGCTGCCGTGGTGAGGTGAGCGATACGTGAAAAAAGCCAAAGTTCAACAATGCACGTGCCATTGTCCTAGCTTAGCAAAAAAGATGGGCGACTTGCGGACCGCTGCGCCAAGGACTCTGGAGCCGCGCTTTCGACATGATTTTTTTGCCAATATTTGCTCCCATGGTGAGGCAAGCGTCGCACCCCGTCGTGAGATGAGCGGCACGCGAAACAGCCAAAGTTCAACAGTGAATGTGCCAAAGCAAAAAAGAGCTGGGTGACTTGCAGAGTCCCGTGCCAAAGACTTTCGAGGGTTTTTTTTACTGCGTGGTGAGGCAGGTGTCGCACCCCGTCGTGAGATGAGCGGTGCGTGAACTTCATCACTGAATGTGCCATCGTTGTCCCTGTGCTCCTCCGTCGTGAGGTAAGCAGTGCCTCAAACAGCCAAAGTTCAGCAATGCACGTGCCATTATTGTCCTAAATATTGTCCTAGCAGAGCAAAACAGCTGGGCGACTTGTGGATCGCTGCGGCAACGACTCTCGAGCTTCACCACGACGTGAATTTGTTTTGGTAAATTTTGCTGCCGTGGCGAGGTGAGCGGTACGTGAAAAAGACAAAGTTCAACGATTCACGTGCCACTGTCCTAGCATTGCAAAAGATCTGGGCGACTCGCGGACCACTGCGCCAACGACGCTCGGGCCGCGTCCCTGACGTGAATTTTTGCCACATTTTTGCTGCGTGGTGAGACAGGTGTCGCACCCCGTCGTGAGATGAGCAGTGCGCGAACTTCATCACTAGCAGAGCAAAACAGCTCTTGAGCTGCGCCCCGACGTGAACTTTTTTGCCAAATTTTGCTGCCGTGGTGAGGTGAGCGGTACGAGAAAAAGTCAAAGTTCAACGATGCACTTGCCATTATTGTTGTAGCACAGCAAAACAGCTGGCAACTTGCGGATTCCCGCGCCAAAGACTTTCGAGCCGTGTTTCCGACGTTAATTTTTGCCACATTTTTGCTGCGGTGGTGGGAGGCATGCGTCGCACCCCGTCGTGAGATGAGCGGTGCGCGAACTTCAGCACTGAATGTGCCATTGTTGTCCCGGTGCTCCTCCGTCGTGAGGTGAGCAGTGCTTGGCAAATTTTGCTACCCTGGTGAGGTGAGCGGTACTTGAAAAAGCCAAAACTCAATAATGCACTGGCCTCTATTTGACCAACCCAGCAAAAAAGATGCGCGACTTGTTGTCATCTCGCAAGTTAGCGGTGCGTGAAACAGCCATACAGACAAAGTTCAACAATGCACATACCATTGCGGATCGCTGCGCCAACGACTCTCGAGCTGTGCCCCCGGCGTGAATTTTTTTAGCAAATTTTGCTGCCGTGGTGAGGTGAGCGGTACGTGAAAAGGCCACAGTTCAACAATGCACGTGCCATTATTGTCCTACGAGAGCAAAACAGCTGGGCGACTTGTAGACCGCTGCGCCAATGACTCTCGAGCTGCGCCCCGACGTGAATTTTTTGCCAAATTTTGTTGCCGTGGTGAGGGGAGCGGTACGTGAAAAAAACCAAAGTTCAGTAATGCACGTGCCATTATCTTCCCGTCGTGAGGTAAGTGGTGCGTGAAACAGTCAAAGTTGAACACTTAACACCAGTGACTTAAAGCATTGACACAATGGACAAACATATCACAAAAAGTCATCGACGAAGCTGTTGGTCAAAACTAGTTTCGACAAGCGGAAACAAATTTTGATAATTTTGTCGTCCCGGCGCGCTTCCGTCGTGAGGTGTGCAGTTCCGTCGTGAGGTGAGCAGTGCCTCAAACAGCCAAAGTTTAACAACGTACGTGCCATTATTGTCCCACGAGAGCAGAACAGCTGGGGAACTTGTGGATCGCTGCGCCAACGACTCTCGAGCTGCGCCCCGACGAGATTTTTTTGCCAAATTTTGCTGCCGTGGTGAGGTGAGCGTTACGTGAAAAAGCCAAAGTTCAACAATGCACGTGTCATTATTGTCCTAGCAGAGCAAAACAGCTGAGCGACTTGCGGGCCGCTGAGCCAACGATTCTCGAGATTCTCGACGTGAATTTTTTTTGTTGCAAATTTTGCCGCCGTGGTGAGGTGAGCGGTAGGTGAAAAAGCCAAAGTTCAACAATGCACGTGCCATTATTGCGCTAGCCCACCAAAAAGATGAGCGACTTATTATCAATTCGCAAGTTAGCGGTGCGAGAAACAGCCAAACAGCCACAGTTCAACAATGTACGTGCCACTATTGTCCTACGAGAGCAAAAACAGCTGGGCGACTTGTGGATCGCTGCGCCAACAACTCCGGAGCAGCGCCCCGACGTGAATTTTTTGCCAAATTTTGCTGCCGTGGTGAGGTGAGCGGTACGTTAAAAAGCCATAGTTCAACAACGCAGGTGCCATTATCTTCCCGTCGTGAGACAAGTGGTGCGTGAAACAGTCAAAGTTGAACAGTGAACACCAGTGACTTGAAGCGGCGCCTCGCTGACACAATAAACAAACATATCACAAAAACGTCATCGACGACGCTGTTGGTCAAAAACACTAGTTTCGACAAGGGGAAACTAATTTTGATAATTTTGTTGTCCCGGTGCACTCTGTCGTGAGGTGAGCAGTGCCTCAAACAGCCAAAGTTCAACAACGTACGTGCCATTATTGTCCTACGAGAGCAAAACAGCTGGGCGACTTGTGGATCGCTGCGCCAACGACTCCAGAGCTGCGCCCCCGACGTGATTTTTTTGCCAAATTTTGCTGCCGTGGTGACGTGAGCGGTACGTGAAAAAGCCAAAGTTCAACAACGCAGGTGCCATTATCTTCCCATCGTGAGGTATATGTGGTGTGTGAAACAGCCAAACCGCCACAGTTCAACAATTCACTCGCCATTATTGTCCTACGAGAGCAAAACAGCTGGGCGACTTGTGGATCGCTGCGCCAACGACTCCAGAGCTGCGCCCCCGACGTGATTTTTTGCCAAATTTTGCTGCCGTGGTGACGTGAGCGGTACGTGAAAAAGCCAAAGTTCAACAACGCAGGTGCCATTATCTTCCCATCGTGAGGTATATGTGGTGTGTGAAACACAAAAGTTGAACACTGAACACCAGTTACTTGAAGTGCCTCAAACGGTCAAAGTTCAACAACGTACTTGCCATTATTAACTGGCCTACGAGAGCAAAACATCTGAGCGACTTGTGGACCGCTGCACCGACGACTCTCGAGGTGCACCCCGACGAGATTTTTTTGGGCAAATTTTGCTATCGTGAGGCGAGCGGTACGTGAGGTATGTGTTGCGTGAAACAGTCAAAGTTGAACACTGAACACCAGTTACTTGAAGCGGCGCCTCGCTGACACAATGGAAAAACATATCGGAACACTGCGCCAACGGCTCTCGAGCTGCACCCCGACGTGAATTTTTTTGGCAAATTTTACTGCCATTATCGTCCTACGAGAGCAAAGCAGCTGGGCGTGTTTTTTTAGCAAATTTTGCTGTCCTGGTGAAATATGCTAGTTTCTACAAGCGGAGACTAATTTTGATAATTTTGTCGTCCCGGTTCGCTTCAGTCGTGAGGTGAGCAGTGCCTCAAACAGCCAAAGTTCAACAACGTACGTGCCATTATTGTCCTACGAGAGCAAAACAGCTGGGCGACTTGTGGACCGCTGCGCCAACGATTCTCGACGTGAATTTTTTTGGCAAATTTTGCTGCCGTGGTGAGGTGAGCGGTACGTGAAAAAAGCCAAAGTTCAACAACGCAGGTGCCATTATCTTCCCGTCGTGAGGCAAATGGTGCGTGAAACAGTCAACGTTGAACACTGAACACCTGTGACAAACATATCACAAAATGTCATCGACAAGGCTGTTGGTCATAACTCTAGTTTCGACAAGCGGAAACTAATTTTGATAATTTTGTCTTCCCGGTGCGCTTCCGTCGTGAGGTGAGCAGTTCTGACGTGATGTGAGCAGTGCCTCAAACAGCTAAAGTTCAACAACGTACGCGCCATTATTGTCTTACGAGAGTAAAACAGCTGGGCGACTTGTGGATCGTTGCGCCAACGACTAACGAGCAGCGCCCCGGCGTGAATTTTTTTGCCAAATTTTGTTACCTTGCAAGTTATCGTTGCGTGAAACATCCAAACAGCAAAAGTTCAACAACGCACGTGCCATTATTGTGCTAGCCCAGCAAAAAAACATGGGCGACTTGTTATCAGCTCGCAAGACATCGGTGCGATAAACAGCCAAACAGCCACAGTTCAACAATGCACGTGCCATTATTGTCCTACGAGAGCAAAACATCTGGGCGACTTGTAGATCGCTGCGCCGACACTCGAGCTGCACCCCGACGTGAATTTTTTTTGGCAAATTTTGCTGCCGTGGTGAGGTGAGCGGTACGTGAAAAAGCCAACAGTTCAACAATACACGTGCCATTATTGTCCTACGAGAGCAAAACATCTGGGCGACTTGTGGATTGTTGCGCCAACGACTCACGAGCACGGCTTGAATTTTTTGCCAAATTTTGTCATCTTTCAAGTTAGCGGTGCCTGAAACATCCAAACAGCTAAAGCTCAACAACGCACGTGCCATTATTGTCCCACGAAAGCAAAACATCTGGGCGACTTGTGGATTGCTTCGGCAACGACACTCGAGCTGCACCCCGGCGTGAATTTTTTTGGGGTAAATTTTGCTGCCGTGGTGAGGTGAGCGGTACGTGAAAAAAGCTAACAGTTCAAGAATACACGGGCCGTTATTGTCCTAGCAGAGCAAAACAGCTGGGCGACTTGTGGATGGTTGCGCCAACGACTCACGAGCAGCGCCACGGCGTGAACTTTTTGCCAAATTTTGTCATCTCGCAAGTTAGCGGTGCGTGGAACATCCAAACAGCAAAAGTCCAACAATGCACGTGTCATTATTGTCCTACGAAAGCAAAAACATCTGGGCGACTTGTGGATTGTTTCGCCAACGACACACGAGCTGCACCCCGATGTGAATTTTTTTGGCAAATTTTGCTGCCGTGGTGAGGTGAGCGGTACGTGAAAAAGCTAACAGTTCAAGAATACACGAGCCATTATTGTCCTAGCAGAGCAAAACAGCTGGGCGACTTGTGGATCGTTGCGCCAACGACTCACGAGCAGCGCCCCGCCGTGATTTTTTTTTGCCAAATTTGGTCATCTCGCAAGTCAGCGGTGCGTGAAACACCCAAACAGCAAAAGTTGAACAAAAATGCACGTGTCATTATTGTGCTAGCCGAGCAAAAAAAGATGGGCGACTTGTTATCATCTCGCAAGTTAGCGGTGCGAGAACAGCCACAGTTCAACAATGCACGTGCCCTTATTGTCCTAGCAGAACAAAAAACACCTGGGCGACTTGTGGATCGCTGCGCCAACGACTCTCGAGCTGCACCCAGACGTGATTTTTTGGCAAATTTTGCTGCCGTGGTGAGGTGATTTTGTCATCTCGCAAGTCAGCGGTGCGTGAAACATCCAAACCGCAAAAGTTCAACAATGCACGTGTCATTATTGTGCTACGAGAGCAAAACATCTGGGCGACTTGTGGAACGCTGCGCCAACGACTCACGAGCTGCATCCAGACTTGAATTTTTTTGGCAAATTTTGCTGCCGTGGTGAGGTCAGCGGTACGTGAAAAATGCCAAAGTTCAACAATGCACGTGCCATTATTGTGCTAACCCAGCAAAAAAGATCGGCGACTTGTTATCAATTCGCAAGTTAGCGGTGCAAGAAACAGCCAAACAGCCACAGTTCAACAATGCACATGCCATTAGAGTCCTAGCAGAGCAAAAATAGCCAAATTTTGCTGCTGTAGTGCTTGAAAAAGCCAAAGTTCAACAATACACGTGACATTAATGTTCAAGCAGAGCAAAAAACAGCTGGGCGACTTGCGGATCGTTGTGCCAACGACTCACGAGCAGCGCCTCGGCATGAATTTTTTGGGCCAAATTTTGTCATTTCGCAAGTTAGCGGTGCGTTAAACATCCAAACAGCAAAAGTTCAACAATGCACGTGCCATTATTGTCCTACGAGAGCAAAACATCTGAGCGACTTGTGGATAGCTGCGCCAACAACTCTCGAGCTGCACCCACATGTGAATTTTTTTGGCAAATTTTGCTGCCGTGGTGAGGTGAGCGGTACGTGAAAAAGCCAAAGTTCAATAATGCACGTGCCATTATTGTGCTAACCCAGCAAAAAAGATGGGCGACTTGTTATCAATTCGCAAGTTAGCGGTGCGAGAAACATCCAAACAGCAAAAGTTCAGCAATGCATGTGCCATTATTGTCCTACGAGAGCAAAACATCTGGGCGACTTGTGGATCGCTGCGCCAACGACTCAAGAGCAGCGCCACGGCGTAAATTTTCTGCCAAATTTTGCTGCCGTGGTACTTGAAAAAGCCAAAGTTCAACAATCCACGTGCCATTATTGTCAAAGCAGAGCAAAACAGCTCGGCGACTTGTGGATCGCTGCACCAACGACTCTCGAGCTGCACCCAGACGTGAATTTTTTTTGGCAAATGTTGCTGCCATGGTCAGGAGAGCGGTACGCGAAAAATACTAAAGTTCAACAATGTTAACCCAGCAAAAAATATGGCCGACTTGTTATCAGTTCGCAAGTTAGCGGTGCGCGAAACATTCAAACAGCAAAAGTTCAACAATGCACGTGCCATTATTGTCCTACGAAAGCAAAAACATCTGAGCGACTTGTGGATCGCTGCGCCAAAGACTCATGAGCAGCGCCACGGCGTGAATTTTCTGCCAAATTTTGCTGCCGTGGTACTTGAAAAAGCCAAAGTTCAACAATACACGTGACATTAATGTTCAAGCAGAGCAAACAACAGCTGGGCGACTTGTGGATCGTTGTGGCAACGACTCACGAGCAGCGCCCCGGCGTGAATTTTTTTGGGGGCCAAATTTTGTCATCTTGCAAGTTAGCGGTGCGTTAAACATCCAAACAGCAAAAGTTCAACAATGCACGTGCCATTATTGTCCTACAAGAGCAAAACAACTGCGGCGTTCTCCGCGACTTGTGGATCGCTGCGCCAACGACTCTCGAGCTGCACCCCGACGTGAATTTTTTGGCCAATTTTGCTGCCGTGGTGAGGTGGGTGGTACGTGAAAAAGCCAACAGTTCAACAGTACACGCGCCATTATTGTCCTAGCAGAGGAAAACAGCTGGGCGACTTGTGGATCGCTGCACCAACGACTATCGAGCTGCACCCAGATGTGAATTTCTTTGGCAAATTTTGCTGCCGTGGTGAGGTGAGCGGTACGTGAGAAAGCCAAAGTTCAACAATGCACGTGCCATTATTGTGCTAACCCGGCAAGACAGTGCTATTCTTCCCGCCAGTTTGTTAAACTTCGACTGCCAGTTTATAATGTTTTAATTGTTGCATCGCAAATGTGCCTGCAGTTGACAGAAGAACTGACTGGAGAAAAGAAAATATTGTATGTGTTTTTCAGAGGGGGGAGTGCTGTGCTAATGGTTATGGTTATGGTTATGGTTATGGTTAGGTTACAACAGATAATGTTTATAGGTGGTATTTTCGTATAACTGCTAGATTTAGTTTAAAGTTTTATATGGACAGGCTTTTACCACTACCTTGGCTTATTTATAAGAAGGTCACCCACGAAACATTAGCTGTTGCCACATAACCATAACCATAACCATAACCATAACCATAACCATTACTACAGCACCCCCTCCCTTAGAAACACTTAAGGTCTGCTAGGGTGTATATCGTTTCAATTGTTGTAGTTTAAAGTGTGCTTGGAGTATTAGCGTCCTGTTGATAG
>Ga0209338_1000383_pt1 | contig 14234 bp, 13 predicted proteins | sample OlaalgELextract1_FD_187374 | JGI IMG/M metagenome (GOLD analysis project Ga0209338, IMG submission 187374) | Olavius algarvensis symbiont microbial communities from Tuscany, Italy - Type A ELBA extract 1 (SPAdes) (version 2) | ecosystem: Host-associated > Annelida > Digestive system >... | reverse complement strand
AGTTTTAGGGAACTAGGCCTATAAAAGGAGTGATTTTAGTAGTACTTATATCAAAAAAAGTCAAGTAGTATTTTATCTTATCATGCTGATATAATGAGAATTTTTACGTTTATGCGTCCACTCTATAAGTAATCTTTATATTCTTCAAAATGGCACACTTTCTGCTAAAGCCAAGTTGAGACGATACACCGGCCATATTTGCCCCGACTCCATGCCGGTTCGATATGGGGTTGCCCGCACCGGGAACAGGCGCATGTTCAAATACTTGACCGCTGACTTTGATTTCGCGCGGCTGTGAAAGTGACACGGGGGCTAATCCCGGATTGGCGCGAGCAAGACCGTTGATATTAATCGGAGGAATTGATGATGCCCGGGGAAACTATACTGAGAATAGGCAGCTGTAAGTCCATATCGACACCCAAAGAGCTCCAACGCCTAAAAATCATCCTGGATAAGCTGGAAATCCCGTATGTGCTGGACAACGTCTCTTTCCACAATACTTCATATGCCGTCCAGCGAATGCAAAAGGTGTATAATACCCGGGTCTGGAAAATAGAAAAAGATGGCAGCGTGAGCCTGACAAATCGCTTTGGGCACAACAGTCGCTTCGAATATCGGTATCTGAATATGCCCAGTCCAATTGACTTGGAATTTTTCGACTTAAGCGAACTAAGCCATGATGAGATGGAATTTCTGAGTTTTATACTGTTCAAGGCCAACGTCATCTCCCGCCCCCAATCAACGACCGGATTATAGTCCTAGATAGCGTCAAATAGTTTGCGGCAATTGTAAAAAAACACTTAACTTCAGAACAACTATCTGCTAAGACAATATTATGCAAAGGCCGGACTCTGCCCGTCAGGCGGTTAAAGGGCCTTTGCCGTGCCCGTTGCAACGGAATAGCCAAAGCGCATTGGGCTATCCGGGGAGATTGCAGTCCGAGGACAAACTTCAAATCATACCGGAAATATCTTCGACCGATATAGTTTATTATTCTTTAAAATGAACTCTGATCCACCCATGCTAGTGATTAACTCTCAAAGGAGAAAGCGCGATGAAAGATCTGATCGGTTACATTGCACAGGCCCTGGTTGATTTCCCGGATGAAGTGTCGGTTAGCGAGGTTGAGGGCGAACACACCACGGTATTGGAGCTTCAGGTGGCCAAAAAGGATATGGGTAAAATAATCGGCAGGCAGGGCCGCACGGCCCAGGCTATCCGGACCATTTTGAGCGCGGCATCGGGGAAAACACGCAAAAGATATGTGCTCGAGATTATCGAGTAATGCTCCTTTCACACTTCATTGTTCCGTCCGAAGGTAAATCAGCCCCCTGTCAAGGGAAAGCCGGCACTAATTGGCGGTTGTCAATATTCAATTTGCGATCTTCTATATTCAAATCCCCGGTATAGCGGGATCACCGCTGCGCGGCGACTGGCTTGTCCTGGCTGGGTCTGATCAGGCCCGGCCGACGGATCTTGTTGATTCTATCCCTATGCGATCAATGAGAAGTCAGGCCCTATCTCCTTTAGTATAGCTTTTTCAAATCAAAGGAAGGCAACCTATGAAGCAAAAATATCGCATTTGGAAAAAGGAAAAAGGTAATAAGCTGCTGATCCAGGAATACGCCGTATTAACAGCCGAAAGCCGCAAGCAAAAAGTACCGGGATTGCAAAATGAAGATTTTTCACTACTGTGCGAACAAACCTATCTGGCCGATGAAGTCGCGAAAGCAGCCTCTCAGGGTAAAGACGAACTGATTCTGTTGCTGCGAAGCCAGCACTTTTATCCGATCGGCACCTACATGAATCTAATCGCCGAGACCGTCGCCAACATGTTTGCTTCCAGCGGCGAACATTGTGAAGACCTGGTTTTTGACGACAGGGAAATTCTGATGGGTGCTTCACCGGAGGCAGAAACCGAAGACGTCAGTAAAATTGAAGAAGTCGTAAACGAAGATAATCACACAGAGAATATTGATGAGTTGCTCGAGGATGACTCCCAAATTGAACAAAACAAGGCTGCCGCCAAAATCAAGCCTGATCGGCTGGATGAAGACTAAAAAGCTATAATCCGGCGGCAATGCCGGCCTGTCCCGATCATCTGAAAGCAGTTAACTAGGGTATCCGCAAATAAACTGTAGATACCCTTTCAATTTTCCGGACAAACACACTAAACGACCGTAACATTTACGGCACGGGGGCCCTTACCGCCCTCTTCTATGTCAAAGGTGACCCGGTCACCTTCATTGAGCGACTTGAAACCAGGCGCATTAATTCCTGGATGGTGCACGAATACATCCGGGCCCTCGTCCTGCTCGATAAAACCATAACCTTTTCGTTCATTGAACCATTTGACTATTCCATTGGCCATTTCGGCGTCCTCCTTCGATTAGAGTTTACACGGTTCCAAACTGCAGGTTGCCAACACGACAAATAGTTCTATCCTTCAGAACGAAACCGGGCCGCGCAATACGAGCCGGCCTTATAAATATTTTATTGAATAGCACTTTTTTATTAGAGGGAAGCGAGATTTGAAACAGCTTCATATAAATCAGGTCGTCAGCCAAGGGAGTTTATATCCAGATTGACAAGATTTGCGGAAGAAAGATCGGTTGTAACAGGGTTATTTTCATTCTACTTAATCTAATTATAAAATTCAGTGACTGAATCCATTATATTCGATAACGCCTCAAGGTGCAAGAAAAAAACCAATCAAATCGATTTTAAGGCAATATGGGCCTCTTGAACCGGTAAATTTGAAATTTTAGTTAAGAAATTCCATTATTTGTGATATATTTAGTTGATATGCGGTGCCAGAAAGCGTATTGCAGGAGACAGGCAAAATGAAATATGATTGGCGATTCAGCCGAAAAAGCAAATGCAGTGACCGGGAAAAACACCAGAGCATGGAGTTGGTGGCCGATCTCGTCAAATTGTCCAAATTGGCACGACGCAACGGTCTGCTCTCACTGATCCAGGTCGCCGAACAGAATCCGAACTTTCTTCTAAACAAGGGTCTTCAGCTGGTGGTGGACGGGGTCAATCCCCAGGTTGTCCGGAACATAATGGAAAACTACATTATTTCCGGGGATTATGAAGGCGCAGAACTTTTACAGCGCTGTATCATCATGGAAGGACTATCTGCCATCCAACAGGGATTTCACCCCAAAGTGACCAAGGAGCTTTTGTTGTCGTTTCTGGGGGAAGACAATTATGAAACCTATCAGAAGAAATATGATGGCGGCGGTCGGGGTTCCCTGAAATCCTACCTGCAGGAAATAGAAGATATCCCCGCCTCCTCACCCAAGGGATCAGAGCTGGACCAGCTCATCTTAGAGTGCGACAGCGAAGCAATCGCCCAACTTCTTATGGAAATCAATACCCGTGACCTTGCAAAGTCAATTCAAGGCATGGGAGGAAAAGCCCAGATAAAAATTTTTGACAGTCTGTCCCAGAAAGCGGCCGATGGACTGAAGGACACCCTCGACGAGCTGGACGACATCGAAGAGGCCGAGCTGGCCAATGTCCAGCAATCGCTCATTGATACCCTCACGGATATCCTGGAGCAACCCTCGGAAACCACCTTCAATTGAAGTGCCTCAAAGATCTTATTGGGTCGTAAAAAACTAGTCTTTTCGTCCTGGTTGGAAACAATCGGCCATACCATCTGTCCCAATTATTTACGGTTACAAGTGTTAGGAAATTCAGGTATTCGGCCTTCGGTATTCGGTATTTGGTATTCGGTATTAGATACTGACAGCTCGGGTGAAACTACATTGGAATGTCGAATGTCGAATGACGAATGACGAATGATGGATTCGCTTCGCTCTGACTATTTTAGATATTTTTAAATCGATAGAATACCTTACTTCGACATTCATGATTCCTTGTTCGATATTCGATATTCGCATTTTAATTGTTTCTTTTCTTTGATCAGACCGGCTGTCCTTCCTCCGGAGTCGTCCCAGGCCGGGTCCCTTGATCCCGGATCTCTACTCGATTGTACCGCCGGTCCTGATACCGGGTCACAGGCCGGACCGCACATTTTTTTAATTATGCGAATGTTGACGCTTGCAAAAAATCGCGCTGACGGCTATATATGCCAACGGTAGGATCGCTGTAATCATAGTTCCCCCCCCAAAATGCAAGGAGAGGTCCCGTGCAAGCAATTCAATCCATGCAGTCATCGAAATTCATGCCCCTGACCCCCTGGCTCCTGGCCTTGTTGGTCGTCGCACTATTCGCAGGTTTTGCCGCCGGCGCAGATGAATCCAAAACCGCCGCCGGAGATCAAAAAGCTGAAGACGAACCCATTTTGATTGAAGCCGACCAGCTGATTTCCAACAATGAAGAAAAATGGGCCGAGTTCATCGGCAATGTCAAAGTCACCCAGGCCGATATGGTGATCGACTCCGATAAACTGCGAATTTATTACCGGGGTGAGCTGCTCGAGGGTGAAAAGGAAAGTGGTGAAAATGAGGATACTTTGGAGAAAATTGTCGCCAGCGGCAACGTAAAAATCAATACCCCCCAGTATACGGCGGTATCCGACGTGGTGGAGTACGATGCCAAATCACTGACGATTACGATGACCGGAGACAATTCAAAAGTCATTAGCGACAAAAATTCCATCTCCGGGTCTAAAATCATTCTATATCGTCAGGACAACCGGATCAAGGTGCTGGGGAATCAAAAGAAGCGCGTGGAAGCGACCTTTTATTCAGGCGGTTCGGGTTCCAATCCGTTTAAGTTGGATAATTCCAAGGAATAAAGATCCGGGCCCGGCGGAATCGGCTTTGGTTCACCCCGGCGAGGTGATGAAGGAGACAACGACTACCAGCAGTGTTCAGGTGTCAGCCCAGCCGCCAGCCAAAATAACGGGCGGTCTGATCAAAGAAAAGAAACTAATGAACGTCGAACATCGAACGCCCAACATCGAACATCGAATAAGGTATTCTGTCTTTTTAAAACGACTGAGCGAAGCGATTCCATCATTCGTCAATCGACATTCGACATTCGTCATTCCAATGTAATTCACCCTCATGCACAAATTCAGTTTCTTTTTCAATTTAACTGGCCGCTTTTATGGCCTGCGGCGGCGTTTCCTCAACTGCTTCAATTTCTGCTGCTTTTCATATTTGAACAACAGGTCGATCCATTCACGAAACAGTGACACCAGCTTGTCGGACGGCTGGCCGGTGTCTTCCGCCACCGCTACCCTGTTTTCTGCTTCAGCCAGCGCATCGGCATATTCCAACCGTTCAGGCTCCAACGTCAGAAGGTGCCGGTAGATCTCCACGACTTTGTCCCAGTGGCCCTGCTCGGCATAAACCCTGGCCATTGTTTCCGTATATATATTGACGTCCTGGCTCATCATTCTTATCCCGCTGTGTTTCAGTACCTGGTTTCTGAAATCAAATCACGTTTGTGCATGATTTATGCTGTTGCCAGATGGAAAGCTTTAGCTCTGCTATCGATTTAAGTAAAAATCCGGGCCCAGAGGACCCGGCTTTGACTCACCCCAGAGGGGATCTGAATAAATACACGTACCTGCAGTGTTCAGGTGTCAGGTGTCAGGTGTCAGAAACAGACTTAAACCCGTTGGGTTTGAGTCGCTCATGAAATGACCTTGCTGACGCGACCGTTGGGCCTTCTGCTTCACGCCAATCAGCGCCTATGCCTCGGAGAGCGATTCAACAATTATTCAATCTTCAATCTTCAATTTTCAATTCCGGCTTGCCCGGGTTGGGTTTTAAGATAATTTCATCCTTTCTGATCATGCCCAACTCTTGCCTGGCAATGCTTTCAATGTAGCCCAAATCATTTTTCAGGCGATCGATCTCAATTCTGATGGCACGATTTTCCCGGACAAGATGCTCGTTTTTTTTTATCGATTCAAGCTGCTCCCGTTTCAACTGTGCCAGATCCGAATACCCATGTCGGCCAAAAAAGATATAAATCAACAGGGCAACCAGTGCCACAGTGATAAATACTAAAAGGACATTTTGTTTTGCGGTCATTTCTTGCCAAAACCCTTTTTGATTTCCGTCAAAACAATGCTCAATTCCCGGCTCTTAAATATAAACGATGTGATTCCATAAATGCCGATGCCGATGCCGACACTTGTCGCCACGCCGATCATCAGCCTTGCAGCCGTCCGGTTTTCCGGCGTAATCAGAAGCTCGGCCGACGCCCAGACCCCAATTCCCATCACCAGGGAAGCCTGCGATGCTTTGCCGGCCGACAGCGCAATATTTTTCCAACCCAATGAACCCAATCTGGCTCTGAGCGCATGTATAAGAAGGCCCAGGTTAAAAATTGATGCCAAGGAAGTTGCCAGGGCAAGACCGCCATGGGCCAATGGTTTCATTAAAATGACGCCGAAAACCATATTGGCGGCAATCGAGTAAATTGCAATGCGAACCGGGGTTCGGGCATCCTGCATTGCAAAAAAAGCAGCCGCAATGATCCTGACAGCCGAAAAAGCCCATAGACCCCAACAATAGTACATTACGGCCTCGGTCGTCAACCGGGTTGCCGCCGCATCGAACTCACCCCTTTGAAACAGCAGCGCCACGATCGGCTCCCGCAAGACGAAAAGCCCGACCATGGCAGGAATGGAAATAAACAAAACCAACTGCAGGGCGTTGGCCACGGTCTTTCTCAAATCATCATATTCCCGGGAGGCCGCCTGCCGCGAAAGCACAGGCAACACGGCGGTCGAGGCGGCAATAGCAAATATACCAAGAGGAAATTGCACCAGACGATCCGCAAAATAGAGGTAGGTGACGCTGCCCTCCGCCAGCAGCGACGCCAGTATGGTGCCGACCACAATATTTATCTGGTAGACCGCACCGCCCAGAATTACGGGAAGAATCAATAGTCCCACTTTTTGCAATCCCGGGTGCAGCAGCCTGGCGGATTCCCAGAATCGAAATCCTTTGCGAACCAGGATCGGCAGTTGCAGCGCCAGTTGGAGGATACCGCCGATCAACACCCCGAGAGCCACACCGATGACCGGCGTCGGCAGGGCGGGCGCCAGAAACAACACCGCACCGATAACACAAAGATTCAGAGCAACCGGCGCCAGCGCCGGCGCAGCAAAATGTCCCAGGACGTTGAGTATTCCCATGCACAGGGCCACCAGGCCGATGCAGAAAAAATAGGGGAACATCCAGCGAGTCAGGGTAACCGTCAACCAGAGCTTTTCCACCTCAAAACCCGGTGCTATCAATCGAACGATCCAGGGGGACAGTAAAATACCGCCGATAGTAAGTATAAACAGGCCGAGGCTCAACAGCCTGAAAGCCGAGCGGGCCATGGCAAAGGCCCCGTCCCGATCATTATTGACGATATACTCCGTAAACACCGGGACAAAGGCCGAACTCAAGGAGCCCTCTGCAAATAGACGCCTTAACAAGTTGGGAATTCTAAATGCCGCAATAAACGCATCTGAGCTGAATCCGGCCCCCAGAAGCCACGCAATCGCCGCATCGCGGACAAATCCCAATATGCGGCTGGCCAGCGTGGCCGACCCCACGACGGCCGTGCTTTTTATCAAGCGGGTTTTCTCGGACATGTCAACGTGGCGGGAAAATACAGAATATTGAAAAAAAACATTAAAAGGCCTTGACAGCGTTTCGATTAATTAATATTTATACCAATTTAAACAACTCGAGAAAGGAGCAGACTCTCTTGGCAAATCACAAATCGGCGATCAAACGTGCTCGCCAAAATGAAATACGTCGGTTGCGCAATAAAGGCACCAAATCAAGGATTAAAAGCATCGTCAAAGATGTACGGTCTTCCGTCGCGGAAGCATCAGGTGAGGAGACGAAGGCGAAATTGAACACGGCCCAATCGGTTATTGACAAGGCCTCGAAAAAAGGCGTGATTCACAAACGCACCGCCTCCAGAAAAATCAGCCGCCTCACCAAACTCGCCAATTCCGCCAGCGCATAATTTCAGACTGAATTATTGGGTGGATTTTCCGCCACGGGTGGAAAATCCACGCTGCCCGATATAAATCGTTTCGCATCCCTACCCGGCGTTCGGCACAATTAAACGGATATGGTAACTAAAAGCGCAGTGCTCACCACGGCTTGCACTCAATCGATGATGACGCTGAGTATCAGCTATATTTTTTAGAAGTTATTGGTTAAGCGGCTGAAAATTCGTTCAGACATTCTTTCCGATAGCCTCGAAATGGCTATATTTTCGTTCTGGTCTGTTGCTAACTTGCTGTTTTCATCTACGTCATAGGCTTGCCGGTCAGTAATGCCCTTGGCGGCCCAGATAATTTCTCCACCGCCCTCTTTAATCAATCTCACGTCAACCGTCATGATAACTTCCCGTTCACTGGCAATCTCCGTGCCGACCCGCGAGATGGTCTGAGTGCGAATGGTCCGGATCACCCCTTTGAGAATCGCATCTGCGTTTTCCGCACCGCTGGCAAGGCTTTTTTCTCTCTGCCGGGTGAATTCAAAAACGACCTGATTGGTGACCACCCTTTCAATGCCGGTCTTGCCGGTACGATTTTCAAAGACCTCGATAAAAATTCGCTCCACGTCATTGGGAAAAGCCCCCTGGCCGGCAAACCGGTAGCCGCAGGCGCAGACGACCGCCAGACAAACTATCGCTATTGAAGTTAATTTGGCTCGTTTAGACACTTTTTTTCCTATGTTGAGTTGAACGGCATAAGGTGTAAGGTATAAGGTGTAAGGTGTAAGGTATAAGGTGTAAGGTGTAAGGTATAGGGTGTAAGGTATAGGGTGTAAGGTATAGGGTGTAAGGTATAAGGTGTAGGGTTTAAGGTATAAGAATCCCATTATTTTCGGTCGCCCTGCACCTTAGGAATCATACCATCTTCGAACCAGGCGGGGATAAACCCCGCCACTACTTTTCCGACCGAACACCGAAGGCCGAAAGCCGAATGCCGTTTCCTTTCACCTTATTACCTTCTTTCCATGCCGTACCCCGAACACCGAAGGCCGAAAGCCAAACACCGATCCTTGCCTTTCACCTTTATCCTTTTACCTTTCACCTTTTACCTTTCACCTTTTACCTTTTTTAAACAACAATATTCACCAGCTTTTTCTTCACCACGATCACTTTCTGAATTTCCTTGTCGCCCAGAAATTTTACAATCCGTTCATCATACAGGGCCGTTTCTTTGATGGTGTCTTCCGGCGTGTCGGCCGGCACCTGGAACCGGCTGCGCAATTTTCCGTTGACCTGAACGACGATCAACAACTCATCTTCTTCAAGGGCGGCCGCCAGATGGCGGGGCCAGGGTGCCAGAAAGATGCTGGATGTATACCCCAGAGCCTGCCAGAGTTCTTCGGCATAGTGCGGCACGATGGGAGCCAGAAGCAGGGCCATCGATTCCACGGCCAATCTCAACACGGGCAGCTTCTGGCCGTGCTCTTTTTGAAGATCGACCCCGCTCAGCGTATTGAACAGCTCCATGATGGCACTGATGGCTGTATTAAAGTGGAAACGGTCTTCGATATCTTTGGTTACCTTGTATATCGTTTGATGGGTTTTGCGGTATACTTCCCGCAATTCACCATCCAGGCTGTCGGGGCTTCCATCAAAAGTTTTTACATCTTTTATGGCGTCCATCAATACCGCAGCCAATCGCCATACCCGGTTCAGGAAACGGTAACCGCCTTCAACCCCCTGTTCACTCCACTCCAGATCCTTTTCAGGCGGTGCGGCAAACAGGCAGAAAAATCGGGTCGTATCGGCGCCGTACTTATCGAGCAGGATATTGGGATCGATGACATTTTTTTTCGATTTGGACATCTTCTCGACCCGGCCGATGGTCACCGGTTTGCCGCAACTGTTGCACCGCCGGTCACCCTGGCCGCCGCCGGCCTCCTCGGGCAGCAAATATCCGTGTTCCGGGCACATGGTCGTCTCTTTGCATACCATCCCCTGGGTCAGCAGATTGGTAAAGGGCTCCTTGAATTTTACCAACCCCTGATCATGCAGCACCCGTGTAAAAAACCGTGAATAGAGCAGGTGCAAAATAGCATGCTCTACCCCGCCGATGTATTGATCCACCGGCATCCAGTAATCGACGGCATCCGTGTCGAACATGCTCGTGTCGCAGCGCGGGCTGCAGTATCGCTCGAAATACCAGGATGATTCGACAAACGTATCCATAGTATCCGTTTCTCTTTTGGCCCCGGAATGGCCGCACTGAGGGCAGGTGACGTTTATGTATTCAGCCAGTTCAGGCAGGGGCGATCTGCCTCCCGCCAGCATATCGACGTTTTCCGGCAGAACGACCGGAAGATCCGCTTCCGGCACCGGCACGATGCCGCACTCATTGCAGTGGATCATGGGAATGGGCGCACCCCAGTAGCGCTGCCTTGAAATTCCCCAATCCCGCAGCCTGAAACTGACGGCGCGTTTACCAAGATTGTTGTTTTCCAGGTGCGTGGCGATTTCATCGAGGGCCTGTTGATTGTCCATCCCATCGAATCGGCCGGAATTTATCATTTTGCCAGGGCCCGTATAGGCTTCGGCCATGGTTTGTCCGTCCAGATCATCACCCGCGGGGTTGACGACCACGATAATGTCGAGATCGTACTTTTTGGCAAAATCAAAATCACGCTGATCATGGGCCGGAACGGACATGACAGCACCGGTCCCATATTCCATCAGGGCAAAATTGGCCGTGTAGACGGGTATACGCGTGCCGCTGAGCGGGTTCACGCAATAGGCGCCGGTAAAGACCCCCTCCTTTTCATAATCTTCGATGGAGCGGGCCGAACGGTCCTGCAAAGAGATCTTGTCAACGAATTCGGCCACGAATTTTTCCTGGGATGTTCCTTTGGAAAGCTCCGCAACCAGGGGATGTTCCGGCGCCAGCACCATAAGGGTTGCACCAAATACCGTGTCCTGCCGCGTAGTAAATACGGATATGGCCCCTTCCCGCTGATCGAGGGGAAAGTTGATTTCAGCTCCGATGCTTTTGCCGATCCAGTTTTTTTGCATGGTGAGCACTTTTTCAGGCCATCCGGGCAGTTTGTCGCAGTACAGCAAAAGGTCGTCCGCATAGTCGGAAATCTTGAAGAACCACTGCCACAATTGTTTCTGCCGAACCGCTTCGCCGCAGCGCCAGCACATGCCGGCTTCCACCTGTTCGTTGGCCAGGACCGTCTGGCAATCTTCGCACCAATTCACAAACGACTCCTTGCGGTAGGCCATGCCGCTGCGATACATCTGCAAAAACAGCCATTGTTCCCAACGATAGTACTCGGGTCGGCAGGTGGCCAGCTCCCGATCCCAGTCGTAGCTGAATCCCAGCTGTTTGAGCTGGGAGCGCATGTTGTCGATATTGGCGTAAGTCCATTTGGCCGGATGGGTTTTATTGGCGATGGCGGCATTTTCGGCCGGCATCCCGAAAGCGTCCCATCCCATCGGATGCAGTACGTTGAATCCCTGCATGCGTTTGTAGCGGGCGACCACATCTCCGATGGTGTAGTTACGGACATGTCCAATATGAATATTTCCCGAGGGATAGGGAAACATCTCCAGCAGGTAGTATTTGGGCCGCCCGGGGTCGTCCGCCACTTTGAACAAATTCGTTGCGGTCCAATTTTTTTGCCATTTGATTTCAATTTCCCTGGGATGGTATTTCTGATCCATTACGCGACTATTCCTCTGTTCGTATGTTCACCAATTGTGACACTGTCCAAGTTCGCCTGGGGTGAAAGACGAAGATCCGGATTTAACGGACATCACCGGTTCCTAACCCGGGCAAGCCGGAATTGTAAATTGAAGATTGAAGATTTGTTGTATCGCTTCGCTCTGTCTGTTTAATTTAAATCGATAGCATTCCTAAAATATTCATTCCGGGCATGGTATAAATCATGCGCAAGCTTGATGTGATTTTAATAAGTAGGCATTAAATCGACCAATAAGAATTGTTTTAACTCCAAAATCTTTGAAAGAAAAGCATAAAATTCATTATACAACAATAATGATACCCTAATTGGGCCCAAAATGCCCAATTAATTGTTTGACTTGTAGCTAACAATTTAATATTCAAGCAAATAGAGTGTCAACGTTGGTTTAAAATTTGCGAACCTATAACCAAAAGAAGGTTATCCTTCGTGATCCTTTACTTTCTTATTCGGAACATTGGAGTGGTGGAGTGTTGGAGTAGTGGCTGAAGCTCTAAGGTCTCCGTAAAATATCTCAATACTCCAATACTCCAAGGTCTGAAAGTTCAATCGCGGCTTGCAACCTCGAAATTATCTTTTTGTTGGTTATTGGAGCGAAAATTTGTAATTAAATGTTTAAATTCGCTAAAACTGTGTTATTCTGTTGGATTAAATTTTGCTAATTTTGTGGTTGTACGAATTAGACAGTTTACCGGCGATTAATATTATTATTACCATTGGCAGTGCAAGGATAAAAATTTATGAGCATCAAGATACTGGTTAACGCAGTCGACCCTGGAGAATGCAGAGTTGCAACGGTTAAGGAGAATAAACTTGAAGAGTTTCGCATTGAAAGCAGTTTAAAAGAGATTACCCACGGCAATATTTACAAAGGCATTATATCGCGCATCGAACCCAGCCTTCAGGCGGTCTTTGTCGACTACGGCGCCGAACGTCACGGCTTTTTGCAGAAATATGAAATCCATAGCGATTACTTTCTGGACACGGGCCAGGGCCAGCATTCCATCGACAAGATAGTTAAACGCGGACAGGAATTGATGGTACAGGTTACCAAGGACCCTTTTATGAAAAAAGGGGCCATGCTGACGACTTATATCTCGTTGCCGGGAAGATATCTGGTTTTAAGGCCGGGCAGCGACAATCGCGGCGTATCCCGCAAGATAGACGATGAGGACGAACGCCAGCGCCTGAAAGATATTGTCAATAAATTGAAAATTCCGGAAGAATTCGGTCTTATTGTGCGGACTGCCGCCGAAAAATTTAGCAAAACGGCCCTCTCCAAGGATTTAAACTATCTTTTCCGGCTGTGGAAAGACATCAAGGGCAGCGTCATGAAAGTAAAATCTCCGGCCCTGCTTTACAAAGAACGCCACCTGGTCATCCGATCGATCAGAGATTCCTTCAGCCCGGAGGTTGCCGAAATATTGATTGATGACGGTCTGGTATTCGATGAAGTCAGGAATTTCATCAAAATTTTTGCCCACCGTCAGGAAAAAGTCGTTCGGCGCTACAAGGGTGCCAAACCGATTTTTTCCAAATTTCAGCTTGAAGATCAAATCGCTTCAATATTTGAAAGCCGGGTGTCCCTGAAGTCCGGCGGCACCCTGGTCATCGAGCAGACCGAAGCCCTGGTATCCGTTGATGTGAATTCGGGCAAATCGACCCATGAAAAATCCATTGAACAAACGGCATTTCAAACCAACCTCGAGGCGGCCGAAGAAATTGCACGGCAGCTCCGGCTGAGGGATTTGGGGGGTCTCATTGTCATCGATTTTATCGACATGAAAGATCCCAAGCACCGGTCTGAAGTCGAAAGGCATTTGAGAAAATATGTCAAGGAGGATAAAGCCCGGGCCAAAGTCGGCAAAATTTCACGGTTCGGCTTGATGGAGATGTCACGGCAGCGCATTCGTCCCTCCATCGAGTTCGGCAGCTACCTGCCCTGCAACAAATGCCAGGGCAAAGGCCTGGTGCCGTCAGCTGAAACGCTGGGCATCGGTTTTCTGCGCAAACTCAGTTTAGAAACCCTGAAAGAAAAAGCCCACCGTGTCAAAGGCATTGTCCCGCTGGAAGTGGCCGAATATTTGTTAAATAAAAAGCGCCGCGAGATTGTCGACCTCGAGGTCAGACGCGATCTGAACATCGAAATCGAAGGCGATCGTGCGATGGTCCCGGGCGACAGCCGGATTATCTGCCGGGAATAGGGCTATAGGTCTTATAAGTCCTATAGGACTTATTGCGGTATAGGTCTTATAAGCCCTATAGGACCTATTGCGGTATAGGTCTTATAAGCCCTATAGGACCAGTACTTTCAAGGTAGTACTACATATTCATCGTAACCAAAAGAAATAATTTAACATATTAGGGCTGGACATTCCTCGCTCTAAAAGTTATATTATGTCAGATTAATATAACTTTTGGAGGTAGAAAAAATGTTGAGTCCAGTTTTTAAGCCTTTTGTTGAACAAAGCCCAGTCACGGTTATGGCCCGTGCGATGATCGAACGTGTATTGAACCCGGACCAATTAAATGAAT
>Ga0209338_1000373_pt1 | contig 14410 bp, 9 predicted proteins | sample OlaalgELextract1_FD_187374 | JGI IMG/M metagenome (GOLD analysis project Ga0209338, IMG submission 187374) | Olavius algarvensis symbiont microbial communities from Tuscany, Italy - Type A ELBA extract 1 (SPAdes) (version 2) | ecosystem: Host-associated > Annelida > Digestive system >... | reverse complement strand
TTCTGTAGGGAAAAATTTGTTGCTTTTTGGAAAAGAATTTTTTAGACGGATGTTCTTAATGGTAGCAAACTGGCACTGAGAAAACATTATATTTGATGTGGTGAGTAGTGATGTAAATCAAGGCTCGAAAAATCGAAACTCGTTACAATTTTGAGCACTCTAAATCAAATTTTTAAACTCGAAACTCGATTTCACTTTTTGTATTTCTGCATAATTAAATGTAACAATTATCACGCTAATAAATTAACCTTTTCGCCATGTTTGCGCTTTAAAAGCGCCATACTGCGAACTGATAGGTATGTAAACGCACTGCAAACACGTTAACAACACACGCGACACGGCGACTTGTGCCTAAAACAACGGACGTACAATAAAACGATAAATGTTTCTTATCACTTGTTTACACACATACACGTAGAAATCTTATTTTTCCATAGAAATGTATAATGCACCATAAAATAGTTATTAGTGTAAAATATAGTATTATCTCTCCCGACAAAACCCCGGCTTCTGTTTCGCAAACCCCCGTGTGTAACATCCGTGCAGTCGGAGAGACTGTTCTCTGCATGCGGACGTGTAATTACCAAGTCGCTGGTATTCCTTAACGAGAACATTGAGCTGTACTGAGTGTTCGTAGCGGACAGACGATTCTGAGAAACTGCGTAGCTATGACGTAGGCCTACGACAGTATTGATTGATCATTTGAGGTGTTGAACTGGTATCAGTAAAGTAGGCTAAGATGTAGACTTTTTATGGACTACGTATTAATGTACGTTTTCTGCATTTTTGTTTGTTGTACATGTAAGTTGACAGTAGAGGACACACGTTAAGTTAACGTACAGCAGGCCTATTGGTAAATGGAGTGTGCTGAATAATATACTTAAATATAGTAACTGGGAGCGGGAGTTTACCATAGAGTAGTTTGTACAACACTCAGAGTGTGATCTTATATCGCATGTCTGTGGTCATGGTGTGGCCATGTTTGTCCAGCGCCTCCGTAGCTCTGCCTATGGCGCTTTACAAATATAAATAATGTTTATGATATGATATGATATGTTGTAAACAAAATACGAATACAAGTTCACATATAAAGCTTTATTATATCATTCATGCAGGTTTGTAAGTTGTAACTTGTAAAAATGATAAGTTTCATACAAAGACAAGCGAAGCTATTAGGCCCGTACAAACAGCTGTGAAATGAAATTAAAACGTACTTATTCTTACTCTCTTCACCATGCTGCTAGGATACAACGGGAAACAAGTTTTGAGTTTTAATCGATTTTTTTGGATTCGAGTTTCGATTTTGAAAAAAATTCGGAGTTTAACATCACTCGTCGTCGTTTCTGGCATGCAACTCACGATTGCGTAGCGCCATACGTCTACATCATCCTCCACAGAGGGCGGTTCACTAGTGGTGATTAACTGTTTCAGTTAGCAGAGGTCTGTGTTATGCTTCTCATTGTTGATTGACTGTCGTAAATTGTGTTGTAGCAAAGAGTTAAAAGAAGGCATCGAAATATTAACAGCAAAAATTCAACAATTTAAACCGAAGATTGCCGTTTTTAATGGGAAAGGTAAAACAATCCGCTGTATTTTGCTACTTTAAACTCTTTCTGTCTTACGGTTTCTGCCATTGGTAGTATGTTGGTGTGATATTTTAGCACTTCTATATAATATTTTTGTTGAGTATATAGCATAAGTAACACAACTGAACTCGACTGCAGTCCATAGTGTAAGTTATAATTACAGAAATGATGGTTGTGTCACTGTTGCGCATTGACAAATTTTGGTTGTACATGATAGAGTTAAGAATGTCAGTGTATTGGCCTGCAGGGTCATGATTCAGTTTTGATTGCTCATTGAATTGTTGTCTGTGATGGCAGGTATTTACGAGATATTTTGCGGAAATAAGAATTTCTATGTAGGCAAGCAGCCAGACCCTTTCCCAGGCACATCAAACACGGTATGCCTAATTGCCTATTTATGTGTGAAGTATGATAACGAAAGTGTTGTTACAATAGTTATATTTTGTGAACTTTACTGTTTTATTTATATAATATTGTGACTATTGAAGACTAATGGCTGTCGCTTGCAGGTTTTTAGTGGCGTTTTTGGTGCTTTATTTGGACATTTGCTAGTGCTACTTACACGAGTCTGACTTGTGAACAGCAGCACTTTATGATCTGAGAAGTGGCAGCTTATATGCATAAGATAATGGCACCACACTATGAATTTGCAATAGGACCTGCATTGCAGATAGCAGACATACCATCACCCTTATAAGCCACTATCCTTTACCCTAGGGTCATGTTTAGCAGCTCACCGGTCTAATAGGCCTGTTCATTAGACCCAGCCTATGTTAGACCGGTCAGCTGTTGGGACAGCTTTCATTGATATCCCGTAGAACAAAATGGCAGCGAGTGCTGGCAGGCGATACACTACGTATTTGACAACAGTTTCCGTACTACCAGTGTTACTTAACATACTATTGGTCAACTGAGATATACTTATACAGATAGAACCTTCAACTACACATTATAAATACCTTTCAGTTCACATATATCTCTCGTACAACCAAACAACATCATTGCAAATATGACGTCACATGACCTGCAGCTCGTTTGGATCGACATTAAAAATCAATACGTAAAAAATGGCCGGGTACTTTAGCCGAAAGTTGTCAACAGCTCACCGGTCTAGAAAACAAAAACGTGGACCGGTGAGCTGTTGGACATGCTCCAGGTAAGCAACTGCTCATTGTCCCGTCCCACTGAGTGTAGTAGGCTCAGTTGGCCTGAAGGTTAGCAGTGGTGTATGTTGCACTTCTCATTGTTGACACCCAGTAGGTTAGCATCTTGCTCGAGGTTAAATGCGATGGACCAAATGAGAACTGACCCCGCAATCTCCTAGTCAGGAGTCCGATAGTATTACCACTAGACCACTGCAACATGTTTTGTTTTAGATGTGTTAGATTTCCCCTGTGCTGCAGTAACAAGCAAAAAACACGCTGATCAGACAAAAATTGACAGATGTAATAGTAGTAATAGTAGCATCTTACATGCTTTAGATCTGATGACATTTTTATTATTATTATTTTTTTATTATTATTATTATTATTAATATTAAACAAGAACATAATGGGTGGCGTATCATTAAGAACTAACTACTAGGACACTTTACAAAGTTAATAAGTTTGCAAGATGGTTGTGAGGTTAGTAATTAAAAACCGGGCCTACTGTGTATCAGTTAGCACAAGTGTGAGCCGCAATAGCGATGGAAAAGTTCACATTTCAGCAGCCGCCTGAAAACGGGGAACATAGGTGCATTCTGCGTTGATGATGACAAACTGTATTTGTATTGATTGTGATTATCAGTGTGTGTACAGGGTGGCTCAAAATAAAATGTCCTACTGGACAAAGTGCAATTTCCCGACAAAAAAACGTTTCCACCAAAATCTCTGGATTTACAGAGGAAAGATTTTTTGCCTCTGTAGCTTATGCTGCACTGGAGGCATAATGTTTGTACATCGCAGCTTCTGTCCTGACTTCTGTCCTTCCCAAATATATTTCTTTTGCTTTGCAAGGAAATGAAACGGATATCAATGAAATTCATGGGAGGTAATGACAACCACGAACAGTAAAGGAGCGGAGGAGCGGGATACGACAAAATATTCAAATCAACATCGCTGTGATGCCAAACAGGTGCTGATGCTGCCAGAATGATTCTTTGAACAGGCGACAGCAGATGAGATCGTGGACACAATTTCACATTAATTTTAAAAATTTCACTTACGTATTTCATATAAATATATTAAGAAGTTTATAGCAATTTTTTTATTTGTACAATATTCTTCTAACAGCCAACATAGACTAGCTGTAAACAAGCTGATGTAACATGGTCAGCTATCGTCAGGAAACCAGGAAGTTGTTGACCAAAAAGTATCCGTATGGCAGAAAACATCAAAAATACAGAACAGAATATTGTAAAAAAGGTGTAATTTTTGAAGCAGTGAAAATATTTCGGTGAAATTTTTGACGACTGTTGAAAGATCTTTCCCCTGTAAGTTTTTGGTCAACCACATCCTGTAAATCCTGATATTTTGGTAGATAAAAAACTGGGTTGTACAGAACTGCATTTTGCCCGGTTGGACATTTTATTTTCAGCCACGGTGTAGATGGTAACCAGGAATGTTTATATTGTAGACGGTATTTGTAATGCCATCATCAAGTGCCCGCTGTTCACAACTGCCACGTGCTGTGGATAAAGTTCCATTCTACGTTGCTCTACGTAAGCTGCGTGACTACCGGCGTGGTGAACTACCACATCTTGACGAGTCTGAAGTGACGTTTCCTGATTTAGAACTGAAAGTTGAACCCCGCAAAGACCGGCTGGATCGGCAGCTAAAGCAGCAGCAGGAGGCAGCGACTGCAGCGGCTGCCGCTGCTCATACAAAACTCGACAAGAAGCGCCGGCTTGATGACGATGTGGACTTTGAGACGATGTTTCCTGGTGTATGTTCAAGTTATCCATCTTACCCAGCATCCCGGTCGCATAATGGACTTGTGCCATCAGCTGGCAGCAGTACAAGCTGGAATCTGTCGGCGTGGCCACCAACTATGCCGGGTATGCCGCCAGGTATGCCACCACTTAGCTTCCAGCATCCTTCGGCTGCTGCTGGACCGTCACTAGTACAGCGATTGACACAAGTGCCTACAATGGACTCTATGTTCGGTGCAATGCCGTTACTGCTAAAACCTGAAGACAGTGCCAGTGGAATAAGCCAATATGGTCAGTTTGACGCTTGTAGCAGCCGTGCCAGCAATTACTGGCCTGGGCCATCGCACCATTATGGAGGTGGTGCATTGACAAACTATCCATATGGCTTCCAGTCGTTGTATGGTACTTCTGGTGCCAATGTTCATGTACCGTCTGTCGATGGACAGTATCCGGGATCACGGACATTGCCGTGTAGCTCGTCGTTTCTCTATCATGACAGTCCAGTTGTAACATCGTCCAGCATCCATACATTATCGTCAACATACCCGGCGAGCTCGCATGCAGCTGCTGCAGCTGCAGCATACTACGGCTCACCGTTCTTCCTACCGTCACATGGGATGTCTTCAGGTCACATTGCAGGGTCAACGTGGCCTGGTTCATACCAGTACGCACAGTCACGTGCTGCCGCCAATGCGTCTTACTCCGATCCATTTAACCGTGATATACCAGACTGATTACCAACTGCTGGCTTTGATCTTCGACCGTGACAAAATTAAATAAGTTTTTCTGTCATCAACAACAGTCTTGTTATGAAATGGTTCAGATATGTGACTTGCAGTCGATAGATCGAATGTTCAGTTACCAGCCGTTGATGTTGCTTGGGCTGGTTGTTACAACACATTTGACTAGCACCTCTGCAATTACGTGGCATTCTACATTGCATCTCAAAAACGAGCTAACTTTGGCAAGCTGTAGTTTTGTCACGCAGGGACTGATTTTGATAATTTTGGATAAACAGCATCAACACGCTTTCAAAAATTATATGCATATTCAACTTTCCTTGTCCCTACACTTTTACTTACTTTATTTGCTTTTAAATAGCAGCGACAGAAATGACGCGACACCAGCCACTTGAAGCAGTGCCTCAGTGACACAGTGGGAAGCATGTCACAAAATGTCCTCAATGGTCAACGGAAAAAGCGGTTAAGTGCATGCGTGAAGATGAAAGGACATTACTTTGAACATCTGCTAAAATCAAACCAGCTCCTGTCAAAGGCAGAGTTTACCCAAAATTATTAAAATCAGTCCATGCTTGTCGAAACTACAGCTTGCCAAAGTTGACACGTTCTTTTGAGACATGGTTTAGAAATAGGTGCAGTTTTATTAAAGTTAAGCTAAGGTCACGGTCATGTTTCATGAGTAATACGAACCGAGTAATACGACTTTATGACTGACTAGTCATAAAGTCGTATTACTCGGTTCTTTGTTTTACTGAATCTCACCAGCTTTCGTTATTGAATTTAATAACGCAGACTGTGGCAGCGGCAGTTTTTCTTGTGGCCTGCATTAAACGTCGTGTGACAAGCCCTTCGCATAATGGTACCTGCTGTTTGGCCAGCATTTTGGCATATTATTTGTTTATAGTTTTGTTGCTACACTCAGTTAGGTCAACATCTTTATAACTATTATGTAAATGATCAGTGTCGGGTTATAGTTTGGTTCCGAGAAAGTATTTGCATGAGGTCACTGAATTTTATTCCTGGGTAAAAACAGGTTAATTACAGTGCCAACTTATGTTACTTTCTGCAGTAATTTAATTGAAAGAATATTTTTTTTTATTCAAATTTTTTAACAGTAAGCACTTAAGGCCGTTCACTGTTGTTGCTGTATTGCCCTGTTTAGGATTGTTGTAGAAATAACTTTTCATGCTTAAAAGTCCTGGGCTTCTTCAGTTTATACTAATGTTGTATTTCCGTTTCGTACCTTCATTTATGATACCACCAGTATCTGTATATAATGTGTAGGAGAACTTGAGGTAATAAAACTATAGTGTGGGCCATATGTGTATGATACTTGTATAAAGTTTGTATTGAGCTTGCTAATTTTACGTTGATTGTTGTAGATATTTTTTATTAATATAGGTAAGCATAATATATTACGAGTTGTGTATAAGAGTACAGTGTGTGAGCGTACTTGTCATTACATGGCGTTCTGTTCTGGACTCTTGCAGTTTTTGTCTCCGCTCACATGTCTCTGCGCCTGTGATTTTTCGTTGGTATTTTTAGCAGCAGTTTTTTTATATACTTTTCTGCTGATTTTGGCAATTTTCCAGGTAGCATAAATATGTCGATGCGGGTACCTCGGGTGACTTGCACAGTGTCGTTTTTTAACAGGATAGTTTAGTGTTTTTTATTGGTGATAAACATGCTAGTTTTTAGTGCGTGTGCGTGTGTGTGTCACGAAATATTTTTAAGAGGTAAATGGCTCGGAGTTAATTTGAAGTGTCTGCAATAATGTACACAAGTTATGCAGTCACACTGCCTGCTGCTGTTGAATTGTGCCATCGACATTTGTAATGAACTTGCTGATGCATTGTGTATGTGTCTCTGTTATGTTGCATATATTGTATTGTTCGATGTCAAGTTATTTATAAATATGCTTATTGGTTGAGTTAAAGAATAGTTGTCGTGTGAACCTGTCTTGTTGTACATATGCATCACTGTTATACGTTGTTTCGTTGCTGTAATTAGCAGCGTTTGTTTTATTTCCATCATCAGATCGTTTGCCGTATGCTACGTACGGTGCAGTTTGTTGTTGTACCACGAACTAAACTGTACGGATACAATTGGTCGTTATTGGAGGTGGGTCGATATCACAATGGCCGATATCGATACGATAAGATACATCGATATCTCTGACCCAAAATATCGGCGATATCGATATCCTTTACTGCAGCATTCTTTGGCCTACTCATATATTTCATTATCGCCAGCAAAGTAGTCAATGGCGTCAATGTTATTCCTTAACTTCCGTTTCAGACCAGTAACGAGGTGTGACGACGTACTGTATTGCTAAATAAGATGCTCAGTTTTACTCGTATAATTGTCTCTCTTTAACTTAACATTTAAAAAGTACGATAAAATATCGAAAAATTACCGATATTTGACTTGTCATCGATACAATATCGATATATCGAAAAAGCCGATATCTAAAGTGCCGATACGATACCGATATATCGACCCACCTCTAGTCGCTGTCATGTCATGTCGCCTACACCAAAATCTGTTGTTGAACTGATCATGTTTACCATTATAACAGTAACTGCTTGGTTTGTCTCTGACTGGCTAAGTTTCTGCTAGGCTTACTAGGCCGCAACACTCGAGCATACAACCCACAGACCCGACTGATACTGAATTGCTCGATTTTCTGCCGACCATCTTTTCAGCATCTTCAGAAGAAAATTTGTTCCAACACATGGCAATTTCCAGGTGAGCCTGTGTGTTCCGTTAGGACCAGCCAAACTTTTCATATCGTCCAGACACCAGTCTGCCAAGTCTTCGTAGAATGTCCCCTCTGTCTAGTTACAGCGGTCATGATATCGTGTAGTGCTTGATCCAGTTGACCACCACCACCGCATACTAGTTGTTCTTCTCGTATGCATGTCATTAACCATAATTGGTCAGCCACGAAACAGCGTCCTCATCCGCAGAGTGTAGCCGAGATAAGCCGCCATTCAGTTTTGTCAGGGGACAGGATACGACAATGTGCGTACTAGTGAAGTTCTAAAACATGGCCAAAAAGAAAATGTTTACTTGTACTTATACATGTACTTTAGTCTTGCCATTGCACATTACTGTGTGCGCTCTGGAATGTGCTATCGGTCTGATTGTAAGGGTGCACTACAAGTCACTGTTGTTGCTGTTATTAAATATGGCCACTGTTGTGACTTATTGATTAGAACATTAATGTAACAGTTCGTGGTATGATAAAACAAATAGTCTGCGGCCACAATGTGTTTGTACCTCGTGGTCTTGTGCAACATTTCTGCTTTGTGGCAGACATGTTTCAACACTGCTGCAGACATCACTCGGCATTTGTATGTTGATTTTTTAACAGGGTAGTGAAGCTGAGTAGTTCATTATTTTCATCGTTATGTTGGGTTTGGGTGACTTGCCGGACAGACATACGAACCATTTCATCTATTAACCCTTTAGCAGTCAAAAGGCAATTATAGTGCCACATATTGCCATATCTTGAACAATGAGTTGGTACACTGGCCGTTGATGTGTGAGCTGTTACATTTGGTAAGCGAGGAGGGGCACAGCCCTCCCAGGCCCCTCCGTGCTGTACCAAATGTGTAACAGCCCATCCATCAACAGCCAGTGTACCATTGTTCTGTGGTTTTAATGTGCCCCATAAACGGTTAACCCATTACCCAGTTAATGCTGGTGCAGAACTAATCGTATAGAATATTTATAATTTTTTATCTTTAGTTTATCCCAAGGTCAACAGTATGTACAGTGTTGTATGACCTAAAGAGAACAAAGTGTTTGTTACTGTATTCGTTTTACCCATGTGTGTCATGACTGTTAAGCAGTCCGCCATTAAGGTCTCCTTAGTGTTAACAGCATCAGACTGACGTCAAATTGACTGGCAGAGATAGGTCATGTTGTTGCAGCACTGATTGCGTTGTAAAACCTTGGATATACGCCACCATCAGTACAAGCGGCAGAAACCCCCCAGCTTCTGTCTGAGACCTGCCATCTATCATTGTGTTACTCAGTTAATAGCTTGAATTCCTTCAGGTAAATCCTAAAACAGCTACTCATTCCCAAAGCTACTTTGCTGGCACGTGTGGATCTGTAAACCTTGAATTTCTCGGACATCTTTTTCATTTGATGACCTTGTAATATTGTAGCCATTTTGTCATTTAGCCGTTTTTGCAATAACGTTCAACGTACATCTAAGACTGGCTTCTAGCCGAGGTTTTAAGTTATGTGATTTAGGGCCGGTTGCACCAAACTAGGTTACAGTTTCACTCACTTTAATGAAAGGTTAACTAAAATTGCATCGCATCTTTACCATTTAACCAGTGGTTAAACCTTGTTCAACTTTAACCAGCCGTGAGTCTGTGATGAAGAAAGCTACACGTTATTGTTTACTGGTTTTTTGGAGCAATTCTGGTGGTCTTCTCGTATGCATGTCATGAACCATAACTGGTCAGCCAGGAAACAGCGTCTTCATCCGCAGAGTGTAGCCGAGATAAGCCGCCATTCTGGTGGTGGTAAACAGAATTAATACTGTGGAAAATTAATACATTTGAACGATATTACATACATAAGTGGAAACTTTTTTACGTAGCATGTTTGTGGAAAGCCAACATCAGCATACATTTGCAGCCCATCCCTACCGGTGTCATCTGCCATTTCAGCCTCTGGCACAGTGAGAAACTTGTGGTCACGTGGCATACACCAGCCAGTAGCAAATACTACTACAACAAGTTAACTAATTGAAGACTAAATTTTTTCTTGCAATGCAAAACAATTTAACCTTTTGTTAATCAGTAATAATAGGTTAGTTAACCATAGAATTAACCACGTTTGGTGCAACTGGCCCTTAGTTACCTATTTAATACTTTAAATAAATAATGGCATGCTGAAATTTATGCAGGGCTTGATATACTGTGTGTAGTTTGTAGCATTTATGATGGTTGTGTTAACGAGTTAATTTTGTACGAAGACCTCACTCAGTGTAGAGAGTAAACTAGTGTAAGTAGCTGTAATAGGAATCTCAATGGCTTTCTGCTGTGCTGTCCAGTTTATCTATTGTACAGTTTACTTCTGGTCGAATTGTCAGCATATCTGTTAGACTGATGTGAAAACAATAAGTGTAGTCCAACAGTTGTGTCTTGACATTCCATCTTGCCACTATGATTTTAAGTCATCTGATAACATCATAATTCACAGTGCGTATAAGCTAACTAAAAACACGATTTTAAAAACTTCACTTTGTGAGCCACCTTGTAGTCCTGTGTAATTTACAAATACATACTGTTTGTTAGTCGAGCAACCTCTAGTGTAGCTAAGAGCAATCAACTTATCCCTCGCAATATCTCCAAAACCACTGAGCTAATCTTCAAATGGGCAAATAGGCTGTAACAGAAGAGAGAAGCTTTTGGTTTCTGAACTCTGTTGGGGGTGAGAGGTCCAAAAACGTCACTAAACCCACCTTCACAGTTCATGGTGGTAAAAAGGATTCACTTACCGAAAAAAGACAGCTGTCTGATTTTTGTAGGATAATTTATCTGCCAAATGCTGAAAGCTGTGTGAAAATCTGCTAATGGATGGCCGAGGTCCTTTCATGGTAATATAAGCACAGAGGCACTGGACTCACAACACTGCCCTGTACACACACAACATTGCCATTGGGCAATGTTGTGGATTGTACATTTTTAATTAATACAGAATAAACTACTTATCAGAGAGGTGTGTTATTGACAGTTTGTATTCACTTAAGCACATCATCAACAACAAGAAGCTCAGCTGTCGCAGACAGACTGCACAAAGCTTTGTGTCAATAAATATTTCATTCAAGGTCACTGAAGGTCATTCAAACTGACTGAATTGAATAGGGCATGCGTAAGTTCCTGTTAGTATTCTATTGAAATTGTCTGTATCTCCTACCGTTTCTTAGATATTCAGCATCAAATACTGGCATGAAATTGAAATCAGGGTTAGGGATTGTTCAAGGTCATTGAAAATGGTACCATTCAAAGGCTTGGGTAAGGTTTCCTATTTGCATTCCATAGTAACTATGGTCGTATCTTGTATCGTTTCTGAGACATTGGTGGAAAATCACGATTTTTTCATACATCCCTTGCATTTGGCGCCCCAGTTAGGGGGTCCCTGATAGAATATTGCCGCAATGTCTTGTACTTCAAAAACTAGACTCGTGTGGCTACTTGGTGGTGAAAAAAGTTTGATGATATGTTGACACGTTTTGACAATACCAGCATGTGACGTACGGAAATCTTGCGACAGCATAGTCCGCGCTATAAACATCATCGTGCAGTAATAAGCAACATTTATATGGCATCAATATGTATCTGCAAATACAGAGGCTACAACAATTCATGTAATACCCGTATTCAGAAATAATAATTGGGTTCTTTTGCTCCACTCCATATGGCATACGAGCAAAAAATCTATGCTCACATGTACACACAGTGGACATTTACTAGGCAAAACTGCCTTTTACTTAGCTAGCGTCATGATCATCACATACACAGCCTTTAATGAAACTTGTACACGTTTTGTGCATGGTCAGTGTTAAACATGCGAACAGTTTAAAATAACAAACTATCGTGCATGTGTTTCACTCGTTTAGTACTGACATTAATATGTCCAACGGTGCCTATATAAATTTACATAATAGCATTTAGGCAAGTGTTGAAGAGATTCATTCAGTTGGTAAGATCAATAATGTAGAAACTTCTTACTTTACACAACTGAAAATGTGTTACCTAATGACAACGTTTCGATGTCTGTCGGACATCTTGACCACGTCTTGATTGTTTACAGCTTGATGGAGCATGTGACCTGTCCCCAGGATGTATTGCACACCGAAAATCCATAAGACAGGGAACCAGTTAAGGCCAAACGTGGATTACACAGGCTCTATCGGGTACAGGACATCTCGGGCTCTGGCTGACATAGTGGCTCCCCTTGTCAGCAAAAGTGATCATCACTTGAACAATTCCAAATACCTCGCCCAGGAAATGATCTCGGTCATGGTGGAGGAGGATGAGATGTTCATCTCCCATGATGTGGTGTCACTTTTCACTAACACGCCTATATATCTGGCTCTACAAGTTATCTGGGAACGGTTGGAAGGGGATACGGAGCTTCATACAAGAACGTGCCTCACCGTAGAAGACATTATGGACTTACTAAAGTTCATAGTGACAATCACGTACTTCTCTTTCAGGGGCGTCATATACCAACAGATGTTTGGTGCCGCTATGGGGAGCCCAGTTTCCCCGCTTCTAGCCAATTTGTTTATCGAATGGCTGGAGAAGGAGGCTATTGCCATGGCACCGGTTGAATGCAAACCAAAATTTTGGAAGCGGTATGTGGACAATGTTTTGGAACTGATAAAGAAGGGTCAGGTGAGGAATCTTACGGACCACATCAACACCATTGATCCCACTAGCAACATCAAGTTCACCTACGAAGAAGAGGAAGACAAGCAGATCCCATTCTTGGACACTCTCCTAGTCCGACGGGAAGATGGGTCAGTGAAACTTCTGGTATATAGAAAGAAGTCACACACTGACCAATATCTCAACTTTGGTTCTCATCATCCTCTGAACCATAAACTAGCTGTAATCAGAACGCTACTGGACAGATGCTACAGCATTGTGACAGAAGAGGATGACCGAAAGAAGAAGAACACGTTGCTAAAGCAATCAGGAAGTGTGGCTACCCTCCCTGGACCATCAGTAGGGTCACACAGGACATCGTGGAGAAATCTCTGAAGGACGAAGCAAAGAAAGTAAAGAACACAAGAGGCAATCACAAAGGTATGGTTGTCGTGCCATATGTGAAAGGACTGACTGAGGCATTTGGAAGAATTCTGAAATCTCACGGCATAGCCACAGCTAACCGTCCTCACCGAACGCTACGGAACTTTGTGGTTCATCCGAAGGACAAGGTCAGGGATAAACAGAAAACCGAATTGATCTATTGTGTCCCTTGCAAGAACTGCTCCAGCTCTTATGTTGGAGAGACAGGCAGGAAGTTCGGTCTGAGGATCGAGGAACACAAGAAAGAAGTGGACTCTTTCACAGCTGGTACACAGACCTGAGCCTCCAGGTTAAGGGAGAGCAGTGTAACTCACAAGTCAGCCATCACAGACCATGCCATGGGACAAGGCAAAAGTGGTCGACAGAGAGGCACAGCGACAGATCAGATGGATAAAAAAAACACTGGATCAGGAAGACACCGACGTGCATGAATCGGGATGCAGGATCCTACCAACTCAGCCACACATGGGACCAGGTGATTTCCAGGTCACGAGCTCCATCAAGCTGTAAACAATCAAGACGTGATCAAGATGTCCGACGGACATCGAAGCGTTGTCATTAGGCAACACATTTTCAGTTGTGTAAAGTAAGGAGTTTCTACGTTAGCATTTAGGTAGGCCTAAGTAACACAAAAAGACACTTTTGGCATGAATATCAGCCATAATCACAATTCACAATATTATACTAATAATTCAAAAATAACATGGTCTACATCAGTTTCAATCAGAAATTTACACAAAATCCACGTTACATGCTTAATTGTGTCAAACAGAAGCCGACAAAATTGTAAATGCTGTCGTGTCTGTAGATTTATCTACAAAAATGAAATTTCCAATTAATTCTCAGAGTGCTAGCTGTTCAGTCCTCCCACTCTTCATCGTCTTCGCTGCTTTCATCTGAATCACTGTCATCTACACAACCAGCCGCATTTGCAGGCATAAATACATGGCTAGTTCAGTTTGACTGTCTACAAGACTACTAGAAAGAACTGTTGAGATCTCAAACCTCTGCAAGAGTGCCTAGTTCCTAAATCTGGAAGAAAATAAATTTACTAAAACTAATATGTGACAGTTTCCTTATTTACAGTTTACTGAGAATTACAAATACATTTACAAGCACCTATAATTACGATACGCATATGTTATAAGAAACGGCCCAGCTTCTGTCATGCTAAATGATAAGAAACTCAGCTATCTCTAACAGATCGCATGTCAGCAGCGCACACAAAGTAACGACAGGGGGAGCTTTGGACTTGGCAGAAAGCATATGGGACATCGGTGATGGTGGCCACTGCCAGATGCAAATTTCAGGTGGGATAGTTTTTCACAG
>Ga0209338_1000370_pt1 | contig 14436 bp, 14 predicted proteins | sample OlaalgELextract1_FD_187374 | JGI IMG/M metagenome (GOLD analysis project Ga0209338, IMG submission 187374) | Olavius algarvensis symbiont microbial communities from Tuscany, Italy - Type A ELBA extract 1 (SPAdes) (version 2) | ecosystem: Host-associated > Annelida > Digestive system >... | reverse complement strand
TGTCTGTCAGTAGTTAGCTTTAATAGTACAAAACGTAGAACAGTCTTATATTGTTAGTTACATACGCTACAGATTTATCACTGCGTGCAGTTAAATGCTGTTCTGTTGTCTTTGGCGTAATGTTGAAACTTTTCGTCATAAACATTTTGTCGTCCTTTCCGGCCATCAACAAACACCGCCGCTTACTACCAGCGAAGTGTCACAACTTGCGGGACGGTGGTCCGACGACGTCGTATTGACAACACATGACCGGTAGCAGCGTTAGCAGCACGCATTGAAGCCAGATATTGGCTCAGAATCGCGATTTCTGCCAACCCCACCTGCATTCGACGCCCTTGTTAGGGGGGTTCCCGTCGGAATATTGCTATTCCGTTTGGTATGGAAAAACTAGAACGGTGGTGAAAAAAATTTGAAGATATGTTTATTCGTTTTGACCTAATGTACGAACGTGACAAACACACAGACAGACAGACAGACGGACGGACAGACACGGCATATGACGACATAGGCCGCGCTTGCATAGCATCGCGCGGCAAAAATCGCACGTTCTGTTGCATTGTGACGGTTTGATCTTTTGTCGTTAATTCTTTTAGTTTCTGGCTTCGTGCGGTACACTAAGTTGGCTTGGCTATCCGTCAGCTTTTTGATAGCATGTTAACCCCGCAGAGTGCAGAGGCAATTATAATGCCACATCGAATGATACGAAGATAGTACACTGGGTGTTGATGGGTGGGCTGTTGCATTTGGTACAGCGATGAGGGGACTGGGCGGGGCCGCAGCCCGCCCAGGCCTTTCTCGCTGTACCAAATGTAACAGCCCACCCATCAACGGCCAGTGTACTGATTACCATATTGCTGTATATGGTCCGTTGCTCTGCGATTTTAATGTGGCCATAAAGAGTTAACTACATGTAGATGCATATCGTATGATTTTCTGTGGTCTAAAGCCATGCTTTCAGCCTATACTGTAATGAATTTGGGGATCCAAAAAACAATGTTTCGGGAATAACTTTGGCAAACTCCAACGGACTCTGACATACATAGATCAAGGGTCGACAACGCTCAGGAAATTGCGGGTGCTATTGGCGCACTGGGGGCATAATAACGGGGTCAGTCAAGTCCCGCGCATCCGGTTTTTTGTTCGCAAAGCGAGATGACTTTTCCTCAACTTTCCAACAGCCGATTTTCACCAAATTTGGCCATGACACGTGAATCCATGTCCCCTCGAAACATATCTGAAGATATTTTTGAAACATTACAGACAGATGGTGTTCACTCCATGTTGTAGTCCAAGGGTCAGAGAGTTTTCGGAGTCGGGTCAACTTTTCTGTACGACGAACTATTTCGGAGCTACGGGGGTTCCCCAATTTTCGCTTTGTTGCCTATTTTCCATAGGACACGCCTAAAAGGTACCTTTTGTGGAAGGCGTACAGCCCAGTCGTTGTACAATGCAGAATGCTTCCGGTTGTTCCATGTTGTGGTGAAAGGGCCAAAGGGGATGCCTTTTGCTTCTGCGACGTTTGGTGTGGGAGCTGGGGGCCCCAAAGTTTCCCCAATTTTCGCCTATATGGGAAACGTTTTGTGTATATACACAATGGTACTAGGCCTACATGGGGTGTCTAATCTGGACCGACGTCATTCCGCACAAAGATCTGCTAAAAAAACTTTGATCGGAACAATGTACCCGCACACTGAGGCTGATTGGGGCGATGGTGTGTCTGCTACCTGCACCGTGGATCCAATTGTCCGTTAGCGCGGGCAATGGATGGACACATAATGCGCTGCGGCACCACTGGCTCATGCCAATCAGCTGCCACTTCCGAGATTGTAAAGCGCTGCTGGTCACGAGTCTGACTCATGTAAGTGGCGCTATAGCAAGTGTCGAGACCTTTACCTTTACGTTTAGGGAGTTGAATTCTCTAAATGACATTTTGAGCCATGAACAGGACTTTTAAGCCTAAACTACAACGAATTCAAATCCTTGTAACCTTTAAACTACTAAGGCGATCGTGACAAAATCTTTACAGCGAATAACCACGACCACAATCTTCCTGGATGGTCCCCCGCTTCCCCCAAACAAATCCAAGATGGCGGGCGGCGGCCATATTGAATTTCGTGAAATGCTAATCCGTACTAGATGAAGGTATTTGCTCACCATATGGTAGAAAAATGAACCACGACCATGTGAAGATGCCCACACGACCAATACGGAACCGTCAGTTAATTCGCATGACGTCAACAGTTACGTTCGGAACAAAACGTCGGTCGTTCTCAGCGATTATATGATATAATTAACCAGATTTGGTACACAGCTCAAGAGACAGACCGCCATCGTGGCAGAACGTGCCAAATTCACTTGTTTTAAAAATCCAAGATGGCGGCGGCCGTCATATTGAATTTCCAAAAAATGTCATTATCTTTCATTCATTCATTCATAAATTTAACAAGAAGCCCAGCTGGTGCTGGGATAGCCAACCGTCCGTTGGTATTTTTGGGATTTTTTTAATTTTCGGCAGCAACACTCCAACATGGTCCGTCGAGAACCAGCTTAATTTGTGGGCCACAAATTGTGTAGTCAACCAGACTGGTTATTTCGGTCCATTGTACGCTTCCAGACATCAAACGTCGCTATGGCGACACCAACACATTTATTCTGTTCAACTTCCGCAGACGGGGTAGCCTGAAATCCAGCGTTCTATTTCGCCTACAGCTCATACAAAGCCGGAATTTCAGGCTACAGACGGGGTGGGTTCGTTTGTAAACACTGCGTTGCTAATGCCCCAGATCACACCGCACAACCCGCGGCTACAAGTAGCTTACAGTGAATATTGCTTATTCGCAACACTGTTCTGGAGGCAGGCAAATACGGTTTTGCCCCTATTAGGGGGTGATGCCCCCAGACTAGGATGATGAAACTTGGCGTCCAGGTAGCGAAGGGATGTCACTTTCATGTCGTGAAGACAGAATGATGATATGTCCAATCGTTTTGAGACAAAACACGAACGTTACAGACGACAGACGTCATGCTCATGGCATATAGCCAACCGTCTATGTAGATAGACGGTTGGCTAAAAAAACAAATCGCCTCCTTAGTAAAGGCACCATACTCTTGCCCGTAACTTCACCAAATCTTGGCCGATTTTAAAAATTCTTTCACTGACAGAAGGGTTAGTAAATTTGCAACAAAGTTATCATTAAATATCCCACCACACCTTAACCATGTAACCACCCTACCTTGTGAAATGTTGGTCTTTAAAAAATCGCCTTGCTCAAGAACTGAGTGAAGCAAACTGCCATGCAAGAAATCGGCCACTCAAATCAGTTGTTGAAAAAATTCTTGTATAGTAATATTCCCATCATTTAATTCACTGATGAAAAGTTATTCAAAGTTGCCGTACTGAAAATCCCACATAGGCCTAATGCCGGCGTGTACCTGCCATGACACACAAAAGATGTCGCAGCAAAATGCTTTTGCATACGTTAAGTGGTTGAGATGATGTCTGTCAGTCAGCTAGTCACAATGGGTATACACCATACATGATATTTGGTGATAGTAAATTTACAATGACTGGCAGAATCAATGGCTTACTAACGTAACAACAGTAAACAACAGTTTCTGACTGTCATGCAGAAGACCCTTAGCGAGTTTTCATCTTTAAGCAGGACAGTACCCAGGTGCACAGGGCGTGTGAGACAGTAAACCTTCTTGCCTGTAATTTCGCCAAATATTCATAGATTTTAAAAATCTTTCACCAGCACACTCAGCATTAAATTCGTAGTAAACTAATTGTTGAATATCCCACCACACATCAAGCTGCCTTGTGATTAATCATTAATAACAATGCAGATTTCAGATTATCGCTAGCTTTCTGATAATAATTTCTTCACAAGGTAGTGTAGCGACATGTTTAAGGTGTGGTGGGATATTTAATGATGGCTTTACTGCAAATTTACTGGCGATTCTGCTAGTGAAAGAATTTTGAAAATTGGTCAAGATTTGGCGAAGTTCCAGGCAAGAGTATGGTGCCTTGTTTTTCTTTGACTCACAGTATATATTGTCCATTAGCATTACGTTACTTTGTTTCTTTGTTCAGCTGCAGGAGTCAACCGACAAGTTGTCATTTTGTCTGGCGGTCGGCAACTTGACAGATCTGATTGATGTCGCCGGCTGCGTAGGATTGTCCCAAAGTGTCGTGACGCGCGATAAACTGCTCAACAGCCTCCTTCATTTCTACTGCATTGCTCGCGTTGTTGTTGCTACAAATCAGTAAGTTTACATGTATATGGAAAACATTTCGATAGTTGTAGCTTGCTACAACCAGAAACTCATCAGTAGATGAGACAGCCGAACGTGACCTCAACTGAACTTAATTGAGTATTGACTTGCAGTTCAGCCAAAATCACATCCGAAGTTCAGTGATGCCGAAAAACATATTTATTAGAGATTTCGAAGGACAATTTATGCAATATTGACCATAGAAAACCGATGGCCTTCAAATCTGTATTATGGATAGGTCATGGTCACTGACAGTGGTGCCAGTAAATTTGTCGTGGGTGGTTTCCTATGAGTCAGTAATAGTAATTCTGGCCGTAAATGTCGCCATTTTCAAGACATTAGCAATGCAAAATCCGACGACGTTGAAATCCGTACTGTGGATGGGTCAAAGTCACTGGAAATGGTGACAATGAATTTCTCTGAGGTGGTTTCGCAGTGGTAAATATCAGTGTTTGTGGCCATAATTGACACGCAAAGAAGCCCAAAGGGTTTAACCCCCCTACAAGGGTGCACCAACTTAAAAGACAGCCAGACGACATGGACGGGCCATGTAGTAACGTTCGGCGAAAAAGTGTTGGTTCACTTTTTCTTGCTGGCTGCTGCGTACTGAGGATAATATACATGTCAGGCATGATGCATGCTGAAACCTGCAACCTATTCTGACAGTTCCATTCTATTTCCATGTATGTTACTGAAGGTTACGCGAAGGCTTGTCAACACTTGGAGTGCTGAGGGCAATCGAGAAGCATCCTCATGTTATGGAGCCAGCATTCATTGCCAGCCAGGTCAAGCTGGATGCTGGAATAATCGAAGCGATGTTTGACGTTCGCTATTCGGAAACTGGCAGCAATCGTCATCAACGCGAGATAGTCACCATCTCGTACTGGAGAGATCTTCTCCAGGATCTTGAAGGTACAGCGCTATCTGTGCACTATCGTGCGTGTCAGGAGTGTGTATGTGAAGTTATTTTGCGACATTTCTATAACTTACTTGTTGTTGTCTGTTTCTAACATTTGGCCGGCCGTACACTACGCGATTTTGTTGGACGATTTTTCCGACGCATTGTTGACATCATGGACACCGAGTGGACCAATGAATTTTTATCACCTTTGCAGTGTCCAACGATGCTCCCACACCGTCCTCCTCCTTCAGCGTGTCCTCCGTCGAACTAGCGATAAAATCGAAAACGCCGTCAACTCTTCGCCGCCACTAGACTCTGCCATGTATATGCTCATTGGCGTAGCAATGGGGTAGGCAGGGTGGGCAAAGTCCAGGGGTCCCTGAGTGCAGAGGCCCCCAAGTTCCATGCAAATTTTTACAACAATTTTTCCATACACTGAAAATTAGGACACGTCCTGCAGAACACATCAATACTGTTACCAGTCAAGTCCCATAATTCACAGCCATACAGGCTGCTAGGCTGCTACAGTACCAAGTGAACAGTTTTATACCCTAAACACGTTAAAAGCGTAAGTATAGGGACGGAGGGGACTGGGGAGAGAAGGGAGCGAGGGACAAAGAGGAGAAGAGGGAAGGAGGGAATGGTGATTTGCTTACCAGCCGGCGTGGGTAACAAGCTGCAAACTGTATGTGCCTGTGCAGCGAAGTGTAAATAGAAAAGGCACAGTTTGAACTCAACGGTGTTGATGTTTCACATTTTAGACACTGACCATCTGTGTTCACTGCTGCGATTTGTGACGGGGATGGAGTATGTTCCACCACTCGGGTTCGACCCTCAACTGTCCATTTCTTTCCGACATCCTGATGATCTGGACGACAACGACTGCACGCGAGACTTTCCCGTGTCAAACACTTGTACAAATACTCTGAAACTGCCCGTGGTGTCGTCATATGAACTGTTTTCTAGCAACGTCATTGCCGCAATCACAATGGCGACCACGTTCACGTTGGCGTAATGTCTCCTTGTCATGTTTGTACATGTACATGTATTTTTCAGTTTACTTTTATTCCTACATGTATGATCCCTTTTCATTGTCGACATGTTCGATGTCAGATTTGCACCCACAATTGACAGTGTAAATGACTGAAGTACCGAGACTGGTATTGGGCATTGGCCTTAGTACATGATGTGCTTTGTCGACTAGTCTGTAGCATTGCTGTTGTGCATAGGCGCTGACTTTTATTAATTAGTATTGAGGCAACGGCAAGGCAGCCTCAGTCCTGAAGTTCGAGGCAAAGAGGGTGGGGTTCGTGGTGAGATGTATCTCCTCCCCAACAGCTAGTGGTCTGGGGATGCACTGTGAACTCCCCCAGTGGGTTCGGGTCAGAGCCCTGAGCTCCTGCATATTAATCAGGATTTTATTCTCTTCAAAAGGCATTTTTTGAGACTGAAACGAATTGTTGTCGAAGAATGTTAGTTATTGATAATTGAGACATTAATGACCTAGAATGTAGAAGACAGAAGGGAGGGAAGAGGGGAGGGGAGACGGAAGGGCAGAGTAGGCCTTTCTGGTAATGTGGCCGATGAGGCTTTTTGCCTTAAATGCGCCCATGAATGCCTGGATGCCTGTAGTGGCAGAGACTACGAGACAACTCAGTCATCACCTAATGACTTTCACATCAACTGTACCGGCGCAATGCCCCGGTTGTCTCAAGACAGCTGGGCTAATGTGCCCAGAGCAAGTCAGCGCCTTGGTATTTTTGACAAAGCTCGTTTGGCTTAATGTAGTCGTGTGTGTGTATGTATGTTATGTTTTCTGTCGTAGTGGTTACGACAATCTTCAATTTATTTGTGCAAAGGCTACATCCCTGTAGAGTTTGTTAGAAGGGTATACTGTATTAGTAGTAATGCATACACGACAAGAAGCTCAGCTGTCACAGAGACGGTGACACCGCATGACACTTGTTAGCATATTTAGGCAGTTGTCTTGATACACAATGTTAGGGTTTCTGTTTATCGATTAAATTACAGTTATCCCGACAGTAGTTGAGATTGAGATTGAGCAGAGGTTTTACGTCCCACCCGACACATAGGTCATTTCGGAGATGCTCTTCCCAGCCAATCTCTTGGCTAGTATTGTAAATCTTTATTCACCATATTAATGGTAGCACAACAACAATAAAAAAAAACATAATAGCGAACTTAGTCAAACTTAATTAAATTACATATGACATGTGACAGTGCAGTATTGAGAAAAAAGAAAACAAAGGGGGGAAACCGGGGGAGCAACATACAACTAAACTAGCATACACAAACAAAACATACAACTAGGCTAACATAAACAACCACAACTAAATTGAACATTGAACAATCGAACAAACAAAATCAAGGAACTCATAAAGTGCCTACACTAATACCAAGAAATACACAAACATAACTTAGGCTGAACAAAAACCTAAATAACAAAATCTAAGCTAACTAATACACCTGTAAGAACTGCTCACATATGTGTGTGTATCGTTGTGCACAACTGTCGTACACAACACAGCATGGAGCAGTTCTAACAATATTCCCTCTTAACCTCCCAACAGTAGCACGTTAGTGGTACGGCGGCCCAATGGTGGACTTATAGTTTGCACAGCAAATGACTGCCAGATGAATGCGTGTAAATTGCTTTGCATTTGTTTGTGTAAAGTAAAAGAAAATTGATCTCATTTGTGACGGTCAGCGAATGTGTTCAAAATCGTTGGATTTTACGGTTGAAATGAGTGGTGTTTAAACAGGGGTGATGCCAGGGGTTTCTAGTGGGGGTTATGAGGGTGAGGTCTGGGGAGGGGCTTAAACACCCCTCCCCAGTATGAAGCCCGAGAAAATTTCTGATGTATAGCATTCAAATCTGTACATTTTGGTGCATTTTGACAGCTACCAAGAGGTTAGTACTAGCTTATGACTTTTGCGAGGGGGTTCCCAAAAATTTGTTATCAGTTTTGTGCAAATCCCACGGTGGCGATAGAGGCAAGTGGGGGGGTCAAACTCTCCATGGCCTTGCTTCTGGTTTTATTGCTTCACCCAGGCTGTTATCCAAGCGCCATAGGTTTGGGGGGGGAATAGCAGGTATTGGGGGAATATGGTGGTGGTCCAGGGACACAGATAGAGCCAGGGGCAGTTCTAGCACCTCCACTTTTTTGTGAGGGGGTCAGTGAGGGGCAGGAGTCTCCAAAGGGAGGCCAGTCACCAGACAAACTAAATTTTGTTCCCATATGTCAAAAATATAGTTTTGGGGCCAGACCTCTGACTGGGGAAGCCGTGCCCCCCTTAGAACCGCCGTGGATAGGGCCTAGGCCTACTGCACGAACCATAATAACAATGAGGTGTACATGCTACCCTTGCTAGCGTAGTTGATAAAAGTGAAAGTTCTGAATTAAATCAGTGTTTCATAACAACCAGTAAAGGCACAGCATATGCTCATAGTCTAGCCACTAAAAACAAACTCACCAGAATTCACTTCACATAGACAATTGTGTGAAATATGCACAAAAAGTGAAAACATGATCAGTTACAACAGAGATCGGTTTGACAGCGCGACGCTTCATGCAGCTAAGTGGTGTACTCGCTATCGCAATTCTGTTTGTCCGTCTCTGCTGTGATCGTACAATGTCGCAAAACGGCTGCGTCTCAGATGACGCGCTTTTCATAAGACCCAGAGCGTCGACCAATGAGGGGTAGGAGACAGATCTCCTACGATTGCAGAAATGGGGGAGTTCATTTATCTTGCCACAAAATGATGAAATTTTGTCAAAGGGGTGCGGTTCTACCAGTTCAGTTTGGGGTGGGGGGATGCCACTGCAAAAACACTGGTCTCAGAAGTCTAATTTCTGGCGAACTTAGTTTTCGTGAAGAAATTCGATGTGATAAACCCAAGCGAACTGATTAAATGTGACTGCGGTATGGAAAATGCTTTTTACGCCGTTTTACAATGATATGCCAGATGGCGCCACCAACCTGCGTCGCGCTGTTTGTCGACCACAGCCTGACTACTTGTAGCTGAAGACGATACGTCACTCAGCAATGCACAATTCAATTTACACGGTGATTCATAATTACCGGACGGACCCCCTAGCTTTAAACGGCATAACTTAGTCAGTATGTAGTTTATTTACACACAAATTTCAGACAGTGTTGCTCAGGGAATGCTGAATCTGCACATCTGAAAATAAATTGTCTTTTGATTAAAAATTCTTTGCTAGCAGCCGTTTAAAAAGGACGTCAGGAAAAACGCTGTTACAGCAATACAATGTACTGTTGAAGATATACGTTCCGTTTAGTGCTCATGAGTGAGTGTGAAGTATGAGGCAGATCACTTTCATAAGACATTTCGTGAGAGAGAATACAGTTTTGCTGGATTGAAAACATTTAACGGAAAAAATGACAGCAGTGGCACCATCAACTCGTGTGGATTGCGGTCAACCACAAAATGCCCACACAGCTGCAAAGATACCAAAATTAAAGAGCTCAGTGATTTTTTGAAAAGTGTCTTCTCTCAGAAATATTTGAGCAAACATCCTGGTCCACAATTTTTACCGAGTCAAAACCATTTAATGAGATGCTTATATTGAATGGTAAATCGCATTGCTGTAACAACACTTTTACTACCGTCCTGTTTAAGCTGCTGCTACCAAAGAATATTTAATCAAAAGACAAATTATTTTCCCATGTGCAGATTCAGCATTCCCTGAGCAACACTTTCGGAAATTTGTGTGTAAATAACCACATACTGACTAAATTATGCCGTTTAAAGCTGAGGTACGGTAATTATGAATCACCGTGTGACGCATATGTGTCAGTAGAAGGGTGAATACACAAGACGATGGTTGCCGCCACCACTGAAGCAACCGCAGTTGCTCGAACTGAATACACGAGGTGATCATCAGAGCAACTGTCCAGGTACCCGTTCAACGGTTCGAGGAACTGCTCGAGCAACCAACAGTTGTGCTGAGGATCGTTTCTGAAAAACCTAGGTTATTCTCAGGATTCTGTACACCAACAAAGTACTAAAATGGTCCGATTACTGACCAAGTTACAGCAATTACATGTTGGGGGTATTTTTTGGCTGCACCCTGTACATTTTACATTTTCACAGTAGTATCTGAAACATGCATTCTCTCAGTTCCATGTACAAATTCACACCCTGATACACATCACTTGGCAGCGACAGGTTCCTAATTTGCATGATTTCTAGACACAGTTCGTAGACATCATCGTCGCATGGAATTGCCCGTCGAAAAACAGAATCTTCCTTGCACAGACGAACATCATTTGCAGACACGGCACACAAGTAGTCCTGTGTGTCATACAGTTCAGGCGTCATGTACATAACATTCGGTCTTCCGTGTGGAACGTGTTCATTTGATGACGGTCGAATGAGATGAGTATCCCATACATCCACAACAGCATCTAGGTCATTCTACAAAATACAAGCAACAAGCCGGTAGGCGCTGATGTTTCTGTGGCAATGGCCACGGCCATGCTACCGCCCCCCCCTCCCCCCGCTGTGCGTGCCGGGCTGCCCCCGCCCCGCTGCGCGGGCCCACGGCCGGCGGTGCACTGCCGCGCGGCCCCCTGCCCCGTTGCGCTGGCCGCTGCGTGGGCCGCGCAGCGCCCTCTGGAGAATATTGATGTAATAAGGCTTCCAAAAGGTGGATTTTGTTAATTTTTAGAGAAACTAGGGGAGGCTGGGGACAGTTTATACTTTCCGCACAACTAGACCACAGTATCAACGTGTGTGTAAAGTCAGACTCAAATCGGCCCACGCGTTGCGCCAAACTAGCCTTAACAGACAGAAATCAGAGGACAGACAGACGCATGGACAGGAAATAAGAGTCTGCCTAGCCTGGCCTGCGGCCAGCAGCCATTGCCGCAGAACCAACAACTGGTTACCCCAACAGTGATTCAATAATACAACTGGTTCTCTGTCGCATCAACTGTAATCAGCCTAAACGTACCGGTACACACTGTCGATTGATAGTAATGACTGAAAATCGGTCATCATTTGCCAAAGTTACGGGCAGAAGTATAGTGGCAACCTTTTTTTGACTCAGTATAGTTACATTAGCAGGCAGGGACAAGTTAGAATTACTAGTAGTTGGAAAGAAGTAACTAAATACTTCTAGTTTAGTTAACTATTTCTGTAAGACAGTTACCAACAGTAACTTCGAGTGAAAAACCAGTTGAATTTAGTTTTAGTTTAAGAAAAATATTTCAGTTAGTTGCCATCACCAAATTTAAGTCATGACTCAGTTTTCTCAACCAACATGTGAAACTGAGTGTGAAGCAATGAAACAATGAAACTTATTTTGAATTACTTCATAAAACACTGGCTTTCCAGGATACACAGCAAGTACTATCCCACTCCCAACATACATAGATTCAACCATTGCTGTATTGGTGAAAAAATTACCTGCACAAGACCCAAGAAGCAGAACAGTAATAGGTTACGATCCACGAAGTCGCCATCAAAGTTTCCACTGTCTTTTAACGTCAGAAACAGGTTAAGCCAGAAGTCAGTACATTCCTTTCGTAGAAATGCCCACCAGTACTCAATACGTTGGTTCATTGTACTCCTGCCACTGAGGAAACTCCTCATGCCACCAAAGGCATCTTGGCCATCTCGGCGTAGTAGTCGTTGTAAATCACGAACATGGGTGTTCTCAGTTCCATTGTCAGCCCTAATAATCCTTGCTGTTCCCTTTAGTTTTTCCACCACCTCTGTGTAGTACCCAGCAATTACCTTGGGATCACTGCTTGTATAATAAGCATTTAGCCAAATAATTTTCCGCGAAAATCCGTCGATGCTTCCATTGATGCATATACCAAATGGTTTCAGCTTATCGTAGCTATCCATGTGCCAAACGTAGTTCGGACCTTTGGCAAAATACAAGCGCCTACGAAGCCTTCTTGATTTTCTACAACTGGTGCCATCTGGATCAAGTATAGAAAGAAGTTCGCGAACATCTTCTTTTCTCACATTTAATCCGCTGTTCTTCAGTTTCTGATGCATCCACCGATAACCATGTAGTGACCCTGACGTCTGCAGCTGTTGCCTGATAAACAGTACAGCATCGTTCAGATATGAGTAATTTCTTCGAGACAAACCGTGCTGCTGCAGAATTCGCTGCACGTGTCTATACGAAATAATATATCCATGCTTATGTAGCAGATACAGTATGTCCGTGTAGGACATACCCGTGCTGAAGTACAGTTGAATGAGCTGGTCTCTTCTGTCCATGTTAGACCGTTAGCCTTTACTCTTGTGAGGAAACTGAACAAATCCTGACAAGCATAAAGACAGTACACATCAGTGGAGTCAGAATGCAATTCAAATATTACTACAAACATAATTTCAAATTTTCTATCAGCAAGAAAGTATAGGGTAAAAGTTAATATTAGCTATTCTAGTTGGGACGATGTCATAAGTGGCATTCCACAAGGAAGCGTGCTGGGACCATTATTGTTTTTCATATATATTAATGATTTGATAGACTCTTATGGTATTTATTCCGAAGTGTTTTTGCTGATGATGCTAAATTTTTCCAACATAATAATTAGATGATAGTAACAGCTTGCAGAATGCACTCGAAGTTTTACAGAATTTGTCAAAAAGTGGATGTTAAATCTTAACACTGAAAAATGTAAAGTTGTCTCATTTGGGAGATCCGTAGACAAGTCATACATTTACTCTGTCTGTGATGATAATAATCACATGATACCGCTAGAAAGCGGAAATGAAGTGGTGGATCTGGGTGTATGTTTTGATGAAAAAGTATCTTTCAGAGAGCATATACATGCTAAAATTAATAAAGCATACATGACGTTGGGCATAATTAAGTGCAATTTTAAGTACTTAACTTTTCTTCAACTTTTATTCTTATATACAACAGTACGGTTAGGTCTCATTTGGATTATTGTTCTTCAGTTTGGGCACCATATAGGAAAGGAGACATAGAAGCACTGGAAAAGGTACAGAAGAGCCACCAAAATTTTGCCATCACTCAAAAAATTACCTTATAGTGAAAGACTAAAAATTTGTCAGATACCAACCCTTCATTACAGACGTATAATATGACAGAAACATATAAGATAATTACTGGAAAATACCACACTTGTGTTGCAGCGACTCTGAACAAAGGCAGCACATACGTCACAAGGGGAAATGACCTGAGACTTCAGAAATCTCATGTTAAGTACGATTTACGAAAATTTGGTTTTTCAAATCGGGTGGTTAATACATGGAACAGCTTGCCAAATTGGGTTGTGTCTGCTAATACCACTAACACGTTTAAATCTCGACTAGATAAATTTTGGCATAATCAAGACATTATGTATAATGTTAAAGCACAGTTGCACAGAACTGGAAGTCGCAGTAAAGTTGTATACGAAGAATCTTAGCAAGTTAATGTATTGCAAAGTGTTTATATGATGCGGGCATAGAGGCTGCGGCCTGCGCTCGTCTAATCAGTCTACGTCTACAGTCGGCAAGTCGCCAAGCGTCTCTATTTCTCAGCGTTAGCCAACGGTCACAGATTACAGAGGACACCGTCAAACCCTCTGTGCCTGCCGGGGAGATTATCCCTGATGCGCTACTTGACCTGCATACACCGACAGCAGTCCGACCGTAAGTTGATCCCCAGCCGTCACGATCCGACGGTTATATATAGGCCAGCGCCCGGCGCACAGCATGACTCGCATACATCGACGGCGGGCTGGCCGGGATTTGAACCCGGGTCATACCGCCGTCGGTGACATGCAGGCCAGTGCTGCCCGAGACTATACTAATATAGCCACGGAGGCAGGCTCCTTCTTGGTCTCATTCCCATTGACTTTGCTGGTGACTTTTACAACTGCTTGTACTACCAAAGTACAAGCTATGATTGTATCACCTATCCCTAACCCTACTAAACCTAAATTCCCGACAGGGTTGTTCATGCACGTGGATTAATTACATATAAGCGGCATTTTACGACGAAAATAGTCTATACATTCAATGTATAAACAAACAAAACATCAAAAATACATAGATAAGCGTACGGTACGCAAACCATAGCAACGTATAATACGGCACTTGTGATTGGTTGGCTTATCTCGGGGCCCCGAGATAAAAAATAAAACGTGCATGTCGTGTGCAGGGCTCCGTACGATAACAGAGCTGCACCATTATTATCTTATTATGATACGTATGTTACTACAAGTAACAAGTTTAAGTT